>Ga0070741_10015273_pt1 | contig 13042 bp, 9 predicted proteins | sample Coa_R1_4_FD_66440 | JGI IMG/M metagenome (GOLD analysis project Ga0070741, IMG submission 66440) | Surface soil microbial communities from Centralia Pennsylvania, which are recovering from an underground coalmine fire - Coalmine... | ecosystem: Environmental > Terrestrial > Soil > Unclassified ...
TGCCGATCTCTTTGCGCACCTGCTCCAGATGACCGGTGGCAAATTCAATTGTGGGCTGGGGACGCACGATCCTATTCTAAACGCGACACGCTCGCGTTGCTGAACTCTCAGGTACTATAACACCAGGCGTCATGTCCTCAAACTCTTCCAGCGACGGCACCAAACAACGCCTCACCGAGCTTCGCAACGGATTGCTCGCGCTGCACAAAACGCTCCTCGATTCCGAACGAGCCGTCTATGAGCGCGATATTGCGCGCATTAGTTCGAGCGGCGAGTTCTTAAAGCTGGTACTGTACGATCCATGGTTCGCCTGGCTGCACGAGCTGTCGGAGTTTGTTGTTTTGATCGACGAAACTGTAGACGCCATGGATAAGGCCGCTGCCACTGATCAGGAACATGACAAAGATAAGGCCCAAGATCGCGAGCATGCGCCCCTAATAGATTCCGAGCGGCTCGTGGAGCAGGCTTTAGAACTGCTCACACCCAACGAAGGCGGTGTTGGATTCGGCAAGCGCTATTTTGAGGCTCTGCAGCGTGATCCTGACGTAGTTCTAGCCCACGGCCGAATGCGCAAGATCCTGACGAACCTTAAACCTGCCTAATTCGGTGACTCGGCCTTGCGGCTCAAATCTTCAGCCAGAATGATCGCCTCGGCCAGTTCTTTCATCGGACGGCGCAGCCGCCGGCTCTCATTGCGCAGCCGTAAATAAGCCTCTTCCTCAGTCAAGTTGTGCCGCTGCTGCAGAATGCCCTTGGCGCGCTCCACCAGCTTCCGTGTCTCCAGCTGGCGCTTCATCTCGGCGGTCTCTTCCATCAGCCTCGCGTTGGTGTCGGAAAGATTCGCCTTGGCTACCGCCCCGCCCATCTGTTCGCCGATGAACGTCAGCAGCGAAATCTCCTCGCCGTTGTGATTATGCGTATTGCGATGATGCACGTTGATGACGCCGATGACATCGCCGCCGCTCACCAGCGGAACAGAGAGAAATGCTTCGTACGTGTCTTCCACCAACGTCTGGAAGCGTTTGAACCGCGCGTCGGCCGCCGCTTTGGACGACAATGCAACCACCGATTTGTGCTCTGCCACCCACCCCGTAACACCTTCGCCGACCTTCATTCGCAAATTGCCCAATGCTGCCGCATGCGGCACCTGCGATGCGCGCAGCACCACTTCATCTGTATCGCGGTCCAGCAGATAAACCAGACATGCATCGCAATCTGTCACTTGCACGGTCAGTCCCACGATCTCACCGAGCATCTCGTCTAAAGACAGCTGCGAGCTGACAATATTGCTGATGCGATGTAGCAGAGCTACATGTGAACTCACGGGCTCCATCATGTGAACGGTTGCCATGATTCAGCGTATCGACGGAAGCCCGTACGGTCCAATCGAAATTTCCTATCGGGTCGATTGAGAGGCCGGAGTAATATCCGAAACACATTGATAATGCAAACCTTGCGGCATTGGTACTGGCGATCGAAGTGAGTTACCTGTGATCGGAATGACATTAAGAAAGTATTACGAGTTTCTGCTGCGCTTCGCCCGTAACTCGAGCTTCATTTTCGCCTACGTACACATTCACCTCGGAGCGAATCCCGAAGTCGGGCAGATAGACGCCCGGCTCAACCGAGAAGCACGTCCGCGCGATAATCCTGCGTTCGTCGTGAGTTTCCAGGTTATCCATGTTCGCTCCGGTGCCGTGCACTTCCTCGCCGATTGAGTGGCCTGTGCGGTGAAAGAAATACTCCCCGAATCCGCGCTCCTTAATGTAGCTGCGGGCGGCATCGTCGACATCGAAGCCATGAATCTGTTCGCGGTTGGTAACGGCTGACTTTACGCGCTCCACCGCACGATCGCGCGCATCCCTCACCACTCGAAAAACGTTTTGTAGCTCTTCTGGAGGGGTTGGACCGCAGAAGCCGGTCCAGGTAATGTCATAGAAAACCGCCCCGGGCTGATCTAGCTTGGCCCACATGTCGATCAGCACCGCATCGCCTTTGCGGATGTCGCGGCTGTTTTGCGGACCAGGTTCATAGTGCGGATCCGACATATTGGAATTCACGGCCACGATTGGACCATGATCGGTAACCATTCCCGCATTCTCAAAACCCGATCGAATGAACCGATTCACTTCCCATTCGGTGGTCACGCGGCCCGCGGCCAAAGTATCGGCGATTTTCTGGAACGCCGCGGCGCGAACGCCATCCACGCGCCGGCCAGCTTCGAGGTGCATCTCCAACTGCTCGGCGCTCCAGCGGGCTTCGAAAAGCTGAACCAGATTCGCGGAGCTGGCGATTTCCACTCCCGACCCGCGCACTAACTCCAACGTCCCGCCATCCACCAGCGACACATAAGGAATCGCGCAGTTCGGCGAATACTGCATCGCGATCTTGCGGCATCCGGCCAGCAACCCGCGCAATCCTTCTACTTGCCCGGTCCAACTGGAGTACTTGCGAATTTCTCCTGGTAATCCACGCAATACGCCTGATTCAATGGCATGTACCAGCCCCTTCGGATCGCCCTGCGCGGGGATGAAGTAATACCAGCGGCGCGTGGCGACATGCTCCCGGTTCAGCTTCAAAATCCGATACGCCAGCGGATCGCGCTGGTGATGATCGAAAAACAGCCAGCCATCCAATTGCTCCTGGCGCAACGCTGCTTGAATTTCCTGGATCTGCATCGCCTCTTCAAGCCTGATCTTAACGGACGACGCGGCTCTCCTCGCGCTTCGCCGCCGCGATTCTCTGATGCCGCACGCGCGTATTCAGGTTCAGCACGCCCGCCACATCCTTGGTATCCTCCACGCGAAAATCCAGCACGTCGTCCAACCAATCCTGGCTCAGGCCATTCCAATACTGTACCGCCACCGTCACGGTGTATTCTTGGCGGCTGAGCAGGCAGTCGATCTCAAACTCGACTTCGATTTCATCGCCCGCCTCGAAATCACCCAACTCGGCGCGCTCCAGACGGGTGTTCGTGCCGAAAATATCCATGCCGATGCGGTTGCGGATCAAAATTCCGACCACCGGATTCGACACCGTTCGTTGAAACACAGCGCGAATTCGCAGAATCAGCGATTCCCCAGGCCGGAAGGCGCGGCATATGTCGCCTGCGCCGTTGAGGATCTCGACCTCCACTACGCGGCTCGCGCCATCCCCATGCCGGAAACTGCTCTTCTGCGCGATCGATCCCGATTCCTCCGGCCCAGTGTTCAGCTCTTTCCCCGCCTGTTCGCGATCCAGCACATAACCCACATACTGGTTCACCGCGTCCTTCGGCGCGCCTTGCATCACAATTTTTCCATCCAGCATGAAGGCCGCGCGGTCTGCGAGGCGTTTGATAAGTCCTAGATCGTGCGAAACCAGCAGCACCGTGACATTTTTCTTCCGCAGCTCTTCAAACTTCTGCACGCAACGGCTGGCAAAGATCGCGTCACCGACCGCCAGCGCTTCATCGACGATCAGCACTTCAGGGTCAACGTGAATCGCGGTCGAAAACGCTAGCCGAACGTACATTCCCGTTGAGTATTCCTTCACCGGCCTGTCAATGAATTGTCCGATCTCGGCGAATGCCTCAATCCGCGGAAAGGCTTCGTCCAATTCCCGACGCGATAAACCCAGAATCTCGCCGTTTAAGTAAACATTCTCGCGCCCGCTGAACTCGGCATTGAACCCCGCGCCCAACTCCAGCAGCGCCGCTACACGCCCCGCGCACAGCACGCGCCCGCTCGTGGGCTGCAGGATTCCGCTGATGATCTGCAACAAGGTGCTCTTCCCCGAGCCGTTCGGCCCCAGCAGCGCATACACTTCGCCTTTTTCTACTCGCAAATTGATGTTGCGGAGTGCCCAGAATTCAGCCTTGCGTTGTCTCGCGAGAGCTAAGGCGCTTAGCACACGATCAAATGGATGATGGTAGAGGTGATAGACCTTGGAGACGTTTTGGACCGAAATCACGAGCGACTTTAAATGTAGCGCGAACTCAACCCAACTGAGTGCTCCGGCGCATTCCCCGCGTCAGGGGCAGCTTGTATCCCACTAAGCACAACTGATCCAAAGCGAACAGCACCACCGACTCGAATCCTTCGCCCTCCGCCATCCTCACCTCTTTGAGCCATGCCGTCTCAGGATCGCTCACCCCGACAAGGTGGCTCCGCTGCCCGGGTGTGAAGCCGTAGCTGTTCACCGAATTCATGGATTGCCGGCTCATGTCCAGGTTATGGTCCAGTGTGTACGTGAAGCTTTCCGTCTTCAAGGAATTGAGATTAACAGGCGTCCAGTCGTCCGTTGGATAATTAATGACTTTCGTAAGCGCGAAGTTATTCACATCCGGTGGATACAGCACCTCAAACCGGCAGTTCGGATAAATCGCTTTCACGAAGCTTCTGATTTGCGCTGTGTGACTGCCGATCAAGCTTGGCAAAAATGCGGCTTCATCCGGAATGGTGGTCGGATCCACCGTGTTGTTCGCGATCACCGTCATCGGCCGTCCGTAGGCCGTCTGAAAAGCACTCGTCGTGTATGAATCGTAGAAAGTCATACCGGACGCACTCGGAAAATACCACCACTGCACTTCGCCGAATTGTAGATACGGCACCAGCCCCGCGGCATTCATTATGGTCGCCATATCCAAATAGACCTGCTGCCAAAAGGCCGTGCTGATCGGAGAAAAGTTGGTCTGTAACGCCGGCGTGCTCACGATGACCGCCGTTCCATCTGGGTATCGCTGCCCGATTCCCGCGCCAGTCGACGGATCGCCGTTTCCAATCTCCGTACTGAAAGCCGCCGTCGCATCGAACCCATAGCCGTGAACCGCGGTGAAGAAGCTTTGGCTCCAATCGCGCACCGCGCGATTTACCCGCGGCACCGCGCTCGTATCCGTATACCAGTTTCCGTCCATCCCACCGCCCAAAGTCACCGCCGCCGGATTCCCGCCAGTCGCCGGAATCGTATTCGTGCCCGACAACGTAATCGTCAGGTTGGTTGTGTTCGGGCTCGTCGCGATCGTAATCTCGCCTCCTGCCGACCCCATGGCGCGCGAATAAATCGTCACGGAACTCCCGCTAGGTTGTGCCCAGATGGCTGTGTACCCGCTATTGATCAACTGGGCGAACGTCGTTGCCAGTGTCGAGTTCGTGTCTCCTATCAGATTCAAATGCTGGATGACTGTGTCTGAGGTCGATGGCTGCCCGTAAAATCCTAGAATGATCTGGGTAGTCAAGTTCGGGTCCGGCGATCCCGAAAACGTGACCGTCGCCGACGCATATTGCTGCCCCACACAGCTCAGCTCGTAAAACCACAAAGCGCCCACATAGTGATTCACGCGCGCTTGGCATCCGAGCGATTGAATCATCCACGCTGTCCGCTCCGGCGCCAGAGCCTGCGAGTGCAGCGTGTCCCAGTCTGTTGCAGCCGTCAGCTTGGCCTCGTTCGTCTGCGTCGGAAGCGTCGTCGAAGGGATCGCGATTTCGAGAAAATCGAAATAGAACCAAGTCCCCGTTGTACCGTTGTGCGTCAACGTTACTGTATGTGTCCCGGCCCCAAGCTGCCCCAGCGAATGCCGAATCAGCGCATCTTCACCCGGATAATCCACGCCCAGGTTCAGCGGCGCCTGCCCGTCGACAACAATCGAAATGCTTGTGCCCCCAGCCAGCAGCCGCGTCCCTAGGTACAACGAGTGACTCTGCGCCGAACTGTAAGTGCAGCTCACACTTGATCCGTTCACACTCGTCTTCTGAATACTGCCGCCCGAGTAATTCCCGGTGTCTCTTCCCCACGTCCCCGTATACTGCAGCCCAACGGCATCATTCTCAATACGCCGGCTGCCTGGGCCCGCCACCGAATACGCCAATCCTGTGCCGGTAACAGCCCAGTTCGACACCACCACCTGGAATTCGCTGCGCACGAACGCGCCTGACTGGAGATTCGCCGCGTACGTCCAGCGCATTTTCCGTACGGCATTGACGGGAATGGCGACCAGCGTGGCACTGCCGCTTCCGATAATCGTGCCCGTCAGAGTCGCGAATGGAAGCGTAATCTGCCATCGGGATGGCGACGTCCCGCCCGAAAACTGCTTCGCCGGCGCATCCCACGCCTCCGTCTGAGCGCCGGAAACAAAGCTGTAAATACCGATCCGATTACCGTTCGCCCCCGTCGTGCTCGTCGACGGACGGCCGGGCCCCAAGTACGTGATCGTGATCGTAGTGCTTCCCGTCCCCGGCCACGATGCCGACATCGTCGCGGAAAACGCGTTGATGCCCTGCGTAATATTGTCGATCGCCGTCTCCAGCGTATCTCCCCCCAGCATCAGATAAGGATAATGCTCGTCCTGGAAGGCCAAGCCGACATAGTCTCCCGCCGTGACTGTCCCGCTCAGCGTAAATTGCACCGAGGCAGACGTATAAGTCCCCGCAACCGCTGTCTTGTAACTCGTCAGCGGAACTGCATAGATCTTTTCGCCGGTCCCATCATCGGCCCAAATACGCAGCGTCGGCCAATCCACCGTAGGAAACAAATCCGAATCCATCGGGATACAGTTATCTCGCGTCTCCTGATAACTGAGGGTAAGTCCACTAAGATCGCCATCCGGCAGATACCGAAATGCGGGATGCTCAAAGACATTGTCCCGATTCCACTCCACCACGGCCCAGTCGAACTGCTGCCGCCAGGTCCCTGAGACCGTGAATCCTGTGGCGCTCGTAGAGCTGAGCGCCGCAACCGCGGAAGGCTGAAAGAAATAGCACTGTAAATCCCGGTCCGGCGTCAGCTTCTGTAAAGTCTGTGGCACGCTGCAGGATTCCTAGAGTCGGATTGTAACCGTCAAATCGCTGCCCGGCGCCGTGTTCTGGGTTTGCGTGACCGATGTAATGTTCAACCCAATGAGCGCCTGCGCCTGTAACGGCCCCAGCGCAAAGCCATCCACGACATTCGACGCCGTCGCGCCCGTCGCGATGGTCAGCGTGCAATAAACCTGCCCATTCTGCGTCACCTGCATCGTGATCGGATCCGTCGACGGTGCGCTCTGCACCACCGCATAAACATCGCGCACCGAGCATGCGGTCTCCACCACCAACGGCGGTGCGGCATTGGTCTGGATCGCTAATGGCCCTTCCACTTGAATCGTCAACTGTCCGCCCAACAAGCTTCGCAGCCCCACATCCGTCGTGCCCGTAAACGATTCGGCCGCCACTGGACTGTTCCCCCGGGAATTCGTCATGAACAGCTCGCCGGCTGCAATTCGAATGTCCGGAATCGTGATCGGAAAGGCATAGCTGCCGCTCGCCGGACTTCCGAAAAAGTCCTGCGCAAACGGCATGATGAAAATCTTTTTCGCAAGAAAATACACGCCCGCGTGAACGCTGTGCGATGCAGCCGTCGTGCCATGCGACGCACGGGTCACCACCACCGTGGTGCCACCCGCAACGCTCGCTTGCACCACCATGACCTCGGCATCGATCTGCACCAGGTCGCCCGCCGCCGCCGAAATCGCGGTGCCGACCGTAAACGACGTATCCGTTGCAGCCATTGCCGTGTTCAGCAACACCGTCGATGGTCCTTGCAATTCATCCCAATAGGCCAGCGTCAAAGTCCCCGCCGTAATCGATCGCGTGTTCGTCAAGCTGGTGAACGCCACGCCCAGCACCTCAATCGTCCCCGTCCCGATCGAATACAGCCCAAAAATCGGCCGCCCGGGAACGTCGCCGTCCAGGGCGGTCCCGCTCGCTCCCAAGATCGTCCAGCGCGTCAGCGGCGACAATGCGTAAGCGCACTCGCCATTCGTTACGTTCGCCGCGCGCCCTGAAATATGAACCGTTACACCTTCGCGATTCGGAACCGTGAACGAGACAGGCGGCGCAGCTCCCGCCCCCCCGAATTGCCAGGTCGAATCGGCGATCACAAACGAACTCGTCGTATCCGGCGTGATGCTCCACGCCGATGCCACGGTCAGAGTGGACGCCGTATTCGAGGCCACCAGCCTTTCCTGCCCCGCCCCTGTTCCCGCGCTGATGCGCACGGTTGCTCCATTGTAGAGATTCACCGGCATGTTCAGAGTGCTGTTGCCCACCGTCGTCGCCGAGCTGATGTTCACAGCCTCCGGTGGTTCCAGTTCCATCCGCCAATAGAAGTTCGCATGATCGTAACTCGCATCTGCTGGCCCCTCGAGCGTCGCCGTCAACCCTGTATCGACAAACTGATTCGTAATCGTTACGTTGCTGGCGATTCGCAAAAGCTGCGTTGGATTCGCGCCGCGATAGACATTAAACGCAGTCGCCGCCGGTGCAAAGCTTAGATTCACCAGCGTCACTTCATTCGTATTCCCGCCCGCCGGTACCGTTGCAAGCGCGACAAATGATAGCCCGCCCTCCGCACCGTTCGCGTCCACGGCGCTGATAGCGTAGTACAGCGCCTGCCCGCCGGCCAACGTTCCGCCGCTGGTATTTACTTGTGGATTTAGCCCCATTAGCGGTATGCCCGCCGCGCTCGCCGCGGGTCTTGCGGGCGCAACAAAACTCACCGCTAGTGTTTCCGTTACCGAACCGTCCGTACTCGCGATCGAAGTCTCTGCGATTCCGAACTGCTCCACCCCGTTGCTGTCCAATACGCTTCCCACCAGCGGCCGCGGAATTCCAATCTCGAAGGCTGGTTGGCGGCCGGCTCCCGGCGTATCGGAATTCACCACCGTATACCAGGCGTCGTCGTGAATCTGCGCCGTAACCAGCGCCGTCATGAAGTTCAGCCCCGGCGAAATGCGTGTAATCCGAAACGGCTGTCTTGTGAACCCCTCCCGCGCGTAAGTCAGCGTGATGATGTCGCCCGGTCTCAGCCCCACTCCCTTGACGCTCGTCTCGAACGAGACATACGTGTTGCCGTTTACCGACTTGTACAACTGCATCGCCGCTGCTCGGTTCGCCTGGTCGAAATTCGGCAGCCCCAATGCTGTCAGGGATGCTGTCACATCTTGCCGGGTCAACACGCAATCGTCGATATTCACCAGCGAAAGGCTGTCCTGCTGGTAATCGTTGAACTCATCCTGGAACTCCACCGTGAAATGATTCGGCGTATTCGCGATGCTGTTCGATGAGATCGTCAGCGTCGGAGTCCCATTCCCATTGCGCACGATTCCTGAAAATGCATTGTCGCCGAACTCGTACGCCGGCCATCCCCCATTCAGCTCTTCTGTGCTGTTGCTATTCGCTCTTTGGTTCGGCTGCTGGTTCGCGAGCGTATCTTCTGCATTCAATTGGATCAGCCCGTTCACATCGAAGCTGAGATACATAGCCGATCCATTTCGAATACCCCGCACGATATCGCCCGCGCTGCGCCGCCCGGTCAGCAAAAGATTGCATTGATAACGCGGAATGATAGTGCTGTTGCCGTTCACATCCACCGTCGGCACAAGCGCGTCGCATCGTTGCGCTACTGTAGAGAAGCTCGCAAGATCCAGTTGACTTGTCGTCCAACCGCTCCGCAACAGTACATCCAGCATCACCCAAGCCGAATTGTTGGTAAGCCCTGTAGTTACATAAGTCCCGCTCGAATCGTATTGCGCCAGTTGCAAGCCCCGAATCAAAACGCTGACTTCTGGAAATGATGTGCCGTTGGAGATCGAGTTCGGCACCACCAGCGAGAGGAATGCCATGCTGCCATACGGATCACCCAGCGGATTGCCGGACGAGTCGCTGAAGTCGGGATTGAACGTGCCATTGCGCGTCCCGTAACTGACCACGCTGTACCAGCCCGTGGACGTCATGTTTGTCCCGCTCACGCCCGCTGGTATCTGCGTATGATTCACGATCACGGCAATTACGCTCGTGATCTGCCCCATCCCCAGCAGAACTTCAAAGTGCGTGAGGTTCCCGTCGTTTCGGGCGAAAACAATTGGAGGCTGGTACCATCCCGTTCCGTAAATGAGCGGAACATAATCGTTGTACAGCGCCTGATTCGCAAGCGGTCTGGATAGCACCGACGTCTTCGCGCCATAACTTCGCACTACAATCGACGGCGGCAGGAACTCGATCCCGCCGAACCTGTGCGTCGCGCGGCCCTGGTCGTCGGTATTGAACATGCCTCGCTGCTCGCATTGCGTGCGCGAGAAGTCGCACGACGTATAGGGCGTGCTGCCGTTCATGTTTCCCACGCCGCCGGTCTGATCGGGCGAATACCCGCAGCGGTAGAAAGGCGAAAACACGCCTCGCGTTCCCCCGTTCACCGCCTCCTGCCTCTGCGCCGCGGTGGTCGGAAAGTTCCACGGACACAATTTCTGAATCCGGACTTCTGGCAGAAACACGCGCTGCAGGTTCAGCGTATTCGTGAAGCTCAGGCGCAGTGTCGATTCGGTTGATTGGTCCGGTGGATTCGCGATGCCTCGAAAAACTACCTGGCTGTCCGATGCGGCCGCTTGATTGAGCAGATCGAAGAACAGGAACGTCACCACCAGGCTCGATCCCTTCCAGCCCACGCTGCGCTCGATCGAGGAGAGGAGAGAGTCAGCGTTGGCGAGCGTGATTGAGACGGCCGAAACCCCGTCCGTCGCTGCCTCCGGACTGGAGTTGAGATCAAAAATATTATGTTTGAGGACCCGGCTGAGATACTGCTGGCCGTTTACGGTAACTGAGTGCGTGCTCCAGTGCAGAACCTCGCCGCCCGGTAAAGTGCAATCGAACAAAAATAGTGGCGTCCCTGCGACTTCCAGTTCTTTGAGCACGTTGATCGGCGTCATATCGTTTGGGCCAAAGGACTCTTTCCGTTAAAGATTGCTGATCAAGTCGATTTGGCACGCATTTTGATTCGGCGCGGTCGCGCTCACAATGAGTACGTCCGACACAAAGCGAGTCTTGGCGTATATTCCACCCAAGTCTGTCGTCTTCTTGTACAGCCCCGCCGCCGGCTGCGCCTCCACTTGTCCGCCAAAAATATCCACCTGTTCACCCGCCGGAAGCTGAACACCAAAGCCGATCCCGTTCTGCTGAACGGTTAGACTTCCCGTTGCTGTTACGCGTGCCCATGAAGATGTCGTCGTTACTGGAGTGAGAAGCGTTTGGCCTGTCGCTGTCCTCACCAGTTGAATGGTGGTAGGAACCGCGCTGCGAACGTAAAGGCTGTAGCAATAAACGAAACTGCTCGGGCCGCTCGTATTCTGCACGATCTGCTGCGTGGTCTGCGCGATGTTCGTAAGCTGCGTCGCGCCGGTGCCCCCCAAAGGATCCGCAATCCCCCCGCTCACCTGCAGCAATGGATCCGCGGCCCATACGGAGTGGGTCCAGTCCTCGCTCCACTGCAACAGATTCGCTGTCGGGTCGAGAAAAACAAATGTATTAAGCTGGCCCTCTGACGCCGCGAACAAGCTTTCCATTGCCGCTCGTTCGCCGTCGGTCAATGCCGTATAACGCAACCGCCACTGCACCTTTTGTAAGCCCGGATCAGGCATTCGAATCGCATAGCCGCCCGGCAGTTCGTTCGATACCGTGCGCAGCCGCGCATTGCGCGTTACCGGGAACTGCGAAACCGCGCCGGTAGCTAGTTGCGGGAAGTAAAGCATCTCAGGTTCCGTTTTCTAGAATGGTCAGCGACGTCTGCCCATTCCATTCCGCCGCCACGGCAGCCGCCATGCTGTCGCTTTCCAGCCGGCAGCTCGGATAATTCGTCCCATTGGCGGGATCGGTAAACGCGAAGTTTTGAGCTGCTCCGTCCAGGCCGCGAAAGAATTCCTGAAGTGTTTGCAGTTCGCTCTGGTCCAACAGGTTAAGCTGGATTGCCCAGCGATGCACGGGCGCTGCATATCCTCGGAAGCGCTGCTCGCTGCCATCCACAAACTGCAAGACCAGCGTCGAAAACTTCACAGCGCGCGGTGCCGGGTACTGCATCACAGCCCCGGTCTTCAGCGCTGGAAATGTGCTCATGCTGAAAGACTCGCAATGACATCGTTCAATGAACTCGAGTTCAAAAGCGCCTGCTTCACTGCCATCGCGATCTCATCGCTGTGGTCAAGGAAAGACTGGCTGTCCATTGCATTCACTTGGATCGTGACCTGTGACGCTGCTGCCGTCGCAGGCGACCGCGGTCCTGTTTCGCCGTAACTTACCGGGACAATTTGCCCCGGTGCCGCGCCTGTGACTCCCGCCTGCGACTGTAACGGCGGTGGCAACAGAAAAGGAGGCGCAACATCCAGCGTCTGCCCCCCGCCTCCTCCGAACAAACTGAGAATTCCGCCAATCAGCGGCGAAAGGCTACTCAGCCCTCCGCCCAGAAAACTCGTGGCTGCGCTCTCCACCGTGTTCGCCAGCGCACTCGCTGAGGACGCGCTGCCGCCCCGCGACGCCGTGTTCTGCCCCACAGCCTGCGTGTTCTCTTGGAGCGCGCTGATCTGCGCTTGTTGAGCAGAGCTCAGGTTAATGATTTGCGACGCCAGCGAAGACAGTTGTTCAGTTACGTCTGCGCTGCCGCTCTGCGCGAGCGCGCCCCCAATGGTACTGCCCGCGACGGCTTGAGCGCCGCTCCCCGTAACCGACGCCAATTGGCCGAGTAACTCGCGCGCCGAAGAGTTACCCGCTGTGCTTGGCGGCAGCAGTTGTTCCCACTTATTTCTGGCCATCGTTCGTTTCTGCCCTCAGCTCGTTTTCCAACACGAAGAGTGACTCCGCCAGTCGCGCCGGCAATTCATAAACGTTTCCGCAGCCGCCGCAGAGCTTCCAGGCGTAGAACTCCTCCAGCAGCGTCATGCTTTCAGGCGTCACATAGGACGTCGGGCATGTCGTCGTCGATACTACGCCTCGGCCCCAGACAACATTCAGGCGCTGCCCGCGATCCTCCCACTGCTTCCAGCCGCATCGCCGCTTCTCTTCCAGGCCGCGCTTCCTGCACAAGTCGCAATTCCAGGCGGTCCGGTTTGCCCGATGAAAATGGAACGCGACAATTAGTTTTTTCTTTCGTTCTCGCTCAGGCCGCACTCTTGCTTGATGGATCCCACCACTTCGCGCGCTAGTTCCTCCGGACCTTTGTCCAGCAAATGCGCAACGGTCGCCGCCTCGCCGTCGATCGTTAATCCCTC
>Ga0070741_10015274_pt1 | contig 13042 bp, 11 predicted proteins | sample Coa_R1_4_FD_66440 | JGI IMG/M metagenome (GOLD analysis project Ga0070741, IMG submission 66440) | Surface soil microbial communities from Centralia Pennsylvania, which are recovering from an underground coalmine fire - Coalmine... | ecosystem: Environmental > Terrestrial > Soil > Unclassified ...
CACCCAGGTGCAGAAGGTCCGCGACCGCCTGATCAAGGCCGGCCGCATCGTCAACAGGCCGGCGCGGAAGGGCGGATTCAACCTGTGGCACGCCGACGACCCGGCAAACCGTTCCGAGGCGGGAACGGTTCTGGAACGGTTGCCGTTCCACCCCGCAGGCGCGGCGGAACATCCGAACCGTTCCACCGTTCCCCCCTATAAGGGGAACGGTTATAGGAACGGAACGGATCCGGCGCCCGCGGCCGCTGAGAACGGGTGGGGGGCCGATTGAGCGACGCGCTCGAGAAGGTCGTCGCCGACCGTCCCGTGGCGGCCGTTCCACGGTTGACCCTGACAGTCGCGGAGGCAGCCGCGGCGCTCGGCGTCAGCCCCGATTTCTTCCACAAGCACGTCCGCAGGGAGCTGAAGTGGATCTACCGGGGTCGTAAGCCGCTCGTCACGGTCAAGGAGCTCGGCCGCTGGGCGGATGAGAGCGGGGAGCGGGCGCGGTGAGCACGGGTGCGCGTGGCTGGTGGCCTCGCTCAAAGCGCCCATTGTGGGCGCGTTGTCAGCAGTCGCGCCATCGGCGCGCCGCCGCGGTCAGTTCTTCGGCGGCCGGCCAGGCTTGCGGTCGAGCGGCACCGGCGGCTTCTTCGCCCACTTCACGACGTCGCCGCGCCTCCACACCCGCCCGCGCGCGATACGCGCCTCGGGGCCGTCGTACGGCGCCGGGAAGTCGTCTCGGCGAACGAACCGGTAGGCGCTGGCGATGCTCACGTCGAGGAGCTCGGCGACGTCATGGATGCCGACCAGGACAAGCGGTGCCATAAGGCCGAGGGTACCCGCGGTTCCGGATGTATTTGGCAGTCGTCCTCTCACTCCGGCATAATTGATAGCGACAGTTGCAGTTCTATCAAGGAGGAGACCGAGATGGGGATGAGTGACGTGGACATCGACGCCATCCTGGAAGGGGACGACCTCGACGCCATCGTCGCGCTGGTCGAGTCGCTCAGCGGGCGACTTGAGCAGCTCGAGGCAAGGCTCTTCGGGCCGCCGGCTCGGCCGAAGCTGACCGTCGTAGAGGGCGACTGCCGTGGCTGAGGGCATCCGGACCCGACACTCGCGCGGCTGCCCGGGCGGCGACGGCTGCCGGACGACGCATCTGAAGTCGTGCGCATCGAAGCGGCCGTTCGCGACCCGTTGCCCGTGTGACTGCGGGAAGTGCACGCCGGCGTTCGAGGCGTTCGTGTGGGACCCGCGCACGAGGAAGAAGAAGCGCAAGACGCACGCGACGCTCGCCGCGGCGAGGGCGTGGCGGACGGATGAGCTGCACGCGGTCCAGCGCGGAACCGCACCGGTGCAGTCCCGTGAGACGGTGAAGCAGGTCGGGAGCCGCTGGCTGGAGCAGGTGAAGGCGGGAGAGGTGCTCAAGCAGGCCGGCCTCCCGTACAAGCCGAGCGTCGTCCGCGCCTACGCGAGCGACCTCGAACGGTTCGTGTTCCCGGAGCTCGGCTACATCCGGCTGTCGGAGCTGCGGCGGCGTGACGTGCAGCGGTTCGTCGACGAGCTCGTCGGCCGCGGCCTGTCCGGGTCGCGGATCCGCGGGATCGTGATGCCGTTGCGCGCGATCTGCCGGCGGGCGATCCGCGACGACCAGCTCGCGGTCAACCCGACGCAGCAGCTCGACCTTCCGGCCGCGGACGGTGTCCGCGATCGCGTCGCCACCGCGGAGGAGTCGGAGGTGCTGCTCGCGGCCCTCCAGGACCGCGACAGGCCGTTGTGGGCGACCGCGCTCTATGCCGGCTTGCGGCGTGGCGAGCTGCGGGCGCTTCGCTGGGGCGACATCGACGACGACGTGACGGTGATCACGGTCTCCCGCGGCTGGGATGAGGTGGAGGGCGAGATCGACCCGAAGTCGGCGAAAGGGAAGCGGACGGTGCCGGTCGTGAAGCCGCTCCGCCTCGAGCTGCTCCAGCACAAGGCTCGTACCGGCGGCCGCGGCGTCGACCTCGTGTTCGGCTCGACCGGATCGACGCCATTCACGCCGACGAACATCCGCAAGCGGGCGCTCCGCGCGTGGTCGCTGACGTTCGCGTGCGGCTGCAAGCGGGAGCCGCCGAAGCGGATGCCGCAGTGGGCGCGAAACAACATGCCGCCCGAGCCTGAGCCGACCTGTCCGGAGCACGAGGCGCCGCTGCTGCGGCCAATCGGCCTGCACGAGTGCCGCCACTCGTACGTCTCGCTGATGCACGACGCGGGCTTCTCGCTCGAGCGCATCGGCGACTACGTCGGCCACAGCTCGTCGTACATGACCGACAGGTACCGGCATCTGCTCGACGGGCACGAGGCCGAGGCGGCGGAGCGGTTCGACGAGTACCTGACGCGGCGGACTGGCGCGCGGACTGGCGCGCAGGGCGAAGTCGTGACGCTCGCACCGCATGGTTGAGCGGCAGACGGGCGAAACGGCCCCAGGCTTCCCAAGCTGAGGGTCGAGGGTTCGAGCCCCTTCGCCCGCTCTAGGAATCCCCGCCGGACCGGGGCCCCTTCCACGGGGGGATTGCCGTACCCCCGGACGCCGGATGGCCCCATTGGCGTGTCCCCTAGCGGCTGGCAGCCTCGTCGTACGAGAGAGGAACGACGACGAGGAGGAGCGCGATGGGCGTCGAGACGGGTCAGCGTGGGTTGCGCGAGTTGGATCAGCGGAGCGGCGACGGCTTCGAGGTGACGCTGCTCTGGAGCGAGCGGACGGGCTCCGTGTTCGTGTGCGTCGAGGACCGGAAGACGGACAGCGGCTTCCACGTCCTCGTCGACCCGGCCGATGCGCTCGAGGCGTTCAGGCATCCCTACGCCTACAGCCGCACAGGCGGGCGCCTGCACCTGCGGACGGCTGAGCCGGACGCGACCGCGGTCTGACGTACGGCTACACGTGACGCGAGGTGCGGTTCTCCGCACATCGTGATGCCGGGCCGCACCATTGGCCGGCGCGGCGTTCGCGGGCAGCCTGGTCTGAGTGACAGCGACAGGTCAGGAGGGATCATGAAGTTCAATGTCGCCGCGCGCGCGGGCCGGTGGAGTGCCGCGCACTGGAAGACGGCGGTCACGGCGTGGCTGGTGTTCTGCGTGCTCGCAATCGCGCTCGGATCCGCCGCAGGCACGAAGCTTTTGAAGCAGGCGGATACCGCCGCGGGCGGGACGCGCGACGCCGAGCAACTGCTCGAGCACGCGAACTTCCCGGACCGCGCAGGCGAGAGCGTGCTCGTGCAGTCGAAGACGCAGACGATCGGAGACGCACCGTTCCGCGCGGCGGTCACCGACGTCGTGCGCACTGTGTCCCGGCTTCCCGACGTGCAACGCGTGCGGTCGCCGCTCGCGCCCGGCAACGCAGGGCAGGTCGCGAAGGACGGCCGCTCGGCCCTCGTCCAGTTCCAGATTCGCGGCGAGGTCGACACCTCCGACAAAAGGGTTCAGCCGGTGCTCGACGCCGTCGGCCGCGTGCAGCAGCGGCATGCGGGCTTCACGGTCGCCGAGTTCGGCTTCGCCAGCTCGACCCACGAGCTGAGCAAGACGCTCAGCAAGGACTTCAAGCGTGCGGAGTACTCGTCGCTGCCGGTGACGCTCGTCATCCTGCTGATCGCATTCGGTGCGCTCGTCGCGGCCGGCCTGCCGGTGCTCCTCGCGTTCTCCGGCGTTCTCGCGACGATCGGCCTCGGCGCGCTCGCGAGTCACGTCGTCGCGGCAGGCGATGCCACCAAGTCGGTGATCCTGCTGATCGGCATGGCGGTCGGCGTCGACTACTCGCTGTTCTACCTCCGCCGCGAGCGTGAAGAGCGTGCGCGCGGGCTGTCACCCGGCGACGCGCTGCGCAAGGCCGCCGCGACGTCCGGCCACGCCGTCTTCATCTCCGGCCTGACCGTCCTGATCGCGATGGCCGGGATGCTGTTCACCGGCAACGCGGTCTTCACCTCGATCGCGGTCGGCGCGATGCTGATGGTCGCGGTCGCGCTGGTCGGCTCGCTTTCGATCCTGCCCGCAATGCTCGCGAAGCTCGGGCACCGCGTCGACAAGGGCCGGATCCCGTTCGTCCGGCGGCGCGGAGACGGCGAGTCGCGCGTGTGGAGCTACGTGCTCGACCGCGTGCTCGACCGCCCGGTCGTCTCGGCGGTGCTCTCCGCCGGCGCGCTGCTCGCGCTCGCCGTGCCGACCCTGTCGCTGCACACGCAGCTGCCGAGCTTCACCGACCTGCCGAAGTCGCTGCCGATGGTCGGGACCTACGAGGCGATCCAGAAGGCGTTCCCCGGCGCGCAGACGCCGGCCGAGGTCGTCGTCGGAGCGGACGACGTCACGTCCCCGAAGGTGCAGCGGGCGATCGGAACGCTCGAGCAGAAGGCGCTCGCGAGCGGGCAGATGTTCAAGCCGATCTCGACCGAGATCAACCCGGCGCACACCGTCGAGCGGATCTCGATCGCGCTCGCCGGGAACGGCTCCGACGGCGTCTCGGTCAAGGCGCTGAACACACTCCGCGATCGCGTGATTCCCGAGAGCGTCGGGCGCGTCTCGGGAGTCGACGCCGCGGTCACGGGCGAGACGGCCGGCACGCACGACTTCAACCAGCAAATGAAGTCGCACGCGCCGTTCGTGTTCCTGTTCGTGCTCGCATTGTGCTTCCTGTTGATGCTCGTGACCTTCCGGTCGATCGTGATCCCGATCAAGGCGGTGCTCTTGAACCTGCTGTCGGTGGGAGCCGCCTACGGCCTGCTCGTGCTCGTGTTCCAGCACCGGTTCGCGCAGGGCCTGCTCGGGTTCCACTCGAACGGCGCGATCACGTCCTGGCTGCCGTTGTTCATGTTCGTGATCCTGTTCGGGCTCTCGATGGACTACCACGTGTTCATCCTCAGCCGGATCAAGGAGCTGGTGGACGGCGGCATGCCCACCGAGGAGGCGGTCGCGACCGGGATCAAGCGGACCGCGTCGACGGTCACGAGCGCGGCCGTGGTCATGGTGGCGGTGTTCGCGATCTTCGTCACGCTCCGGACGCTGGACATCAAGCAGATGGGCTTCGGGCTGGCCGCCGCGATCCTGGTCGACTCGACGGTCGTCCGGGCGGTTCTGTTGCCGTCGGTGATGAAGCTGCTCGGCGACTGGAACTGGTACCTGCCGCGCTGGCTCGACTGGCTCCCGCACCTGGGCGGCGAGAGCGAGCGCCCGGTGCGCGGCGGTGAGCGGGTCGGCCGCCATGACGGCGCGCCCGTACTGGAGTCCGACTAGTGTGTCCGGCGGGACGGTCGATGAAGATGGAGCACCGGCAGCTGGTCGAGCAGGTGCGGCGGGTCCTCGTCGTCGACGATCACGCGGGCTTTCGCGGGTGCGCCAGCGCCTTGCTGGCCGAGGAAGGCTTCGAGGTCGTCGGCGAGGCGGCGGACGGGGCCGCGGCCGTGGAGCTCGCGCGCGAGCTCGCGCCCGATGTCGTCCTGCTCGACGTCCAGCTGCCCGACATGGACGGCTTCGCCGTCACCGAGCGGCTGCTCGCCGACGATCCGCAGCTCAGGGTCGTGCTTGTCTCGAGCCGTGACCGCTCCGCGTACGGGCCCCTGATCGAACAGAGCGGCGCGCGCGGCTTCGTCGCGAAGTCGGACCTCTCCGGCGCCACGCTCGAGAGGCTGCTCGAGTGAGCGCGGCGGTTCAAGCGCGCGCCGGCCCCGACGGCGCCGCGGGGAACGCGGTGGCGGTGCTGCTCCTCGTCGGAGCCGCCGCCACCTCCGGCGCGGTCTATGTGCTCGCCGTCAGCAGGATCGCGCCGCACCCGGTCGCCCAGAGCTTCTTCACCGCGCTCGTCTGTCTCACGTTCGTCGGCACGGGCGCCGCCGCGTTGCGGCTGCAGCCGTACGCGCGCTTTGGGCTGCTCCTGTCGGCCGTCGGGCTCGCAGCGCTGATCAGCGTCCTCCACGACGCGAACCATGCGCTGCCGTACACCCTCGGCGTCTTCGCGTCCAACGTGGTCTTCGCCGTGCTCGTGCACGCGCTGCTCGCGTACCCCAGCGGGCGGCTCGGATCTCGCGGCGCACGGCTGCTCGTCGCCGCCGCATACCTGAACACGCTCGGAGTGCAAGCGATCGCGGTCGTCTTCGATCCGCTCACCCGCTACCACAGCAACCATCCGCGCAACCTCGCGCTGATCGACAGGTACGCCGCGCTCTCGACGGGTCTCGAGGAGGCGGAGGCCGGCATCGCGATCGCGATTGCCGCCGCCGTCGTGTTCCTGTTCACGCGGCGAATCCGGGCGGCGACCCCGGCCGCGCGGCGCCAGCTCGTCCCGGTTCTCTACTGCGGCGAGATCGCGCTCCTGCTCTTCGCGCTCGGCTTCGTGCTCACGCCGCTCTCCTCGCCGGCAGGACTGGTCGGGTTCGGGCTCGGGCTCCTGGCCTCGATCGCCCTGCCCGGCGCGTTCCTGGTCACGCTCGTCCAGGGGCGGCTGTCCCGCGGCGCTGTCGGCGATTTGCTCCTGGAGCTCGGCGAGCCGGGCGGCCGGCACGAGCTCGAGGATGCGTTGCGGCGGGCGCTCGGCGATCCGTCGCTTCGGCTCGGCCGGCTGGCCGCGGACGCGAGCGGCTACGTCGACAGCGCGGGCCGGCGGCTCGAGCTGCCGCGCGTCGGAGACGTCCAGGTCGCGACGCCGATTCTGCACGCCGGTGAGCCGATCGGCACGCTGGTGCACGACCGCTCGCTCCGCCTGCGCGCGGACCAGCTCGAGGCCGTGAGCGCGGCGGCTGGCGCGGCGCTCGCAAGCGAGCGCGCGCTGCGGGCGCTCGAGGCCGTGGAGAAGCAGAATCGCGCGCTGCTCGATGCGATCCCCGATCCGATGATCCGGGTCGCCCGCGACGGGACGTACCTCGACGTGCGCGCGGACGACACGGATCAGCTGCTCGAGCTGCCGCAGGAGATGATCGGCCGGAACGTGCGCGACCTGCTGACACCGTCGCTCGCCGACGACGTGATGGATTGGATCGCGCGGACGCTGACCGACGGCGGAGTGACGACGTTCGAGTACGAGATCGAGATCGACGGCGTCAAGCGCTGGAAAGAGTCGCGGATGATGCCCAGTGGCCCCGACGAGGCGGTGACGATCGTGCGCGACTTCACCGAGCAACGGCGTGCGGAGGCCGGACAACGCCGGTTGGCCGCCGAGCAGGCGGCGCTCCGGCGCGTCGCGACGCTCGTCGCGGGCAATGCGCCGCCGGAACGCGTCTTCCAGGCGGTGACGGAGGAGGTGTGCGTGCTCCTCGGGTTGCGAACCGCGGTCCTGCACCGCTTCGGTGATCACGGGACCACGACGATCGTCGGCAAGTTCGGGGACCTGACGGGGCAGTTCGAGCTCGGCAATGTGCTCGAGCTCGAGGTCGGCACCGCGATGCAGGTGCTGGAGACCGGGGCGCCCGCACGGTGCGACTACGCGACGCTCACCGGGCCCGGCGCCGCCGAGCTGCGTGAGCTCGGGTTCGCGAGCGCCGTCGGCGTCCCGATCACCGTTGCCGGCCTGACGTGGGGCGCGCTCGTCGTCGCGCTGCGCCCGGACGAGGTGATGCCCCTCGAGACCGAGCACCGCCTGCAGGCGTTCGCGGAGCTCGTCGGGCTCGCGGTGGCGAGCGCGGACGCGCGTGACGAGGTCGCCGCGTCGCGCCTGCGGATCGTCGAGGCGAGCGACAACGAGCGCCGGCGGCTCGAGCGGAACCTCCACGACGGCGCGCAGCAGCGGCTCGTTGCGCTCTCGCTCGGGCTCCGACTCGTGCAGGCAAAGCTGCGAACATCGCCCGAAGAGGCGCAGGAGCTGCTTCTGAAGATGTCGGAGGAGCTTGCGGCCGCGATCACCGAGCTGCGTGAGCTCGCACAGGGGATCCACCCGGCGGTGCTGACGGACCGCGGCCTCCGTGCCGCGCTCGAGGTGCTCGCCGCCCGCGTGCCGCTCGCGGTCGAGCTCGACGTCGACGTCGAGGGACGCGTTCCGGAATCGATCGAGACGGCCGCGTACTACACCGTCTCGGAAGCGCTCACCAACGTCGCGAAGCACGCGCGCGCCGCGTCGGCGGCCGTTCGGGTCTTCTGCGAGGACGATGTGCTCGCGGTGGAGATCGCCGACGACGGAGTCGGCGGCGCCGACGCCGAGCTCGGCTCGGGGCTGCGCGGGCTCCGCGACCGTGTCGAGACGCTGGACGGCGACCTCTGGGTCGAGAGCCCGCCGGGCGGTGGCACGCTCGTGCGTGCCGAGCTCCCGCTTCGCGTCGGGAGCCTGGCGATGGCCGGACGCGAGCCGTGACGCTCACGTTCTTCTTCAGCGACGTCGAGGACTCGACCGGTCTTGCCGACCGCCTCGGTTCGGCGTACGCCGGTGTCCTCGCCGACGTGCGCGCGCTGCAGCGCGATGCCGTCGCGAGTGCGGGCGGAGAGGAGATGGACTGCCGCGGCGACGAGCTGTTCTGCGTGTTCGGGGAGCCGCAGCCCGCCCTCGCGACGGCGCTGGCGATCCAGCACGCCTTCGCCGCACGCGAGTGGCCGAACGACGAGCGCGTGCGCGTTCGGATCGGCATCCACTGCGGCGAGGCGGAGCGGGCCGGCGGCGGGCTCGTCGGCCTGGAGGTCCACCGCGCTTCGCGCATCTGCCAGGCGGGACACGGAGGGCAGGTGCTGTTGTCGGGCGACGCGGCTCTAGGCATCTCGGAGCGGGTGCACGACCTCGGCGAGTTCGCGTTTCGCGGCCTGCGCGAGCCGCAGCGGATCTACCAGCTCGTCGACGACGACCTGCAGGACGACTTCCCGCCGCTTCGCAACGTCCGCGTGCGTGAGCGCGAGCTGTCCGCGGTGATCGCCGAGGACTCGACGCTCCTGCGCGAGGGGCTCGCCCGGCTGCTCGAGGAGGCCGAGATCGACGTCGTCGGGCAGGCGGGGACCGCGGACGAGCTGATGCTCAAGGTGCGCAGCTACCACCCGGACGTCGCGATCGTCGACATCCGCATGCCGCCGACCCAGACCGACGAGGGCATCCGCGCAGCCCGAGAGATCCGGACGAAGCATCCCGAGACCGGGGTCCTCGTCCTGTCGCAGCACGTTGCGCACACGTACGCCGTCGAGCTGCTCGGCGACAGCGCGGAAGGTCTCGGCTACCTGCTGAAGGATCGCATCGCCGACGTCACGGAGTTCACCGCCGCCGTTCGCCGTGTCGCCGAGGGCGGCTCGGCGCTCGACCCGGCGGTCGTCGCGGAGCTCGTCGGCCGCAACCGGAGGAACGACCCCGTCGACCAGCTCTCACCGCGCGAGCGGGAGGTCCTCGAGCTGATGGCGGAAGGACGATCCAACCAGGCGATCGGCCAGCGCCTCTTCATCTCGCCGCGCGCGGTCGAGAAGCACGTGACGAGCATCTTCGCGAAGCTGCGACTGCCGGCCGCGCCCGAAGATCACCGGCGCGTCCTCGCCGTGCTGCGCTTCCTGGACTCCTAATCCGTGAGCGAGCGGGAAGCAGGACGGCCGTACCGGTTCGACGAGCTCGGCTGGTTGCAGTTCGAGCGCCTCTGCCAGGAGCTGCTCGCGCTCTCTGCGGACGTCGACCGAAAAGGATGGTCTCGCGATAGTCGAGCGTGCTCGGTCGTCGTGCCCGACGGAGTCGTCGTGCCGGGAGTCCGCCGCCGGCTCGCCGGGCCGACGCTGGTACTCGTCGTATGGGCTCGGCCGAGCGCCGCGCCGTCCGAAGGCCTGAACGCGATCATCGAGCAGACACTCGCCGGCTGGGTCGCGAGGGAACCACGCTCGGTGCTCGCGCTCACGAACGTCGCCTCGTCTGACGCCGTCGACGCGACCGTGCTGGGCGCACGTGAGCTGACGGCGCTCGTTGCGGGCTCACCGGCGCTGCGCCTGCGCGTGCCGACCGTGCTCGGCATCGGCGCCGCGGACCTGGTGATTCCCGCGGCCGCGGACGCGTCGACGGCAGATCTCGCGGCGGCGCGCGCGCTTGCGCCGGTGTTCGTGCCGACGCGCGCCTACGAAGTCGTCGTCGAGGTGCTCGAGCGGCACCACTTCGTCGTGCTGACGGGACCGCCCGAGATGGGCAAGACGGCGATCGCACGCACGATCGGGCTGGCGTCGCTCACGGCAGGGTGGGAGGTCCACGAGTGCATCCGGCCGGACGAGCTGTGGGCGCGGTACCGGCGCGGCCGCCGCCAGGTGTTCATCGCGGACGACGCGTTCGGCTCGACGGAGTACCGGCCGGAGGCGGCGGAGCGCTGGGCGCTCGAGCTCGACCGTGTCCTCCGCGCGATGGACGACGAGCACCGGCTGCTCTGGACGTCGCGGCCGGCGCCGTTCAAGGCCGGGCTCCGGCGGATCCACCGTGAGCACGGGATCGAGCACTTCCCGCGCCCGGCGCAGGTGCAGGTGGACGCGACCGATCTCGACGTCGCCGAGAAAGCGCTCATCCTGTTTCGCCATGCGAAGGCGGCGTCGCTGCCGGCGGAAGCCGTCGAGCTCGTGAAGGCGGAGGGATGGACGATCGTCGGCCACCCGCACTTCACGCCGGAGCGCATCCGTCGGTTCGTGTCGAACCGGCTCGTCGATCTGAGCGCCCGGGCGGCGAGCCGGGCCGAGCTCGAAGCGGCGGTGGCGGCCGAGCTTCGCGAGCCGACGGACGCGATGACAGCCTCGTTTCGCGCGCTTTCCGACCCGCATCGTGCGCTTCTGGTGGCGTTGCTCGATACGTCGCCGGCGCCGGTCGGGGAACGAGAGCTCGCAGCTGCGTTTCGCCGTCACGGCCGGGCGGGGCTGGGACAGCACCCGGGCGAGCTCGTCGATCGGCTGACGGATCACTTCCTCCGCCTCGTCGACGGCGGCGCCGTGACGTGGGTGCACCCGAGCTGGCGAGACCTGGTCATCGAGCAGCTGAGCGCCGACGCGGCCGAGCGAGAACGGTTCCTCCGCGCGAGCGCCCTCGACGGCCTCCTGCTCGCCCTGTCGACGGCGGGCGGCGTCGAGGGCGAGCGACACCTGCCGCTGCTGCACGAGGATCGCGACTGGGACGCCGCCGGCGACCGGCTCGCGGAGCTGATCCCGGAGCTCGAGGGGCCGGATCTGACCCGGCTGTTCGTCGCGCTCGGCGAAGCCGGGGACGCGAGTGACGACCAGACGCGCTGGGAGCTGAACTACCTCCTGGAGACCGTGCTGGGGCTGGTCGCGCGACGCTGGTCACACGAACGCAGGCCGGTTTCGATCGGCGTTCTCCAATCGTGGCTTCGGCTTGCGGCTTCCTGTCCGACCGCTCCGCCGCTCCCCGAGCTGACGGGCACGTGGGTGGAGCTCGTGCCGACCTCGGCCTTCGCCTTCGACGTTCGGGAGGAGCGGATCCGCTTCGACGACTGGACGTCGCTCTGCGAGGTGCTCGCCTCGCACGCACCCCAGATACTTGCGGCGTTCGGCTTCCCGGAACAGCAGCGCGAGGTCATCGAGTCGTTCGTCTCGGCCGCGGAGACGGCCGATCTCGCCGCTCTGCCACCCGCTCAACGCGAGCTGCTGCGGCCGATCCTGCGGCGGCTGTCGCGGCTCGGCGTGACGGACCCGGTCCGCGCCGCAAACGCTGCCGCTCGACTGGCGACGGTGCGCGACGAGCCGGAGCTACCGGAGGTGTATCCGCGACGACGGATCTCGGCCGAGTTGCGGGACCTCCTCAACGCGTCGCTGATCCACTCCGACCAGGCGCTCGTCACGCGCGTGCTCCGCGACCTGTAGCCGAGGCCGCCGCCGGGGCCTGCTCATGAGCGCTCGAGCCCGGCGACCTGCCACGTGGCGCCGTGGTGCGCGAACGTCGGCCGGAGGCCTCGCTCCTCGAGCACGGCGAGCATCGCGGACGGTGGATGGACGAACGTCCGGAACTCCCTGCGCAGGACGCCGAAGAACGCGTTCTGGACGGCGACGATCACGCGCGTGATCGCGTTGCGGGGCGGGTAGCTGAACACGAGGAGCCGGCGCGAATGCTCCGCGGCCGCCGTGAGCAGACGCTCGTAGTCCGGGTAGCAGCAGACGACGCGGTGGAGGACGACCACGTCCGCCGGCTCGATACCGTCGCCGCCGGCAGCGATGTCGTGGATCCGCCGGTCCGACCGGTGCTCGACGCCGGCTTCGCGGAGAAGCGCGCGCGCCTCGTTGTCGTAGGCCGGCGAGAGCTCGAGGTTGGTCGCCCGGGCCGCGCCGCGCTTGAGCAGCTCGAGCTGGATCTCGCCGACTCCGCCGCCGATCTCGAGCACGGTTGCGTCTCCGACGCCGCGCTTCTCGAGGAACGCGACCATCCTCCGGGCCGTTCGGTCGAGGCCGCGCTTGCGGTAGCGCTTCGCCATGCGCTTCGCGAACCGCGATCCGAAGAACCGGTCGCAGCCGCGAGGGTTGCAACAACCCGCCATAGCCCGATTATCGGGTTTTCGAGCCCGTCGACACGCGGGCCGGCGCACCGAACGCGATCACCGTGCCGTTCGCCGTGCCGACGACGACCAGCGAACCGGCCGTCATCGGCGCCGTGTAGGCAGGCGTGACGGTGTTGAACGAGGCGATCAGGCGACCCGTCTTCGCGTCGAGCGCCGCGAGCGTGTGCGTCGCGGTCGCCGAGACGAAGACGACGCTCCCGACCGCGAGCGGCTGCGGCTGCACGCCGCCGCCGATATCCGCCTGCCATCCGGTCGTGAACCTGCAGCCCGGTCCGACGCGGAGCCCGACCGCTCCAGCGCCGCCGTTCGTGAGCGAAGCCCCGCCGACGACGAGCGTCTTCGCCGGCGCAACCCAGGTCGGCTCCGCGTAGAAGGTGTCTCCGTTGCCGGGCCCGAGCTTGTCGCGGACGATCGTCGGCGCGGTGAGCGCTGCGCGCTTCCACACGTACGTGTACGCGCTCTTCGAGTTCACGGCCACGAGCGGCGGACAGCCCGTCGGCTGAAACAGCATCGGCGTCGCGCCGAAGCCCTGGTCTCCGGCGATCGACGGGTTCGAGTCGGGTTGCGCGACGCTTCCGAGCACCTTGAGGCTCGGCGTCAGCCGGACGACGCGC
>Ga0070741_10015275_pt1 | contig 13042 bp, 10 predicted proteins | sample Coa_R1_4_FD_66440 | JGI IMG/M metagenome (GOLD analysis project Ga0070741, IMG submission 66440) | Surface soil microbial communities from Centralia Pennsylvania, which are recovering from an underground coalmine fire - Coalmine... | ecosystem: Environmental > Terrestrial > Soil > Unclassified ...
AATTTCCATTCATCGCTGCGAAATTTCCGCGACCCGACAATTCAGGCTTTGCATCAGCTGCTCTCGGCGCTGGAGTCGAAATATCCCGATTTGCTGTACGTGCATGACGAAGACGTGTACCAGATCGTCACTTCCGGCAAGTACCAGTCAACCCAGGGAACGGTGACGGTAAACGTGAAGCAAGCGGGAAGCATGGCAACCGCTGGGGCAAAATAAATGCCCAACTCGCTGGTACTAATCACAGTTGATTGCTTACGTGCGGATCACGTTGGCTTTCTCGGATACCAGCGTCCCACCACGCCGTTCCTGGATACTTTGTCGAGTGAAAGTTTTGCTTTTTCCAATGCGATTGTCGGCGGAGCGCCAACCTATTATTCATTTCCCGCGATTCTGGCGTCGCGTTCTCCACTCGCGTTCGGCCGTGACCTGATCGGACTGGCTCCGGGCGAGCTGAATCTTGCTTCCGTACTGCGACAGCAGGGCTACGCAACGGCGGCGTTCCTGGCCGCTAATCCTTACTTGTCGAGCCGCTTTGGATACGATCAGGGATTTGGCAGGTTCGAGGATTTTTTGGAGCCCAGCCCCGATCTCGACGAAAGCGCGGGTGCCGAACCCAGTCGCCTGAACCAAAGACTGTCACAGGCCTGCTCGAAATTTGGTATCACGCGCAGGCTCTACGAGGAATTGTATTTCCAGTACTGCCAGCGAGTCGCAACTCCGGCTCCAAAGTCGCTGTCAGACTTGCGCCGGTTCCCGACAGCCGATGTGCTGGTTGATCAAGCCCTGGCCTGGTTGTCGTCCCTGGGTGACCAACCGTTTTTCCTGTGGCTTCACCTCATGGACCCGCACTCTCCTTACTATCCGAATGAGCAAGGGCTCGCCCTGATGGGCGACCGCGCGACGCCTTCTCATGCGCGGTACCTCAACTCCTGTTGGACTCGCGAGAGTATTGGCGAGCGACGCCTGCGGTCATATCGCGATGAGATCATCCGGCTTTATGACGCAGGCATTCGCTGGGCTGACGCACAGATCGAGCGCCTCGTCGGGGCTCTGCGGAAATCCGAACGCTGGGACGACTGTACGCTGGCCGTCACGGCAGACCATGGCGAAGAGTTTCTCGATCATGGCGGACGGCACCATGCCCCCTCAGTACGCGAAGAACTCATTCGCGTGCCGCTGTTGCTGCGCGTTCCCGGCGTGCGGCACGGCCAAACAATATCAGCCCCGTTTAGCCATCTGCACCTTGCGCCGACTCTTCTCGAAAGCCTTGGCCTGCCGATCCCTGCGGATTTTCAGGGCGGCAGCTACTGGCCGTACCTGACTTCCGGACAAGAGTGGGACGATGCCGCCATCGTCGAATGTATCAGCGGTTGTACCAATCCTTTTCATGTCGAGAACCGTGGCGGCCATCGCTTGCTGGCGGTCCGCGAAGAGCGATACAAGCTGGCATACGATTTCAGCTTGCCGCATGAGGAACTGTTCGATCTCGAAGTCGATCCCACCGAAAGTAACCCGCTTCCGCTTGAGGCCGAGCAGGAAGCCCGCAAACGTTTGCTCGCCCGCGCTCACCGGCACATGCTGGAATCACATCAGTTACGGTACTCGAGGGCTCGCGTTGCGGCTTCTGTCCGCGAAACTCGGCTAGAATTGGCCCATCCAGCGCAGTAAATCACGCCGACTCGAGGGCCACACGGAATGCCGCTTGCAGAGCCCATGAACACCTGCCGCATTCTGGTGGACAGTTTCGCCGATAAAGGTCTTACCAATGCACAGATGAGCAACGCTCGCGAGATCATCCGCAGGCTCGATCCCGAGCGGTTCCAGGTCACCACGTTTCATGTTTCAGAGCCTGACGAAACCATCGCCAAACGGCCGAACACGAGCCTGATTCGATTGCCGCAGCGACGGCAGACGCCCCGGATCTTCAAACAGTTCCTTTCCGGATCGCAAGACATCGTTTTCTACGTCAAGGCATCCCCTGCAGCGAAGTGGTATCTGAAACTGCGACGCCGCTGGAATGACAAGCGTGTAGCCATCGGTACGGTCGAGTCGCGTTCTGATCTGCGCGATCAACCCACGATCGCGAGCCAGGCGGTGCGGCTATGGGAACAGACAATTCTGCGGTCCGATCTGTTGTTCAGCAATTCACAAGCCGTCCGCCAGAACCTTGAGCACGAGTACGGATTGCGTAGCGAAGTTGTGCCTACCGGAGTGGATACGAATTTCTTTTCTCCGGCGTGGGACCGAGCTGGCAACCGGCGGCCACGCGTGCTGTTTGTTGGCGCTCTCCGCAAGTTAAAGGAACCTGACACCGTTCTGGATGCGGCCGCGCGCTTTCCGCATGCCGAGTTTGTCATGGTGGGCGAAGGGCCTATGGAGCCTGAGTTAAGGCACCGGATTAAACGCGAACGGCTCGCGAACGTTCAACTCACCGGCGCGATGGGCAGCGACGATCTGAAACGCCAGTATCAGTCGGCGGACATTTTCCTGTTTCCATCTGCGTGGGAGGGATCTCCGAAAGTGATTCTCGAGGCGGCAGCCACAGGTTTGCCGGTGATTGCGCGTAAGAACTACGAACCCGAAAGCGTCGTCGATGGCGTGACTGGATTTCTGGTCGGCTCGAATGATGACATGTTCGATCGTTTGGCCACATTGCTGTCCTCGGCGGATTTGCGTCGCGTGCAGGGGAGCGCAGGGCGGAAGCATAGCTTGAGATTCGATTGGGACCTTGTCACGCGTCAGTGGGAAGAGATTTTCCTGAACTTGAGGACGCGGAAACGGACATGCTGCACGCAATGACATGCACGGCGGTCACGCTCTCTGAAGTTCCGGACCAGCTCACGTCACGTCTTCACGTGCTGACGGTGACGCCATTCTATCCGACTGCCGCTGATGATGCCGCAGGCTGCTTTGTTGCCGAACCCTTGGCCACAACTGCAGAATTTGGAGTCAAAAACACGGTCGTTGCCGTGCGACCCTTGCACCGCAGTATGTCGTCTGCCCGCAGTGCCGGTGACAAAGTGCACTGGCGGACATTCTTCAGTATTCCCGGCAATGTTGGCCTGCCATCTTCGGGTTCGCTTTTGTCCGCCAGCCTATTTTCCTACATTCAATGTCTCCACCGCCGCGAGCGCATCGACGTCATTCATGCACATGCGCCCTTACCATGCGGACGCGCTGCCGAACTGCTTAGCACGCGACTGGGTATTCCGTTCGTGGTTACAGTCCACGGACTGGACGCGTTCTGCACCCGTCAAGTTCGCGGTTATCCAGGCCGCTGGTGTGAGCGGATTTCCCGAAACGTCTACGAAAATGCCAGCCAGGTGATTTGTGTCAGCGAGCGAGTTCGCGAGCAAGTTCTCGCAGGCGCCCCCCGGGCGCACACGTCGGTGGTTTACAACGGCGTGGATGCCGGAAAGTTTGCCGCTGACAAGGATCGCGATGAAGGGCACTCCGCCATCCTGAGCGTAGGTAATCTCATTCCCAGCAAGGGACACGAATTACTTCTGAAAGCGTTTGCGGCGATCGCCCATCGTTATCCTGCAGTTCAGTTGGACATTATTGGCGAAGGGTGTGAGCGGCGCCGGCTGCAAGGAATAGCGGCCGAATCAGGCCTGCAGCACAGGGTTCGCTTTCTGGGACGGCAATCCCGAACACAGGTTGCAGATGCCATGCGGCGCTGCACGCTTTTCGCGTTACCCAGCGAATACGAAGGTCTCGGTTGCGTGTACCTGGAGGCAATGTCATCCGGCAAGCCGGTGATTGGGTGTCGCGGGCAGGGGATTGCAGAGATTATCGAACATGGCCGCAACGGTTGGCTGGTAATGCCGAACGATTTCGGTGCACTGGTTAACTCTCTCGCCAGATTGTTGAGCGATTCAAAATTGCGGGCGGCGCTAGGTTGTGAAGCCCGCAAGACCATTGTCGAAACCTTCAGCCTTGAACATCAGGCGAAGAATTTGATCCGGGTTTACGAAGAGTGCGTCGCATGAGCCGCCGCGTCGTGGTCCTGTCCGAGATCATTTCGCCGTACCGCATACCGGTGTTTAATGCGCTGGCCGCGAATCCCGAACTGGACCTCCACGTCATCTTTCTCGCCGACAACGATCCTACGTTGCGGCACTGGAAAGTTTACCGAGACGAGATCCGGTTCTCGCATGAGGTGCTGCCCTCGTGGCGCAAGCGCATCGGACGATATAACGCCTTTGTAAATTGGCGGGTTGAAGCGGCGCTGCGGCAGGCGTCACCCCACGCAGTCGTGTGCGGTGGCTACAACTACGTAGCGTCATGGGCGAGCCTGTTGTGGACGAGGCGGCGTGCGGTTCCATTCGCATGCTGGGTGGAGAGCACGGCAGCGGACGAGCGCAGCGGCCACTACATTGCAGAAACATTGAAAGCCGGGTTCCTGCACCACTGCGATGCTTTCGTGGTTCCGGGAAAGGCGTCGTTCGACTATTTGCGAACTTATGGCGTCCCGCCGGAAGCAATTTTTACGGCTCCTAACGCGGTGGACATCGGGCTATTTTCTTCCTTGGCCGAAGCTGCTCGTGACAATGCCGATGCAGTTCGCCGAAAACTGAATTTGCCCGACAGGTACTTCCTTTTCGTCGGCCGCATGGTTCGCGAGAAAGGCGTCTTCGAACTGGTTGAGGCGTTCGGCAGGCTCCACCCTTCATTAACCAAAACAATCGGCCTGGTAATGGTTGGAGTCGGTGCCGCGCAAACCGAGCTTCAGCACTTCGCGGAGAAAATCAGCCAAGGTCAAATTCAGTTTGCCGGGTTCGTTCACCGCGAACAACTGCCTGCATATTACGGACTAGCTGATGCGCTTGTATTTCCCACTCACACTGATCCCTGGGGCTTCGTAGTGAATGAAGCGATGGCGTGCGGATTGCCAATCATCGCGAGCAAGGTGGCTGGTTGTACTGCCGATCTTGTCGAGGACGGTTGCAATGGCCGATTAGTTGAGCCGCTCAATATCCCGCAACTTTCGGCGGCAATGGCTGAGCTGGCGAGCGAGCCCGAACTCCGACGCTGTATGGGGCAGCGCAGCCGTGAAATCATCGAGGCCTTTAGCCCCGAAGCGTGTGCCGCCGGTATTGCACAAGCGGTACTGGCCAGGTGCAGCGCATGACCGACCGGGTATTACGGCTTACGGTCCCGGTTGCAATTGTATTCCTCTCGCTGGCGGCGGCCGCAGTTGCAGTATTTCGCCCAGGGTACCTGACCAATGCCCACGATCTGGGAGTCCTCATCTTTCTGCAGGTGATCGTAGCCGCGTTATGGAAGTACAGGCAGGTTTACTTTCCGGTGATGTTGACGGTGTTCCTTTTTGCAGGCCTTGACCTGGCGGTGGCGTCCGCATTCTTGGACGCACGCTGGATGGTACTCGCGGTCGGCGCGCTCGCCGGTTACGCCATATACATGCGCGATCGCAGCCACTACTTCGGACTATTTCATTTGGTGGCGCTATTTTGCATTGTGTCTTCGTTCGCTTCGGTCGTCGTTTCATGGTACCCGCATGTGGCTTTGCTCAAGGCAATCAGCTTGCTGCTCTTATTCCTGTACTGCGCTGCGGGCGGGCGGCTGGCAATCCTGCACCGCGAGGAAGCATTTGTTTCCGGCCTACTGATCGGTTGCGAAGTGATCACATACGCGAGTGCCGCTTCAACTTATGTCTTGCACATTGGTATCTTCGGAAACCCTAATTCGCTGGGGGCTGTAATGGGCATCGTGGTGATCCCGGTGCTGCTATGGGGGGTGCTGGTAGCGCAAAGGCCGCAGCTGGCGCAGCGGCGCACCGTGGCATTGCTGGTCGCATTATCCCTGTTACTCAGTAGTTTTGCCCGCGCGGGGATAACCGCTGCAGCTGTCGTGTTTGTGATTCTCTGCTTAGGACTTCGCCGCTACCGGCTGCTGGTCAAAGGCAGTGTAGTAGCCGTACTGATGGCAATCTTAATTCTTGTAGTTTCCCCGCCTGAAGAGTACGACGGAGAGAACTCACACGGCGTGGTTTCGGCGTTCGTTTACAAGGGCAAGCGTGACATGGGAGTGCTCGGCTCGCGGCGAACCGCGTGGCAACACACGATGGGAGTGATCGCACAAAACCCGTGGTTCGGGTCCGGTTTTGGCACCAGCCTTACTGCGGCAGAAGAACAGATGCAACTGGTTGCGCTTGCATCTGCGCCGGAGGCAACCCGCGAGCATGGCAGCAGCTACCTGGCGATCCTGGAATGGGTCGGAGTGTTGGGCGTAGTTCCATTCTTCGCCCTCGTATTCCTCAGTGCCAGCAACGCGGTCCGCGTGCTCACATGGATGCGGCGGACGGGCGCGATCTCGTCCCCAGCAGTCCCGATCGCGCTGGTCATCGCAGCCGGCCTGGTACACGCCGCATTTGAGGATTGGCTGTTTGCCGCGGGCTACTATATGTCTCCGCTGTTCTGGAGTTTTGCATTTGTGTGCGTTGACATGATTCGCGAGATCGAGGCTCATCAGCGAGCCGTACCCCTAGCCGCGTACGGCTGGGCAGAAATTTCACCGCTGGTTGCGAAATCATGATTCATCTTTTCATCAATGGATTGTCGGCGAGCGCGGGGGGAGGGCTCACCTACCTGCGCAACGTGGTTCCGCATCTTGCGGCCGCGGACGGCGTCCGCACGACGGTCGCTGTTACCCCAGCTTTGGCAGCAGAATTTGCCAGCTTGCCCCATGTCGCCGTTGTAACCGTTGCTGGGATGAACTCAGCAAAGCGGTTCTGGTACGAACAAACGGTTCTGCCAGGAATCATCGAGCGAAGCGGGGCCGATGTTCTGATCTGCGCGGGAAACTTTGGGTTGAGAAAGTCACCGGTCCCGCAAATTCTTCTATCGCGGAATGCGCTTTACACTTCGTCCGACTTCTTCAGTGACTTGCGCACGCGGCGAGAGTACGCCATCTGGCTGGACACGCGGATTAAGGCTGTACTCGCCGCCCGATCGATTCGCTGGGCCGACTGCACCGTGGCTCCCAGCGAGGCTTTTGCTTCTGACTTGAGGCGCTGGACAGGCCGGCCTGTCTCAACCATCTATCACGGTTTTGACGCCGAGCTATTCTTCGGCAACGGCGCTGCTCTTCCAGTAGACGTTCAGCAGCAGCTGGACGCGACCAACGGGTCGCTCCGCTTTCTGTTCGTGAGCCACTACAACTATTACCGGAACTTCGAGACTTTGTTGTGGGCGGTCGCGCAGCTGCGGGCTCGCATGCCGCAGGTCAAACTGCTGCTCACGTGCAAGCTGGACCCTGAGCACAATACCGGTGACTACCACGCCGGTCGGGCGGCGAATCTCGTCGAAAAACTCGGTCTGGAAAACAACGTGGTGCAACTCGGCACCGTGCCGTATGCCTCGCTTCACCAGGTTTACAAGTCAGCCGACGTTTACGTGACCGCAGCATACGCGGAATCGTTCGCCCATCCGCTGGTAGAGGCCATGGCGAGTGGTTTGCCGGTAGTCGCTTCCGATATTCCGGTCCATCGCGAAATATGCGGGGATGCCGCGCTCTACTTCCCCCGTTTCTCGGCCGCCGATCTCGCCGACAGAATTCAGCATGTGGCGGGGAACCCGCGCCTTAGGGATGCCTTATCCGCCCGCGGCCGGTTGCGCGCCTCGGATTTCAGCTGGGAGAAACATGTCCAGCAAATGGTCGAGCTGGCGCTCGAACTGAAACATGGCTGTACGTCCACATCTGCTGCCTCGATCGACAGTAGAAAAATTTCGCCAGCCCAAATAGCATAGAACCCAATACTGCTCAGCCCAGAGCCACTCGCCTTCGAGGAATTGGCGTCTTGGACGTGATTACCGCTCAAAAGTCGAGTCCCGTGCGTCTGCCAACGAATGGCGGCACCGAAATCGAACTGTCAGTGGTCATGCCATGTCTGAACGAGGCAAATACACTTGAGCACTGCGTGCGAACTGCGCAAAAGGCACTCTCTGACAACAACGTGTACGGCGAAATCATCGTCGCCGACAATGGGAGCACAGATGGCTCCATCGAGATCGCGGAGCGGCTTGGCGTAAAAGTCGTGCACGTTGACACGAAGGGTTACGGGAGCGCCCTAATGGGCGGCATCGCCGTGGCAGCGGGGAAGTACATCCTGATGGGCGATGCGGATGAGAGCTACGACTTCGCACATATCCCTCGCTTCCTGGCTGAACTCAGGGCTGGCGCCGATCTGGTCATGGGTAACCGCTTCAAAGGCGGTATCGAAACGCATGCCATGCCTGCGCTCCATCGCTATGTCGGAAATCCAATACTTAGCCGGCTAGGACGGCTTTTCTTTGGCAGCAGCTGCGGCGACTTCCATTGCGGGCTGCGCGGGTTCAACAAGACAGCTTACGAAAACATGCAGCTGCGAACCACGGGAATGGAATTCGCCAGTGAGATGGTGGTCAAGGCGACTTTGCTCGGCATGAAGGTCACCGAGGTTCCCACCACGCTCTCACCAGACCGCCGCGGACGCGCGTCCCATCTACGGACCTGGCGTGATGGCTGGAGGCACCTGCGCTTCCTGCTGCTTTACAGCCCGCGATGGCTATTTCTGTATCCGGGTTTGGCGTTGATCATTGCCGGCTCTGTTGCGGGAGCGTGGCTGTTGCCCGGACCGCAGCGAATCGGGAGTGTGACGTTCGACGTACACACTCTGCTTTATGCAGCCATTGCCATCCTGCTGGGAGTGCAGTCGCTTGCGTTTGCTGTTTTCACCAAAGTGTTTGCGATGTCGGAGGGATTGCTTCCACCTGATCCGCTGGTGGAACGATTCGTTCGAAGCTTCAGCCTCGAAGCCGGTCTTGCGGGCGGCGCTGTCCTGGCTATCGGCGGTCTCGGACTGTCGGTTTACGCGGTCGAAGTGTGGGGCGGCCGCAACTTCGGCCCACTCGATGCGGTACACACTCTGCGCATCGTTATTCCCGCGGCCCTATTGCTGACGGTCGGCATTCAGACCATCTTCGCGAGTTTGTTTCTCAGTGTTCTGGGACTGCGGCGCCGATGAGCGATCCCGAGTTCGATTCGGTTGCGGATCAGTACGACACTGAGCTGGACAAAGCGCTTTCGGTCTCGGGGGAGTCCAAGGACTACTTCGCTCGTTGCCGGGTGAACTGGCTGGCTGCTTGCCTGCGGAAGCTGCATTTTGAGCCTCGCACCGCGGTTGACTACGGCTGTGGGACGGGCGACACATGCGGCGTTCTTCGCAGTACGCTCCAGCTTCAATCTGTGATCGGGGTGGACGTCTCACCGCGTTCCCTTGAACTCGCGCGAGAGCGGAACGAGGACGAGGCGTGCAAGTTCCTGTCATTCGCCGATTACAGGCCCAGCGCTGACTTGGATTTGGGGTACTGTAACGGCGTTTTCCACCACATCGCGCCGTCAGAAAGGGCTGCGGCAGTCGCTTACATATACCGCACCCTTCGACCGGGCGGGCTGTTCGCATTTTGGGAGAACAACGCCTGGAGCCCAGCGACTCGCTATGTGATGGCCCGGTGCAGCTTTGATAAGGAGGCGGTCCCGGTTTCGCCGGCAGAGGCGAAGAAATTGTTACGCGCCAATGGCTTCGAGATTCTTCGGACTGACTTCCTGTTTTTCTTTCCCTCCCTCCTGCGCCCCATGCGCTTTCTGGAGCCATACCTGTCACGTGTCCCTCTTGGTGCGCAGTATCTGGTGATGTGCAGAAAACCGCGATGAAGGAAGGTATGTTTGAACTGCGCTCATGTGTGGAATCGTTGGCATCGCGGTGCAGAGTGGGACTGTCACGCCCGAGATACTCGAGCGCGCAACCCGATCGCTCGCGCATCGTGGCCCTGATGATTCGGGCATAGTAATCATCCGCGGCCCGGCGGAAGTCGGCTTCGGACACCGGCGTCTCGCCGTACTCGACCTCTCGCCTCTGGGCCACCAACCGATGCAGGACGCCGAGACCGGTAATTGGATCGTCCATAACGGCGAGATCTACAACTTCCGCGAGATCCGCAAGCAACTTGAAGGCGAGGGCATTTGCTTCCGCAGTCGGTCCGATACCGAAGTTGTGCTCAAGGCGTACGGCCGCTGGGGCGAAAACTGTCTGGACCATTTTCGCGGCATGTATGCATTTGCTATTTGGGACGTGGGCAAGCAATGCATGTTCATGGCGCGCGATCCGATGGGGATCAAGCCGCTGTATTACTGCTCGATTGGCAAGTATTTTCTCTTTGCGTCGGAAATACGCGCACTGCTTGCAACCGGTTTGGTTCCGCGGCGGCTTGATCGCGCTGGCTTGCTGAATTATCTGACCTTTGGGTCGTCGTACGACCCGCTGACGCTCGTAGAAGGAATGTCCGCTCTACGGCCGGGACATTTTCTTACCTGGCAAAAGGATACGGTTCGAGAAACTCCATTCTGGAAGCTCACTGCTGCTCCACAGACCACATCCTTGCGCCGAGACCAATTCGAGCGAGAGATCGGTGAAGGGCTGTACGAGGCCGTCCGTGCGCAGATGATCAGCGATGTCCCGGTCGGCGTATTCCTGTCCGGCGGAATCGATTCCAGCAGCCTGGTCGCGTTGCTCAGCCGGACGGGGGTCAAGCCGAACACGTTTTCTCTGGTGTTTCGCGAATCCGATTACAGCGAGCAGGAGTACTCACGGGCAGTGGCCCATCGTTTCGCCACCAATCACCAGGAGGTCTTCCTCTCGCAGGAAGATGCGCTGGATGCCATACCGAGTGCATTGCAAGCCATGGATCAGCCTTCGATCGATGGTCTGAATTCGTTTGTCATCTCGCAGCACACGCGCGCCGCAGGAATCAAGGTTGCGCTGAGCGGGCTGGGAGGCGACGAGCTTTTTGGTGGCTACTACACCTTTCGGAATGTCCCGCGCCTGGAGTCGTTCGCCAGCGCATTGGGAGTTCTCCCGCGACTGGCTCGCAAATCCGTCGCCGGCGCGTTCAGTTCGATTGCATCGGCCACTGACCAGAGCCGCAAGATCGCGGCATTGATCTCCGGCAATGGCAGCATGCTGCATCCGTATTTTGTGGCGCGGATGCTGTTCACTCCTTCACAGCGAGACCGCTTGGCTGCTGATGGCGATGCTGCCGACCGCGACCGGGCCAGCCTTCCTCTATTCGAAAGTCTGGCATATTGTGACACCTTGGACCCCATCAGCAGAGTCTCTTATCTCGAGACCCGTTGCTACATGCTGAACACTCTTTTGCGCGACTCCGACGCAATGAGTATGGCGCACGGGCTAGAGTTGCGCGTACCCCTCGTTGATCATCGCATTGCCGAGATGCTTTTTATCGCGCCCGGCGATTGGAGAATCGATCGCAGCACGCCGAAACACCTGCTGGTCAAAGCAGCGGGTCAGTTACCGACCGAGATCGTTCGTCGCCCCAAGCGCGGCTTTACACTTCCCTTCGAGCACTGGTTGCGAGATCAACTGCGGCCGCAAGTAGAAACTACCTTGGCCTCGATCGGCGACGGTCCGGTCGGTAATGTTGTGAATCCCGCTGCCGTCCGTCGGGTCTGGGATGACTTTCTCGTCGGAAAGACATCTTGGTCACGGCCATGGTCGCTGTACGTTCTCCAGCGCTGGTGTGAACTGAATGGGATCACCGCCTACGCCCGGTCACCCGTCGTTCGCCGAAAGATAGCGACATGGCCCTAGTTTCACTTGTGGTGCACCCCCGTTCGTGTGCATGTTCATTCGGTTAATATCTGGCCAGCGATCTCCACGCCAGAATGCAAACGCTAGAAGCGTCGACCGTAGTACAGCCGGTCGCGGCCGTGCGACTGCCGGTCAGCGTAATTATTGCTGCGCGAAATGAAGCCAATAATCTGGGTCGCTGCCTGGAGTCGCTGCGCGAAGCAGGAGAGGTTTACGTCGTCGACTCGTTCAGCAGCGACGCCACTGCCGAAATTGCCCGCTCCCACGGTGCGCGGGTTGTGCAGTTCCATTACAGCGGCGGATGGCCCAAGAAACGACAATGGGCACTGGACAACCTTCCGCTAGCGCACGAGTGGATTCTGTTCATGGACGCCGATGAGGCGCTCACTCCGGAACTGGCCGACGAGATCGCCGCAGCCATTCGAAACCCCGAGATGGATGGCTACTACATTGGCCTTGGTATGCACTTTCTTGGACGCGCACTCCGCCACTCCGGGGCGAAGTTTTACAAGCTTTGCCTTTTCCGGGCGGGAAAAGCGGCTTTCGAATGCCGGTTGGAAGATCAAGATACTTCGATGTGCGACATGGAAGTGCACGAGCACGTCATGGTTCAAGGCAAGACTGCGAAATTGAAGAACGTGCTGGTGCACCGGAACGTGGATTCACTATCGCGTTATATCCAGAAGCACAATGAATATTCCAATTGGGAAGCGCGAGTCTGGATGGACGGAGACAATGGGCGAGAACTCGCTCCGTCTCTAACCGGATCGCAAGCGCAACGGCGGCGCTGGTTGCGAAAACATTTTTTTTCGCTGCCAGGGTCACCACTCATGTTCTTTCTCTACAAATACCTGCTTTGCCTCGGTTTTCTTGATGGTGTCCCCGGGCTGATTTACTGCGCATTCCAGGGAATTCAGTTCTTTCACATCAAGGCCAAGATTTACGAGTTGCGGACGAAAGAGAGCTGACCGTCATGTGTGGCATCAGTGGCCTGGTCAATTGCGGCGATGGAGAAGTTCTGGAGCGCATGACCGCTGTTCAGTCCCATCGGGGCCCTGATGATTCCGGCACGTGGCAAAGACGGTTTCCGGATGGATCGTATGTCGGGCTGGGCAGCCGGCGCCTTGCCATTCTCGATCTGTCACCAACTGGCCACATGCCGATGTGCAATGAAGATGGTAGCGTCTGGATGACGTATAACGGCGAGATCTACAACTTCGCCGAGCTGCGGTCAGAACTGCAGGGCAAGGGCCACCATTTCAAATCGCACAGCGACAGCGAAGTCATTATTCACCTTTACGAAGAGGAAGGCGCCGGCTTTCTCAATCGGCTGAACGGGATATTTGCGTTCGCCATTTGCGACCTGCGATC
>Ga0070741_10015276_pt1 | contig 13042 bp, 11 predicted proteins | sample Coa_R1_4_FD_66440 | JGI IMG/M metagenome (GOLD analysis project Ga0070741, IMG submission 66440) | Surface soil microbial communities from Centralia Pennsylvania, which are recovering from an underground coalmine fire - Coalmine... | ecosystem: Environmental > Terrestrial > Soil > Unclassified ...
CCCGAATTTGCGCGTCGACCGCACGCCAAACGTGGACACGGGCACAATGGATTTGGACTTCCAAATTGACAGCGGGCAGAGAAATTACGTGGAACGCATTGACATTCGCGGCAACACTAAAACAAAAGATAAAGTTATTCGCCGCGAGCTGGCCATTTCGCCGGGCGAAGTGTTTGACATGGTGCGCGTGAACATCAGCAAGCAACGCCTCGAAGGCCTGGGCTATTTTGAAAAAGTGACGATGGACCCGGAGCCGACCGACCCGCCGATTCCCGGCCGCAAGAATCTGGAAGTGGACGTGCAGGAACAGGACACCGGAAAATTTACTTTAGGCGCGGGATTCAGTTCGATGGATTCACTTGTGGGATTTGCGGAAGTCACGCAGGGCAATTTTGATTTGTTCCATCCGCCTTATTTCACAGGCGGCGGACAAAAATTACGATTGTCGGTTCAATTAGGCACGCAGCGGCAGGATTATGAAGTCGAATTCACCGAGCCATGGTTTTTGAACCGCAAATTGGCGTTCGATGTTGACCTTTACCGGCATCAACTGAATTTCCAAAGCCCCAACAGTTTATACAACGAGTCGCGCACCGGCGCCCGCCTCGGCTTGTCGCGCGATTTGTATGAATCCGGCCAAAGCCAAATCCGCGCCAGCGTCAATTACACTCTTGAGAATGTTTATATTGCGCTGAATCAATCGACAAACGTCATCACCCCAACGGCAATTCAAAATGAAGCGGGTGGGCATTTGTTCAATCGCATTGGCGGCTCGCTGGTCTACGACAGCCGCAACAGCGTGCGATTGCCAAATCATGGCCAGCGAACGGAAATTGACCCCGAACTGGATTTCGGAGATGACCGGGAATTTTACAAAGTCGAAGTGACATCGGCCTGGTATTTTCCCGGCTTGTTCCACGGCCACGTCATTGAAGCAGGCGGCCGCGCCGGCATCGCCCGCAGCATTGAAGGCGGCGACGTTCCATTTTACGACCGTTATTATTTAGGCGGACTCAATTCGTTGCGCGGTTATAATTATCGCGACATCAGCCCACGCGACCCTGCTTACGTGCCGGGCGCCACAAATAGTCCTGTCGTTCCAAATGAACCCATTGGCGGCGACAGTTATTGGTTCGGCTCAATCGAATACAGCCTGCCGATTTTTGAAAAAGACCAGGGACCGAGCCTGCGATTGGCCGCGTTCTTTGACGCCGGCTCCGTCGGCGCCGGTTCATACACCTTCGGCGGAAATTTTGACGACAACTGGGGACTTGGCTTGCGATTGGACATTCCGCATCTCGGCCCGTTGCGACTCGATTACGGCGTGCCGGTTCATCACGACAAATTCAACAGCGCCAACGGAAAATTTCAATTCGACGTCGGATACACGCGTCCATTTTAAGTTGGCGTTCGCGAAAAAATTTGTTTTATTTCCCAACCATGAAAAATATCTTGAAAATTATTTTGCCGGCAATTTTGCTGGCGGCCTTTTCTGTCCAGGCGCAGACGTTGAAAATTGCGACCGTGGATATGGCGCGCGTATTCACCAATTTTTACAAGACCAAATTCGCGCAAGCTGATTTGGACGACAAAAAAAACCAATTCTTCAAGGAAGAAGGCGACATGCAGCAGTCCTTCAACAAGGCCAAAGCCGATTACACCACGCTCGTCGCCGCCGCCAACGACCAATCGCTCTCGCAAGAGGAGCGCGACAAAAAGAAACAAGCCGCTATGGCGCAACTCGCCGACTTGCAAAAACAACAGGCCACCATCGAACAATATGAGCGCGCCAACAGCGAAAATATCGCCAGCCAAATCAAGCGCGTGCACGATAAATTACTGGTGGAAATCCGCGATGTCATAAATGCCAAGGCCAAAGCCGGCGGCTACAACCTCGTCATTGATTCCACCGCCGAAACCGTCAACGTCACGCCCATTGTGCTTTACGATAACGGCACTCCGGATTTGAGCGACGACGTCATCAAACAATTGAACATCGGCGCGCCGATTGATTTGAACAAACCGGATTCTGCGCCGGCGTCCACGCCGATGTCTCCGCCGCCCTTGCTGATGACGAATCGCTTTTAGCGCGGACAATCAAATTCAAAAAAATTCGCGCTTGCTTCCAAACGCGTTGTTGCGTAAAGTGCGCGCCCTTTTGTAATTGAATTAAGAATTTATGCGACGTCCCAAAGGCATCAAAACCAAAAAATCCGTGGCCAAGCGGTTCAAAATCACTGCCACCGGCAAAGCCATGCGCTATCCGGCCGGTCGCCGCCATCTGGCTCAATCCAAAAACGCCAAACGCCTGCGCCGTCTCGGCAAAGCCAAGGTCGTCCACGCGACCGACCTTTATCGCATCACGCAAAACCTGCCGTTCAGCCACTAATTTAATTTTATGCGAGTCACAAATTCACCCGCTTCCCGCAAACGTCGCAAACGGATGTTGACGGCGGCCAAAGGCTTCCGTCTCAAACGTTCCAAATTATATCGCTACGCCAGCGACGCCGTTGACCATGGCCGTCAATACGCCTATCGCGACCGCCGCACCAAGAAACGCAATTTCCGTTATCTCTGGCAAATCCGCATTAACGCCGCGACGCGCGCCGCCGGTCTGACTTACAGCCGATTCATGGAAGGCCTCAAAGCCGCGAAATGCTCGCTCGACCGAAAAGTTCTGGCCGACATCGCCGCGCAAGACGCCGCAGCGTTTAATCAATTGATTGAAGTCGCCAAGAACGCGCTCAAGAACAAGCCCGGCGCGGCTCTGGCAAAAGCGTAATTTCAAATTGAATTGTAAGACGGACGAATTGAAAAATTCGTCCGTTTTTTTGTTTTTGGCAAAATTGATTGAGCGGATAATCTTATTTGCAGCCATTGAATGAATGACGCCTTACAAAAGCCTCTCACCCTCGACGAATTTCTTGGATTCTGGAATAAGAGTCGGCGGGGAATTGGGATGCTGAAGTTTTATGGTTTTTGGTTAGGTGGCTTGGCAGTTTTTGAATTTGTTATTTCACGAATTGGTTTCGTTGAGCACTTTCCGCTCTTTTGTCTTATTGGAACTTTTGCCTACCTTATTTTGTTTCCATATTTTGCGCTTCGATTTTATCGGAAAAAATATGATAGATTTCTTCGTTGTCCAAAATGCAGAGATTGGTTTGGGTCAGATTTGAACGGCTCTCGGATTTATCCGCCGCCAAATCCAAAATGGGAAGTCGTTCTTGCAACAAGCCATTGTCCAAAATGCGGGGCGCAGATTTTGTTAAAAAATCCCAATTGAAGCCAAGGCAGGAAAAATAATCCTGTAAATCCTGTTAATCCTGTCTCATCATTTCCAAAATTTTATGGCTGGATTTCTCGACGAAATTGAACCGCTCAAACAAACCGCGCTTGCGGAATTAAAAGCTGCGCCCGACCTCGCGGCGCTGGAACAAACCAAAGGCGCGTGGATTGGGCCGAACGGCAAGTTCACCGCGCTGATGAAACAGATGGGCAAACTTTCCAAAGAAGAAAAGCCCGCCGCTGGAAAATTAGTCAACGCCGCCAAAATTGAACTTGAAGCCGCGCTTGCCGCTCGTCGCGAAGAATTGGAAATGGCCGCAGCGTTGCCGAAGCATCCGACCGATTTCACGTTGCCCGGACGCCGCCGCGCGCTCGGCAAATTGCATCCGCTCACGCAAGTCACCGACGACATTGTCCGCGCGTTCCGCAAAATCGGTTTTGCCGTCGCCGATGGGCCGGAGATTGAGGACGAGTATCATTGTTTCGACGCGCTCAACACGCCCGCCGACCATCCCGCGCGCGATTCGCAGGACACATTTTATTTGGCAACTGATTCCGCCGACTCAAAACTCAAAACTCAAAACTCAAAACTTCTTTTACGCACGCACACCAGCTCTGTGCAGATTCGCGTGATGGAAAAACAAGCGCCGCCGATTCGCATCATCGTGCCGGGCCGCGTGTATCGCCGCGACAATGCCGACGCCACGCACAATCCGACCTTTCACCAAATCGAAGGACTTTACGTGGACAAAGGCGTCACCGTCGGCGACCTCAAAGGCACGGTGGAATTTGTTTTCCGCGAACTTATGGGCAGCGACGTGAAGATTCGTTTCCGTCCGCATTATTTCAGCTACACCGAGCCGAGCTACGAGATTGATTTCACCAACGCGCTCGTCAAGAAGATGGGCAAGGACTGGCTGGAGATTGCCGGTTGCGGCATGGTGCATCCGCAAGTGTTTGAAAATGTCGGTTACGATGCCGCCGTGTGGACCGGCTGGGCGTTCGGCTTCGGCATCGAACGCATCGCCATGCTCCGCTACGGCATCAACGACATCCGCCTCTTCTACGAAAACGACGTGCGGTTCTTGAAACAATTTTAAGTATCGCTAATTGCGGCCAACTTTTTCTCGACAAAAATTTTTAGTGGACGCAAAATTAACATTGTAAAATCGGTAGTTCGACAAAAATTCAAATCATGAAAATCAAGGAGAACCTGATTCAAATTTGTTTACTGGGAGCGGTGCTTTTTGGGATTCCCCCGGCGGCGCAAGCGCAGTTCGGTTACTCCACCAGCAACGGCCACGTCACCATCACAAATTATACCGGTCCCGGCGGGGTGGTTGTCATTCCGAGCACGATTAATGGCTTACCGGTGACCAGTATCGGGCAAGATGCGTTTGCTGCTTCTCCCCCCAACTATGTGACGAGCGTTTCGATTCCCAACAGCGTTACCAACATTGGAGCTGCAGCATTTTATGGTCAGCAGCTAACCAACTGCATAATGGGCAATAGCATCATCAGCATAGGAGGCAACGCCTTTGGTCAGGCCATCTTTTCTCATAATGGTGTCTTTCGCTCGGTCACAGTTTCAATTCCCGACAGCGTCAAAAGTATTGGCGACTATGCGTTTTATAATTGCGATCAATTGCACATAACGGCTCTCAACGGCGTCACCAACATTGGACAATATGCGTTTGGAAATTGTAGCCTAGGCACCTTAACAATCGGCAACGGCATCAAAAGCATCGGAACCAATGCGTTTAGTCAATGTCTGGTCATCCTCACGATCCCAAACAGTGTCACCAACATTGCAGACTACGCGTTTGACAATTCTCCTTTTGGCGGATTTATTTCCTATATCACAATTCCCAACGGTGTTATCAGCATCGGATCGTATGCGTTCGAAAATTGCAACGTAGCAGCAATTCCCGACAGCGTTACCAGCATCGGAGACTATGCGTTTAACAATTCTCAAATGGGCAGCGTTACGATTGGCAGCGGTATCAAGAACATCAAAGCGACATGGTTCCAAAATTCCGCCATGAGCCATGTCGTTATTCCCGCCAGCGTGACTAATATCGAGGCAGGCGCCTTCAATAATTGCCCATTTTTATCTGAAGTGTTTATCAAGGGCAACGCACCCATCTACGGCGGCGGCCTTTTTGATTTTAATGCAGGTAATAATTATTCAATCACTGTCTTTTATTTTCCAGGCACCACGGGGTGGGGTTCATACTATACCAATCCAAATGCGCCGACTGTTTTGTGGAACGCGGCGATAAATCCCGCTACGGCCCATATCGGTTTCTCTAATGGGGGCGTAAATTCGCCATTCGGGTTTTACGTCAGCGGCACCCCGGGTTTGGTTCTTATTTTGGAAGCCAGCACAAACAACATGGCCAGTTGGTTTCCAGTTCAAACCAAGACTATCTCCGCCGGCGGTTCGGTCCTTTTTAGCGATCCACAGTCAACGAATCATTCCATTAGTCGTATGTATCGTATAGCAGCGAATTAAAATTTCCACAGTCACTTTCCGCTTTGCACTCCTCGCTTTCAAACTAGAATACCCTCGTGAATTTACACGCCGCATTTCCCAATTATCGCCCGCGCCGGTTGCGCGCGTCGCCGGTGTTGCGGAAATTGGTTTGCGAAACGCGCTTGAGCGTCGAGCAATTGGTTTTGCCGCTGTTCGTTCGTGCTGGAAAAAAACTGCGCAAGGAAATCGGTGCGATGCCGGGTGTTTTTCAATTGTCACCGGATGAAATCGTTCGCGAAGCCACAGCGGCGCACAAGCTCGGCGTTCCGGCGATTTTGCTTTTCGGCATTCCGGACAAAAAAGATGCCAAAGCTTCCGGCGCGATGGCAAAAAATGGAATTGTCCAGCAAACCGTTCGCCTGTTGAAAAAGGAATTGCCGTCGCTGCTGGTCGTCACGGACGTTTGCCTCTGCGAATACATGGAGCACGGACATTGTGGAATTGTCTCGGGCGGAAAAATTTTGAATGACCCGACGCTGAAATTACTCGCACAAACGGCGTTGAGCCACGCGGAAGCGGGCGCGGACATCGTTGCGCCGAGCGACATGATGGACGGGCGCGTTCGTGCGATTCGCGAATTGCTGGACGAAAATAATTTTTCCGACACGCCGATTATAAGTTACGCGGCGAAATATGCGTCGGCATTTTACGGGCCGTTCCGCGAAGCCGCCGAGAGCGCGCCGCAATTCGGCGACCGTCGCAGTTATCAAATGGATGCGGCGAACGGCAACGAAGCGTTGCGCGAAGTGGCGCTGGACATCGCCGAAGGCGCGGACATGGTGATGGTCAAACCGGCGCTCGCGTATTTGGACATCATTCATCGCGTGAAAAAGGAATTTGGTCTGCCGACGGCGGCTTATGCGGTGAGCGGCGAACATGCGATGATTAAAGCGGCTGCGAAGAATGGCTGGATTGATGAACGCGCGGCAATGATGGAAAGTTTGCTGGCAATGCGCCGCGCGGGCGCGGACATTTTAATCACTTACGCGGCGATGGATGTGGCGAAATGGCTTAAATCTTAAAATCGGTGGGGCGAGCGTCCTCGCGAGCCGTAATTAATTTGGGCGCGACGGAGTCTCGCCCGAAATTGCCAACCTTTTCGATTTGACCACACTCGCTTCCAGCAGTTACGCTTTTCGTTCACGTTATGTTTAGATTTTTCCGAAAACACCGCTGGATTTTGATTCTCGCCATGGTCGTCACGGCGATTACGTTCGTCACGTTCATGGGCTCGGGGCCGGGACGCAATCGCAACGGCGGCGGCGAATCCGATTTCGGCACGATTTACGGCCACAAAATTACCGCGCAGGAATATCTCGCCGCGCGAAATGATTACAACTTGTTCTACTGGTTTCGCAACAATAGCTGGCCGGAAAATGTTTCGGACAAAGACGCGCGGGAACAAATTTATTTGCGGCTGATGCTGCTGCAAAAAGCGCGCGACCTTGGCATTCACGTCAGTGATGAATCGGCGGCGGCAACCGCGGCGGCGCTGTTGCGCCAACTCGACCGCAACGGCCGCCATGTGACGCTTGATGCTTTCAACCAGGCCATTTTGAAGTCGCGCAATTTGACGGTAGAAGATTTCGAACGCTTCGCGCGCAACGACATGACGATTGAGCAATTGATTCAGACGCTCGGTTCCAGCGGCGAACTTGTCACGCCGCAGGATGCCGCCGAATTTTATACGCGCCAGCATCAGGAAGTTTCCGCGCAAGCCGTTTTCTTCTCGGCGACAAATTATTTTTCGCAAGTCACGGTCAATTCAAACATCCTTGCGCAATTTTATACAAACGAATTGGCGTATTATCGCGTGCCCGACCGCGTGCAGGTCAATTATGTGGCGTTTGAAATCAGCAATTACCTCGCATCAGCGGAACAAAAACTCGGCACGACTAATTTGACCCAAATCGTTGAAGCCAATTTCAATAAATACGGCATGGACGCCGCGCCCGGCGCGACCAATGTCGTCGAAGCTAAAGCCATCATCCGTAAAAATGTATTGCAACAGGAAGCCGCCGTGGAAGCGATGCGCGACGCAAATGATTTTGCGACTGCCGTCATCAATCAAACGCCGGTGCAAAGCGCGAATCTCATCGCGCTCGCCAAACAAAAAAATTTGCCGGTGCATTTGACTTCGCCGTTTTCGGAACAATACGGTCCCGAAGAATTTCTTGCGTCGGAAAAATTCATCACGTCGGCATTTGCGCTCACGCAAGACGACCCGGTCGCCGGCCCGATTCAAGGCGCGGAGGCGTTTTACGTCATTGCGCTCGATAAAAAATTGCCGAGCGAAATTCCGTCGCTCGACTCCATTCACGACCGCGTCGTCAACGATTACAAAACGATGATTTCAATTCAAATGGCGCAGCGCAGCGGCACAAATTTCGTTCACACGCTGACCAATCAAATGGCCGCGGGAAAATCGTTCGCTGTGGCGGCCGTGGCGGCTGGCTTCCATTCAGAAATATTGTCGCCATTTTCCCCGGCCACTGCCGATTTGCCGGAACTCCGCAATCACGCCGAAATCAATCAAGTAAAACAAATTGCATTTAGCATGCCGGTGGGACAGCCCAGCCCTTTCATCGAAACACAAGACGGCGGATTTGTTTTGTTCGTGGATAAGAAATTGCCGGTTGACCGCACGGAAATGAATTCGCAATTGCCGCAATACACCGAACAACTGCGTCGTCAACGCGCGAGCGAGATGTTTGATATTTGGTGGCATCAAGAATTTGGACATTGGGTTGAAACTCAAGCGCCAAAAGCATTGCGCGACGAATTAATGGGCAATAGCAAGTAATCATGACGTGAGCGTCATCAAACTGTCATCGCCGGCGACGAAGGAATTTTGGGAAATTCCCGTTTTATTCGAGGACGCGCATCTGCTTGCGCTCGACAAACCCGCCGGACTTCTCACGTCACCCGACCGTTACGACCCGAATCGTCCCAACCTGATGAAATTGCTGCACGCGGGAATCGAGCAGCAAAAACCGTGGGCGCGCGAACGCAATTTGAATTATCTCTCGAACGCGCACCGTCTGGATTTTGAAACCAGCGGCGTGATTTTGCTGGCAAAATCAAAAGAGGTGTTGGTCGCGCTCGCCGATTTGTTCGGCTCGGAAAAGCCGTTGAAAAAATATCTCGCGCTCGTCCGCGGTGAAATTTTGGAGAATCAATTTGAAGTGGACGCCAAACTCTCGCCACATCCGGTGAAAATCGGCGAGATGCGCGTTGACCCGAAGAACGGCAAGAAATCCAAAACGAAATTTAAAGTGCTGGAAAATTTTTCACGCTTCGGCTACGCGCTGCTCAAATGCGAGCCGCTCACCGGTCGCACGCATCAAATCCGCATTCATTTGAAACACGTTGGGTTGCCGATTGTCGGCGACGAACTTTACGGCGGCAAACCGCTCTGGCTTTCGCGATTGAAAAAAGATTATCGCCTGAAAGAAGGACGCGAAGAACGCCCGCTGATTTCACGCGTCGCGCTGCACGCGGAAGAATTGCAATTGCCTCATCCGGTCACGAATGAAATGGTGACTATCAAGGCCGAATGGCCGAAGGATTTGAAAGTGGCCGTGAAATATTTGCGGCAATATTCTATTTAGCCACGACCCAGCTCAAAATCGCTTTCTGCACGTGCAATCGATTTTCGGCTTGCGCAAAAATCGTGTCGGCATTTGCCTCGAACGTTTCATCGTCAATTTCCTTGCCGCGATACGCCGGCAAACAATGCATCACCAGCGCGCGCGGATTCGCGAGCTTCACGAGCGATTGATTGATTTGATAATTTTGCAGCGCCTTGATGCGCGCGGCGCTTTCGGCTTCCTTGCCCATCGAAACCCAAACGTCTGTGTAAAGCAAATCCGCGCCCTTCGCGGCTTTTTCCAAATCTTCCGTGCACACAATTTTTCCGCCCGCGCGTTTCAACAATTCTGCCGGCGGTTGAAACTTTTTTGGTGCGGCGATGCGTAATTCAAATCCCAATTTCGCCGCCGCCCAAATCCATGAGCGCGGCACGTTGCATGCGCCGTCGCCGACGAACGTGACAACTTTGCCGACAATTGGTCCGTGCTTTTCTTTGAACGTAAAAATGTCCGCGAGAATCTGGCACGGATGCTCGTCGTCCGTCAGCGCATTGATGGTCGGAATTTTTGAAAATTCCGCGAACTCCTCGACATCGTTTTGCGCAAACGTCCGGATGACCGCGCCGTGAATCATTCTGCCCAAAACCCGCGCGGTGTCCTTGATGGGTTCGCCGCGGCCGAGTTGAATGTCATTCGCGCTCAAAAACATGACTTCGCCGCCAAGCTCGCGAATGCCGACTTCGAACGAAACCCGCGTGCGCGTGGACGACTTGGTGAAAATCAGCGCCCAATGTTGCCCCGCGAGCGGCTTGCGGTCCACCCGCGCCCGTTCGCGTTTGAAAATGGCGGAGTCCCGCATGATTTTTTCAATGTCCGCGTTCGGCAATTTTTCCAATGACAATAAATGTTTCATCTCAACAGTTTGGGAAATTTTCGCCCAAAGGAAATTTTATAACCAAATCCAGCCGCCGCGTCACTTCTTTTTCTTCGCGTCGGCGGCACACCAAAGAAACCATGCCGCCGTGGTGCGGTGCGGTTTCCAGCGTTCGCCGAATGCGAGTAATTCTTTCGGCGACGGCATTTCGCGCTTTTTGTAGGCGTGACGAAACCCACTACGGACGCCGAAATCATCCACCGGCAAGACGTCGAGGCGTCCAAGCTGGAAAATCAAAAGCATTTCAACCGTCCAACGGCCAACGCCGCGGACTTCAGTCAAGCGCGCGACGATTTCGTCATCGGACAATTTTACAATTTCGCGCGACGTTGGAATCACGCCGGACAAAGTTTTTTCCGCGATGTCCCGGATGGATTTGATTTTGTTGTAGGAAAATCCACACGCACGAATTTGTTCGTCCGTCACGCCCGCTAAATCTTCTGCACGCGGGAATTTTCTGCCGGGAAATAATTTTTTGAAGCGGCCAAGAATGGTATTCGCCGCTTTGCCATTCAATTGCTGATGCGCGATGGCCATCACGAGCGATTGAAACGGCGAGCGGCGCAATTCCGGCACGAGGTCGCATTTGCCATGCGTGCGAATCAGCAGGCGCATGATTTTGTCCCGCTTCGACAAATGCTTGTGCGCGGCGGGAGTCATGCGAGTGATTTCACGACTTCTTCGATTTTCGAAATGCCTTCGCCAGCTTCATGTCCTTTTAAATTCAGCGACGGCAGCAAGCGAATCGTTTGCGTTCCGGCAGGAATCACCAAAACGCCTGCGGCTTGCATTCGATTTGTAAATTGAACTGCCGCGGATTTTTCGCTCGAAGCGAATGCGGGAATTTTTTCACGCAATTCCATTCCAAGCATCAAACCAATGCCGCGCGCGTCTTTGACGACGGCTGGGTAAACTTCCGCAAGCCGCTTTAGTTTATTGAGCATCCAATCGCCAAGCTTGCGTGCTTGCGCGGCTAAATTTTCCTTTTCAACAACTTCGAGGATTTTCAACGCCACGGCGCAGGCGAGCGGCGTGCCGCCGAAAGTCGAAGCGTGCGTGCCCGGCCCGAGCAAATCCGCGAACGGCGTGCGCACCCAAAATGCGCCCATCGGAAATCCGCCGCCAAGCGATTTGGCCATCGAAAGTCCATCGGGCAAGAATTTTCCCGCGCCAGAAACATTTTCCAAAATTCGTTGGAAACTTTGAAATTTTCCGGTTCGAAAGTGTCCGTCCTGAACGCCGTCCATGAACAACAGTAATTTTTTTTCATCACACAACGCGCGCAAGCCGAGCAGATATTCTGCCGTCGCCGGCATCACACCGCCTTCGCCTTGCACGCCTTCAATCATGATGGCGACCGTCGCCGGCGAAATCGCGTTTCGCATCGCGTTCAAATCGTTGTATGAAACGTGCCGGAAGCCCGGCATCATCGGCTCAAAACTTTTTTTTGTTTTTTCCTGACCGGTCGCGGCGATTCCGGCAAGCGTTCGGCCATGAAATGAATTTGTGGCCGTCAGAATTTCGAATCGTCCTTCGTCATGGCCGAATTTCCGCGCGACTTTGAACAAACCTTCGTTTGCCTCCGCGCCGCTGTTGCAGAAAAAGATTTTCCCTGCGCCGATGCGTCTGACGATTTCCGCCGCCAATTTTCCCTGCGGCTCGGTGTAATACAAATTCGAGACGTGCATCAGCTTCTTCGCCTGGTCCGCGAGCGCTTCGAGAATCGCCGGATGCGCGTGGCCAAGGCAATTCACCGCAATGCCGCTGCCTAAATCCAAATATCTTTTGCCGCCAACATCGAAAACGTAGCTACCGTTGCCGTGACTCAAGGCGAGGTCAAATCGTCCGTAACTCGGCACGACATTTTTGGAAAATAAATCGCGCACCGACTCGAACTGGTTTTGAACGAGTGGCGGCGGCGTTGGTGAAATTTCTTTCATTTACATCTTGGATTTAGCCGCAAAAGAACACAAAGAACACGAAAAAAATTCTTTGCGACTTTTGTGTTCTTTCGCGGCAATAAAATTAGAGGACAATTTCAGTTCCAATTCCTTCGTCGGTAAAAATTTCTAACAGAACGGAATGCGGAACTCTTCCGTCCACAAATGAAACTTTTTCCACGCCGGATTTAATCGCGGCGACGGCGCTGTCCACTTTCGGAATCATGCCTTTGTCAATCACGCCGGATTTTTTCAATGCGTCCACTTCGACAATCCGCAAATGCGGAATCACCGACTCGGGCTTTTTCGGGTCGCTCAAAAGCCCGGGCACATCGCTCATAAAAACGAGCCTCTCGGCTTTCAACGCAATTGCTGTCTGCGCCGCCGCAACATCAGCGTTGCAGTTGTAAATTTTCCCGTCGCAAAGCGCGACCGGGCTGATGACCGGCGTGACGCCGCGCCGAATGCACTGCCGCAACGGGTCGGTGTTCACTTCAATCACTTCGCCGACGAAGCCGATGTCATTTCCGTCAACGAGCAATTTCCGGCATTTAAAAATGTCCGCGCCGCCAAAGCCGCGCGCCTTGCCGCCGAGCACGCTAATGGCCTTGACGATTTCCGGATTAATTTCGCGCGACAACACTTTGTCCACGAGATTTGCCGTCGCTTCGTCGGTGACTCGCTGGCCTTGAATGAAATTGGCCTTGAGGCCAGCGCTTTCCATCGCGCGCGTAATCGCCTTGCCGCCGCCGTGGAC
>Ga0070741_10015277_pt1 | contig 13041 bp, 10 predicted proteins | sample Coa_R1_4_FD_66440 | JGI IMG/M metagenome (GOLD analysis project Ga0070741, IMG submission 66440) | Surface soil microbial communities from Centralia Pennsylvania, which are recovering from an underground coalmine fire - Coalmine... | ecosystem: Environmental > Terrestrial > Soil > Unclassified ...
ACGCCGCGCAGCGACGGCGCACCGTCGAGGACCGCGCGCAAATGATCCAGATAGTCACCGACGAGATCTTCGTGAGGCACGTGAGCCGGCTCGCCGTCGTTCGCGGTCCACGATCCGTCGGCGACGATCGCTTCGACCTCGCGTTCGATTCGTTCGGTGAACTTCTCGCCCTTCCCCGAAAACACCTTGATGCCGTTGTCTGCGAACGGATTGTGCGATGCCGAGATGACGACGCCGGCGTCGTACCCGTGCGTGCGCGTCAGATACGCGACGGCTGGCGTCGGCACGACGCCCGCACTGGTCACCACCGCGCCTTCGCCGGATGCGCCGTGCGCCAGCTCCGCTTCGATCCAGGTTCCAGACTCGCGGGTGTCCCGGCCGATGAGGAAACGCAGGCCGGGCTTTGGGGTTCGGGACTCGGGATTCGCGAGGGCGCGGACGAGGGCGGCGCCTAACCGGCGAACGGTCGCGCGATCGAGCGGGTACTGACCCGCTACGCCGCGGACGCCATCGGTTCCAAACAACTTCGGGATCGTTTCACTGTTGGCCACGTGTGATTCGCACCTGCACGAGAGAAGGTTCGATGCGCGTGACGCCGGCGTCGCGGCCGGCGTCAGCGTGCACGTTCAACATGTACTGGCCGGCGCCGAGACCCGCGACGTCGATGTAGGCGTCGACTTCGTCTGGAGAAATCCGGGCGAGGCCGTCGCGGCTGCCGCGCAGCATCACGTCGACGACCGCCGGCTCCGCCTGCGCGACGAGCGTCGCCGCGAGGTTCCGCAGATGGATCGGCCGGCTGCGGAAGGTCCGCTCGAGCGGCGCCGGTTCCATCTGCACGGTGACGACGGCGGTCTTCGCGTTCTGGATCCGCAGCGTGGGATCGAGCATGCCGATCGTCACCGTCTCCTGCACGCGATCTTTCGCGCCCGCGATCAACACCGGTTCGGTCAACGCCTCGGTCGCGCGCTTCACGGCAGATTCGGGTCCGACGATGTCGACGGTCGCCGGGTCGGCCTTGAGCGTGCCGACCACAAAACCGGGCGCGGGGCGTCCGTCGACCGAGGGCACCACCGGCACCGTGCGCGTGACCGATGCTTCGAAGACCATCGCGATGGCTGATGGTGTCACCTGCGCGACGTCGACGCCGACGGGCGTACGCACTTGATCCGGTGTCAGCGGAAAGAGGCGGCGGCCGGCGCGCGCGCCGCGCAGATCCAGCACCGCAACGACATCGCCCGGTCCGATCCGGCTGAGGGCGCCCGATGCGCCACGCACGCGGACGTCGACCGCGCTCGGCACGTCACCGGTCAACTCGATGCCCGACGGGATCTGCTGCAGTTCGAGTGGAATGCGGAGTCCGCGCTCAACCGTTTCTTCGCCGGCGACCGCCATCCACAGCAGGACCGCGAGCGTCAACGAGGTGACCTTGAGGCCGAAGTGCCGGAACGGCCAGATCACGAGTACACGACCTCGGGCTTGTCACGCGTCGGACGTTTTTGGAGGACGAGCGTTCGCAACCGGTCGCGCAGTTCATTGGCCGACAGCCCGCGCTCGATGTGGCCGTCGGCCACGATCGAGATCGCGCCGGTCTCCTCCGACACCACAACCGCGACCGAATCGTTCTCTTCGGTGAGACCGATCGCGGCGCGGTGTCGCGACCCGAGCTCTTTGCTCAATTTCGGATTCACCGTCAACGGCAGGAAGCACGCCGCGGCGGCAATGCGATCGTTCTGCATGATGGCGGCGCCGTCGTGCAGCGGCGATTCGGTGTTGAAAATGCTCAACAGTAAATCGTACGTCACCACCGCGTCGAGCGGAATGCCGCCCTCGATGTAGTTGCGCAACCCGATCTGACGTTCGATCGCGACGATCGCGCCGGTGTGTTGCGCCGCCAGCATGCTCGCCGCCACCACCAGCTCTTCAATGGATTCCTCCGCCGACTCCGCCTTCGCGAAGTACCGGAAGAACGGTGCACGACCGAGGTGCGCGAGCGCACGACGGATGTCCGACTGGAAGAGCACGATCACGGCGAACACGATGTAGCCGACGAAATTGCGCACGAGCCAGTTGACGGTCTGCAGGTGGCTCCAGCGCGATCCGTAGAACAGCAGCACCAGGACGCCGGCGCCGACCGCCATCTGCACGGCGCGCGTGCCGCGAATCAGCTTCAGGACCTCGTAGATCAACACCGACACCACGAGGATGTCGGCGATATCCCACCAACTGACTCGTGGACGGTTGAGTAACGATGTGATCCACGTCATGGCAAATGGCGGAGGGCAGATGGCACACGGATGTACATGGTCGATGGATATCCATCTGCCATGTGCCATCTGCGATCAGCCATGATTCAGTACCTCCTCCGCCACACGCACCACCTGGCGCATCGCGGCGACATTGTGGACGCGGACGATGTGCACGCCGGCGAGGACGGCAGCTGCGATGGCCGCCGCGGTGCCCCAGTCGCGTTCTGCCGGTCGGACGTCGCCAATCGCGTCGCGCATGAACGACTTGCGCGACGGACCGACCAGCAGCGGCCGGTCGAGCGCAGCAGCGAGCTCCGGCAGCCGCGCCAGCACACCATAACTATGTGCCACGCGTTTGGCAAACCCGATTCCAGGGTCCACAATCGTCCGTTCCCGGGGGACGCCACGGGCCGCCGCCGTGACGAGACTCTCGCCGAGTTCGCGCGTCGCGTCGACGATCACGTCCTCGTACACCGCTTCCGCGTACATCGTCTTCGACACGCCGCGACTGTGCATCACGATGAGCGCCGCGCCGGTCTCCGCCGCGACTGTCGCGACACGCGGATCCGTTCGCAGTCCGCGCACGTCGTTGATGATCGAGGCGCCCGCCGCGACGGCGTCGCGCGCTACCTCGGACTTGTAGGTGTCGACGGAGATCGGAATCCGCAACTGCGGCGCAAGCCGTTCGATGACCGGCAGGACGCGGCGTCGTTCCTCGTCCGCAGAGACGGGCTCGGCGCCGGGACGCGTCGATTCGCCGCCGATGTCGATGAGATCGGCGCCCTCATCCTGCATCCGAAGGGCGGCATCGATCGCCACATCGGGATCCGTTTTCGGAAATCGCTCGGCGAACGAGTCGGGGGTGATATTCAAGATGCCCATGACCAGGCACCGTTCGCCCAGCGGGAGCGTCCTCTGGCCCGGAAGCGGAACGATGTAGGCGCGGCGAGTGGAAGGCACAGAAATGCGAATGGCTGAATGCTAATTGCTAAGTTGATTTAGCAATTAGCATTTCGCATTCAGCACTTCCTTATTCCTGCGGTAACGGCTTGTTCAGCGCGGGAACGATCGGCGCACGCGCCTTTTCGCGGGCGCGCGGCTCTTCTTCCTGGACCAGCGGCCGCGTCGGCGCCGGCGGCTGCGGATCTTCGAGCTCGAGACCGGCGGCGAGGCGCCTGACCTGCTCGGCGTCGAGGACTTCGCGGGCGAGCAGCGCGTCGGCGATGTTGATCAGCTTGTCTTTCTGGTCGCTCAGGAGCTTCGTGGCGCGCTGATAGTTGTCGGTGACGAACTTCTTCACTTCCTGATCGATCTTGATCGCGGTGTCCTCGCTGTAGTCCTGGTGTTGCGCGATCTCGCGGCCGAGGAAGATCTGCTCTTCCTTCTTGCCGAACGTCAGCGGCCCCATCGCGTCGCTCATGCCCCACTCGCACACCATCTTGCGCGCGAGCTCGGTCGAGCGTTCGAGGTCGTTGCCGGCGCCGGTCGTCAGGCTGCCCATCGTGATCTCTTCGGCGATGCGTCCGCCGAGCAGGATGGCGATCTGATCGCTCAGGTAATCGCGCGAGTAGTTGTGCTTCTCGTCGGCGGGCAGCTGCTGCGTGAGGCCGAGCGCCATGCCGCGCGGGATGATCGTCACCTTATGGATCGGATCCGCATGCGGCAGCAGGACGGTCAGCAGCGCGTGCCCCGCTTCGTGGATCGCCGTCACGCGCTTCTCGGCGTCGCTGATGATCATCGAGCGGCGCTCCGATCCCATCAGCACTTTGTCCTTCGCGAACTCGAAGTCGTGCATGCGCACGACCTTCTGGTTGTAGCGCGCCGCGTTCAGCGCCGCTTCGTTCACCAGGTTCGCGAGATCCGCGCCGGAGAAACCGGCCGTGCCGCGCGCCAACACCGGCACTTCCACATCGTCGGACATCGGAATCTTGCGCGTATGGACGCCGAGGATGCCCTCGCGTCCCTTCACGTCAGGACGGTTGACGACGATGCGGCGATCGAACCGGCCGGGACGCAGCAGCGCGGGATCGAGCACGTCGGGGCGGTTGGTCGCCGCGACGAGGATGACGCCTTCGTTTGATTCGAAGCCGTCCATCTCGACGAGCAACTGGTTCAACGTCTGCTCGCGCTCGTCATGTCCGCCGCCAAGGCCTGCGCCGCGATGACGGCCCACCGCGTCGATCTCGTCGATGAAGACGATGCATGGGGCGTTCTTCTTGCCCTGCTCGAAGAGATCGCGGACGCGCGAGGCGCCGACGCCCACGAACATCTCGACGAAGTCAGAACCCGAAATCGAGAAGAACGGGACGTTCGCTTCGCCGGCGACCGCGCGCGCGAGGAGCGTCTTGCCGGTTCCCGGAGGGCCCATCAGAAGCACGCCCTTGGGAATGCGTCCGCCGAGCTTTTGAAACTTCTGCGGCTCTTTGAGGAACTCGATGATTTCCTGGAGTTCTTCTTTCGCTTCGTCGACGCCGGCGACGTCCTTGAACGTCACCTTCTTCTGCGAGCTCGACGACAGCTTTGCCTTGCTCTTGCCGAACGAGAGCGCCTTGTTGCCGCCGCTCTGCATCTGGCGCATGAAGAAGATCCAGAATCCGATCATCAACAGCACCGGCGCCCACGAGTAGAGCAGCGAGGCCCACGGGCTCGCCGTCGGTTCGCGCGAATCGACCTGAACGTTCTTTTCGATCAGCTTGTTGACGAGGCCTTCGTACTGCGCCGGGGCGTAGGTGCGGAAGTGATCGCCGCCCTTGGTGAAGCCGGTGATGTCCTGGCCGGTGATCGTGACGCTGGCAACGCTGCCCGAGTCGGCCCACGACATGAACTCGCTGAACTTCACCGTACGCTCGGGATGCTGGAATCGCGTCGAAAAATTCCAGATGAGCACGCCGATGACGACCAGCACCACCCAGAACAGCAAACTCTTCAGGGTCGAGTTCAAGCAAAGCCTCCCACAGCCTTAAATTTCAAGATTAGCACGGCTTGCGAGGCATCGGTGACGCGAAACGCCTCGTCAATTCCGTGTCCCGCGACCCACACGATCCGGTCCCGCTCGTCGACGACGATCGGGACGAAATCGCGGGTTTCGCGAGCGATTTTTCGGTCCACGAAGTAATCCTGGAGCTTCTTCCGTCCGTGCAGCCCAACCGGGGTAAACCGATCGCCTCGGCGGCGATTGCGCACCGCCAGCGCATTACCGATCAGGTCGCGCCGCACGACCGCCGTCGACGCCGTTCTCACATCTGCACTCGCGGCCGTTCCGGATTCGACGGATACGGCGAACCCGCGTTGGCTGTCGACGACCTCTCCTGGTATAGACAACGGATAGCAAAAAAGGTTCGCCTCCGAACCTTGTGAACCTGCTGCACCTTTTGAACCTCTTTGCGTTAAGACGAGTCTGCCGCCTTTTCGTTGCACGCGATGACCGGGTGCATCGACCCTCGCGCCGTCTCGCGCGTCGAGCAGCGCCAAGGCGGCATCCACGTGCTCGAAGCCGACCGGACGACCATCCGCCGCCGTCAGCATCGCGCGCCACACGGCGAGGCGACGCAGGGCGAGCGGCGCGCCCTTGAGGTCTTCGACGTGGAGATCCGCGCCGAAGGTTGTCAGCTCGGATTCCAGCCAACTCCAGACGTCGCGCGCGAGTTCGGCTTCGCGCGCCAGGACGTCGACGATGTTCGGATTGAACTCGGAGGCGAGCAGCGGCAGCAACGTCTCGCGGACGCGATTACGAGGAATCGCCAGGTCGTCGTTGGTTTCATCCTCCACAAATGGGTGGGAGCCAAGGTAGTCGCGCAGCTCGGCGCGCGTGCACTCCAGCAGCGGTCGAATGATGTCGCCGTTGCGCGGATACATGCTCGCAAGGCCGCGCGGGCCGGCGCCGCGAATCATCCGCAGCAGGAATGTTTCCGCTTGATCGTCTTTCGTGTGGCCAAGCGCGAGGACGTCGGCGTCGAGTTGCGCCTGTGCGCGCGCGAACGCGGCGTATCGAGCGCTGCGCGCCGCGACTTCAATCGACTGACGATCGGTCCGGGCACGCGCGGCGACGTCCTCGCGGTCCACCGTGAGCGGCCGGTGCAGCTGCTCCGCCAATTCGCGGCAGAACTGTTCATCACGATCGGCGGTCGCGCGCAGCTGATGATTCAGGTGGACGAATCCCACCAACTTCGCCTCGTTCGCCGCATCGAGCTCCGCGAGGATATGCGCCAGCGCCACCGAATCCGATCCACCTGACAACGCGCACACGACGCGCGTCCCGGGTCGAATCAGATCGTGCTGGCGAACGAAGCGCCGGACGCGTTGCAACAACATGGCAGGAGAGGCGGGAGCGGCTGGAGAGGCTGGACGGTTGGCGGGATGGTGCGTGCCGGCGTCCATCCTGCCTGTCCCGCCGGTCCTGCCCGTCCCGCCCGATCTTAATGCCGGAGGACGGACTCGAACCGTCGACCTAGCGCTTATGAGACGCTCGCTCTAACCACCTGAGCTACTCCGGCGTGAACTGCCGATCTTACTAGAGGCTCGAGGCTCGAGGCTAGAGGCTCGAGGCTCGAGGCTCGAGGCTCGAGGCTAGAGGCTGGAGGCGAGACGCATCTTCACGGCGGCCGCGAGCAGCGGAATCATGATCTCGTGGTGACCGACGAGCGAGTAGCCGCGGCCGGTCCCCGCCGTCGGCCGTGCGACGACGTTCGTCTGTGGACGATAGAGACGAACGAAATCGAGATTGACGGTGGTGAGGCCACTCAGCGCGACGCCGCGATTGCGCGCGAGCGCGACCGCTTTCAGGAATACCTCGGGCAGGACGACCGCCGATCCGCAATTCAAGTACACGCCCCGCTCGAGCCGCGCGACGTTCGACACGAAATACCGGAAATCGCGCAGGCTGCCCTCGCCGATCGCCGATCCCGATGCGTCCGGATGCATGTGGATGATGTCGGTGCCCACGGCGACGTGGACAGTGACGGGGATATTCAACCGGCCGGCGGCGGCGAGCACGCTGGCGCGCGCATGCTGCGGCTGTTTCGCGTGCAGATATGCGCTCACCGACTGGCCGATACCACGCCCCTGCGCCACGCCGTCGTTGATCGCGCCGTTCAGCAGCCGGCCCGTCTCGTCGGCCATTCCGAAACGTCCGGGTCCGAGCGCTTCGTCCACGTCCTCCGACGTCGCGCCGACCAGGGCGATTTCGAAATCGTGAATGACGGCTGCGCCGTTGGTCGCAATCGCCGACACGACGCCCTGCTCCATGAGATCGATCAGCACGGGACCGAGCCCGACTTTGATCACGTGTGCGCCAAGCCCCCACACGATCCCGCCGTCGGCGCGTTTCGCGTCAGCGATCGCGGTGGCGACCGCTTTCAAGTCCGCGGCGGCGAGCATGTTCGGCAGCGCATCCAACCACGTCGCGACCGTCGCCGCGGCGTCGACGGGACGAGCGAAATCTTCCGCGCGTGCTTTGCTCGCGCGCGACTTCAGTGGGTAGGTCTGCACCGCCGACAGATCGAATTCGTCGTACGAGAACGTCATAGGATCAGCATCGCGTCGCCGTAGCTGTAAAACCGGTACCGCTGCGCGACGGCGGCATCATACGCGGACTTGATGAGCGCGTGCCCGCCAAACGCGGCCACGAGCATCAACAGCGACGATTTCGGCATGTGGAAATTCGTCAGCAGGCCGCCGATCACGCGAAAGCGGAAACCGGGGTAGATGAACAACGCCGTCGTGCCTCGGCCTGCGACGATGCGGCCGTCGTTCGCCTGCGCCACCGCTTCCAACGTGCGCGTCGTCGTCGTGCCGACGGCGATGACGCGGCGGCCGTCCGTCAGCGCGCGGTTGATGGCGTCCGCGGCCACGTCGGTGATCTCATAGTGTTCGGCTTCGATCGTGTGGTCTTCGACGCGGTCGACGCGGACCGGCTGGAACGTGCCGTAGCCGACGTGCAGGGTGATCTCGGTCATCGCGACGCCGCGATCGTTGAGCGCCGCGATCAACGTCGGCGTGAAGTGCAGTCCCGCGGTGGGCGCCGCGATGGAGCCGCGCTCGCGTGCGTAGACGGTTTGGTACCGCTCGTGATCACCGGTCCGATCGGCACGCTTGATGTACGGCGGCAGCGGCACGTGTCCAATCGCATCGATCGCCGCGTCGAGTGTCGTACCATCTTCGGTCCAGAGCCGGATGATGCGGCGTCCAAAAAACTTCTGCTCGACGACCTCGCCGTGGATCGTGTGCAGCCCGTCGAACACGACCCGAGCTCCAGGGTGCAATTTTTGCCCCGGGTGCATCAGTGCTTCGTAGCAAAACGAGGTGCCAGAGTACTCAGACACCTCAGACACCTCTGAGGTGTCTGACACCTTGCGGACGAGCAGGCATTCGACCGCGCCGCCGGAGGGGACGCGCCGGCCGAGGAGCCGCGCGGGAAAGACGCGCGTGTTGTTGACGACGATCAGGTCGCCGGCGCGCAGCAGATCGGGAAGCGCGGTGACGTGCGTATGCGTCAGCGATTGGTGTTCGCGGTTGACGGACAACAGACGCGCCGCCAGGCGATCGGCGATCGGTTCCTGCGCGACGAGCTCGGGTGGTAGGTTGAAGTCGAACTCGCGGACGTCCATCCGCGATCGATGTTAGTGGAGAATGACGCGCGGACCCCAGCCCGCTTTCGCCTCGCGCCAGTCGTCGCGCAGAATCGTCCAGAGCGCTTGATCGTGATACTCGCCGTCGCGCTGGAACGAGCGGCGCAGGACGCCCTCTTGCACGGCCCCCAGCTTTCGAAGCGCCCCGTTTGCGCGTCCATTCGGCATGGCGGCGCGCGCCTCGAGCCGGTACACACCGAGCACGTCGAAGGCGAAGTCGACGATCATCCGCGCGCCTTCCGTAAACACGCCGGTCCCCCAGTATGGCGACGCGAGCGCAAATCCCCATTCGGCGTTGTCGAAACCGGGACCGAGCGAACGGACGCGAAACAGTCCGACCGGCGCCTCGCTGCCCCGCGGCACGACGGCGAAGCACGCATATTCGCCCGCGGCGCGCTGACGATCGCTCCATGCGATGAAGCGCTCGAACCCCTCGACGGTGGACGGCGGCCGCGAGATGAACCGCGCGACGTCCGCCGTCGTCAGCGCCATGAGGAGCGCCCCCGCGTCGGCCGTCCGCAGCGCGCGCAGCGCGATCACGTCGCCGCCGAGCGTCGGCAGACACGCGCGCCAGTCGCTGTTCGTCCCGTTCGTCGTGTCGGTCAGCGGCGGCGCGGACGGAGTCGCCTCGCGCGCCGTCTGAGACGGCATCTTCAACGCAGCTACCCGATTATTGTAGTGGGCCCGACTTCAGCGCCGTGCCCCAGACGACGTTCTCGTCGTCGCGAGAGGTGCCCCACACCACGTTTTCGTCGTCGAACGACGTGCCCCAGACGATGTTCTCGTCGTCGGCCGTGCCCCACACGATGTTGCCATCGTCATCGGACGTCGCGAAGATGATCGTGTGGTCCTTCAACATCGTGCCCCAGACGATGTTCGAGGCCTTGAGCGTGCCCCAGACGACGTTCGTCCCCCACACGATGTTGCCATCGTCGTCCTGACCGAGGACGCGATCGCTCCACACGATGTTGGTGCCCCAGATGATGTTGGTGCCCCACACGATGTTCGAGGCTTTCAACGTCGCCGTTGTGCCCCACACCACGTTGGTGCCCCAGATGATGTTCGTGCCCCACACGATGTTGTTCGTGTAGACCACCGAGCCTGACATCACGTTACCGCCCCAAATGACCTGTTGGCCCCAGGGATACGTGATGCTGCCGATCTTCGAGGCCGGCGTCACACCAAGTGAGAGCCACCACGATCCGGTGCGCGCGTCGGTGTCGACGGCACGCGCGAGATCGATCGCGCCGGCGGCGTTGATTTCGCCCGCGCCTTGCGTCAGGTAGTCGGCGCCGGCCACCGGGATCGCGCTGAATTCGAGCAGCGCCTTGACGGCGTTCGCGGTCAGCGGGTGACGATTGTGCAGGCCGTTCTGGTTGTGCGCCTGCAGCATCAATGCGACGACGCCGCTTGTCACGCCGGTCGCCATGCTGGTTCCGCTGAGCGACAGGAACGCGTTGCCGTTCTTCTGCACGCGTCCGGTCGGCAGCTTCTGATACAGGTACGACGAGGCCGACGAGTCAGACACCAGGCCATGGCCCGGCGCAACGACATTCGGTTTCGCGAAGGCATCGAACCACGACGGGCCGCGCGAGCTGTACGGCGCGACGATGTCGTCGCCGCGCACCGCGGTGTTCTGCGTCATCACCGCACCGACGGTGATCGCCGATGGCGCGTTGCCGGGCGACGTGATGCCGGTGTAGCCGGTGTCTGGTCCCTTGGTGGCCGCGGTGTTTGTTCCGGTGATCGGTCCGTGCTGGTTCTGGCCGAAGTTGCCCGCGGCGGTGACGACGATCAGCCCGGACGCGCTCGCCTGTTCGACCGCCTGCACCAGCGGATCGTCCGCGGCGGGCGAATAAATCGGATGACCGAGCGACAGGTTGATGATCTGAACGTTCAGGAAACTCTTGTTGGCGATCACGTACTCGATCGCCTTGATCACATCGCTCGTCGAGCCATTGCCGGTACCGTCGAGCACTTTGAGGCCGACGAGATGCACATCGGGCGCGATGCCCATGTACTGGTAGCCCGAGAGCTTGCCGTTGCTGCCGATTAAGCCGGCGATGTGCGTGCCGTGACCGTAGTCGTCGTACGGGGTCGTCGGAATGCCGCCGTGCACGAAATCGTAGAAGCCGGTGATGCGTCCGCTGAAATCGTCGCTCGGCGCGATGCCCGAGTCGATGATCGCGACACCGACGCCGGTCGCACCGGTCGGCGTCCCGTTCGTCGGAATCGCGGGGAGGCCGAGCGTTTCGCGAAGCGGATTCGAGATGGCCGTCGTGGTCGTTGTCGTGGCGGTCCGACCGGTCGCTTTCGCGGAGACGACGGCATCGAGCGCCAAGTTCTTGATGCAGGAGTGCCCGGCGAGCTCGTCGACGTCGCCGCTGTGCAGGTCGACGGTCAATGCGTCGATGAACGGATGCTCGTTCTTGATTCGATCGCCATGCAGCTGGAGCGATTGGCGGACGAAGTCTCGACAACCAGGGACGACGCTGATGATGACTTTCTGCGTCGCGCCGCCCTTCGTCAACGCCTCGCGCAGGCCGCGATCGACTTTGTGCGCGGTCCCCTGCGCAAAGGCCGGAGTGGACAAAGTCACCGCGGCGATCGCCGTGACGGTCAACAGAGACAGACGTCGATGAAGCATGGCTGACCAGAGCACAGCAATTGGATGGCCAATCTCGACTGTTATCCGTAACACTTTGAAATTAAAAGATTTAGACGAAATAACTGACTGTATATGACTATATAGTCGTGTACCGAAAATGACCATTAATTCCCTGAAGCACGGCAGATATCACTGTAAACAGGAGCAAAAATCGCAATTACGGCTTGATGTGCCTATTTGAAACACTTGTCACTCAATCGAACATAAAGTCATCTACAAGAAAATCCCTCCAGCTTGGTGATGGTCTTGCACTTACCGCCGCGGGATGCAAATCCCTCGATTCGACGTCGTCGTTGTGGGGGGCGGGCCTGCCGGATTGAGTGCGGCACTCATGCTTGGGCGCTGTCGTCGTCGGGTGTTGCTCTGCGATGTCGGTGAACCGCGCAACCGGCACTCGCACGCACTCCATGGGTACCTGACGCGCGACGGCATGGAGCCGCGTGCGTTCAACGAACTCGGCCGCGACGAGTTGCGGAAGTACGACGTCGAGTTCCGTTGCGTCGGCGTCACCCACGCCACGCTGACGGACCACAACTCTTACGCGATCACGTTGGCTGACGAAAACACGGTGGAGGCCTCGTTTCTGCTGCTCGCCACAGGCGTTATCGACGACCTGCCCGGCATCCCGGGATTTCACGAATGCTATGGGCGCTCCGTCTTCCACTGCCCGTACTGTGACGGCTGGGAAGTCCGCGACCGCCACCTCATTGCGTTCGGCATGCCGCGCGACGCATCGGGACTCGCGCTGTCGCTCCTGACGTGGAGCGGCCGCGTGACGCTCTGCACGAACGGACGCCGCGTCGATCGCGGGACGCGCGATCGTCTCGCCCGCAACGGCATCGCGGTTCGTACCGAATCGCTCGCGCGATTGGATCACCACGCGGGGGAAATGACCGCCGTCGCGTTCACCGGCGGCGGCTCGATCGCCGCGGACGCGCTCTTCTTCAACACCAACCAGCATCCGCAGTCGCAGCTCGCCATCCGGCTCGGATGCACGCTCACCCGCGTCGGAACGGTCAAGACCGGATCGCGCTGCGACACCAACGTGCCGCGTGTGTTCGTCGCCGGCGATGCCTCTCGTGACGCACAGTTCGTCGTCGTCGCGGCGGCCGAAGGCGTCAAGGCCGCGGTCGCCATCAATCGTGCGTTGCAGAGCGAGGAAGTCCGCTAATGGATCCAGCCGCCGGCCTCGAGACGCCGGCCTCGACGACGACGACCGTAGACGTCCGCAGCGCGACGCTCACGCTGCTTGCCGTCATCGCCGTCGTCCTGATGCTGCAATACGCGCAGGCGGTGATCATCCCCATCGTGCTGGGACTGCTCATCAGCTACGCGCTCGACCCGATCGTCAATGGATTGGAGAAGCGCCACGTGCCGCGCTCGCTGGGCGCCGCGATATTGCTGCTGACGCTCGTCGGCGCGACCGGATATCTCGTGTACGGCCTGCGCGGTGAGGTCGACGCGCTCATCGAGCAACTGCCGGACGGCGCGCACCGACTGC
>Ga0070741_10015278_pt1 | contig 13041 bp, 11 predicted proteins | sample Coa_R1_4_FD_66440 | JGI IMG/M metagenome (GOLD analysis project Ga0070741, IMG submission 66440) | Surface soil microbial communities from Centralia Pennsylvania, which are recovering from an underground coalmine fire - Coalmine... | ecosystem: Environmental > Terrestrial > Soil > Unclassified ...
AATTCAACAGGCGACAAGATCTCCGTTGGGTGCCTGCGTCAACGGGCCTGCTCGAGGTACTCGTTAACGCATCGCGGATCAGCACCTCGACTCAGGGTGCGTTCGATGTAACCGTCGGACCGCTGGTCGATCTCTGGGGATTCGGTCCGGAGTACTGTCCCCGGCGAGTTCCGAATGACGAAGTCATCGAGCGGGTTCGGGAAAGCGTCGACTACCGGCACGTGCAAACCGACCCATCCGCCGGTGCGATCCGAAAGAGGCACAGTCGCACCCAGGTCGACTTGAACGCAATTGCCAAGGGGTACGGTGTCGATCGCGTGGCCATGGTCCTGGATCGCCAGGGCATTCACGACTACCTGGTAGAAATCGGTGGAGAGCTGCGGGCCAGGGGCGCCACGGCGGCGGGAAGACGCTGGCAGGTTGGCATCGAGCGCCCGGTGGAGGGTAAACACGTGCTTGGAGAGATCGTCGCCCTCGAGAACCGGGCGATTGCCACCTCCGGCACCACCGAAGACTTCTTCGAGCAGGATGGGCGGCACTATTCGCACATTATCGATCCCATGACGGGGCGGCCGGTCGAACATCCGGCCATGGCGGCGAGTGTGGTCGCTGATACGACCATGGAAGCCGACGCATGGGCGACGGCGCTGGTAGTCCACGGATCGGAACGAGGGTACGCGTTGGCGCAGGCGCGCGGTCTCGCGGCGATGCTCGTTACGGCGTCCGGGACCACGTTCGATGTCCGTGTCACCGACGCGTTCCGTGCCCACCTCCTCGGCTAGCACGCAGTTGTCGTCAGACTGGGGGGAATCTTGCATATCAGGTTGTCAAGCAACGAGTCGAGGCACCCGCAGGCCGTGCGCCCTGTGAGGCTTACGCCACGCGAGGTGTCGGCGGGTCTCGGGGCCAGGACGGCGAGGCCCTCATCTCGGCTTGGCGAGCACCATCGCCCGGCGCCGCTTTCCCCCTCTCGTGCCATCGCGGCGTTCGTCTTCCTGGTATGTCTCGCGCTCCTTGGTATCCCCGGATCCGTGTGTGCGGGGGAGCAGCCTGACTGGTTGAAGAAAGACACGATTGATCGCCTCTTCCCAGAGGCGACCTACACCCGCCCACCGTCTGGAAAGCCGCCGGCGGTACCTGTTTACGGCCCAGGGGGCCCCATCGGCTTTCTGTTCTCCACCGCCGAATTGACAGATGTCGTCGGCTTCTCCGGTGCGCCGTTCAACTTCGTGGTCGGACTGGACATGCATGGGAAGATCGTTGGCGTCGTCCTCGTGGAGCACGCCGAGCCGATCATCAAGTACAACTCCCTGGGTGCGCAGCTCACGCGTTTCATCGGGCAGTACGCCGGTCTCGACCCGGGCGGCTCGATTTCGCTCTCCGGCCGGGGCACGCCGGGGGGTATCGACGGCATCAGTTCGGCGACCGTGAGCGCACGGGCGTTCAATAATGCCATTGTTCAGAGCGCCCGCTTGGTGGCCCGCTCGCGTGGACTTACGGCTGGCGACGCGTCGACCGCCATGGTCGATATCGCGAGCTTCGAACCCTTGACCTGGTCGGAGCTCATCGCGGCTGGTGCGGTAGAGCGAATCCGGATTCCACTTGGCCGCAAGGCGGGCACAGGTAGCCAGGATGTCGCACTCGAGCTCTATGCGGCCGTGGTCAATCCCGCCTCGATCGGTCGCAATCTTCTCGGCACAGTGCGCTACGGCGAGCACGTGGCGCCGCATAGCCCGCAGGACCTGATCGTGCTGCTCATGGGGAAGGGACCCTACTCCTTCGTCGGCACCAAGGTGTTCGATACGGGCACGTTCGATCGGATCCGGATCGAGCAGGGTGCACGCACATTCGCGCTGCAGCGAAAGCCAGGGCACTATGTGTATCTGCCGTTCGTCTCAGCCGAAGGGGCACCGAAGTTCGACGAGATCGGCCTTTTCCGAATACCGGCTCAGAGCGGGATCGATGTTCTCGCGCCGTGGCGGCTGGTAATAGTAGTGGGCGACGGCTCCGGTTCTGGCGCGCAAACGCGAGAGTTCAAGCTCACCTACAGCTTGCCCTCGCGATTCGTACTGCCACCGGCCGAGCCGTCCGCCCAGGAGCCGCTGGAGGCGCCCTGGCGAGAGAGTTGGCGCGCACAGGCGCACAACATTGTCGTGCTTGGCTTTGGTCTTCTGGTGCTCACAGTGCTGCTCATCGCGATGCACAGGCTGACGCGCCATGCGCGTCTCTATCAGGCGTTGCGCATTGGCTTTCTGCTCTTCACGCTGGTGTGGATAGGCTGGATCGCGGGGGCCCAGCTAACGGTCATCAACGTTTTTGCGTGGTTGCACGGGCTCATCCATGGCCACGGCTTGGCCGTGCTCCTCGCCGACCCGTTGCTGTGCGTGTTGCTGGCGTTCGTGGTCGTAAGCTTCGTCATTTGGGGCCGTGGCGTGTTCTGCGGCTGGCTGTGCCCGTTCGGCGCCCTGCAGGAGCTCCTGGCCAAGCTCGCCCGCGTCGTCTCGTTGCCCCAGTGGTCGCCGTCGTACCGGGCTCATCGTATGTTGTGGCGCTTGAAGTACGTGTCGCTCGCGGTGCTGACTGTGGCCGCCCTGCACGGACTGCAGACCATGGCGGTCGCGGCCGAGATCGAGCCGTTCAAGACCGTCATCTCGCTGAGAATGGACCGAGCCTGGCCATTCGTGGTGTACGCGCTGGTGCTTCTCGCCGCCGGCTTGTTTGTCGAACGGGCGTTTTGCCGGTTTCTCTGCCCGCTTGGCGCGGTGATGGCGATTGGCGGCCGGCTGCGCCGGTTCACGCCCTTGAAGCGCCGCTCGGAATGCGGCAGCCCCTGCCAGCTGTGCGCAAGGCGCTGCCCAATACAGGCCATCGAGCCGAGCGGGGCAATCAACATGGACGAGTGCTTCTATTGCCTCGACTGCCAGGTCCTCCACAACGATGCGAACGTGTGTCCGCCGCTGCTGTTCGAGACAAGGCGCAACCGCAAGCTCGCCGTTGCAGCGCCGACTCGGACCCCCGCGGCCGAGTGAGATCGGCCGTATATTGGGGGTCAGACTCGCTGGAAGGAAGAACCGGGTCTTGATATGCCACTTTTGGTGACCTGTATGAATCACAGGGTAAGTTGTCCCGACGCAACTTGAAGACACTCTCTCCGGCCTCTACGTCCAGATTTTCCCGGTTTCCTTTGCGTCCTCTGCGCTTCTTTGCGATCTTTGCGTTTCGATTTTGTCTTGATTTTCTCTGCGTGTTCTCTTGCCTTTCCTCTGCGACCTCTGCGTTGAGAATTTGATGTTCTTTGCGTCCTTTGCGCTCCTTTGCGACCTTTGCGTTTCGACTCTCTTTTGATTTGGTAGCCTAAGCGACGACGCATGAATGCAAGTCGCAAAGAGGTATCCGATGCAGAGCGACGAAGAGCAAATCCGTGAGCTGGTGAACACCTGGATGGCCGCGACCAAGGCAGGGGATGTCGAGAAGGTCCTGTCGCTGATCGCAGATGACGCCGTATTTCTTGTGGCCGGCCGGCCGGTCATGCGCAAGGCCGACTTCGAGGCCGCGGCGCGGGCGCAGACGGGTCGGAACGCTCCGCGATTCGATGGCTCGAGCGAGATCCAGGAGATCAAGGTGCTCGGCGACTGGGCCTTCCTGTGGACCAGACTCACCGTCGTCGTCACCCCGCCCGGCGGCGAGCCGATGACCCGCGCGGGTCACACCCTGACCATCCTGAAAAAGCAGAACGGCAGATGGCTACTCGCGCGCGACGCCAACATGCTGGCCCCGGTAGCGTGAACATCGTGGCTTACGCCGGGTAGAGTGTCCTGGAGGAGTCGAGGTGCCAAATGAATTTCACGATCGAGCACGAACGCGAGGAAGACGGTCGCTGGCTGGCGGAGGTTCCCGAGTTGCCGGGGGTTCTCGCCTACGGTTCGACGGCTGCGGAAGCGATGGCAAAGGCCGAGGTGCTGGCGCTGCGTGTACTGGCGGATCGCCTGGAGCATAACGAGTCCGGGCCGCAGTCCATATCATCTATACGGTCGCGGGCGACCAGATCCGCATTCTGGCAGTCGCACACCATAACCGGCGTCCAGGTTACTGGCGCGGGCGGAAGTAGCCTATTCGACCAAGTGACCAGTCGCGCAGCAAGCGCCTAAAGCGCATGTCCTCCCGTATACCAGAATCCGACTGGACGGCTTTCAAGAGGCTGAGAGAAGTTGCGCTTGAGCGCATGTACGATCGTATCCTGGCGGATATCGGTCGCATCGCCTCCGACGGGACAAAGAGCTTTCACGATCGCTACCTGCGTATATATAAGCTCATTCGAGAGCGGGACGAAGAGATTGCTCGGGCATTCAACGATTACAGGCGCTCGACCGCTACGTTTCAGTTGGCCGCGATGGTTTCGCTCGATCTTGTGACGGACGACGAGCTGCTCGCCTTTACGCCAGGCACGAGAAGCCTTGTTGAGTTACTGTGCAAGGCCAGTGGACGCGGTCGTCGCAGGAGCGGCGGATAGTGTGAAGCGTTTCCTTGTCTCGTCGATATTCGTGTCCGCTACGCCTGGAAATCCATGTCCCCGTTTTCTCTGCGTTCCTTTGCGATTTCTGCGTCGAAGACCGCCGTGAATCGTGTGAATGTCGTGAATGCGTGAATATCGCAGAACCCATCTCTGCGTCCTCCGCGACCTCCGCGTTGAGAATTTGATGTTCTTTGCGTTCTTTGCGCTCCTCTGCGACCTCTGCGTTGAGATTTTGATGTTCTTTGCGTCCTTTGCGCTCCTTTGCGACCTTTGCGTCAAGTTTCTCTTTTGATGTTTCAGTCGGGTGAGCGATCGGGCGCGTTCCAGTACCGCTCGAGGTTGGAGATCAGCGCCCGGCTGAAGTGGCAGTAGGCCTGCTCGAGCGCGTACACGGCGCAGTAGCGCCGGAACAGATCCAGCGGCTCCTGTGCCACGCGGAAGACGCGCCGGTTCGCCGTCGCGCTGACCATCCCGGAGGTCGTGAAGCGCTCGACCACCCGCCGGATCGCGCCGTCCATTTCGGACTGCGGCACGACTTCATCGCAGATCAGCCGCCCGTCCGCGCTCGCGCAGTCGATCCTGCGGTCGTACATGATCGCCTGGTGGGCGATGCGGTCGCCGGTGAAGCGCGGCAGGCGCAGGTTGGCCGCGCCGGGAATGATGCCTTCCCTGCGCGCCGGCAGGGTCAGGAAGGCGTCGTCCGCCGCCAGCACGTGGTCCATCGTGAGCAGGTACTGGCAGTGGCCGCCGATCGCGAAGCCCTCCACCACTGCCGCCCACGGCTTCTCCTGCGTCTCGCCGGCGACGTCGTCGGGGCCGATTTCGGGGCGCGCCAGGCCGCGATAGAACTTGTGGACGAAACCCAGCTCGCGCTGCAGGTACCAGATGTACGGCACCTTGCCGTAGTAGAGATGGGTGAGATTGATGCCGCTGCCGAGCACCCGGCGTCCCTGATACCGGCCGCGCTGCACGTAGTCCCCGCGCAGCAGGGCGATCTCGGTCACCGGATCGAGGATGGCGAGGTCCACCGCGATCTCGGTGGCGTCGATCGTGCTGCCGTCCTCCGCGTTGAGGTGGCGCGGGTTCTTCAGGATGACGATCGAGGCCTTGCCATCGCGCACGACCTCGGCTTTCCCCAGGTCGATGCGGCCGCTCGCCTCCAGTTCCGGCAGCCGCTGCAGCGCCTCCGGGCGCGGCAGCAGCATCGAGTGGCACAGATGTCCGCCGGCGCCGGGGAGGGCGAGGATGGCCCACACGAGGATGCCCTGGTCGATCTCGTGCCCGTCCTTGTGCCGCTGCAACTGGGCGGACTCCCGCGCGATCTGCTCGCGGGTCGGCGTGAGTCCCGGCACGAGCGCAGCCGCGTGGTAGACGAGCTGCTCCACCCGCACGAAGCGTGATCGGTTTGCCGTGAGCCGGTCGTAGACCGCCTCGGCGTGCACGGCGAGAAAGCGTTTTCGCGCCTCGCGCGCCACGCGCTTCAGGCGCTCCGCGGCCTCCGCCTGCTGCGGATCGCGGGCGGGGCGCGCCGGCAGGCGTGCAAGCAGATCCGCGCTCAGGCGCCAGAACTGCGAATAGCGCGCGCAGTCGGCGTCGAACGCGCCGGTATCCTGCGGCGCCGCCAGCCGCCATGCCTCCATCTCGTCGCCGCCCACGCCGGCGCGGCGAAGGTGCTGAACCGCCTGCCCGACCGCGTCGTCCGGTGCCATCAAGGATTCCCCTGCTCAGGTCTTGGGCCGCTTGTCGATGACGCGCACAGCCTTGCCCTGCGAGCGCGGCACGGTGCCGGGCTCGACGACCCTGACCGTCGCGCTCACTCCTATGTAGCCTTTGATCAGCCGTTGCACCTCGCGTTCAATCGCCGAACGCGCGGCCACCGCCAGCGGCCCGGCGATTTCCGGCCGCCGCTCGACCACCACGTCCAGCTCGTCCAGGTGACCGTCGCGGCGCACCTCCAGCACATAGTGCGGCGAGAGTCTTTCCTGTCTGACGAGGATTTCCTCCACTTGAGAGGGGAAGACGTTGACGCCGCGGATGATGAGCATGTCGTCGCTGCGGCCGGCGATCCGCGCGATCCTGCGCATGGCGCGCGCCGTGCCCGGGAGCAGCCGCGTCAGATCCCGGGTGCGGTAGCGGATCACCGGCATGCCGACCTTGGTGAGCGAGGTCAGCACCAGCTCGCCGGTCTCTCCGTCGGGCAGCGCGGCTCCGGTCTGCGGGTCGACCACCTCCGGGTAGAAATGGTCCTCCCAGATCGTGAGCCCGTCCTTGGTCTCGATGCACTCCTGGCCGACGCCGGGCCCGATCACCTCCGACAGCCCGTAGAGGTCGAGCGCGTCGAGCCCGACGCGCCGTTCGATCTCGGCGCGCATGCTCTCGCTCCACGGCTCGGCGCCGAAAATGCCCACGCGCAGCGATGACTGCGCCGGGTCCAGGCCCTGGCGCACGAATTCGTCGGCGATCACCAGCATGTACGACGGCGTGCACATGATGATATCGGGCTGAAAGTCGCAGATGAGCTGGACCTGGCGCTCGGTCATCCCCCCGCTCACGGGAATCACCGTGGCGCCGAGCGTCTCGCCGCCATAGTGCGCGCCGAGTCCGCCGGTGAACAGCCCGTAGCCGTAGGCCACATGGATCTTGTCTGTGGAGCGTCCGCCCGCGGCCCGGATCGAGCGCGCCATCAACGCCGACCAGGTGTCGATGTCGGGCTGCGTATAGCCCACGACGGTCGGCTTTCCGGTCGTGCCGCTCGAGGCGTGGATGCGCACGATCTCGTCCATCGGGACGGCGAACATGCCGAACGGATAGTTCGCGCGCAGGTCGGCTTTGGTGGTGAACGGAAACCGGGCGAGGTCCGGCAGGTCCTTCAGGTCGTCCGGGCGGCAGCCGGCTTCGTCGAACGCCTTGCGATAGTGCGCTACGCGCTCGTAGGCGTGGGCGAGCGTCCAGCGCAGACGCTGCAGTTGCAGCGCGTGCAATTCGTCACGGCTCGCCGTCTCGATCGGTTCGAGCCGATCCCTTTCGCCCATGCTCTCCTCCCCTGGCCGGTCGCTCCCCGCGCCCCCGGCTGCGCGCTATTGTCCCGCTAATCCTGCTCCAGGATGTGGCGCACGTGGCGCCCGATCGCGATCGCGGCGGTAAGCCCCGGCGATTCGATGCCGAACAGATTGACGAGCCCCGGCACGCCGTGCCGTGCCGGCCCGTCGATGCGGAAATCCGCCGCGGGTTCCGAGGGGCCGGAGATCTTCGGGCGGATGCCGGTGTAGCCGGGTTGCAGCTGCCCGTCCTTCAAGTCCGGGTAGTAGCGGCGGATCGCCCGGTAGAAAAGAGGCTCGCGCGCATCGTCGAAGCGGTAGTCCACGCCGTCGATCCAGTCCAGGTCCGGTCCGAAGCGCGCCTGGCCCGCAAGGTCGAGCGTGACGTGCACGCCGAGAAACGCACTATGCGCCACCGGATAGACCAGATGCCGGAACGGCGATCTGCCCGACAGGACGTAGTAGTGCGCCTTGGCGAAATACGCCTGCGGAACGAACAAGGGGGGCAGACCGTCGATGGAGCGTGCGACCCGGGGCGCGAACAGACCGGCGCAGTTGATCACCGCCTTGCATACGATGGTCATCGGCTCGGCGCCGCCCACTTCGAGCGCGATTCCCCCGCCGGTCACGCGGCCCGACCGGACCGGGCTGCGGAACACGCAGGCCGCGCCGGCGTTTTCCGCGTCGCCCTGCAGCGCCAGCATCAGCGCGTGGCTGTCGACGATGCCGGTGGACGGCGAAAACACACCCGCGACGCAGCGCACCGCGGGTTCCATCTCGCGCAGCTCGGATTCGCTCAGCCAGCGCAGATCGTCGACGCCGTTCGCGCGCGCCTTCTCGATGTAGCCGCCGACCACGGCGATCTCCGATTGCTCGCAGGCGACGATGAGCTTGCCGATGTTGGCGTGCGGAACGCCGCGTTCCCCGCAGTAGCGGTACAGCATCTGCTTGCCTTCCACGCAGAGCCGCGCCTTGAGTGAGCCTTGCGGGTAATAGATCCCGGCGTGGATGACTTCCGAGTTGCGCGAGCTGGTGTGGTTGCCGATGCCGTCCTCGGCCTCCAGCACGATGACTTCCCGCCCGGCGAGGGCGAGCTCGCGGGCGCAGGCAAGCCCCACCACGCCGGCGCCGATCACGGCGCAATCGATTCTCTCCGCCACTCCTCCGCCCTGGACCATGCTTGAAGGGCGCCAATCCTATCAGTTACCGAAAAGCCGAACGAAACATCAAAATCTCAACGCAGAGGCGCAGAGGACGCAGAGGTCGCGGAGAAAATCGGGAATAAGAAATGGAGTAATCAGCAGCGATGCATACCAGGCTATGTCGTATCCCGGCCCCGAACTTGAACTACAAAGATCCCATGGATACTCTGCCCGTAACTTCTTGTACCGCACACTATCACGTTCTTTCTCTGCGCCCTCTGCGCCTCTGCGTTGGGTGTTGGATGTAGTCTTTAGACACGAAGATCATCGTGGCGGATTTCTGAAACACGGACTGGCTGACTGTTTCGCCGATGTTCGCCCCGCTGCGCGAGGCGGGCAGCCTGCTGCCCGGGCTGGGCTGGCCGGACACGCGGGTGCTCGACGACATCGCGGACAACTGCGGCAGGCGCGTGGTGAACGCGAACGGCGTGCGGGTACGCTTCGTGGCGCAGGACGCAAAACCGCGGAAGGTCGAGGATGCGTTCGAGCCGCGCGCCTTTCTGCGCGGGGAGGTGCTGGTGCGGCGCTTCAACTGGCACGACCTGTTCAATGCGCTGGTCTGGATGACCTTCCCGACCGCGAAAGCCGCGCTCAACGCCCGACACTACCACGCGCTGTCGCGCCGCACGGGGGCGAACCGCACGGCGGAGGAAAGCGCGCTTACCCAGTTCGACGAAGACGGCATGATCGTGCTGTCGGCCGACGCCGGGCTGCTCGATCTGGTTCGCGGCTTCCGGTGGAAGACGCTGTTCTGGGACAGGCGCGAGGAGGTGAAGGCCTGCATGCGCTTCCTCGTGTTCGGCCATGCGCTGTACGAAAAAGCGCTCCGGCCCTTCGTGGGCATGACGGGCAAGGCATTGCTGTTCGACGTTCCGGAGCGAGTGCTGGGCGCAGAGCGCCCGGAACTCTGCGCGGAGAGCGATCGGTTGACCGCGCTGCGGCTCTGGAACCCCGAGGCCCTGGCCGATCCGCAGGCGCTGGCGCCGTTGCCGGCGCTCGGCGTGCCGGGCTGGTGGGCCGACAACGAGACGGAAGGCTTCTACGACAAACCGGCTTATTTCCGGGCCGGGAGACTGCGCAAGCGCGTTCAGGCCGATTCGTCCGAATAGGCCTCGACGCGGTTGCGGCCGCGCTGCTTGGCGCGATACATCGCCTTGTCGGCCTTGTCGAGAATGATCTCGAGGTTGCCGCCGTCCTCCGGATAGCTCGCGATGCCGACGCTTACGGTGGAGTTCATGTCGCCGCCGCGCACGTCGAAGCGCGCGGTTTCCACGGAATGGCGGATGCGTTCCGCCAGCTCCCGGGCGCCGCGGCGGTTGGTCTCCGGCAGGAGCAGGACGAACTCGTCGCCGCCGAAGCGTGCCATGACGTCCGAGCCGCGCAGCTCTTCGCGGATGCAGCGCACGACGTGCTGCAGCAGCCGGTTGCCCGCATCGTGCCCGTGGGTGTCGTTGACGTGCTTGAGGTTGTCCGAATCGACCATGACGATCGAGAGCGTGTGGCCGTGTCGCACCGCCTGCTTGAAGGCGCGCTGGAGAATCGCGGAAAACGCGCGCATGTTGTACAGCCCGGTAAGGTCGTCGGTGTCCGACACCTGCCTGATCTTGTCCACCGCGAAGCGGATGTCGGCCGAGAGCATGGTGGTGATGTAGGCCACCAGGACGACCGGCGCGAGCAGCGCCAGCATGTTGCTCCAGTAGGCGACCGTCAGAAGATGCTTGCCGGCGGAAGCGTCGGCGAGCGCCAGGTAGCACACGGCGATCACCGCCACTTCGATCGCCGTCATGAACTTGCCCAGGATCAGGCTGCTCGCGATGACGGGTAACAGGTAGAGATTGAGCAGCGGGCTTCCGATTCTGCCCGAATACCAGGTCACCCAGGTGGTGAAGACGATCATCACCCAGGTTTCGAGCGCCAGCTTGGCACGGCTCTCGGCGCGGTAGAAGTGGACGTAATGCAGGGCGAGAACGAAGGCGCCGAAGAAGAACAGCGCCATGTGAATCGCGATGCGTTCTTCGTCCTGCGGAGTCCCGGCCACCAGGTACAGCAGCACCAGGATGAGCAGCAGCCATTCGATCTCTGCGATGGTGCGGGCGAATCCCTTCAGCTCATCCTGCTCGATCGAAAGCCCGATGTTGGTTCTTGTCAGCATCCCGGAGTTTGGATGTCCGTATCTGGAAGGCCCGAGGGGTACCCCGGCGCGAAGCCTAAACGGTTTCCGCGCCGAGTTCCAGTACGCGCAGCAGCCGGGATGCGCCGATGTGCGGGACGGAAATGCCGGCCGCTGGGCGTGCAACGGGTCGAAATTAGGAAGGCATCGGCGGCGGATGCGCGGCATGGATCGCAAGCTGTACGCGCCTTGAACGTAGTGTCGAGGGCGCGATCGAATTGGCGACCATGCCGAGAAGTTGCTCCCCCGTCACGGCCCGCTCCTGCGGCCGTGGCGCGACGGCGGGAAATCTTCCCTGGCTGCCGCACGACAGACGCATCGCACCGGCTCTCATGGACACTCCATCCCGGCGGCTGCAGTGCGGGATCCATGGTGCTCGTGATCCCGGGGGCCGGACTTCCCGGGAACCGGACAGCCGTGCCGAGCCGGCGCCGGGCGTTGCGCGCCGGATATGGCGTTACCGATTGATATTGAAGTAGAACATCACGAGAGCAAGCACTTCCTGTCATCCCTCGTTTGACAGCCATGGCGGCCTGGGCCTACACTTCGTTCACAATTTAGATTTAGTCTAATTTGTCGCGCGGAGCACGAGAACAAGCATCCACGCGTGAGATCAGCAATCGCAAAGGAGGCGTCATCCATGAAAGCGCTGAAGGGTTCGAAGACCGAGAACAATCTCAAGGCCGCATTCGCCGGCGAATCGCAGGCGAATCGCCGTTATCTGTACTTCGCAGCCAAGGCCGACGTCGAAGGCCAGAATGACGTCGCTGCGATCTTCCGTTCCACGGCGGAGGGCGAGACGGGCCACGCGCACGGGCACCTCGAATACCTCGAGGCGGTGGGCGATCCGGCCACCGGCCTGCCGATCGGCAAGTCCCGCGACAATCTGAAGGCCGCCATCGCCGGCGAAACGCACGAGTACACCGATATGTACCCGGGCATGGCGAAAGCCGCCCGCGAGGAAGGCTTCGACGAGATCGCGGACTGGTTCGAAACTCTCGCCAAGGCCGAGCGCTCGCACGCCAACCGCTTCAAGAAGGCGCTCGACGTACTGGCCGACTGAGTCGGCTGCACGAGGCGCAAGGCACGAGGCGCGAGAGTGTCTTGCGCCGCGCGCTTCGCGCGCCGCACCCCATCCACAGGCTCCCATCCACCAGCCGACAGCCGCCGTCCCGATGCGCGAAGGCTCGCTCGAAGCGCCCACCAGGCATCCGATCGACTGGAAATCCACGGATTTCCACGACGAGGAAAAACTCTTCGCGGAACTGCACCGCGTCTACGACATCTGCCACGGTTGCCGGCGCTGCGTGAACCTGTGCACGACGTTCCCGACCCTGTTCGATCTGATCGACGAGGGAAGCACGGGCGAGGTGGACGGCGTGCAGAAGCAGGACTTCTGGAAGGTCGTCGACAAGTGCTACCTGTGCGACATGTGCTACATGACCAAGTGTCCGTACGTGCCGCCGCATCCCTGGAACGTCGACTTTCCGCATCTCATGCTGCGCGCCAAGGCGGTGAAGTACCGCAGGGCGGGGGCGAAGTTCCGCGACAGGCTGCTTTCCAGCACCGACGCGCTCGGCAAGCTCGCATCGATCCCGGTCGTCGTGCAGGCGGTCAATGCCGTCAACAGGACATCCGCGGCGCGCAAGGCGATGGACTCGGTGCTCGGCATTCACAAGGACCGCGAGCTGCCCGCCTACACCAGCGCGACCTTTCGCGGGCACGCAAGGCCGAACGATTCGTTCGCAGTCAAGGACGGCAGGAATACGCCCGGAAAGGTGGCGATATTTTCCACCTGCTATGTGAACTACAACGAGCCCGGTATCGGCCACGATCTGCTCAAGGTACTCGCGCACAACGAAGTGCCGGCGATCGTGGTGAAGAAGGAATCCTGCTGCGGCATGCCGAAGCTCGAATTGGGCGATCTCGAGACGGTGGCGAAGCTCAAGGAAAGGAACATCCCGGTGCTGGTCGAGCTTGCGAAGCAAGGCTACGCGATCCTGACCGCGGTTCCGTCCTGTACGCTGATGTTCAAGCAGGAGCTGCCGTTGCTGTTCCCGGACGATGCCGACGTCAAGGTGATCCGCGACGCGATGTTCGACCCGTTCGAATATCTCG
>Ga0070741_10015279_pt1 | contig 13040 bp, 8 predicted proteins | sample Coa_R1_4_FD_66440 | JGI IMG/M metagenome (GOLD analysis project Ga0070741, IMG submission 66440) | Surface soil microbial communities from Centralia Pennsylvania, which are recovering from an underground coalmine fire - Coalmine... | ecosystem: Environmental > Terrestrial > Soil > Unclassified ...
CTCGGCATCGGCGACCAGCCGCGGGTCTTCTATGTGCGCGGCTACGATCCGAACTCGGAAGAAGGCACGCGTGTCGCGGTCGGATCCGTCGAGTACCGGCTCCCGCTCTTCATTCCCGCGCGCGGGTTTCATCTCTTTCCCGTCTTCCTCGGTCGCACATCATTGACCGTCTTCGGCGATGCCGGCGAAGCCTGGTGTCCATCATCGCCGCTCCCGGCGGCGTGCTCACCCGGCGATGCGCAGCGTCATCTGCTCGCCTCGGTCGGCGGTGAGCTCACCTTCGACGCGACGTTGCAGTACGACATCCCATATCGCTTCCGGCTCGGCCTGGCCGCACCCGTCGCTAATCGTGAACGGTATGGTGCGGCTGTACTCGATCCCTATATCTCGCTCGGGCTGTCGTTCTAAGCCGCCGTATGCACGCCGAGCCCGATGGCGTGACGATACTCAGTCGGCTTATTTGAATTATATATAGCCCATGACCTCGTACTTAATCACCGGCACAAACACCGGTATCGGTCGCGCCACAGCCGAGGCGCTCGCGGCACGCGGAGGCAGAGTCATACTCGCTGCCCGCTCGCATGAGAAGACGATGCCGGTCGTGCACGAACTGCGCGCCCGGTTCCCGAACACCGAAATCGAATTTCTCTTGATCGACCTCGCGGACCTGGCGTCGGTCAAGCAAGCGGCGGCCACGGTACTGAGCTCAGGCCGCCCGCTCGATGTCTTGATCAACAACGCTGGCCTGGCCTCGGCCGAGCGTCTGACGAAGGATGGATTCGAGATCACGTTCGGCACGAACCACCTCGGCCACTTCGCGCTGACCGAGATGTTGCTGCCCCTACTCAAGGCCGCGCCGCAGGGGCGGATCGTGCATGTGTCGAGCGAGGCGCATCGCCGAGCCGATGGGATCCCGTTCGATGCGCTGCGCACGGCCGTACCGCGCAACGAGGCGTTTCGGATGTATGGGATCTCGAAGCTCGCGAACATCCTCTATACGAGAGAGCTCGCCAGGCGCCTGACGGGAACGCGCGTGACGACGTACGCGCTGCATCCCGGTGTCGTGAAGTCCGACATCTGGCGGGGACTGCCCGGCTGGATTCGGGCGATCATCACGCTCTTTATGATCTCAAACGAGAAGGGCGCGGTCACCTCGGTTTACTGCGCAACGGCCCCCGAGCTCGCGACCGTCACCGGGCGTTATTATGACAAGTCCCGGGAAAAGGAGACCACGCCTCTGGCCCAGGACGAGAACCTGGCTCGACAGTTGTATGACTGGAGCGACTCAGCGGTTACCGGAGCGCTCGGCCAAGGCTGGCGGGAAACCGGTGGGGCGGCTCCGCTCGTGAGTCCAGGCAAAGCGGCCAGGGCCTAACCGCGACAAAACCTAAGATAAGCCGTTATATTTATTAGCGTTACGCTAAGAACTATTGTAACGGAAGTTGTCCAGATTGTCACGTGGAAAAGCGGATCATTGTGATATCGCATTTCTAATACCTTCCGCCGCAACGACTTGACAAGAACTGGTGCGGATACACGAGGCGAGCTAGTATGCGCCCCCACCAAGACCGCACACGCAATGTTCAACCCGAGCTGATCATGTCCCTTTCCGCCACGCCTCCTTCGGGCCCCGCCTCTTTCAGCCAGAACGCACGCACGGTTCTGGAGAAACGCTATTTGGTAAAGGATGCGACCGGAAAGCCGACAGAAAAGCCGGAGGAGATGTTCTGGCGTGTCGCCAAGACCATCGCCGATGGCGATCGCCGGTATGGCGCGAGCGATGGCGCCGTCGAGTGGGTCGCCGAGGAGTTTTATCGGCTTATGACGGAGCGGCGGTTCGAGCCGAACTCGCCGACTCTCATGAACGCCGGCCGCCCGCTCGGTCAGCTCTCGGCGTGCTTCGTCCTGCCCGTCGAGGATGCCCTCGCGAATGGCCGGGACGGGATCTATGACACGCTGAAGTCGATGGCGCTGATCCACCAGAGCGGTGGCGGCACCGGCTTCTCGTTCTCCCGGATCCGGCCAAAGGACTCGATGGTTCGTTCGACCACCGGCGTCGCGTCGGGGCCGGTCTCATTCATGACGCTCTATGATGCGTCGACGGAGGCCGTGAAGCAGGGTGGCACGCGGCGCGGCGCGAACATGGGGATTCTGCGGGTCGATCACCCGGACATCCTCGAGTTCATCACGTGCAAGGAAGACATCACGAAGATCGTGAACTTCAACATCTCGGTCGCGGTCACGGACGAGTTTATGCGCGCCGTGCAGGCCGGGACGACGTACGATCTCAAGGACCCGCGGACGGGCGCGGTTGTGAAATCGCTCGACGCCAACACGGTCTGGGAGATGATGATTCGCGGTGCGTGGCGCACGGGTGAGCCGGGGTGCTTCTTCATTGATGAGGCCAACCGCTACAATCCCGTCCCGCATCTGGGGGCGTACGAAGCGACGAATCCGTGCGGGGAGCAGCCGCTGCTGCCGTACGACGTGTGCAACCTGGGCAGCATCAACGTCGGCTACTACGTCAAGGAAGGGAAGCTCGACTGGGATGCGTTCCGTCGCGACATCCATCTGTCGACGCACTTCCTCGACAACGTCATCGACGTCAACAAGTATCCGCTCGAGCAGATCAACGACCTGTCAAAGCGGATCCGCCGGATCGGCCTCGGGGTCATGGGCTTTGCCGATGCGCTCATCCGCCTCGGACTGCCGTACGACTCGCAGGATGCGGTCGACTTCGGGCGGAAGCTCATGGCCTTCGTCGACACCGAGTCCAAGCGCGAGAGCGAGCGTCTGGCGCATGAGCGCGGCGCGTTCCCCGAGTGGGCGCGCTCGATCTGGGGGCCGAACGAAACCTGCGCGCGGGACAAGGACGGCCAGCGCATCCGTCCGATGCAGCTGCTTCGCAACTGCAACGTGACGACGATCGCGCCCACGGGCACGATCTCGATCATCGCCAACTGTTCGTCGGGCCTGGAGCCGCTGTTCGCCGTCGCGTTCATGCGCAATCAGGCCGGCGTGATGATGCCTGATGTCAATGAAGACTTCATCGCGATCGCGCGGCGAGAGGGCTGGTACTCGGAGGCGCTCATGCAGAAGATCGCGACCGAGGGCCACATCGCGTTCCCCGAGGTCCCGGAGAAGTGGCAGCGCGTCTTCGTGACCGCGAACGCGATCACGCCTGAGTGGCATATGCGCATGCAGGCTGCCTTCCAGGAGCACTGCGACAGCGCGATCTCAAAGACGACGAACTTCGCTCACACCGCGACGGTCGACGACGTTCGCGCGATCTACGAGATGGCGTATGCGCTGAAGGCAAAGGGTGTCACCGTCTATCGCGACGGCTCGCGTGATGGGCAGGTTCTGTCGACGGGCGCAACTGAGAAGGCCAAGGCCGAGCGCGACAAGCCGGCCGCGCCGGGTGAGAAGCGCGAGATTGGCGAGCTCCAGGGCACGATCACTGAGCTTCGGGCAGAGGTCGATCGCCTCAAAAAGAATTTGTTCGATGTCGAGGCTGAAAATCTCCAGCGGCGGCAGAAGCGCTCGCGTCCGGACATGTTGCGGGCGACCTCGATTCGTAAGGACACCCCGCTCGGTACCATGTTCGTGCACATCACCGAGGACGACCGCGGTCAGCCCTTCGAAGTCTTCATCAATCTCGGCAAGGCTGGCGGCTCAGCCATGGCTGACGCCGAGGCAATGGGTCGTCTCATCTCCGTTGCATTGCGGTCGGGTATCCCTCTGCAAGAGATCACTCGTCAGCTCCGCGGTGTCGCATCCGATCGCGCGATTGGCCTTGGCCCGCACAAAGTGCTCTCCGTTCCCGACGCGATCGGGATCGCTCTCGACGAATGGGGACGGCAGAAACAGGGCATCCAACAAGAGCTCCTGGCTTCGCCTCCCGTAGCGGCATTGCCTGTGACGGTCGCGAACCACACGAACGGCCACGCGCCCGCCGCCGAGTTCTCCGGTCACACCAATGGCGAATCCTTCATCGGCCAGTGCCCGGACTGCGGATCCTCCCTCGAGTTCGCCGAGGGATGCGCCAAATGCCACGTGTGCGGCTTCTCGGAGTGTGGCTAGGCGGCTTACAACGGCAGCGGCGCATTTCCGATCCACAGGCGTCGGCACTCGACGCGCGATATTAGATCGGGAATCACTCGAGCGATCCAGGCGCGTGCGTTGGTGTGCAGTGGGACGCCCGTGGCCTCCCAGAGCGCACGCACCATCTCGCGCGGGGGCATGGGTTCCCATCCGGGCGCGTGGCGGTCATCCCGGGCGAGGACGATAATGCGTGAGAGCGTTGAGGAGCGCGGGGGCGCGGCGGCGAAGGTATGGTAGTCCAGTACGAGCTTTCCGTCCGCGTCGGATCGCCATGGCAGCGTGGCCAGCGGGCCGGCGAACCGGTCGCGCGTGTCCGGGCGGAGTCGAACGCCACGATCCCAACCGGTCACCCATAACGTCTCGGGGTCGAGCCAAACCATGTCCTCGGCCAACGGCGTCCAACCCTGGAGCGCGGCGCGCAGCACCGTCGTGCTTTTGCCGGTGCCGCTGGGGCCCATGAAAAGCGTGACGGCACCGTCACGCGCGGCGGCCGCGGTGTGTAATGGCAGGAGCCCGCTCGCGCGAAGGGACTCCGAGAGCGCGACGTAGAGCGCCAGGAAGAGGGCCGCTGTCCCGTCGCCGTCCCACGCGCCCCACGCGTCGATGTGGCTCGAGGATGGATCGAGTGTCAGATACAGTCCGCCGTCTGGCGTGTCCAGCCACCACGCCGTACCGCTCGAGAACCACGGCAGCGTCGCGCCATGCACGGTGACGGCCACCGGAGTGCCAGTCGCCCGCCCAACCGTGCTGGGCCGCGCGTCGTTCACCCGCAGCGTGATCGTGTATCCTTGCGGCGCGATGACGTGCTCCGGGAAGTCCCAGTGCGCGCGCAGCCACTCCCCGAGTGCGCGCGGTGCGCCCGTCGCGTGAAAGGGACGGCCGAGGATGGAGAAGTCGAGCGCGGTGCTAGCGGTGGAGCAGCCCGGCATCGAGCAGTCGATCGGCGAACGCGTGCACGTCGTTCGTCGCGACATCGAGCGGGACGTCGTACTGCACCGTGAGCTGCACCGCCGCATCGGCGATGGTCCCGGACTGGAGCGCCTCCCAGAGGAGGAGACCCGTTCCCGCGAGGCTGAACATCTGCGCCGTCGTCGGATCGAGCAGAATCATCTCGTCGGCCAGCCGGGTCTCGATCAAGTCACCCTTGGGAGCGAACGGACCGTCAGCGCTCAGCATGCGATAGCATCCGTGGATAACGGAAATTGACGCGAAAGATGTGCGGGTTTGTGGGCTCGTCCAACTCCGGAACCACCATGCCGTTGAGCTCGATCCAGGCGTGCCCGACGACGCGGTCGCCATCGCGCCGCACGCCGCTCACGAAATCCACCGGCAGTCCCCGCCGGCGTAAGGCGCGGTACAGCACGAGTGAGCGCACCACGCACCCACCAACGTCGCCGGCCGGCAACAGTCTGAGCGCCCAGCGCGTGCCTCGCACCAAACCCTTCCGCTCTCGCATGGTGATGCGAGGCGTTGCGCCGGATGCCGGCGTCATCGATGCCAGGAGCCGAGGCAGGTCTCGCACGCGGCGCGCCGTACGCCGGACGCGGAGCACGAGTGGCGTCACCCGCGCGAGTTGCAGGAACAAATCCGGCGCCCGGTATACCCGCACCAGCCAAAGCGCCACACGATACGGGACATGCTCGGTCAACGTCCGAACATCGTAGCGCCAGGCGCGCGCGGCGCGCGGCAGTCCGAGCCGGAGAGAACCCGCCCACGGGTCACAACGCCCCAGCATGATGGCGAGCGTGCGCCGGCACCCCAGCTCCGTTGCCCTCGCCTCCATCGCATCCCGCGACACCCCCGCGCGCTCGACCAGGAATCGCAGGTCGAGGAGATCGTGCGGTTTGCACCCCCAGCCGTCGGCGCCCCACGCCCGATGCACGAGCAGGCAGACCAGCGCCGCGTCGACCGGATGCGGAAGCCTCACGGTGACCCCCAGCCACGAACACTCGGTCGACCGCGCCCATACGGCCTCGGTGATCCGACGTTGGCGCCGATTCCACGGCAGGATGCCGTGCACGACGTAGCGCTGCACGTCGACGCGGACCACGCCGTCGGGGTGGATCAGGCTATAACTGCCTCCAGCCTCTGGCCAAGCGGACCACCCCATTGCTTCGGCGACGCTCGCCGCCGCCGGGATATCGCCAGGCCGGAGTACCACGTCCACATCCCCCCAAAACCGCGCCGCCGCGACCGGGTAGATGAACTCCGCCAGGTGAAACCCCTTGAAGAGCAGCGCTTCGATGCCGGCCGCGCGCCACGCGGCGAGGAGAGGCGCGAGCTTCGCCTTCGTGTCCTGGCATCGCGCGAGACTGGAGAGAAAGTCGCCGCTATACGCGGACCGATCGGCGTGCTCGCGCGGCAACACGGTGTAGGCATACGCACCAAGCCGCGCCTCACGTATGGCGGCCGGCGATGGCGGATCACCCTGGCCGAGCAAAAAAGACGTGAGCAGCCCGTCCACTCGGGAACTATACACCACAACCTGACGGGCGGCATGGCACGAGAAACACCGGTGTCGTATTATGCACCCAGATGTCGCCACGGCCATGCGAAACCGGTCCCGCGCCTCGCGCGCCGTACCAGCCGCCCGTTATCGAAATGCTCGGCGCGTGGGGCGCGCTGACGCTCCAGCAGAGCATACCGATCGGACCGTCCCACGTGACGCGCCACCCCAGCGTGCAGCCGTACGTCGCCCCGCCTCCCAATCACTGATCCCCGAGCATGTCTATCTGCCGGACGACCTGCGTGGGGCTTTTCCTGCTCCTCGCAGCCTGTCATGATGCGTCGCTAACGCCCGCCGCACACCGTCCGAGCAATCCCCGGCGAGCGCCACTGGGCGTCGTCGAGATCACGTTCTCGAACCTGGGCGCTCAGGGGTCGGCGGCGGCGCGCGTGCGGCCACTCGACTTCTCCCCGCCCGACGGCGGCAACGGAAGCGGCGGGATCCAACTCTCCCCAGTCTCTACGGGCACGTTCACCGTCGGGAAGCGCGGCGCCGGCGGCGAGCGATACTTCTACGCGACCTATCAGGTCCGCAACGCCAACACGAGCGGCACGGCCTATACCACGCCGCGGACCAACCTCACGTTCATCGCCGCCGCCACGTCCGGCACGATCGGCGGCACGGCCATCTCGCAGCTGGCGCGCTTTGATGGCAGCGCGGCCGACCCCGGTATCGCGGCGCAGATCACGCCGACGGGCATGGTCTTCCAGAATGGCGGCGCGGGGTTCGCGTCCGCCAAGCCCGATGTGATCCAGTTGATGGCGGAGAACGAAATCGGATCCCTCCCTCTCCCGGGCGGCGTGACGACGATTTTTCCGTACGGGTTCGTGACCAGCAATCCGACCACGCCGAACAGTCGCACACTGGCGGCCAACCCGGCCGTGGGCCAGTTCGACGGTGTGATCACGTTCGCCTTCAAGTATCCCCTGCAGGCCACGGCGGCTGACGACCCGTACACCGTGAGCGCTGTCTTCCTGGCGCTCGATGACGGCCAGACCCGCGTGACTCAGTCGCTGGAGGAACAGGACGCGACGGCGACCGCGGCCTTCGAGAGTCGCGCGACCGCACTCGGCGCGACGAGCGTGACGCTGCTCGCGGGCGGGAGCTACACCGGTAGCGCGACCCCGCGCACGCTCTGTGCGGTGCGCGTCGCGGGGACTCCCGCGGCGCCTTCGGCCTACGCGTTCGGTTCCGTCGCCCACTTCGTGTCGCTGAGCCCGAACCCGTACGCCGGGGCCGGCCAGTTCGTCTCGCCCACGTCCGTCTTGAGCGCGACGTTCGACTCGGTCGTCACTAACGCCACGTCGGCGACGTTCGCGGTCTCCGGCAGCCAGAGCGGGCGGCGCTTCGTGGGCCAGAGCTACACCGGGAACGGCACGACGACGGTCAGTACACCGGCCGGCACATTCCTGCCCGGCGAAGAGATCGAGACGACGGTGACGACGGCGCCGGGGTTCGCGTGTCCGAGCCCGTGGGTGGGACACCTCCGAGTCGCGCCGAGCGTGAGCTCGGTGGGTGGCACGTTCGCCACCGACACCACCATCGCGGTCGCGGGCGGCGGTGCGTCCACGTCCGCCTTCGCCGATGTGAACGGCGACGGCCAGCCCGACCTCATCGTGGCCACCGGCAACTTCAAGGTCGCGGTCTTTCTGAACAACGGCAGCGGCGGTTTCGGCGCCGAGGTCGATTATTCGACGACGAGCGCAGCGCAGCAGATCGTGGTCGCGGACTTCAACGGGGACGGCAAGCCCGATATCGCCGTCACGGGCACCACCGCGGCCACGGTGAATCTGCTCCTGAACAACGGCGATGGAACCTTTGGATCAGCGGTGGATTATGCCGTGGGACCGGGGCCCACGTGTATTGCCGCCGTGGATCTCAACAGCGATGGCAAGGCCGACATCGTGGTGGCGAACGGCGGCAACGGGACGATCTCGGTGCTCCTGGGCAACGGTGATGGCACGTTCCAGCCCACCCAGAGCCACCCGGGCGTGCCCAGCCCGACCGCCATCGCGTTCGGCGACTTCAACAAAGACGGCATCATGGACATGGCGTTGGCCGGCAACCTGACGGTGCGGGTATTCCGCGGCCACGGCGACGGCACGTTCTCACAGGGATTCGATAACAGCGTCGGCGTCTCACCAGCCGGCATCGCCGTTGGCGACTTCGATGGCGATGGCAATCCGGACATCGTGTTCACCTGCGGGGCTACGACCACGTGCATGGGCATCATCCGAGGGAACGGCGATGCGAGCTTCGAATCGGCCGTGACCTACACGACCGGCAATTCGCCCTCGGGGCTCACCGTCGGTGATTTCGATGGCGATGGCAAGCTCGATGTCGCGACCGCCAACAACGACGACGGCACCATCTCGGTGCTCCTCGGCAACGGCGATGGCACATTCGGCGCGAAGACCGACCTTCCAGCGGGCACGAGCCCGCAGGGGATCGCGACCGCGGACATCAACCACGATGGGAAGCTGGACCTGGTGACGGCGAACAGCGGTGGCCCCTCCGTCTCCATCCTCCGGCGCAATTGAGCGATGCCGCCCCGGGCTCCGTATCAGGCACCGACGCTCGACGTGCTCGGCACCTGGAGCGTCCTGACGGTCCAACAAACCGTCCCGATCACCTCCGCCTACTCCATTCTATGCGGATCCGACGAGCGACCTGTGTAGCGTTGTGCTTCCTCGCGGCCTGTCACGATGCACCGGTGACGCCGGCCGCGACGCACCCATCCACCGGCTCGGGCAAAAGACCGCTCGGTCTCGTGGAGGTGACGATCTCCGGATTGGGCAGCAAGACGCCCTCGGCGAGCGTGCGAGCCAAAGATTTCGTGCCGCCTGATGGTGCATCAGGAGAGGGCGGCATCCAGATCGCGCCGGTGTCCACGGGCACATTCACGGTCGGCGCGCGCGGCGCGGGCGGCATGCGGTATTTCTACGCCACGTATCAGGTCCGGAACGCGAACATCAGCGGGACCGCGTACACGACGCCACGCACGAACCTCACGTTCCTCGCGGTCGGAACGAACGGCACGATCGGCGGCAGCGCCATCTCGCAGCTGTTCCGCTTCGATGGGAGCCTCGCCAATACCGCCATCGCGGCGCAGGTCACACCAACTGGGATGGCCCACCAGAACGGTGGGGCAGGGTTCGTCTCGAGTAAGCCCGACGTCCTGCAGGCCTTGTCGGAAGCCGACGTGGCGGCGATCGCGGCGCCGGCCGGAGTGACGACGATCTTCCCATACGCATTTGTGACGAGCAACCCGAACACGTCGAACAGTCGCACGCTGCCGGCCAACCCGGCCGTCGGCCAGTTCGACGGTCTGGTGACGTTCGCCTTCAAGTATCCGCTCCAGGCGACCGCGGCCGACGATCCATTTACGCTCAGCATGATATTCCTGGCGTTGGATGACAGCCAGACGCGCGTGACCCAGTCCCTGGAGGAACAGGATGCGGCGGGGACCACGGCATTCGAAGCTCGCGCGACGGCGTTGGGTGCGACGAGCGTCACCTTGCTCGCGGGCGGAACCTATGCCGGCGCCGCCAGCACACGCACGATCTGCTCGGCGCGCGTCGCCGGGACCGCCGCGTCGCCGACGGCATACGCGTTCGGCGCGCCGGCGCACTTTTTGTCCCTGACCCCGAATCCATACGACGTGAGCGGCGAGTCCATCTCGTCGACGGCATCGCTCACGGCGACATTCGACACGGTGGTGACCAACGCGACGCCATCGACATTCGTGGTCGATGGCATGCAAAGCGGGCGGGGGTTTCTCGGACACACCTACACGGGAAATGGCACCACCACGGTGAGCACGCCGAACGGGAGCTTTCTGCCGGGGGAGGAGGTCGAGGTCACGGTGGCCGCCACGCCCGGACTGGCGTGCCCGACCCCATGGGCGGGCCGGTTGCGGGTGGGACCGACGGTGAGCTCGGAATTTGGCAGCTTCGCGGCTGCGACAACGATATCGACCGCCGCCGGTCCCTATGCACCCGTGCTCGCGGACCTGAACGGCGACGGAAAGCCGGACCTCATCGTGACGAGCGACAGCTCGGCCACCGTCGCGGTGTTCTTGAACAACGGCAGCGGTGGATTCGGTCCCGAGACTGATTACCCCGTTGGGAGCGTGTCGCGCGGCGTCGCGGTGGGAGACTTCAACGGTGACGGCAAGCTGGACATCGTTGTGGCGAACCGGACTTCGAACTCGGTGTCGGTGCTACTGGGCAACGGCGACGGCACGTTCCAGCCCAGAGTCGACTACCCAACGGGGTCGAACCCGCAGAACGTCGTCGTAGGAGACTTCAACCGGGATGGGAAGCTCGACCTTGCCGTCGGCACGACCGGAGTCTCGGTGCTGCTCGGGAACGGTGACGGCACCTTCCAGCCCAAAGTCGACTACCCCGCCACCGTCGGGTCGCACCGCGTCGTCGTGGCCGACTTCAATCAGGACGGTACCCTCGACCTGGCCGTGTCGAACGCGAATACCGCCGTGGTGGATGTCTACCTCGGCAAAGGGGACGGCACGTTCAACACGGCGGTCAGCTATGCCGCATCAACGGTGAGTCAGGACATCACGGTCGGCGACTTCGATGGGAACGGTACACCCGACTTGATCGTCACCTACGGTTCATCCAACACCAACATCGGCGCGTTCCTGAACAACGGCGACGGCACCTTCCAGCCTGGGGTCGACATTCCAGTGGGAGGTACGCAAAACAGCCTCATCGCTGGGGACTTCGACGGTGATGGTCACCTGGATCTGGCGCTGACGCTCGCCAACAGTGCCGCCGTGCCGCTGGAAGGCCCCTTGGGACCGCCAACGACCTTGCCGCTTCCCGCCATTGGGCAAGGGATCGTGACTGGTGATATCAACGCCGATGGGAAGCTCGATCTGATCGTCGCGAACTTCGGGAACCGCACGATCTCGCTCATCAGGCGCAACTGACGATCAGGTCGCCGCTTCCGCCGCGATGGCCTCGGTGACGATCAGACTCGAGCGCCACATCCAGATGGCTGTGTAGACAATGACGGCGACGACGAGCCAGCGTACGTAGTCAAGCGGCAGTGACTTCACGAGGTACGCCGCGATCACGACGCCGGGGATGCCGCCGATCGCCAAGCCGAGGGCGGCGCGCTTGTCGTAGGCCTTTGCCTTGGCGAAGCGAAGGCTCGCGATCGGCATCAACACGGCGCACGAGCCCATCATGATGGGGAACGCCGCGAGGGGTGTCATACCCAGCAGGTAGACCATACCCATGCACGGCGCGTACAGGCCGACGCCGAGTGTCATCATGGCGCCGAGGATGGCGTTGCCGATGATGCCGGCGACCAGTAGGCCGCCCGTGAGTCCCAGCGCGTCGCCGCCGCCGGGGAAGAAATTCAGCTGACGCGCGACGATGATCGCCGCGGTGATAATGAGCGCGATCGCCATGCCGCGCTGCACGCGGCGTCGGGGCCAGCCGCCGACGATGCCGGCGCCGAGCCAGGCGCCGAGCGTGGCGCTCAAGATCAAAGCGACGAGCGTGAAGACGTCGACTTTGACGATCCGGATGAAGATCAGGGCCTCGACGACGGTCGGCGCGGCGTGGCCGACGTTGAGGGTCCCTGGGATTTTCTCGTCGGGGACGGTGTTGCGCGCTTTGTACGCCGCCGTGGTCGTCGCGAACGAGCCGATGCCAAGGGCGTCGAGGAAGTTGGCGCCGAATCCTACGGCGAGCTCATAGAGTGTCGGAAGCACGATACACGATGGTGTCTCGCGCGTCCGCGCACAACGGCCTATTGCGACAACTGGATATTGACAACGCGCTGGGTCTGCGCTTGCACGGAGTACACCTGCAGGCTCACGACCCCGTTCTTGGCTCCCTGAACGGCGTCATGGAGCTGCTCGATCGTCCGGATCGGCTTCGGAGCCCCCGCGCTGAGCGCGGCCGTGATGATGTCGCCCGGTTGGAGCTGGGCGGCGGCGGCCGGACCGGTCGGATCGATGCGTTCGATGATCAATCCCCGGATGTTGTCCGGCAGCCCCAGTTGCTGAACGATGTCCGGCGTGGTCGGCGCGACGCCCACTCCGAGCCGGGCGCCGCCGGTCCCGGTGGCGTCGCGGGCGGTCGGGTTGGTTTCGTTTGGCGGCGAGCCAAGCTGCACCTGCATTGTCTTTTTGGTTCCGAACCGCTGCACGTCGACGGTGACCGTCTGCCCGGGTTCGAAATCGAGCAGCATGCGCTGCAGGGTCGAGACGCGGTCGATCTGACGGCCGTTGATCGCGACGATCACGTCGCCCGCCTGAATGCCCGCTTTCCCAGCTGGACCGCTCTTGTCGGGTAGCGCGGAGATGAGAACGCCGCGGATCGCCGACAGTCCAGCCGCATGCGCGTCGGCTGGTCCCACGTCCTGCACGGCGACGCCGAGGATCGCGTGATGCGCG
>Ga0070741_10015280_pt1 | contig 13040 bp, 15 predicted proteins | sample Coa_R1_4_FD_66440 | JGI IMG/M metagenome (GOLD analysis project Ga0070741, IMG submission 66440) | Surface soil microbial communities from Centralia Pennsylvania, which are recovering from an underground coalmine fire - Coalmine... | ecosystem: Environmental > Terrestrial > Soil > Unclassified ...
AATATCCGGAAGAACACATTGCCGACGTACCCCTTCCTGATCAACTTCTTCCGGGAGCAAGGGTCAGCGGATGCCCAGAAGACAATGATCGTGGGTACTCGATGGATGAAATGGCTGTCCAAGATCGGCCTCATTCAGTACCGGGTTTACACGTTCCACAAACCTGCATGAGACTTCCGAAGACGAAGGGGAGCCGTGCCCACAAATTGCCCAGTGTTGCTGGCGTAACATCCCGATTGCTGGGACGCTCACTCGGGGAAACGAGAAGCAATGGAAACCCTTCGCGTTGGACGGGTCCTCGTCAGGTGGAGGTCATGATGAAGCTGTGCACCGCGGCCGCCTTGAGCGCCGTGGCCGCGGCATTAACGCTCGCTGCTTCGGCGCACGCGGACTCTGCCAACGACCGCGCTTTCGTGAACGACATACGGGCTACAGGCTGGGTCACATCTCAAGTAACGGATGAGCAGATCATCTCTGTGGGCCATCAAACTTGCGACCAGTTGGGTAGTGCCCCCACGGCCGAGGTCGTTAATCAGTTCACGCAGAAGGGAATTCCGCGGGCGCAAGCTGAAAAGGCCGTCAGCCTGGCGATTAAAGACCTGTGTCCTCAGTCTGGAAGGTGAGTGCAGCGGTCCGTTAACTCGGCCCGGCGGTTTCACCCGGCATGTGCCGCGCAACAGTCGCGTCCATCGTTTTGCGAAGGGCGGGTATCTCATGGAGCAAGCGCTCGAGGTCATCTCGCCCGACGTGCACCACCTCGGCCTTCCCTGTCGTCGTCACCGTCGCATTCCGTAGTTTTCCGCGGCGCAGCGCGGATTCGCCGATCACCTCGCCCGGTCCCACCACGGCGACGCGGTCGTGGCCGACGTAGACCCCCGCCTCACCGCTGAGCAGGATGTAGCAGGCGTCCGAGGGAGTGTGTTCACGGATCAGTGGCCATGGCCCGGAGGTCGAAGTGCGATGTGCCGCGCGGACGAGTCGCGCCAGGTCGTCGTCCGAAAACTCGTCAAATGTGGTGAATTCCCGTAGTCGACGCGCGGTTTCTCGGTAATCCTCTTCCTGCGCAGCCGCGGCTTCCTTCTCACGCTTGTTCATGGGGTTCCTCATCCGCGATGTGACCCTGACATCGAGGAGATTAGCGGACCGGCAAGTCGAATACCGTCAAACTCGTGGCTTGCTCCTGCGTGCCGACCAGGCCCGTAGCGTCACCGCAAATAGTCTTCGTCGGTGACGTGTTCGAGCCAGTCGACCGGACGTCCGTCCACAGTTTCCTGAATCGCTATGTGCGTCATCGTCGTTGACTCCGTCCCGCCGTGCCAGTGCTCGACACCGGGCGGCGTCCAAATGACATCACCCGGTTTGATCGCTTGCTTCCGGCGGCCCCGCTCCTGAACCCAACCCGAGCCCGCGGTGACGACCAGGGTTTGTCCTCCCGGATGGCTGTGCCACGCGGTTCGCGCGCAGGCGCTGAAGGTCACCGAAGCAGCGCCAAAAGTACGAAAGGCGTTGGGGTTGAACAGCGGTGTGACACTCACCTCTCCGGTGAACGTCTCGGCCGGCCCCGCCGCGGCAGACCGCGAATCAGCCGGCGAGATCTCCATTGCGGCGTTACGTGCATTCATCGGAACCGTCTCCTCTCAGGGGCGCAGCAGCACTTTGATGGCATGCCGGGAATCCATCGCGCGATAGCCGTCGGCAGCCTCATCCAGCGGCAACTCAAGGTCGAAGACCTTGGCGGGGTTGATCTTTCGGTTCCAGATCCGGTCCATCAGATCCGGAAGGAAGCGCCGCACCGGCGCCGGGCCGCCGTGCAGATGCACGTGCGACATGAACAAGTCGTCACCGGAGAGGTTCACGTCATGGCTGACACCGACGTAGCCGACATGCCCGCCGGGGCGAGTGGAGCGGATGGCCTGCATCATCGACTCCTGCGTGCCGACCGCCTCGACCACCGAGTGCGCACCGAGCCCGTTGGTGAGCGCCTTGATCTGCTCGACGCCGTTTTCGCCGCGCTCGGTGACGATGTCGGTGGCGCCGAACTCCCGCGCCAGCCGTTGCCGAGATTCGTGGCGGCTCATCGCGATAATTCGCTCCGCACCGAGCTGCTGCGCCGCAAGCACCGCGCACAGCCCGACCGCGCCATCACCGACCACGGCGACCGTCTTGCCCGGACCGGCGTCGGCCGCGACGGCGCCGAACCATCCGGTGCCCAAAACGTCGGAGGCGGCCAGGAAGTCGGGCACCAGGTCGTCGGGTGGAACCTCCGGCGTGGCGACGAGCGTCCCGTCGGCCAGCGGTACGCGCATCCGCTGTGCCTGCGCTCCGCCGGAGGTGCCGAGAACTTCGCGATGAATGCACGACGTCTGGTAGCCGGCGCGGCAGATTTCGCACGTGTTGTCAGAGGCGAAGAACGATCCGACGACGAACTGGCCGGGCGAGATGTTGGACACCTCCGAACCCACCTCTTCGACAATTCCGGCGTATTCGTGACCCATCGCAATCGGCTCGTCAACCGAGTCGGCTCCGCGATACGGCCACAGGTCAGACCCGCAGATACAGGTCGCCGACAGTCGAATGATCGCGTCGGTCGGCTTGAGGATGGTCGGCTCCGGCCGGTCCTCGACTCGCACGTCGCCCGGCCCGTACATGATTGCTCCACGCATGCTTCCAGGTAACCCCTCTCGGGCGCGCCCAGGGAGTTCCTGATGAGACGTGTACCGGTAGTACATCCCTTCGCCGCCGAACCGGATTTACCGTTGACGTGTGGACAACCGAACCGAGGTCCGCGAATTCCTGACATCGCGGCGAGCCAAGATCACTCCCGAGCAGGCGGGGCTTCCGGTGACGGGACCCCGCAGGGTGCCCGGACTGCGCCGCGGGGAAGTGGCGGCGCTGGCAGGCGTCAGCGTCGAGTACTACTCGAAGCTGGAACGCGGCGCGCTCGGCGGTGTCTCGGCAGCGGTTCTCGACGCGCTGGCCCGCGCCCTGCAACTCGACGACGCGGAGCGCGCGCACCTCTTCCATCTCGCCCACGCCGCCGACGGCACCAGCGCCGGGATGCGGCCGCGCCGACGTCCGAGCGCGCGGTGGAAACCTCGCCCGGCATTGCAGTGGGTGCTCGACGGCATCCGGCCGCCGGCCATTATCCGCAACGGCCGGATGGATCTTCTCGCGTGTAACCATCTCGGCCGTGCCATGCACGCGTCGATGTACGACAGTGAGCCCGCCGGGGAACCCCCCAACTTCGCGCGCTACACGTTTCTCGACGACGATTCCCGTCGCTTCTATCCCGATTGGGACACCGCCGCCGACACCGGCGTCTCGATCTTGCGGACTGAAGCGGGCCGCGACCCCTACGACAAGTGCCTGCACGATCTCGTCGGTGAATTGTCAACGCGCAGTGCAGAATTCCGCCAGCGATGGAGCTCGCACAATGTCCGCCTGCACGGCGCCGGAGTGAAGCACTTCCACCACGCTGTCGTCGGCAACCTCGAACTGGCCTACGAAAGCGTCGACATGATCTCCGAACCCGGTCTCACGCTGACGATCTACGTCGCCGAACCCGCGTCGCCAACCGCGCATGCACTCGACTTGCTCGCTTCTTGGCATGGCGCTACCGCGGAGCGCGACACCGTCATCTCGCCGTAAAAGCCTGCGCGCCACTAGGGTTCGTACAAGATCCCAGCCGCCGACGCCGCCGCCAGGAACTGGGGAATGGTGAGGTCCCCGAAACCGGTGTATATCGGGCCCGCGTACGTGCCGGTTCCCGGCAACAGGCTTGGGTCTGCGGTCACGTCAAGGCTGTAGGCCTGCACGCTGGGCAGGTGGTATTGGAGGAAGTTGCCCAAGGAGGTGATCGCGAAAATCAGGTCGCCGAAAAGACTGGTTCCCCACAGCGCTGAGGCGTTGGTCAGCGGCGTTTGCGAACTGGGATCGCCCAGCATCACGATGGGGCCGTAGTGCGGATCGCTCCCTCCGGCGGGCACGTACGCGGGTGCAAACGGCTGCATTCCGGGTATGTCGCTCGACGTGTAGGCCGCCACGTCGCCGTAGGTTTCGACGTTCACGAACAAGGTATCCGCACCGTTGCCGGGGACCGTCGTGTGCAGGCCAGGAGACTCAAATCCGATGCCGCGCAATCCGATCTGCTGGGAGACGTATTCGGCTTCCCACCCGCCCAGCGAGTGGCCGGTGACGAAGACGTCGTTCGGGTCGTAGCCTTGCGCGGCCGCCGCGGCTTGCACTTTCTGGGCGAAGGTCAGCGAGTCGGTAAAGGCCTGCGGAGTGGTGTCCGTGAAGCCGGCTTGATAGTCGGCGATCGCCTGGCTGATAGCGATCAACGGGTTGAACAGAAGGTTGGTCCCGCCGGTGGTGCCGGAGTACGCGATGATGATCTGGTTCTGCGGCGTCACCCACACCTTCGCAGCGGCGCCACTGAAGTCGTTGGTGTAGGTCATCGGAAAGCCGTTGACCGTCAAGGGAGTTAGGCCGCCTGGCGTGCCGCCCAGAACGTACTCGGCGGTCGCAGCGTCAAGCAACTGCGCGACCGTAGGAGTGGCCGTCGTCAGTGACCCGGTGAAGGTTTCGGTGGGCATCACCGGCTGGTTCACCAGAGGCGCGTCGAGACCCATGAAGTTCTCGAACTCCCGGAACGCGGCCCACACCAACTGGACGATTGGCGCCGGGCTGATCGGGGGTGTGGTGCCGGCGGCCGGCGTGACTCCGATCAGTCCCAACACTGCGTAGGCAATCTTCCCCGGCAAAGCGAGCAGCGTGGCGATCGGTGACACCGCACCGGGCGTGGGTGTCATCGGGGTGGCCGCGGTGGTGTTCGGCTCCGGCGTGCTGACGATCGCGCTCGCCAGCCGCACAGAGGTCGACGACGGCTTCGTGTCGGTGAACGCGCTGTCGAGGGAAGTGGTGCTGTTTAGTGACGTGAGCTTGGCGGTGCTCGTGGTCGGCGTCAGCGACGCAGTCGGCGTCGTCAAGCCCGTCTTCGTGTTTTGCGCGGAAGTCTTTGTCTTCTTGGCACCCTGGGCGAGCAGGGTCAGCGACGGAGTTGGCGTCGGGGTCTCGGGGATCGCGATCGATATTTGGGTGCCCGACGAGCTCGTCGAACTCGTGCCGACCGCGCTCGTGTCCTTCGCGCCGGTTGCGTCGGCACTCTTGTGCTTCCCCTTGTCTTTGCCGGTAGTGCTTAGTGACGGCGACGAAACCTGTTGAGTGGCCGCGGAACCACCTGAGCTTGTCGAACCTGCGGCAGTAGTCGAGCTGGCGGTTGCCGATCCGGCGGTCGATTGTGAATGGTCCGCGGATCCGCCCGTCGAGTCGGCTCCGTGCGTCTCGGCCCACGCGACACCGTGACTTGTCGCGGCGGCGACGCCGAGGCCAAGCGCCACGATCAGGCATCGGGTGCATCGGATCGATCCGGACGTAGTCTTGCGCGGACCTGTCGGCATCGCTCCTCGATTCGTGCGGTCAGGCAATGAACTGAGAAGCAGATCGTGCCCTGCGGCAGGTGAGCGCGTCAACGTTCGCGCACGATCCGGCGAGGCTATCGTGTGCCCGATGACCGACGTGCTGGTGCTCGGTTCGGGATTCGCGGGTCTGTGGGCCGCCCTCGGCGCGGCCCGTCGAATCGACGAACTCGGCGTCGTCGACGTGAACGTCACCGTCATCAGCTCGGCGCCTTTCCATGACATCCGGGTACGCAACTATGAGGCCGACTTGACGCCGTGCCGGATTCCGCTGCGCGACGTGCTCGACCCGGCCGGCGTCGCGCACGTCGTTGCCGACGTGACGGCAATCGACCCGGCATCTCGCACGGTGACTACCTCGGCGGGTGTGCATACCTACGACCGTCTCGTCGTCGCGTTGGGCAGCAAGGTCATCAAACCGGACATCCCCGGTCTGCAGGAGTTCGGCTACGACGTCGACACCTACGACGGCGCGATGCGGCTGCAAGAACATCTGGCGGAATTGGCGCGCGGCCCGCACACCACAGCGGCGGCGACCGCGGTCGTGGTGGGAGCCGGGCTGACCGGCATCGAGACTGCCTGCGAGTTGCCCGCGCGGTTGACTGCGTTGTTCCCGGACATCGCGGCGCGCGTCATCCTCATCGATCACAACCAGTACGTCGGCTCGGACATGGGTGCCTCAGCGCGACCGGTGATCGAAGCCGCGCTGACGGCGAACGGGGTGCGGACGCGACTCGGGGTACGGGTCACCGGCATCGGTGCTGACGCGGTGACGCTGTCGACGGGTGAACGGGTGGCGGCGTCGACGGTGGTGTGGTGCGCCGGGATGCGCGCCAATCCGCTGACCGCTGACCTCGGTGTCGAGCGTGATCACCTCGGCCGGGTTGCGGTCGACGACTACCTGCGGGTGGTTGGCGTGCAAGGGGTGTTGGCCGCCGGGGACGTCGCGGCGGCGTGGATGGACGATCACCATCTGTCGGTGATGTCTTGCCAGCACGGCAGGCCGATGGGCCGGTTCGCCGGGTACAACGTCGTCAGCGATCTACTCGGCGAGCCGATGCTGTCGCTTCGGATTCCTTGGTACGTCACGGTTTTGGACCTCGGACCCGCGGGTGCGGTCTATACGGAAGGCTGGGATCGGCAGGTCGTTGCCAGCGGGGAGGAAGCCAAGGCCACCAAGCGCACCATCAACGGGAAACGCATCTATCCTCCGCTCACCGGAGCCCGAGACGAGATCCTTGCTGCCGCGGCGCCGATGCTGCAGTCCCGGCCAACTCCCGAGCATTGACCAAAAATGAAAGGCGACCTCGCGCGCCGATACCGTGTCATGCCCAGCGGCGCAGCTCTCAGATAAAGTCCGAGCCGCCGTCGACATTCACCGTCGCGCCGGTGACGTAGCCGTTGCGTCGGGATGCCAGATAAGCGGCGATGGAGGCGACCTCCTCGGGCAGGCCGGCGCGGCCGAGATCGCACGGTTGATGAAAGTTGTTGTCTATCCAGGCCATTACGTCGTGAGGATCGGTGGCGTCGAGGCCGTCGGCGGCGAGGATGTCTTTCAGGTTTTCGGTGAAGCTGGCCGTCACGATCGTGCCGGGGCAGATGCAGTTGACCAGAATGCCGTCCTTGGCAAGGCTTTTCGACAGATTCTTCGTGACGCTTGACAGTGCGGCCTTCGATGCGGTGTAGGCGACGATACGGGGACTTTGTCGTTGGATGGAATGTGCAGAGAAAGTCACGATGCGGGCCCAATCAGCGGCACGCAGCAGCGGCAGGGCGGCGCGGATGGACCGCACGCCCGACATGGTGCCGAGCGAGAACGCGGCATCCCAGGCGGCATCGTCCATCTGCTCGAAGAACCCGTCGCCGGGACCGATGGTATGGACAAGGCTGTTGAGTTGCCCCCAGCGCTCCTCGATGGCGGCGAAGGCGGCGCTGATGGACGCGGCGTCTGCCATGTCGACGCTGATTCCTACCGCGTCGGGTGCGCCTGCGGCTCGCAGCTTTTCCTCGGCGGCATCGAGAGCCGTTCTGCCTCGGGCCATTACAGCCACGCTGGCGCCTTCGGCGGCCAAGGTTTCCGCGACGGCCAGGCCCATGCCCTTACTGCCGCCGGTGACGACCGCTCTCGATCCGGCCAGGCCCAGGTCCATCGTGTCTCCTTCTGATCAGTAGCGCTGATTGGCAACCGTTTTCGGTACGCCCAGGCCACAGAGGCAGAAGCGGAGAATGCGTGCGCGAACCTCGGCGCGATCGCAATCGCCTGCGGCCCACTGCCGTTCAGTGCCGGCCCACACCACACCGTGAATGGACTGGGCGGCGGCCGCGGGATCGATGTCGTCGAACACGCCTTCTTCGAGGCCGTACTGAAGCTGTTCCACGAGCGGCTCGAGCATTGCGTTGTAAGCGGGTTGGATCAACTCGGGGGAGGCGAAAATCTGTGACTGGGCCTCCAGCGACAGGTAGCGCAGGTCGGATTTGATGTTCTCGTCGAACGCCAGGTCGAGCCGTGCGTCGATCCAGGCGGCAACCGCTTCGACCGGCCCTTCTGTCTTGGCCATTTTCCTTTTGAGCCTTCGCATTTCGACTTGCGCCATCTCGAGGAAGACGGCCGCGACGAGTTGGTCTTTCGACTCGAAGTGCCGGTAGAAGGCCCGGGTGCTCAACTGAGCGCGGTCAAGGACTGCGGCGATGCTGAGTCCTCGAACTCCTTGCTCGCGAACGGATTCCGACGCGGCGGCTACGAGCGCGCGGTGCACATCGGGATCGGGGGCGAGTTTGCTTCGTCGCCGAGTGGCTGGGCTCATGCTGTCGCGCGGCTCATGCGGTCGAGTGTGAGTCATCTGAGAACGATGTTTTCATTTAACGTCACTATTGCAGCGACCGCGATGGCTGTCAACGCTACTTCCAGGCGAAGACTGGTTGCTCGAGTTCGTCGACGCGGTCGTGGCGGCCTTCCAAGCCAAGCCACCGTAACTGCAACAGCACGGCACCCGTTGGGGCGTGGATGAGGTGGTCGCCCAACGGGATCTGAACGACCGGACGCGGGCTCTCCGGGATCGCGATGAAGCGCGGCGAATCGTCGCGCTGCAATTCGTGCAAGCCAATCCGGTAGACGGCCACCACCTCGTCTGGCGCAGGGCGGGGATCGAGCCGTCCGCCACCCCACAAGACCACCGGGGTGATGACGTATCCGGACCGCGTCGGATAGTCATCCAGCATGCCCAGTACGGCCGAGTTGGCGAGCTCAATACCGACCTCTTCGTCCAACTCCCGTAACGCCGCGTCGACCGCGGATTCGCCTGGGTCCACGCGGCCGCCGGGCAGAGCCCACTGCGCGGCATGAGAAGAGAGCCGAGATGCTCTGCGGCACAGAAGAAAAGCAGCGCCACCCGACACATCGACCATACGGCGATCCGAGCCGGACGTCGGCGTTGAATTGACCCTGTCCTCACCGATCTCGGAGTCGACGAGCACGATCGCAACGGCCGCATGCCGCTTGGTCGGGTCAGTCACGGCGCGTCGCTCATGGCTTGCGAGGTGAGCCTGAACCTGCTTACGCAGCGCCTCGTCGTAAGCGATCGTCACCGCTCGACCATAGGTGGGCTCGGCACGTGTCGTCCGAGCAGTGTGCTTGACGGATGACAGCGAACTTCCAGGAATCCAGTACCGCTGGTACGCATAACGCGCCATCCGGGTGGGTACGACGACGGGAGGTGGCCCGGACCTAGCCATGTCACGTTCAAACGGGAGGAGCTGCAAATGCCAGAAGTCGAACTGCACCGCGACGGATACCCGAAACATCGCCGGATGGTGCGCTTCGACTGGTCGGATACGCCGTTGCACTGGGTGCCGGACGATCCCTTCTCGACGCACATGATGAATGTCCTGCATCTTTTGCTGCCCGAGGGCGAGCGGCACTTCATCAAGGCCGTCCTCGAAGCCTCGTCGTTGGTCGACGACCCGGAGTTGGAAGCGGCGATCAAACCGTTTATTCAGCAGGAGTCCTGGCATGCCTGGGCGCACCAGGTCGTCCTCGACCATTTGGCCGAACAGGGCATCGACACGACGCCATACACCGATCGGCTCGGGAAATCGTTGTCACTGACGCTCGGAGATGCGCCTAAGTTTCTTCCGCCGGGTTTGAAGCGGTGGTGGCTGTACCGGCGTCTCGCCGATGTAGCCGCTCTGGAACATTTCACCGCGGTGTTGGGCCAGTGGGTGCTGACGAACCGAGGTCTGGACTACGCGGGAACCGATCCCATGATGCTCGATTTGCTGCGGTGGCACGGCGCTGAGGAGGTTGAGCACCGCTCGCTGGTGTTCGACGTCTACCAGCACGTCTGCGGAAGCTACCTGATCAGAGCATTCTCGATGCTGATGACAGCGCCGCTGTTCATTGGCTGGTGGATCGCCGGAGCTCGGTACCTCATGGACCGGGACCCGACCATCGATGCCAAGTGGCGCTGGCGGGACTGGCTACGCGCAGCCCGGGCCTACCGGTTGCCGGGACCATGGAAGCTTCTTGTGACGGTGCCGATCCGGTACATGCGGCCCAGCCATCACCCCAGCAGCGAGGCGTCGACGCAGATGGCTATCGAATACCTCGAGCATTCGCCGGCAGCGAAAGCCGCCCGCGAGCGAGCGGCTGCCGGCGTAGGAGCGGCAAGCGTGGAGATTCAATGAAGGTGTCGGTGGATTTGGATACCTGCGACGGCAACGGCGTTTGCATGAGCATTTGCCACGAAGTATTCGACGTGCAAGCCGATGGTCTCCACCTGCTGCAGGAAGAACCGCCTGCGGAGTTGCGCGACAAGTTGAAGGGCGCCGAGGTCTCTTGCCCTACGCAGGCCATCACGGTGAAGGATTGACCACCCGATGCCGAGTCGTCAGCTAAGCCACGTTGTCGTCGTCGGCGCCGGCGTCGCGGGGACACGCGCGGCCGAGACGCTGCGCCAGGAGGGCTACGACGGCGCGCTCACGATCGTCGGGGCCGAACGGCATGCGCCCTACCACCGGCCGCCGCTGTCGAAGAAACTGCTCACCGGCCAGGTGCACCGCGCCGGCATCGACATGGCGCCGCAATTCGACATCGACGCACGGGTTTTGCGCGGTGCGTCCGCGGTCGGGCTCGACATGTCTGCGCGCACTGTCCACGTACGGGATGACGGCCAGGATCTGTCGTTGGGATTCGACGGACTCGTGATTGCAAACGGTTCGGTCCCCGTCCCATGGCAGGGAGGCAATGTTCCCGACGGGGTACTGATGCTCCGCACGGTCGAGGACTGTCTGGCCATCCGGGACCGCCTCGGCTCGAGCCCCCGCGTGGTCGTGGTCGGCGGTGGATTCATCGGCGCAGAGGTCGCTGCGAGTTGCCGATCGCTGGGTCTGGAAGTGGTGCTCATCGAGAAGGCGGCGGGCCCGCTGCTGTCCGCGCTCGGCGAGGAGATGGCGCATCGCTGGGCGGACCTGCATCGTGGGCACGGCGTGGAATTGCGAGTGGGCATCGGGGTGGACGCATTCGTTGGTAACGGGCGAGTGGAAGCGGTTCGACTCACCGATGGTTCCTTGCAACCGGCCGATCTGGTCATCATCGGTCTGGGAGTAACGCCGGCAACCGCCTGGCTGAGCGACGCCGGGTTGCGGGTGGACGACGGGGTGGTCTGCGATGCAACAGGTTTGGCCGAAGGCGGCACCGACGTGGTGGCTGCCGGCGATGTCGCGCGCTGGTGGCATCCGCTGTATCAGCGGCACTTGCGGATCGAGCACTGGGACCACGCCGCGCGTCAGGGCGCAGCCGCGGCTCGCACGTTACTGGCTGGACCGGACGGTGCCAAGGAGTACGCCGAGGTGCCCTACTTTTGGTCCGACCAATATGACATCAAGCTGCAGATGCTAGGTATCCCAACTGATTACGATGCTTTCGAAATCATCGAAGGCGACGTCGACAAATGGGAGTTCGTCGCTGCCTACGGGCGCGCCGGGCGCACTATCGCGGTGCTGGGAACGACGCCAGGCCGGGTGCATGCCTATCGCGACGCCATCAGCAAGCATGTCGAGTTCCCGCCGAAACGAGCAGAATAGCGGGACGGGCGAGCCGATCAGGCGAAGTAGGCGTTCGTCAGGCCTGTGCGCTAACAGAGCGGCGTCGCCGTGCCCATCGCCTACTTGCACACGCTATGCACGAGGTGATGCGGAGGCTTACACGCCGGCGGAGGCGGTGACGGAGGAGGCGGCGGGAATTGCGGCAGCCAGATAGGCGGAGCGTTCACGACAACCACCGGGCCGCTGGGTGCCTCAGGTGGCGTGCCTGGGCCGGCCGGAGGACCCGGATCAGGTGGAGGCGGCCCGCTGTCGGAGCGAACGATCACCGGCGCAGGAACTGGCGCGTCGTCGGACTGGATGACGACCGGTGCTGGGGCTGGGGCGGTTTCGGGCAGAGTCACGACGGGGGCCGGTGCCGCAACGGTCGTGACCGCGGCCGGCACTCCTGTGGAGCGTGCAGCAGCGGGGACGGGCCGCGGCTCACTCGAAGTGGTCGATACGACGACGGCCACACCGACGACGGCGCCCAGACCGATCGCGCCGACGAAGCCCGCGGCCAACGCGGCCGCCCCTTTGCCCGTGAACTTCGGTGAGGCCACGGGCGCAATGGGATCGGGCGGAAAGAGCGGACGGTACTGTTCGCCGCCAAGGTCGTCGGTCGGATCCCCGAGCAGGCTCGAGGACCACGCGGATGCCATTGTGGCGTCGTCAGCGTGCGTTGAATACGTGGTCGGATCGTCCGGGCCGTACATATTGCTCATGAGGCACTCCGTTGGTGCGGGTGCGACCCGGGTTGGGTCGCGGTCACAGGTAGGAGCACGCAGCTAGGGGGTGTCGGACGCTTTTTTCGCAATCGGAGTGAGTTTGCGGCGTGTCGATTTGCTGGACGGGTTATAACTGGCGGGTGCGGAGTGCGACGCACGTGGGTCGAATCGGCGGTCTGGCGGCTGCTCTCGGAGTGAGCGCAGTTTTGCTGACCGGCCACGGAACGGCGTGGGCCGACCCCTCGAGTTCGTCGTCTTCGGGCTCGTCGTCCACGGCCGCCTCCGGCCAGTCCTCGACGAAGTCGGCTGGCGCGTCGACGTCAAAGCCCGAATCGGCGGGGAGTACCGACGGCGCGAAGACGACGACATCGACCGCCTCGACGAAATCGTCCGCACCCGAGTTGTCGACGCCCAAGCGGACCCGCAGCACACCTACCGTCACAACGCCTGTCCTTCCGTCCGGCGGCAAGTCGCGTTCCGATACCACCCTCGGTACGACCGCGCGCCTCCCGGTGAAACCGACGGTCCTGCCGAAACCTGAAGCCACGCAACTCGTCACGGAGCCCATGCCCAAGCTGACCCTCGCGTCACCGAAGACAGTCGAAGCTCCCCTTGTTGCAGCCGTTGTTCAGCCAGGCGCTGCAACGCTGGTTCAGCAACAGACCGCGACCGTCACCGCGGCGCCTAATCCTCTCGGCGTGGTCGTCGGTGTGGTGTCGAGCTTCGTCCAAACTCTGCTGAATCCGTTGGGCGCCAA
>Ga0070741_10015281_pt1 | contig 13040 bp, 7 predicted proteins | sample Coa_R1_4_FD_66440 | JGI IMG/M metagenome (GOLD analysis project Ga0070741, IMG submission 66440) | Surface soil microbial communities from Centralia Pennsylvania, which are recovering from an underground coalmine fire - Coalmine... | ecosystem: Environmental > Terrestrial > Soil > Unclassified ...
GCCCCCTGAGCTCCTGTTCGTCGGTCTAAAGCATTGGTTTAGCTCGGATTTTAGCGCACTTAGGACCAATTTTGAGGGTTACTGAAGAACTCCTCACTCCCCTCCCCTATGGCAGGGAGCTGCAGGCCGCACGCCTGGCTGGTACGCAGGTGCTCAGCCGTTGCATTCGCGGTTTCACAATCGGTGTCTCTCGGGCTGGACTCTCTCGCGCATCCATGCTTGCAGCCTCAATTTCGGCTCCGCCACAGGCTAACGCGGGCTGATTTTCGTTCGTCGCTGCCCCGCGTTTGGCACCTACGTTGCTATGTCTCCATCGTCGGCTCGTTCGGAAGTGCCACGGAAACGAGTGGAGGCCGGTTAGTAACCAGGGGAACAGCGGTCTTCTCACGCCACGTGGCTTAAAAATCACTGGGACTGCCTTTTCGAACGAGCCGATAATTTTATTCCTCACCGAGCTGGTCTCAACCCTGGCACATATTCCTTGTCGGATGCCACTTGCCGGGTTCCAAGTGGAAGCAACAGTATTGGCATTCAGAGACTCTAATTGGGTAGACTTCTAAACAAACCCCCGGCAGTCAGGACCGCAACCATGATCCGCAGTAAGGGACCATTGTGGGCTACGGCAGCTTTCGGACTTATCGCCCTGGCAGCAGCTTTCGCCCAGCACACCGCCGCACCGCAGGACCGGGCCGAGCATCCGGCCGAGCAACACTCTTTCAACCCTCAGCAACTGGTGGAGCAGGCGGTGGCCAATGAGGTCAAGTCGGGCAACGACGATGTGAGCCTCATGTTCCGCGTGCGCCGCCAAACCACCAAAGGGGTGCAGACGCGGGAGTACGTGGAAACCGCCGAAGGCACGGCCGGCATGCTGGTGGCTATGAACGATCAACCGCTTAGTGCCGCCCAGCGCCAGCAAGAATTCGCTCGCCTGGAGCAACTGTTGCACAATCCCGGCGAACTGCGCCGGAAGCAGAAGCAGCAGAAAGAAGATTCCGACCGCGTCAACCGCATGGTGAAGACCTTGCCCGATGCTTTCCGCTACCAGTATGAGGGGACGGAGGAGGTGAACGGCCTGCAGTTGGTGCGGCTCCGGTTCGAACCCAATCCCGATTTCGATCCCCCCAGCCGCGAGCAGCAGGTCTTTACCGGCATGGATGGCTTCCTGCTGATTGAGCCGCACCGGGCCCGCATCGCCCGCATTGACGGCACTCTGTTCAAGGATGTGGGCTTTGGCTGGGGTATTCTCGGCCACCTCGACCGCGGCGGGCGTTTTGTGGTGGCGCAGGGCGAGGTGGCCAACGGCTATTGGACTACCACTCACATGCAGCTCAGCTTTACGGGCAAGGCCCTATTCTTTAAGAGCATCAATATCCAGGAAACAGAGGATTCCAGCGACTTCCGCCGCGTTCCCGGGCACATGACCTTCGCCGAGGGAGTGCAAATGCTGAAACAGCGCCACAACGGCGAAATGGCGGACAACGAAAACCCCGCCCGCAAGTAAGGCCGCTCCTGCTTCCATTTGCTCTCATGGCACGCCGAATGACCCAGCCGCGGGACAAAGGTCAATTGTGCCCCGCAGACGTGAGCGAAGCTGCCGATGCATCGAGTTAACAGTTAAAATCTGATACTTCGACTGGTTCCGGTCAAGGCTCAGCCTCGGAGCCTTTTCCCGCACGATAAGGAGGTCAATATTTCAATTCGCGCGACGGTTGTTGTCTGCCTGTTGGTGCTGGCTGGGCCGGCAGGCGCGACTTCGGCAGGCTCGTGGCGAGGCGTGCTCCGCAGCCAGACCAACGCCCCTGTCGCCAACGCAAGTATTCGATTACATTCCGCCGTTCACAACCATGATTACGTAAGCCGCACTTCCCCCCGGGGCGAGTTTCATTTCGATGAAATTGCCCCCGGCGACTACGAAGTTTCGGTGGAGAGCAAGGGCACGAGTTGCCGCCTGCCTGCAAGCCTGAATTTTCAGGCTGGCTTGGCGCTAACCGCCGGGCTGCAGCTTTGTTCCCAGACCCAGGCGCTGCGCGTGGTGAAGGCTGCGCCATCAGCTTCCGAGGTTTCCGGAGGCGAGCGCCTCTCCAGCGAGCAAGTTTCCACTCTGCCGCTCAATGCCCGCGATTTCAGCAAGCTGCTGCTTCTGGCCGCCGGGACCATGACCGACACCAACGGCGCGGCCAATTTCACCCAGCAGTTCGCCGTCAATGGACAACGGGGCTCCACGGCGATATTTGCCATAGACGGCGCAGATACCACAGACCCGGAGATGGGCGGCGCGACCTTTCCGAACTTTAACGTGGATGCCATCCAGGAGGTGCAGGCAAGTTCCGGCGTGATGCCCGCCGAGATCGGCCACGGCGCGGCAGGCTACACCAACGTGGTCTCGAAGTCAGGGACGGACCAGATACATGGCAGCGCCTTCGAGTTCGTGCGCAATGCCGCCTTCGACGCGCGCAATTACTTCGATCATGTTGATCCGCTGAATAAGCGGCGGATTCCACCCTTTGTGCGCAACGAGTTCGGGGCCACAGTAGGCGGGCCGCTAGTGCTTCCAGCCATCTACGACGGCCGCCGCCGCACCTTCTTCTTTGGCGAGTACCAGGGATTCCGGCAGGTGTTGGGGACAACGCAGGTGTTTCCCGTGCCCACAATCGCGGAGCGGCAGGGATTCGATACTACCGCCTTTCCTGGCGACACTCTCAGGGTCCCGGTCAATCCGGCGGTGGCGCCGATTTTGGCGGCCTATCCCCTCCCCAACAATCCCCGGGGCGCATATGGCGCCCGCACCTACGAGGCCTCATCCAAAGTTGCCACCGATACCGACCAGTTCTCAGTGCGGGTTGACCATGTCATTTCAGACAAATCCTCGCTGATGTCGCGCTTCAGCCTGAACCAGGTGAACGGCCCGCTGACCAATCCCGACCAGACGGCGATTGACCCCAGTTTTGGCATCCGCTTCTTCGATCACCAGCGGAACGCCATGGTGAAGTACACCCGCAGCTTCTCGCCTCATCTCACCAACGAGACGGTGATCGGTTACATTCGCAGCACGCCGCTGTTCCCCAGCCCCAACCACACTCAGCCGGCAATCGGGTACGGCGACGGTTTGTTCGAAGCCTTCAACTCCGCCGACGGCTCCATCATCGGCTCTTTCAGCAACCTCTATCAGTTCAAAAACGACACTTCGTTGCTGCACGGCAGCCACAGTTTCAAGTGGGGCATCGAACTGCGGGCCAACCGCGATTCCACCGTTTTCGGCACCAACCCCAATGGCGCCTACTCTTTCGGCGGCGGAACCGCCTATTCCCCGGTGCCGATTCTTTCCGCCAGCGGCAAACATGACATCGCGGCGGGCGAGGCACTGCCCGATTCGCTGACCGGATTGCTGACGGCAACGCCCTATTCCTACACCATCACGGCGGCGGCGAATGGCACGCCCGCGGGCGACAAGTTCGACGAGGCCGCCACCCACCGCGAGGCTTATGAGTTCTATTTTCAGGACAACTGGAAGGCGACGCGGCGCCTGGCCGTCAATTACGGGCTGCGCTACGACGTGAACAGCCGCATCCATGAAGCGCAACAGCGTACCTCGGGGCCGAAGTTCATCGGCTCCAGCGGCCAGCCGGTCTCGTACTGGGATCATAGTGCCCGCCAGATTTTTGTGTATGACCCCCAGCCCCCCTATAACCAGGATTGGAGCGGATGGGGACCGCGGCTGGCGCTCGACTACGCGGTTGGCGAGCACACGGTTTTGCACGCCGGCGGCGGCATCATGTCTATCATTCCCAACCTCTGGCAGGATAATTTTCTGACCGGCTCCATGCCCTTTATCTTTACTCCCTACGTTAACGCCTTGCCGGGCGCTCCCCTGCCCTTCCAGAATGCGGTGGTGCCGCTCAATCTTCCCCCGGTATATACATCCGCGGGAGCGCTGCTGTTTCCGCAGGGCAGAGACACGGTTGTGCCTTCCAACACCCAGCTCGACCTCGACCGCTTCCAGAATGACCTGACGGCGCTCACCCCGGGTCACCAACCGCAACTGCTGTCGGTGGAAGGCATTGCCCGGGAATTCCGCAACGGGTACATCGGCACCTATAGCGCCGGTGTGGAACATGACTTCCGCGACGTGAAGCTGGGAGTTTCCTACGTGGCTACCGCCGGAGTTCATCTCAGCACCGTATTTTCACCGAACAGCTATGGCGGCGCAGATCCGGCCTTCGCGCCGTTCACCCGCTTCGATTCAGCCGGACACGCCATCGGAGGTTTCGGGCCGGAACTGCTGATGACCAGCGGCTCCCATTCCACCTATCACTCCTTGCAGGCCAGTGTGGGCAAAAACTCGCCGCGAGCGGGATTGGGCATCCAGGCCAGCTACACGTATTCCAAATCTCTGGATGATGCCAGCGCGGTGCTGGGAGGAGGATTCACCACGGCGGGCGCGGTGCTGCAAACTTTTCCCCAGGACCCATGGAACACGAAGGCGGAAAAGGGGCCTTCGACCTTCGACGTGACCCATGTGTTCACGGTGAGCGTGATACAGGTGCTGCCCCTGGACCGCCTAGGCTTCCTTCAGCCACTCGGCCGCCGGGTGACCACAGGGTGGCAGTTGCTGAACATCACCACCATCATGAGCGGCCCTCCCTTCACCGTGTACTCGGGCGTACAGCAAACCGGCGCCGGAGCGGGCGGGGCCGACCGGCCCGACCTGATCAGTCAGCCGGATCTTTCCACCAGCCGGCCGGTGCACGAGGACTATTTCGGCCGTGGCGCTGACAACGCCTCATTCTTTTACATTCCCATAGATATTCCTGGCGGCACAGGCCCCAACCGGGGACGGTTTGGCACCCTGGGCCGGAATACTTTCCGTGGTCCCGGTTACCAGGACTACGATCTGGCGCTGGTCAAAGACACGCCCTTTGGCCGCCGCGGCAAGGGGGAGCTTGGCACCATCGAGTTCCGCGCTGAGTTCTTCAATGTGTTCAATCTGGTGAATTTCGGGCTGCCCTCGAACCTTCTTCGGGGAAGCGGATTTGGCATTATCAGCAAAACGGCGGGAACTTCCCGGCAGATCCAGTTTTCCCTGAAGCTCATCTACTGAAGGGAGCTCGCGGGTTCGCCGGGCGCAAAAAAGGGTCAGGACTAAGCACTGATTTTTTCATCATTTCCACTGTGACCCTTCGTGCCCTCTGTGGTGAAGAGCCTGAGGATTTGAAGCGCTAAGGAGTTCTGGGCTTCAGCGCGAGCTGAGCCTGCTGCTCGCGGTAGCTGGCGCGCAATTCGGCCACAACTTCCTGCGCCGCCTGGCGGGCCTCCTCGCCATGGCTGGTGGGAAATGAGATAGCGCCTACGCGCGCGTGCCCGCCGCCGCCATAGCGCTCGCACACTTTAGCCAGGTTCACCAGGGGGGGAAACGGGGCCCACGGGTTGGAGCCCACCGCCACCTTGGTGCGGAAGTTGCTCTTGCTCAGCCCCACGCTGTACACGCAGTCGGGGTAAAGATAGTAGGGCACAAACTTGTTATAGCCCTCATAGTCGCCATCGGTGACGTCAAAGAAAACGGTGCCGTCGCGAAACTCGATGCGCTGGCGCAGCACTTCGATGGTTTTCTGATGACGCTCCATGAGGGGCGAAAGCAGCGGCGCCACAAAAGGCTCGCTCAGGATCTGCTGCAGGGGTTCGCTGGCCAGCAGGGGTATCAGGCGCACGATGAAACCTGGTTCCTGGGCGGTTTCAATCACCATGGTCAGTTTCATGGCCGGGGCTTTCATCTCCACCGCCGATTTGGCATCGGGATAGAGGGCGCCATCAATGATGTCGGCCCATTCCACCATTTCCGCCACCGGCCGGGTGTCAAAACCGAAACGCTTCTCGGCAACTGTGGCGATGAAGCGGGTGCAGGACTTGAAATCGGGATCGTAGAACTTGCGGTTGCTCTCGTCGTGCTCAAAGGCGGCCGCGTCTTCCGGGCTCAGGAAGGCGCTCTCGTGGTGGTCAAACCACCAGGTAATCCGGGGGGAGGGGGAATACTTGAAATCCACAATGGCGTTCTCGTCGCCATCGAACTTGTCTTCATCGAACAGCGAGCCGGCGCGGTGGAGGAGGCCGCTGAAGATGAAGTCGGCGTCGCCGCGAATGCGCTCGCGGTAGAAACGCGAAAACAGAGCGGCGGAACAAGCCCCGTCAAAACAGCGGTCGTGATAGAAAACCCTTACGCGCAAGCCTCACCCGGTTCGGAACGGTCGTCGCTGCTCCCGCTTATGGAGCAAAAAACAAAAGTAAATACAAATGACATCTGGCGGAGCTTCTGTCAAGCCGCCAGGTCGCGTCAGAGAAGATGATGAGATGCGCCGGGGAGGAGGAGGGACGCGCAATGTCGCAAAAATAAGGCGGGGCGTGTCGCCCCGCCTTTTCTGGGAATTGCAACCAGTTTCAGGCGTTGGCCTGCTTTTCCGCCATGTCGCCAATCACCGGCAGCTTGAACATCTGCCCCTGGTAAGCCTTGAGCAGGAGAATGACCCACACCACCAGCAGGCCGAGCCCAATCAGCGGCCAGATGACCAGAGTGATCAGGCCCACCATGGGGATCATTCCGATAATGCTCATGACGATGCCCAGCGCAATGCAGGCCACGCAGAAGAAAATATTCTGGAACGAGTGGAAGCGCACGAACCGGTTCCGGTTGTAAGGCTCCATCACCAGGAAAATAATGGACGGAATAATGGTGATATAAGCCAACAGGCCGGCGACGTTATCGGTCAAGCCGCCGGTAGATGGCGCGGCCGCGGGAACTGCCGCCGCTCCTCCGCCCACATTCTGGGCGGCGCTGGTTCCACAAGAACTGCAGGAAATGGCGCCCTCCGCCATGGGCGCTCCACATGACGAGCAAAACCGCGGCATATCGTCCTCCTGAAACCCTGATTATCGAAACGGTCGTTCCGAGCCCTGTGACTGCCCCTGGACCAGCCCTGATTGCGCGGACATTAACAGAAAGCGCGCCGTAAGGCAACGCCGGAGTCAGGCGGTGGGATGGCCGGCGGTCCTCTTGCGGCAGTTCTCACACAAACCGTAGATCTGGAAGGTATGGCGAGTGGTCAAATAGTGGTGCTTACGGCCGATTTCCTGTTCCAGGCGGTCCACCTCCGGGGAGAAGAATTCCACCGAGCCGCCGCACTCGGTGCACACCATGTGGTGGTGGCTGCGGCGGTTGTACTGGTGTTCGAAGCGGGCGATGCCGTCGTGGAAAGCGACCTCACTGGCCAAGCCACACTCGGCCAGCAGTTTGAGGGTGCGGTAAACCGTGGTAAAGCCGATGCGCTGGTCCTTGCGCTTGACCAGGCGATGGAGCTCGTCCATGGAGAGATGCTCGCGCGTCTCCAGGAAGGTGCGCAGGATGGTATCACGCTGGGCGGTGTGCTTCAGGCCCACGCGCTTGAGGTGGTTGTGCAGGATCAGCTCAGCCTCGCGCATCATCTCGCGGGAGATGAGGGGCTGGTCGTCAATGCGCTTCTGCAGCATGGAGAAAAGAGAGGGAGCCGGGTTCAGGATATCAAGGCCGGGCCATTTTGAAAATGAAAGTCATTTTCAACTTGCCTTCCCCCCGGTTGTTTCCTCAGCCCTGCCCGCCCTACAATCGTCTCCTTCTCCATGGCCACTCCTGAGATCGCTCCTCCCCAGACCGCAACCGCCCGTCGGGCCCTGCGCTGGCTTGCCCTCAGCCTGCTGTTGCTGCTGTTAGTGGCTGCCACGGTAGGCGGCTGGCTGTACTACACCGCCACCACTGCTCTTCCCCAGCTTGACGGCAGCCTGGTGGTGACAGGCCTCTCGGCGCCGGCCGCGGTTACCCGCGACGCTCACGGAGTGCCCAGCATCGAGGCGGCCAACCTGGAGGATCTTTTCCTCGCCCAGGGCTATGTGACCGCCCAAGACCGCCTGTGGGAGATGGACATGACGCGGCGTTTCGCGGCCGGGGATATGGCCGAGGTGCTGGGCGCGGAGTGGGTCAAGCACGACCGGGAACAGCGCATTCTCGGCCTTGAGGCGCGTGCCGAACAAGCGTTGCAGGAGCTTTCCCCTCGCGACCGCTCCTACCTCGAAGCTTACGCCCGCGGGGTAAATGATTTTATCGCCCAACAACGGGACCGCTTGCCGCTTGAATTTCGCATTCTGCGCTATAGCCCACGCTCCTGGACGCCGGTGGATTCGCTGGTGATCGAAGCGAACATGGTGAAGGAACTGAACCATTACTCCGCCAAAGTGGCGCTGGAGCGCGAGAAAATCCTGGCCAAATTGGGCCCGGAGCTGACCGCGGACCTATATCCCAACTCCTCCTGGCGTGACCATCCTCCCGGACAGGACACGCAGAAAATGGGTATGCTCGCGCCTGTCCCCCCTGGCGCCGGCGAAGACAGCGCGCCTTCCCTGGCCGGGATGGCAATTTCACAGCTTGCTCTCCGCCCCGAACTAGGCTCCAACGACTGGGTGGTTTCCGGGGCGCACACCGCTTCCGGCAAGCCTCTGCTCTCCAACGACCCTCATCTGGGGCACCAGATGCCGGCGTTGTGGTATGAGGCCCACCTGACGAGCGGAGACTTCGATGTGGCCGGAGTTACGCTGCCGGGCACACCCACCGTGGTTCTCGGGCACAACCAGCGCATCGCGTGGGGCTTCACCAACATAGGGCCGACGGTGGAGGATGTATTTATCGAGAACTTCAACTCCAGCGGCCAATACCAGACTCCGCAGGGGTGGCAGGAGCCGCAGCGCCGCCACGAGGTGATCCACGTCAAAGGCCGGCAGGACGTCAGCTTCGACGTGCTGGTCACCCGCCACGGACCCATCATCAGCGACCTTATCCCGGGGGAAAAGCGCATGTTGGCGCTGCAGTGGACGCTCGACACGCCCAACTCGCTGGCGCTGCCTTTTGTGGACGTGGATGCAGCCCAGAGCTGGAATGAGTTTCGCCAGGCCTTTTCCGCCTGGGTGGCGCCGGGCCAGAACGTGGTCTATGCCGACGTGGACGGCAACATCGGCTACCAGGCTACAGGGCGGGTGCCTATCCGGGCCTCTGGCGACGGCAGCCTTCCCGTCTCCGGTTCCGACAACAGCCATGAGTGGACCGGCTATGTCCCCTTCGATAAGCTGCCCAGCGTGTTCAACCCGCCCTCGGGAATTCTGGCCACGGCTAACGGCCGCATTACCCCTGAGAAGTACCCCTACTCTCTAAGCGTGGAATGGGGACCTCCCTACCGCACCGAGCGCATTTACAAGGTGCTTGGGGCGGACAAAAGATTCACCCCAGCCGACATGCTGAGCTTGCAGACCGACGTTTACTCCGCCTTCGACCGCTTTTGCGCCGAACGTTTCGTATACGCTCTGGACCACGAGAAGGGGATTTCTCCCCGGACGCGTCAGGCGCGCGAACTGATGCGCAATTGGGACGGGCGCATGCTGGCCGATTCGGCGGCCGCCGCGGTGGAGGCTTCCGCCCGCGAGGAACTCTACCGCGAGTTGCTGGAGCCCAAGCTCGGAGCCGCTCCCGCGGACGGCAATAGTGACAGCGGCCTGAGTTGGAAAACCTACGAATGGTTCATGCGGCCCGTGTGGCTGGAAAATGTGCTGCTTTATGAGCCGCAGCGCTGGCTGCCCGCGAACTTCAAAGATTACAACCAATTGCTGGCAGGGGCGGTGGAGGCGGCGCTGCAACGGCCGGACGTGCCCGCCAACCTGGCCGACTGGCAGTGGGGCGAACTCAACCCGGTGGAAATCAACCATCCCATCTTTGGCGCCATTCCCATCCTGCGACGCTGGGCCGGGCCGGGGCGGCAGCCGCAATCGGGCGACAGTTACACCGTCAAAGCCGTGGGCCGCCATTTTGGACCTTCCGAGCGCACCACGGTTGATCTCGCCAATCTCGACGATTCCACTCTCAACATCGTGACCGGGCAGTCGGGGAACCTGTTCAGTCCCTATTACATGGATCAATGGCCGGCGTGGTTCAGCGGCTCTACGTTCCGCCTGCCATTTTCCGCCCAGGCCGTGGCTGCGGCGCGCGCGCACCAACTCGTGCTGCAACCAGAGAAATGATCGAAGTTGCGGGAGCGCCGCCAGGCCGCTGAACTACTTTGCCGGGTCAATTTCCTTGACGTCTATAGCCTTGCCAACAATATCAATGAACTGCGTGGTGGAGGGGGCGCTGGTGGTGGTGTCGAAGATACGCAACTCACCGCCTTCGATGACATAAACAACATTGCGATTGGGGATGGGAGCGATCCCTGTAACGTCACCGTTGGGCGTATCCAGCACCGCTTGATTGGAAGCGATGTCGAAAATCGTGAGGCAGCCCCGGCTGGTGCAGCCGCGGGAGCCGATGAAGAGCTTGTTCAAGCTGCCCAATTCCATGCGCCAATGGTAGCCGTTGCTGATGCTGACCGGCGCCGACGCCACTAATCCGGCAGTGTTCACCACCTGCAGTGTGCCCACCCCGTGACCGCTGCCGGCAACGTAGAGGTTGCCATTGATAAGCATGGCGCTGGTTGCTCCGGAAAGGCCGACAGTGGGGCCGGTGGTGTTGCTGTTCATGTGGAGCACCGTGACTCCAGCGTTGGTGCCGCCGCACTCGGCGCCGCAGTTCAGAACATAAGCGGTGCTGTCGTCGTCGCTAAATACAGCGCCCACCGGCTGGTCAAAGCCGGTGACGGTGGTGGAAAAAGCTGGGCTCCCGATCTGGCTGGGATTGATAACCGTCACCGAGTCGGAATTGTCGCTGAAAACCAGCACGCGGTTGCCACTGTGGTTCACAGCCAGCCAGTGCGCCTGGGGAATGTCCAGGATGTATTTGACCCGGTTGTTCACCAGGTCGAGCACGTCAACTATGCCCGCAGGCTTGGCCAACACTTGCGCCGCCGGCATGGCGACATAGCCCAGAGTGCTATCGGGCGAAATGGCCATGCTCTCCGTCCAACTGGGCAAGGAGATGCTGGTAGTTTGCGACTCCTGGGCATTGTTGACCACGGAAATGCTGTTGCCCACGGTATCGAAAACCAGGGTGAACTTCCGGTTGGGAGCCACCGCCATCAGACCGGGACCGGTGCCGGCGCTTATGTTGGTGGCAAAGTCCAGGATGTCGTGAATAGAGTCAATGATCTGCAAAGTACCGGCTTCGTTGTTAGAAACGAACGCACGTTGCGGAAACCCGCTGGTGCTCTGCTGGGGGCTGCTCCCACTGCAGCCGGAAAGCAGGGCCAGGAGAGCGACACAAAAGGAAATGGCGCCGAATTTCAAACTGGGCACTCTGTGAAACACGTGGGTGATCAAGGGTGAAAACTCGAATTATAGCAGAGCCGCCCGGACCCCCAACCACTGCGGCTCGTAGAGCCTGCCCTGAACAAGAGATTCCTGGCGCCCGCATTGGGTAGAATAGCCGGCGTTTGCGCAATCCACGGCGAGCCGCAAACGCGGCGCTGCGAAAAGAAAGGTTTATGGAAAACGATTTTCGCCAGGCGCTTTCAGCGGGCCTGACTCGACGCGAGTTTATGAGCCAGGCCGGCAGAGTTTCGACTGCAGTTGCCGCGGGAGTTATTCTTGGCGACGTGAGCGGCACAAGCAAAGGGAAGGCCTCGCCGAGTTCCGACCTGGTGATGATGAATACCGGCGAACTTTCCCAAGCCATACGCACTCGCCAGGTTTCCTGCCAGGAGGTGATGTCCGCCTATCTGGCCCACATCGAAGCGCTGAATTCCAAGGTTAATGCCATTGTTTCGCTGCAGCCGCGCGATGGGCTGATGAAACAGGCGGCCGAACGCGATTCCGAACTGGCGCGCGGCCAATACCGGGGATGGATGCACGGCTTCCCCCACGCCGTGAAAGACCTGGCGGCCACCCGCGGCATTCGCACCACCTGGGGCTCGCCCCTGCTGGATACAGTGCCCGACTACGATTCCATATTTGTGGAGCGGCTGCGCCGGGCCGGGGTCATCATCATCGGCAAAACCAATGCCCCTGAATTCGGGCTGGGCTCGCAGACCTACAATTCCGTTTTCGGCACCACCCTGAACGCCTATGACCAGTCCAAGTGTGCGGGCGGCAGCAGCGGCGGCGCCGCCGTCTCCCTGGCTTTGCGCATGCTGCCGGTAGCCGATGGCAGCGACATGATGGGCTCGCTGCGCAATCCCGCCGCTTACAACAATGTCATCGGCTTTCGCACCTCTTTCGGCCGCGTGCCCTCGGGCGGCGAGGAGCTGTTCCTGGAACAGCTGAGCGTGAACGGACCTATGGGACGCACGGTGAGCGACGTGGCCATGCTGCTTTCCGTAATGGCCGGCCCTGATCCGCGCGCGCCCTTCTCACTCGAGCAGGATCCCGCCGCCTTTACTGAGCCCCTGAAGCGCGATTTCCAAGGCACGCGCCTGGGCTGGCTGGGCGACCTCGGCGGACACTTGCCCACGGAGTCAGGGATCGCGGAACTGTGCCGCGCTTCGTTCAAGGCTTTTGAGGCCGTTGGATGCTCAGTGGAAGAGGCGCAGCCGGACTACTCCGCCGACCGCATGTGGGAAACCTGGGTGATGCTCCGCCACTGGCTGCTGGCTGGAGACCTGTTTGATCTTTACAGGGATGTTGCAAAACGCAAACTGATGAAACCGGAGGCGCAGTGGGAGGTGGAAGGCGGGCTCAGGCTCAGCGCTCTCGAGGTGTACAACGCCTCTCGCGCCCGCTCCGAATGGTACGTGGCGATGCGGAAGCTGTTTCAGAAATACGATTACCTGCTGCTGCCCAGCGCCCAGGTGTTTCCGTTTGACGCCACCATCCACTGGCCAAAAGCAATCAATGGTGTGGCCATGGACACCTACCACCGCTGGATGGAGGTGGTGGTGCCCGCTTCTCTGCTGGGCTTCCCTACCATCAATGTGCCGGTTGGCTTCAGCCCGCAGGGGCTGCCCATGGGCATGCAGATTATCGGCCGGCATAACGCCGACCTCGCCGTTCTGCAAATAGCCTACGCCTACGAGCAGGCCACCGACTGGGTGCGAGCCCACCTGCCGCCG
>Ga0070741_10015282_pt1 | contig 13039 bp, 9 predicted proteins | sample Coa_R1_4_FD_66440 | JGI IMG/M metagenome (GOLD analysis project Ga0070741, IMG submission 66440) | Surface soil microbial communities from Centralia Pennsylvania, which are recovering from an underground coalmine fire - Coalmine... | ecosystem: Environmental > Terrestrial > Soil > Unclassified ...
ATCGGTTTCCTATACGGCAGGGCAGCCATGAAGAAACACATTGGGGAAACTGCCGGAATCTCTGTATTGGTCTTTGTCACCATAATGCTGCTCGTGTATGGGACTCAGTTTGCTGTGGAAGTTGCAAGGGTCGGTTATCACGACCACGAAGACGTAGTGAATCAGATAAATAGCTTGCACGAGTATGCGAACAATAAGCAGATTTTTGATGAACAATTGAGAGAGGCTAACCAGAAGGCAACGTTTTGGCAGAATGAATTTGAAAGCCTGTCGCACGGTGACATTCACCCGGACAGATTTCTTAATGCCGAACAAACCAACAAACTATTTACGGAACTGGATCAAGCGGTAAAAAATGAGCGCCTCGCTAAAAAACCAGACAGGGATTTTCTCACCGTAAAAATTGGAAGCGTACAAGACAGAGAGGCGATTCATCTCGCCAACCAAATACTAGAAGTGTTTCGAGAAGCTCATTGGAAGGTGATTCCAATACGCAAACTAGGCAAACAATATGACACTCCTACCTATTACATGGGGGGGGCAAATGGCAACCGGAGTATGGGTTATGAGTAGCAAAAATTATCAAAACAGGGGAACCTGGATAGGTTGGATGTTGAAAGACGCTGGCGTTGAGACAATGGGAAACCCATTTTCCCTTCTAGAAGATAAGGATACGGTTATATGGGTTGGGTACAAACAGCTACCATAGTAGTTAGGTTTTGAATGCCTAAAGAATACGAAGGTAAGAAAGCCCGTGAGAGCTTTGAAGAAACCATGAAGGTACTATTCAAGGCTCCCAAGGATGCAGTTGCAACAAAGAAAAAAGCCGCAAAAAGCGGGCTAAGAAGCGAACTAAGAAAGCCAACGGACGCGGTTTTTCCCGCGATTCTGGCGGCGAGGCTTAAAGCGTCCCCATATCAGGGCTGCTCCGCTTGGCGTCCAACCAACTGCTCATAGGTGAGACGTTTGTTTGCCAGTTAAAAGCGGTCACATTGGGTAAGCGAAAAGTAAGCGGCTAAAATGGCGCCAATGAGGATTACTCTCTTAATTTTGTCTGGAGTGCTGCTCGGTTCCACCGGCGGAGCGCAAAGCCAGCCTGCTCCGGTCTCCGCGCTGCCGCAGGTGAACAGCACCAAACAGGTTGTTGTAGCGCCGGCTGCCTTGAACGTCCGGGGCCCCAATACTAACGAGAGTGCCGCCAACAGCACGCTGCCCGATGATGCCCTCAAGCCCGAAAAGACGTATAGGAAATTCGTGGACCTGGTCCAGGTGATCTTTACGGTCACAGATAAGCACGGCGAATTTGTAAAAGACCTGAAGCAGGAGCAATTCAAGGTTCTGGATAACAACCTGCCTCCCAAAGAAATTGTAGGTTTTGAGTCACAGACCGATCTGCCTTTGCGCGTAGGGCTGCTATTTGACGCCAGCAATTCCATTCGCGAGCGATTCCTGTTCGAGCAACAGGCGACCGAGCAGTTCTTGCGGAAGGCCATCCGGCCGCAATCTGACAAAGCCTTCGTCCTGGCATTTGATGAGGTCTCAGAGGTGACCCAGGACTTCACCAACGACCTGGACAAGCTCGGCGCCGGCATCCGGATCATTCGCCCGGGGGGTGGCACCGCCGTGTGGGACGCCGTTTACTACGCCTGCCGGGATAAGATGATGAAAGAAGAGAACAGCACGCCGGTGCGGAGGGCAATCATTCTGTTGTCTGACGGCGATGACAACCAGAGTCGGGTACTGCGGCAAGAAGCGATTGAAATGGCGCAGCGCGCTGAAGTAACCGTTTACACCATCAGCACCAGCCTGAGCAAAGTCCATGATAGCGGCGACCATAATCTTCAGGCCCTGGCTGACGCCACCGGGGGCCGCGCATTCTATCCTTATAAGCTTTCCGATATTTCTGACGATCTCAATGAGATTCAGGGCGAACTCCGCAATCAGTATTCAATTTCCTATAAACCCGGCGATTTCTCGCCTGATGGTCAGTTCCACTCTATCCAAATCACACCTGAGAATACGAAATTGAGGGTCAGGGTAAGTAAAGGCTATTTCGCGCCGAAGAGATAGAAATCAGGAGATGGCATTCGGCCCGGAACAGCCCGTGGCACGATCCCTATCGGCCAGAACAACAATGTGGCAAGCCCACGCATCAACTCTGTTGTTGTCGTTCTGCGAGGCCGCATGGACAGGCTGCCCGCACTGCCGCCAAGCGAAAACGCCGGCAATACTTTCGACGAGGTAGACAGATATGTTCTCTATGCCATACAGAATTCCACTCAAGGCTTCCCTGTTTTTCCTGCTGTTCAGCAGTTTGGCGCTCCGGGCACAGACCGTTCTCACCGCCGATGGCCAGACTGACACCTATACACTGATCAACAGCACCTTCGGAGGAAGCTCCGAAGAGGTTCCGGATTGCAGCCATCCTGACTTCGGCCCGCACATCACCCAGGAATGGGACAACGACTTCAACAAGCCGGTGTTTTTCTTTTATATCCATGTCACGCCCGACAATGATCGCTGCGTCAATTTCGACAGGCAGCGCAATGAAATCAAGGCCGCTACCTCGGCCCCCGATTCCCTCAGGGGATTTTTCGGCGATACGGTCATGTATCGCTGGGCATTCAAGCTCGACAATGGCTTTCAGCCCTCGCCGAGTTTTACACACATCCACCAGATCAAAGCGGTTGATGGAGATAATGGCGCGCCGATTATCACCATCACTCCGCGTTCGGGAAGTTCAAATGACATTCTGCAAATCATTAACGTAAATTCGTCGGGCCAAACCACAGTTCTTACCAGCACCGATCTGACCCCGTTTGAAGGCGAGTGGATCGATGCGCAGGAAACCGTGACCTACGATTTCAATGGGAGCTATTCGCTCACCCTGACCCGAATCAGCGACGGCGCCCAACTGCTCTCCTTCAGCAGCGATAGCATCGATGTCTGGCGAAACGGCACCACCTGGGTAAGGCCCAAATGGGGCATCTATCGGAGCTTGAACCATCCGGATTTCCTGCGTGACGAGGTGGTGCATTTTGATCAACTCTGCATCAGCAAAAACAGTGACTGTCCTGCTCCAGGACCGGCTCAATAGCGGCGTCATCAGCAAACAAAAGGGCCTTCTCCGCGGAGAAGGCCCTTTTTGTTTTTGTTAGCTGGTCGAGTTACCAGGTCAGGCGTATGGCAAACTGAATTTCCCGCGGCTCATGGGCAGACTTGATCTTGCCGAAATCGGGATTCACGGTCACGCCATCGGTGCTATAGGTGCTGATGGGGTTGAAGTAGTTGGCGCGGTCAAACAGGTTATAGAACTCGGTGCGGAAGGTGAGCATTCTGCTTTCCCCACCGAGATGGAAACTTTTCTGAATCGCGAAGTTCATGTTCACGTAGTCGGGCCCGGTAAAAGCATTGCGGCTTGAGTTGCCGGTGCAGGCCGTGCCCGGCAAGGGCTGGAAGACATTGCCCTGGAAGCCGGGGGTTCCTGTCGCGTTCGGGTAAGGCCCGGCGCAAAGCGCCGACTGCGAGGCAAGCTGAAGATTGGCGGCACTGATAGCGCCATTGGGATTATTGCTTACATGCACCGGCCCAAGCACGTTCACACGCTGGTTCAGCTCGCCTGCGATAGGCCCGGCAAAGATGGTAAACGGCTGGCCGGACTGCGCCGTAAAGACGCCGCTGAGTTGCCAGTCATCGAGCCAGGCAGGCGCGCCCATGTTTTTGCTAAGCGAAGGCACGTCCCAGGTGTAGTCGACCACTCCGCGGTGGCTGGAGTTGAAATCGGAACGCCCACGGTCGTTGCGCAGAAAATTGCCCGAGCTCTGGGGGAGCAGGTAAGAAGTCACCAACGGCTGCCCTGCCCCGGTGGTTGTGACCGCGCTGGGGTTGAAGTTGATGGTGGGGATGGTCAACGGAACGCGCTCGCCGCCGATAGTGCAAAACACTCCAAAGAAAACGCACTGCGCCGTCGGATTGTCTGAACCGAACACCCCGTAGCCGATGGAAAGATTTGACAAGCTGAGCGGCAGCGTATTGAAGGTGCTGCTGGAAGCATTGTCGATCGCCTTGGAGAACACGTAGGTGCCGTTCAAGTGCAGGCCGTGCCACTCTGCCGCGCGTACCCGGAAGTACCCGGAGTGATAGCTGGAGCTGCCCTCGTTGGTCATGGTGAAGACCGGGAAGAAAGTAAGGTTCCCGGCGGCGCCATTGAACAGGTTGAACTCATTCCCGAAATTCTGGTTGTAGATAACCGGCAGCTTGCGAGTCAGGTCGCCGATGTAGCCGATTTCCGTGGTCAGCTTATTGCTGATCTGCTGCTGAATGGAAGCGCTCATCTGCATTGAGTAAGGCGTTGCCGTGTGGCGAGTATCGCGCGCATAAATGGCAAATGGCTCGGCGGCACTGGCATAAAAACTGTTGGGGTTTACGCCATCGCGGGAAAGCGAGTTCAGCACGGCGGGGTTAACCACCGCGCTTCCCACTCCGCAGGTCGTAAAGTTGTTCGCCGGACAGAATTTTTTTCCTCGGATATCGCGCACCACGCCAAACAACGCATTGCCGCTGGCAAAGGTAACCGGGCGGTTGTACATCAGTTGGGCGGTGTAGCTGGCTGGAAGCTGATCGTAGAACATGCCTCCCCCCATACGGACGACGGTGCGGCCTGTGCCAAATACATCCCAGGCCAGGCCGACGCGAGGCGCAAAGTTGTTTTTGTCCGCCCGGGTAATCTGATTGAACACGCCGCTTGAGCTGCTGTTGCACGTCCATGCCCGGTTAATGTTCGGGGCGGTGGTCACTCCGGCCGAAAGTGCGTCATAGGAAGGCAACGAAGTGCAGGGCTGCCCCCAGGGATCAAGAACATTGGAGTGATTTTCCTGCACCATGCCGTTCGCGATGGGGTCAAAGTTCCAAAGCTGGTTGTGAGCATCTTCGGGACTTCCGAAATATTCGTAGCGCACGCCCAGGTTCAGGGTCACGCGCGAGTGGATGTGCCAAGCATCCTGCAGGAATCCACCAAAGGCCCAGGAATGCAGGCGCGTGGCGAAGGCAGTCTGTTGCTGCTGGTAGAAATCGAAGCTGGGAGCGGCAAAAGCGTTGGTTGCTCCGCGATTAATGGCGCATTCCTGATTACAACCTTCGCTGTCACTGGTGAACTCGCCAATATTTGAGGAATACATGAAGCCGCGGGCAAATGAGGCGTCGGTATATTCGTTGTCCAGGTGGCGAATCTCGGCGCCGAATTTGATCGAGTGCTTGCCGTGTGTCCATGAGGTGTTATCGGCAAAGAACATCGTTGTATCGCGGCGATGTGTAGGTGCGCCCAACGGTGCGCCCAGGCGCGCAAAGGGGAACAGGTAATCCAGCGTGGGAAACTGTTCGGCGGCAAAAAAGGCAGCGTTGGCGCCGGTAAAGAAATCGGCCCAACTGGCGATTGCCCCAGCCTTACCCGGAGTCGCCCCGCTATATTGCGGGTCAATTCCATTTAACAAAACCGTGGGCAGGCCTGCGCCGGGCAAGCCCAGGGTGCGGGCGTCGAGATTGTGGTCTTGCGCAGTCTCATTGACGCGGAAGCGGTTAAAGCCTACACGCGCTTCGGTGATCCAGCTTGGCGTAAAAGTATGGGTGTAGGAAAGGTTCAGGTTTTGATTCAAGACATCGCGAAAAGCGCCGTTGCCGGCATAGGCTGCGCTTGAGGGCAGCGAGTCATCGTGAAGCTCGTTGAGAAACTGCATGGCATAACGCGCCGACCAGCTTGTTTTATCCGATTGAATATAGTCGGTACGGCCCAGTGCATTGTGTACGTGAGTGTAGTTGGGCGCCTGTCCGCGGAAGAATTCCAGCGCTCCGGGGACTCCCACCACGTTCGATGCTGGAAACAACCCCAGAATTTTCTGGTCGAGCACGTAGCTGGGATTGGTAGCGGCGAAATTCACTGCTCCAAACGGCGCATACGTGCGGTCAAAGGTGGAAGGTACGCGCTCAAAAACCGGATTAGGGTTCTTAATCAAGGTGCCTTCATAACTGGCAAAACCAAACCATTTATCTTTGCGGAAGGGCCCGCCGAGGTTCAGCCCGAACTGCTTAGAGTCAAAAGGAATCTTATGGCTGTCGTTCGCCTTCAAAATGCTCGCGGGATCGAAAAACGTGTTCTTGCCGAACAGTCCGGGTGTGGCGGCGCAGGGGGCGAGACCGGGACCGGCTGCCGTGCTGATTGAATTGGTGCAGAACTTGCTGTTCGCCGCGCTGGCCACATAATCGTTGTAGGTCAGGGGCGCAAAGCCGGTGAAGGTTGAATTAACCGGACCGGCATAGGCGGCCGCCTTGTCAAACGTAGTGCCGTTATATACCGAGAGCGGACTGCTGGAATTGAGCGCATCGTTGTTGAAGTAGCCGAACGCGTTGCCATGAAAGCCATTGCCGCCGCGTTTGGTAACCACGTTAACCGTGCCGCCGAGATTGCGTCCGTATTCGGCATTGGCGGTCCCGGAGATGACGCGGAACTCCTGCACTGCGTCATTCACTTGAAAGGGGACAGCCTGGTTGCTGCTGGAGGCTACGTTGTCGGCGCCATCCAGCAGGAAGCTGTTGCTGGAGGGGCGGTTGCCGGAAATGCTGAAGGAAGCTCCCGCCAGGCTGGAGCCCTGTTCCACATCATGGGTATTGGCAGGGATTAACCCCAAGCCTAGAAAATTTCTATTCACGGCCACAGGCAGCGAACGCAGTTGATCTCCGGTGATGACACCGCTGATGGTGGTGCTGACAGTCTCATTGGTGACGGAGGGCGCTTCCAGCTTCGTTTCCACCGGCTGGTTGGTTGCAACCGGCTGCTCTTTCAACGGAGGCAGGATGACACGCTCATCGCCTACGTTGACCGTAATGCCCGAGCGCACGTCAATCTTCTTGCCTGTCTGGTTGGCGCTCAGCTTGTAGTTTTCAGCGGGAGGCACTTCTGCAAAGGTGTAGGAACCGTCGGAACCGGTGGTGGCGTTACGAGTAAAGCCGATCGCCGGATTTTCCAGGGTTACATCAACGCCTGAAAGTGGGTTGCCGGCGGCGTCATAGACGGTGCCGTATACAACCGCGTTCTGAGTTGCGGCAAAAGCCATGGGCGAAGCCAGCAGGAGCAGCATGGCAAGTCCCCAAAGCAAAAATTTAGAATTCCAGTACATAGCGCCCCCTAGATAGTCGTCTCCGTCGTATTTAGTGCTGCGGAGTTGGTTTTCGTGTCATGTCCCATAACCTTGCCTCAGGACACACATCGCTCCAATACGAATCAAGGCCCGTGGCGCCAGTAAACAAAGTTTGGGAGATAAAGCTGATTTGGGAGCTAGTAATATCACTTTGTATGCAAAATGGCTATCAATAAATTTGCCCCCTACCTTAAAAAGTAAAGTGGCAACTCCGGGCCTGCTGTGTTATTTTTATGTCCATCACCTCCCAATTTGACTATTGGATACCTTTGGCCGGAAAAGACCATGAAAGATACACTTGACTCCTCCGCTGCCGTAGCGCGTGCCCAGGAAAAGAAGTCCCCGGAGCCCGCCGTACCCGCAAGCGAGGCCTCTAATGTTGCAGAGCAAGAGGGCTTTACCAATCGCAAACTCATTCGTCCGTCTTTGCCCAGCCGCGCCGAAAGACCGGCGCCACGGCCTCCAAGGAATAACGAATCCTCCGAACGCAACCCGGGAATGCCGGAACGGGGAGAACGGTCTTTGCCTTCGGTCAAGAAATCTGCCCCGCCGGAACAGACGCACGCGGAAAATTTCTACTATCAAAAGCAGATCCAGACCAAGACCCCAATGGTGATCGTGCTCAATGATGGAGAAGAGATTCGCGGCATCATCGAGTGGTACGACAGAAACTGTCTCAAGATCAACCGGACCGGCTCGCTTCCCAACCTGCTGATCTACAAACCCAGCATTAAATATCTTTTTAAGGAATCGGAAAGCAAACGGTAAAGAGAGTACTCCGTTGTCAATACTTGGTTTGGAGCGGGCGTTTGTGATCGCTTCAGCTACAGCTTAGGCAACACGATGCCCTTCTGCCCCTGATATTTTCCTTTGCGGTCGGCGTAGCTGGTCTCGCAGACTTCGTCGGATTGGAAAAACAATATCTGGCACAGGCCCTCGTTGGCGTAAATCTTGGCGGGCAACGGAGTGGTATTGGATATTTCCAGTGTGACAAAACCCTCCCATTCCGGCTCAAATGGAGTTACGTTGACGATGATGCCGCAGCGGGCATAGGTGGATTTGCCCACACACACGGTCAGAACATCGCGGGGGATTTTGAAGTACTCAATGGAGCGGGCCAGGGCAAAAGAGTTTGGAGGGATGATGGCGCACTCGGAGGTGATGTTGACAAACGATTTCTCGTCGAATTTTTTGGGGTCAATAATGGAAGAGTTCACATTCGTAAAAATTTTGAACTCGTCGGCTACCCGTAGATCGTATCCGTAAGAAGACACTCCATAGGAAATCACTCCCTCCTTCACCTGCTTTTCGGAGAAGGGATTGATCATGTCATGCTCCATTGCCATTCTGCGGATCCACTTGTCACATTTGATTGCCATCGCCTTTGTGCCCTCGCCTCTGCCCGCAAGGCCGTCAATGCCCGCCTTGCGAAAGAACCATGATTTTTTTAGTACGAAGTGAATTATCTTAACAGAGAGGCTAGCTTGGCTTCTCTCAGACTTTTTTCGACTTTTTTCTTTGATCCTGGCCTACGAGGGCTTGGCTGGTTTTGTGAAATGATTTGACAATTGCGGCCATGCTTTTTACTATCCGCAGTTCAGGGTAATTCCCGTACATCCGGAGCCGCTCGTGATCAAGCTCGATATTATTAACGAAGTTGTCACTAAAACCGGCATCACCAAGACCAAAGCCGAGCAGGCTGTGGAAACCGTCTTTGAAAGCATGAAACGCGCGCTGGCCCGCGGCGACCGCATTGAACTGCGGGGCTTCGGGGTGTTCAATGTGCGTCCGCGTAAGACCGGTATTGGCCGCAACCCCAAGACCGGCGCCGAGGTCAGCATACCGCCCGGCAAGGCGGTGCGCTTCAAGCCAGGCAAGGAGCTACAATCGATCGACTAGATGCTGCCCCTGGCACAGTGGACGCCAGGCCCGGCCAGCCAGGCAGAACGGTGCAGGCCAGATTCGTTCCCCATACGCCCCACCCCGCATCTATCAATCATCCTGGTTTTATGGCGTCCTCTGATCCATTGCAGATTGGCTCACCCAATGGAAACCGGCTTTCAAACCATATAGACGAACCCGCCGATGAGGGCCCTGCGGCAAAGCTGCACTATTGGCGGGCAGCAGGACTGTTGTTGGCGACCATTTTTACCACCCTGCTGACGGGAGCGCAGCTACAGAGCGACTTCATCAACAACCAACCCATGTTTTCCTTTTCACAGGGCATTCTGCCTTTGTCATGGATTTGGGAGCAGCCTTCTCGCCTCTTACTGGGTGTGCCTTTCTCGGCCACGCTGATGCTCATCCTGCTCTCCCATGAGATGGGGCACTTCGTAGCCTGCCGGCGCTACAGCGTGCAAGCCACGCTGCCCTATTTCATCCCAGCGCCAACTTTGATTGGAACCATGGGAGCATTCATTCGTATCCGCTCTCCCTTTCCCTCGCGCGCTGCGTTATTTGATATTGGCATTGCCGGCCCTATTGCCGGTTTTTTGCTTGCGGTCCCGGCCTTGGTTGCAGGTTTGGGAATGTCGAAGGTTGATCCTGCCCTGGTGAAAGCGACGGGATTTCCGCTGGGGTATCCTGCGATTTTCTATCTGATCCGCATGGGCGAGGGAATTCATTCGCCTTTGAGTTCGATTTACCTTCATCCCGTAGCTGTGGCGGCGTGGGTGGGAATGTTCGCTACCGCGCTGAACTTGCTCCCAGGCGGCCAGCTCGATGGAGGACACATTTTCTACGCGGTCTGGCCGCGCGCGCACTACTATGTCACCCGCATTCTCACGATTGCCCTGCTGGTGATGGGCCTTTGGTTGTGGGCAGGCTGGTTGCTGTGGTTTGGTATGTTGCTGGTCTTTGGTGGATACCACCCCTCCGTTCCCAAATACCCTGGCCTGAGCCGTGAACGCAAATGGCTGGCCGTCTTCGCCCTGTTGATGTTTGCCCTGACCTTCATGCCCGCGCCTCTTCCCAACAAGATTGACTGGCACAAAGTCCGGCAAGGGGTAGATGCGGTGCGAGGATGGTTGCGCTAGCGATAGCAGTTCTCAGTTCTTGGTTCTCAGTTCTCAGCAAAGAAACCCAGGTTAATTTCCGGATGGAAACATTGTTAAAGCAAACTAACCGCATCCACATCCACGATCAAGTTGCTTCGTGGGATCTTGCGCTCCACCGCGTGCTTCAGCATTGCCCGCAGGGTTCCGTTCAGCCGCTCCCGGCTTTCGGACTTGAGCACGAAGTGGTAGCGGTAGTCGCGCTTCAGGCGCACGATGGGCGCTGCCGCCGGACCCATGACACGCAGCCCTTTGCTCTTGTTTTTCTCAAACCATTGTCCTAACTGTCCGGAGTATTGCATGGCGCGCTCCAACTGATCGCTGCGCACCACCAGGTTGGCAACCGTGGTGAAGGGCGGATAGTTCATCCATTTACGGAAGCGCAGCTCTTTTTCGCAGAAAGCGTCGTAGTCGTGTTTGGCAGCATACTGAATGGCGTAGTGATCGGGAAAATAGGTTTGCAGAATCACCTTGCCCGGCAGAGTGCCTCGTCCTGCTCGTCCGGCCACCTGGGTCAGCAACTGGAAAGTGCGCTCGGCGGCCCGGAAGTCAGGAAAGCCCAGGGCGAAGTCAGCCCCTACAACGCCGACCAGGGTCACGCCGTGGACATCGTGTCCTTTGGCGATCATCTGCGTGCCCACGAGCAGATCGAGTTCGCCGGCGTCAAAGGCGCTGAGGACGCGCTCGAAGTCCTCGCGCCGGCGGACTGTATCGCGGTCCAGCCGGCCGATGCGCGCCCGGGGAAACTCCTGGTGCAGCCGCTCTTCCAGTTTTTCCGACCCTGTTCCCAAAAAGAAAATGTGTTCGCTGTTGCACTTGGGACAAAGCCTGGGCACCCCCTGGCGGTATCCGCAGTAGTGGCAGATGAGCGTGTTGGCGCGCTTGTGATGCGTAAGTGCAATGGCGCAGTTGCGGCACTGCACAGTTTCACCGCAAGCGCGGCAGAGGACAACAGGGGAGTATCCGCGGCGATTCAGCAGGATCATGGCCTGCTCGTTCCGCTCCAGGCGCTCGCGCACCTCCTGCGCAAGCTGGCGGGAAAAGATTCTGTCTTCGCCGGTCTGGTTGAATTCGGCGCGCATATCCACAATTTCGACTTCCGGCAGCGGACGTTGCTCCACCCGCTGCCGCAGCTCGATCAGCTCATATCTTCCCTGTTGCGTGTTGTGATAGGACTCGAGCGATGGCGTCGCCGAAGCCAGCACTACGGCCGCCCCGGCCAGCTTGCCGCGCATGACGGCAACATCGCGTCCGTGATAGCGGGGGGTCTCCTCCTGTTTGTAAGAGGAATCATGCTCCTCATCCACCACGATCAGCGCCAGGTCGCGGACAGGAGCGAAGACCGCCGAGCGCGTACCCACAACAATGCGGGCATCGCCTGCACGAATGCGCCGCCATTGTTCGGCGCGCTCGTCGGGCGACAGCGCCGAATGCAGAATGGCAACTTCGTCTCCGAAAAGATTATGCAGGTTGGCGGCAGCCGCCGGGGTGAGGCCGATCTCTGGAACCAGCAAGATCGCCGAGCGGCCTTCGGCCAAAACCGACTGCATGGCCGAAAGATACACGGCTGTTTTCCCCGAGCCGGTTACACCATGCAGCAGAGCGACCTTAAATTTTCGCGCGGCTGTGCTCTGAAGAATTTTTTCTCGAGCGAGGCGCTGCTCCAGGTTCAATTCAAAATCGCGCGAAGACTTAGTTTTGAGTCCGGAAACATGAAAAACAACCGGTTCTTCGATAATTTCAACTCCGCCATGCTTCACCAGAGTCTGCAAGGCGCCGCGCGAGCTGCCCTGACGCCATAGCTCTTCCAGCGGCATGCGGCCACTTTTCTGCTGCAAGGCTTCTATGATTTTTTTCTGCTGTGCGGTAGCTTTGGGCGACGCCTCTGGCTTCAGTACCGCAATCTTTTGTAAACGACGGCTATCGCGTATTGAAGAAGCATCTTCGCGGGTAATCCATTTTTTACGCAGCAGGCTGGTGAGGGCGCTTGGTGGTGTGCGAAGGGCAGCGCGCAACGAACTCTGGCTCGAGCTCTCGCGGTTGGCAAGATAATCGAGCACGCGCATCTCTTCCACCTGCTCTTCATGAGTTTTCTTCGAGCGCAAAGAGGAGCCAACAGTCGCCGATTGAAACAGTACTTCCCTGCCCAGATCGGTAATGCGATAGAAATGGGCCCGCTTGACATCGGCAGCCAGCGGCAGCATGCCGCGCAACACCTCGCCAATGGGGGCGAGATAATACTGGGATATCCACTCGCCCAGCCGAAGCAAGTCATCGCCCAGCATCGGCTGATGATCGAGCACATCAATGACTACCTTGGTTTCAACACTTGGCGGCGTGTCGTGAAGCTTGGTAACAACCCCGGCAAGCCTTTCGTTGCGAAAGGGCACCAGCACCCTTCCGCCCACAACCGGTTCGATGCCATTGCTTCCGATGCGATAGGTGAACACGCCTTCCAGCGGCAGGGGAACCGCGACATCGCAAAATTTAGCACTCAGCATTCAGCACTCAGCATTCAGCCAAAACCTTACCCGCGGATTTCACGGATTGCGCGGATTTAAAAGCAGTTTATCAATGAACCGGAAACCTGACTGCTGTGAGTAGAATTTGGGCTGTAGAAAGAGTGTAGCCCGGGCGTTGTTCGCAATGCCTCTGCGTTCCTCAGCGTCCTCTGCGGTTTTCTTCACTGGCAACCGGCAACTGGATGCTGGCAACTGCTTCTATTTCGATTTTGGCATGGTCAGGCCCATGTCTTTCATGACCATCTGTAAATCTTTCCATGCCTCTTTCTTCTGG
>Ga0070741_10015283_pt1 | contig 13039 bp, 14 predicted proteins | sample Coa_R1_4_FD_66440 | JGI IMG/M metagenome (GOLD analysis project Ga0070741, IMG submission 66440) | Surface soil microbial communities from Centralia Pennsylvania, which are recovering from an underground coalmine fire - Coalmine... | ecosystem: Environmental > Terrestrial > Soil > Unclassified ...
GTTGATACTGCGGCCGATCTTCGCGCCGCCCGCGCCGTGATTGCGGCCGCCCGCAAATATGATCTGGTGATTGTGGATGTGGGCCACTTTGCCGCGCCCGGCCTTGCCTTCTGCGAAGAGATCAAACACAGACATCCTGAGCTGAAAGTGCTGATGCAGGTGGATGGACACCTATTTCTTGAACGCAATAGCTGCCCTGACGAAGTGGTTTCAAAGCAGGAAGGGCCGCAGCACTTTGTTCGCGAAGTAGAGCGGATGTTGCAGGCGTCCTGAATTTAACGTCCGGCTATTTCTTGCCCGCCGGTTCACCAGCAGAGGGCGGTTTCCATTTATCCAGAAAGACAATCACGTCTTCCTGGCTCAAGACGCGCGCGCGTTCAAAATCTCCCGTCGAGTAAAGCACCTCACCGCGCGGGCTGAGCACAGCCAATGAGGGCACGCCCTTCTGCAGATCCACTTTGTAGCGTTTGGCCAGATCGAGGTTCTTGTCATACTCTCCCACGTTGACGTGCACGAGAACAAAATTGTTGTTGAGCAGTGGCGCAATGCGCGGCTGGTGAAAAGCGTTATCCAGGACATGGCAATCAAGGCACCAGTTGCCGCCAAAATCGAGCAGCACCCGCTTGTGCTGCCGGGTGGCAGTAGCCAGCGCGTGATGAATATCAGCGGATGCGTTAGCGGTCTCACTATACAAGTGCGGATTAGGTTGGGCCGGCGGCTGCAAGGGCATCTTCTTCCATTGCGCAGAAGCGGAAATGACACCCGTGAAGATCATCAGCAAAAACACTAATCTGGTGGATGTTGCCATCCACTAATTGTAGCGGATATCAATGGCGGCTCACTTGGGCGACACCACGCGGCCATACTCTGAAGCGCGGGAGACACGATCAAAGTAGCTATAGGTCAGCGTTGCAATTTTGCGGATGGCAGCGGAGCCATCTTTTTCATCTTTAAGATAAGCGGTCATCACGCAGAGAATGTAGGGGCGGTTCTTGACCATGACAATGCCGGAGTCATTGCGGACCGCCTCGAGTTCTCCCGGCTTGTTGGCCGCCACAGCATCATCCGGCAAGCCCTGGAGCATTGAGCTTTCTTTGTGCGTGCTCAGCATCTTGAGGAAGTCGGCGGTCATTTCTTTGTTGAGCAGCTTACCCGTGTAGATGGTTTCAAGCAGTGTCATCATCTCGCGCGGCGTTGAAACATTTTCGCGGCCCTCGTCCGCGGCCTTCAGATCCATCATCTGGCGGCGAAGGCGAGTGACGTGCAGACCAAAGCTATCGAGCATGGCGTTTACATTTTCCATGCCAACGCGGCCAATCAGAACGTTGGTTGCGCTGTTATCGCTCACGGCGACCATCATAGTAGCCAGATCGCGCAAGGTGAGGCGCGTGACTCCTGGCGTGAGGCCGAGCATGATGTCGCTGCCCGCAACCAGATCTTCCTTTCGCACCACGTATTCATCAGCCAGCTTGAGTTTCCCCTGCTGCGCTTGCAGATAGAGATCGGCGAGCACCGCGATTTTGATAGAGCTGGCCTGGGGCATAATTTCATCGCCGTGGATGAAAAAAGTTTCTCCTGAAGTGACATCTTTCACGGACAAACCCATCACGCCATCGAGATGCTGGTCGACAACGCGCAGGTCGTCTTGCAGCTTTTGCCAGAGGGCTTGCCGCTTTTCAGCGGTGGGCTTTTCCGGACAGCATTGGGCAAGGCTGGCCATGGGGCTAAGAGAGACAAGGAGCAGCAGGCAAAATTTTTTGATCATCGCGAGTGCAGTGTACACAGCGGCTGATGGAGGAGCAACAAAGTTGTTATCTCTTTAGAAGAGCGAGAGCTGTTGGCCGCGTTTTTTCAGTGGCGGCTTGCGATCGTCAAAAACTGTTCTCCCACCCAGAAAAGAAGAGATGGCTCGCTCGCGCGTCAGGACCTCTGTAAATGCAGCTTCAGGTTTGGCCTGTGCTTCGACCATTTGCGTGAAGCGGTCAAGCCGGCCAAAGCCATCCAACTTTTCTGAATGGCCCAGCTTTGCCTGCTGCAAGGCACGCCGCAGGACCGAAAGCGATTCATCATACGTTTTGAGCGGGACCGGGAAAGGATGGCCGTCCTTTCCGCCATGAGCAAAGGAGAAGCGCGCCGGATCGGCAAAGCGGGTCGGCGTTCCGTGAATTACTTCTGCAATCAGAGCCAGTGATTGCAGAGTGCGCGGCCCAAGATTTTCCAGCAATAGCAGGTTGCAGAAATCGCGCAGCTGCCGTTCATACGCAACTGCCAGGACCGCACCAAGCCGCTTGAGATCGACGTCCTTTTGTCGAACATCGTGGTGCTCCGGCATTGTGAGCTTGCGGACCTCGCGCAAGGTGCGCTCGGGATTCTCCTGCGCTATCTCGAGCAAGGCAGATTGCGCAGGCTTGGCGCGATTGTCCACAAGGTTCATGATCTCGCCCGGGATCACACTATCGCCCACGATTCCGGTATGCGGTTCAGCAGCAAAGTCGCGGACGGTGGCTGAATGCCAGTGGTAGCGGCGCGCAACTCCGGTCGCGTCATTCATCCCCTGCTGCACCACCGCCCACTCCCCTGACTTGCTCACCACGAAGCTGTGCAGATAAAGCTGGAATCCATCGGCGATGGCGTTGTTGTCAATCCTGGCAGTCAGCCGGCTGGTACGCGCGAGTTCTTCTCCATCAAGACCGACGCGGCCGGCCACAGCGCGAAGCTCGTCTGGCGTTTTGCGCGAATGCTTGCCACGTCCGCCGCAGACATAAATGCCAAGCTCATGGGCACGAGGGTTTAGGCCGCGCTTCAAGGCGCCCATCACTGACGTGGTGATTCCAGAGGAATGCCAGTCCATGCCCATCACGCAGCCCAGAGCCTGAAACCAGAAAGGATCACTGAGGCGCGAGAGCAGTTCGGAAGAACCGTAATGGTAGAGCACGCTTTCGGAGATCGCCGTGCCCAGTTGCGTCATGCGCTCGGCAAGCCAGGGCGGTACACGGCCACCATGCAGAGGAAGATCGGCAACTCCGGAGCGCTTCATTGTTTCCTATTATGGACTAGTTTGATTTACGAATTCAGCAAACGACCGCGTAACAGTGGGCAAAGCCGGCGATTTTGTGGAGAATAAAGAGATGAAAGGCCCGGTTCACATCATCCGGCACCCAGCGCCAAGCGGCATTGATCCAGCTATCCATGAAGCGATTCTGACCGCCATTCACAAGAAACACGTGCTGCGCTTCATCTACAACAATCAACTCCGGATCGCTGAGCCGCAGGATTACGGCATTCAGAAAGGCACTGCAAACCTCTTTACCTATCAAATCGGAGGCCAAAGCAGCAGCGGACGAATCCCGGAGTGGCGCAAATTCGTTGTTCAGAAGATTTCCAGCCTTGAGTTGCTGGAGCAAACTTTTGCCGGAAGCCGTGCCGTTCCCTCGCAAAGTCATCAGGACTGGGACGTACTATTCGCCCGAGTAGATTAAATCGTCTTCACACTCGCTTCACACCACAGGCGTATACTTCTGCGCTATGGCAAATATCGACAAGCACACTGCCGGCGCTTTTTGCTGGTTTGAACTGGCGACCACCGATCAGGCTGCCGCAAAAAATTTCTATACGTCGCTCTTTGACTGGGCTGTGAATGACAGCCCTATGGGTCCGGATGATTTTTATTCCATGTTCAAGCTCGCAGGCCGCGACACCGGCGCTGCCTACACCATGCGCAAGGAACAACGCGCGCAGGGCGTTCCGCCGCACTGGATGGTTTACATTGCCGTCGAGAATGCTGACCAGGCTGTAAGCAAAGCCGCACAGCTTGGCGGAACAGTGCTCTCTCCTGCATTTGACGTGATGGATGTGGGCCGAATGGCGGTGCTACAAGATCCAACCGGCGCGATTTTTTCTGTGTGGCAAGCCAAGAACAGCACAGGCACAACGATTGCCGGAGTTGATAACACGTTCTGCTGGGCTGACCTGAGCACGCCTGATCCGGAGAAGGCCGGCAAATTTTATTCCGGCCTTTTTGGCTGGGAGATGATGAAAGATCCAAAGGATCCTTCCGGGTACCTTCACATTAAAAATGGCGAGGATTTTATTGGCGGCATTCCGCCGGCCACGCACCGCAATCCCAACGCGCCGCCGCACTGGCTGGTTTATGTCCAGGTGGCCGATGTGGAAGCTTCTGCCGCAAAGGCCGGGCAGTTGGGTGGAAAAGTCCTGATGCCGCCGCGCAAAATGGAGAATGTGGGAACGTGGTCCATTATCGCCGATCCGCAGGGCGCGGTGCTGGCGTTGTTTAAGTCGGGAAGATAGTGTTGTGAAATCCCGAGCGTAGCTTTTTCCGAAGTCCCGAACCCGCGCTTTGCGGGTGAGGGATCCCTATAGCCACGACAGAGTTGAGGGTGACCTAACTGAATTGAGTCAGAGACTTAGAAGAATATAGGGATCTCTCGCTTCGCTCGGGATTGCAGAAAATATTCGTGCGGGATTACAGAAGCAAGAGCTAAGCCGCCAAATCCAGCTTGGTCAATCCGCTTGGGTCTTCATCCTGCGGGATCTGGCCTTTGCGGCTTACTTTGGCGAGTTCGCAATTCAGCTCTGCGCCTACCAGCATAAAGAAGCTTGTCCAATAGAGCCACACCATCAGGGCGATCACCGCGCCCAGCGTCCCATAAGTTTTGCTGAAATGAGCAAAGCTGCGGAAGTAAATTCCCAGGGCATAAGAAAGAGCGATCCAACAGCCAACTGCAAGAATCGCGCCGGGCAGAGTGGCGCGGAAGCGCTGCTTTACGTTAGGCGCAATAAAGTAAAGCGATTCTACTGCAAGCACAGTGCAGATGACGGCCACAGTCCAGTGGATATACGGCCACGCAACAGCCAGCAGCCAGGAGAGGTTGGCGCGAGCAGCCAGCCATGTTCCAAATTGTGGGCCAACAATCATTACCCCAAGCGCAACCAGCAGCAGCACGCCTACCAGCAGCGTCAATCCTCCGGCTAATGGGCGCGTGACCCAGAACGGACGGGCTTCGTCCACTTCATAAGCAATATCAAGAGCTTCAATGGTTGCTGCAAAGCCGCCTGAAGCTGTCCACAACGTGCCCAGAATGCCGAATGAGAGCAGCGTGCCGCGATTGGGAGTAACAATGTGCGCCAGCACGCGCCGCAGAAGTTCAATTGAGTCCCTGGGCACAAACCCTGACATTAATGAGAGCACCTGATCAAACGGCTTGGCGCCAGGAAGGTAAGCGATGATCGCGGAGAGAAGAATGATCCCCGGAAAGAGCGAGATGACAAAGTAGTAAGAGAGCGCTGCCGCCATTTGCAGCGTGTGCTTTGCCGGCACAGCTTCAATCGTGCGCCAGAGCGCTTCTTTGATCCTGCCCCGCATCATGACCTGGCTTCAGGGCAGAAAACTGCCCATGCCCCTCTCTAGAGGTTAGATGCCGGTTGAAACGGCTGCATCTGACCAAGGTTGGCGATATGCTGTAATTCAGTGCTGCCGAACAAGTCTATTTGGTTATGGATAAGCTTCCGTTTATCTCTGAGAGCGATTCTTAAACTGTGACCATATAAAATAAATCTTTCACGCTTAACTTCCATGGATACCCGGAAAAGCCTGATCGCGAAACATTTTGGCCTGCGTGGCGTCGCCCTGTTTGAAGCCAGCAAGGGCGTAATAGGCCTGATCTTTGGCGGATGGCTGGTCTCACTGAGGCACAAAGACCTTGAGACCGTGGCCATGCACCTACTGTACGTTTTGCACAAGGTGCTGCATCTCAGCCCGGATGGTCATATTGCGCATTCCATTATGCGCGCCGCAGCGCGGGTAAATCATCACAACGTGCATATATGGGCGATTCTGGCTTTTGTCTATTCTGCTATCCGCTTTACTGAGGCCACCGGCCTTTGGCTGGAAAAGGAGTGGGCCGAGTGGTTTGCCGTGATCAGCGGCACCTTGTACACGCCTTATCTAACCTGGGAGCTGATACGGCATCAGAATATATACACCTGGGGCGGCTTCATTATTAACGGCCTGATTGTTTTCTACATGATTTGGCTGTTGCGCGATTCTTATAAAACGCGAAAGAGCATTGAACAAGCAGTGAAGAAAGAAGAAGTAACGCCGTCGTAAGCTCTCCGATCGCGCGCTCTCCATCGGTCTCAGGATCCGAATGACCTCTCATCCGGGAATCGAGGAAACTACAAAATCAAACAAGTGCAGGCCAAGCAAAAGAGTTCAACTGCCCACGAGATCATGGCGTTTCGACCGGTATCTGCTGGTTCCAGGGCGCCACGCTTTCCTCATACTCCATAGGATCACCGAAGCCTTCGGTCTGGACGCCGAGCTGGCGTAGAGCGTCCAGGGACATCAATCGGCGATGCGCGTTGAACGTCATGATATGGGCAAAGACGCCGCCGAAGGTGAAGGTCTCAGCCGGTTCGCACAAAGCGTCAACGAATGTATCATCCCAGGCGGAGCGCTTCCGGACGTCATTCAAAATACGATTCAGCTCAGCATCCGTCTTTTCGAGCCTTTCGAGCATCGCTTGCGGAGAGCGCTGTGATTGGGGAGGGCCGTTCATATCCATATCGGCCCCGGAAAGCGCGGCGGTCCAGACTTCTTTGGTGAAAACAATGTTCTCCAGAAGCTGCCTTAGAGTCTTGTTCGATTCCCTCCACGGCAATACCTCTACAACTGCAGGTAGCGGCCGGTCCAATTGTTCTTTGTCAAAGTGCCTGCGTATTCCAGCAAACGCCGCGTGTGCCAGGAGTCGTTGCCTGCAAAACGATCAAATTTGGAGCTCAATGCCGTCTGATGTGACGCGATAGTGTTTGAAAGTCATAGTGTTCAAGGTTGAGAAGACCACTGTATTCCGCGGAAGTTCCTGATACCGTCCTGATTCCAGATCAAATAACAATTGACCGTTGTAATTACCGCAGAACGGCGCATTCAGTAGAAAGAACCTGCCGCCTGGCAGGAAAACACTCCGCAGGAGGTCGACGCAATAGTAGTAGCCCGAAAGCCAATAATACCCGTACGTTATGGACAAGTACTTTTTATTATTGATTATCAAATCCTGGACACCGTTCCGATCAGCAAGCCTGACATTGAGCGATGGCAACGCCTTTTCATAATCAACGACTGAAAAGGAATAGAAAGGCACTTCATTGGCCCCTCCCGGAAAATCGAGTATGTCGCTTGAATCGGGCTTACCGATGTTTGTTGAGTCCCGTCCATTGAAGAACTTGAGTTGAAGCTCTCCTTGGTCGGTCGGTTCCGAGTAGTAGATCCCGGAATTCAAACCGAAGAAGTAGGAGCATGCTGCAAACGGCTTAAGCACGAGTTGCAAGCTTCTGGTATTGAGGTCATATCTCCAAAGCTCTCCCTTTTTCGAGCAAAGTTGCAAACCCCTCGAATGATAATATTCGTCTTGTATCAAGTAGAGCGACTTCGAATCGCGGGCCCACTGAAAGCTATCGTCACGAAAGAAATGACGCCCGAGCGGCTTGAACGTCCTGTAAATTGAGTCAACCTTGGCTACCTCGCCGAGGACAGAATCCGCGCCAACGATCAGAAGTCTTTTGCTTACAACAACGGCGATTTTATTTCCGTCAGGTGAAACAAGGAAGTTGGCGATTGGCCCACGCATCAAGGTTGGTGAATGCGGATCGATTTGGTCTGAGTATTTCAGCTCGTCATCAATGGAATAAAAGAACTTTGCAGCAGCTTTGGCCTCAAATGAGGTAGGCAAGAAATCGACGACCCTTGAAGTTGCTCTCTTCGATTCGAATGTGCCCGACGAAGCAGCAGAGGCAATGAGGGAGACCGTAAGAAGCATAGCAGTAACGGCTGCAACCCTCTTCCAGAGCCGATTCATTAATCCATGCTGCAGGCTGCAAGGTGTTTGCGCAAAACTCTGGAATAGCAAAACCATAAATTGCATCGGACTATGAGTCTTGCCGGACAATGGCAATGTTGGCATAGGACGGACCCCTCGGATTATCAGTCATGAAGCTATCAGCCAAAAACTAATGCTCCAAGCGACAATGAGCGGCAATCGTTGTCATTCAGGGGCAGTAGCACAAAACGAGGCGCACTGAAATTATCGCGACGATCCCTTTAATAAGCGCACTACATCTCTGTGGTCTTTTTTCTGAGCAAAGAAAATTACAGTTTTCCTCGAATATTTCGAACATTTACATCTGCCCCAGCCTGCAACAGGGCCTTTAGGTTACGATATGGCCAGCTTCTGATGCACATATCAGAGGTTTGAGAGAGCGGCGTAGAAACTGTCTCGGCCACACTTTTCTCATCTCTAGGTTGCAAAAGTTTTTTCTCCCATTCAAAGACAACGGGCAGCGAGTCGCCAACAACTTCGGAATACTTTGGACCTTCCGTCCAAAGCACAGCCTGGAGATTGGCTGCAGGGTCTTTCTGTATGAGCACCGCTACGACTCGTTCACCTACTGTTTTCCCTGACTTGTCCGTGCGAAAACTGTGTTCTATAATTTCCTTAGCATTTTGGATATCACTGTTTAATTGTGATGCAGCTTGCTTGTCTGAATCGAAAGCGCCACGGATAATGGTCACGCTCCCATCCTGATTCTGATAGGAAATAAAACCAAGTTTGGCGCCGCAGTGCGCCTTCATCTCGCCAATCCCTGTCATTTTCCATTTCTTGCCCATTTTGCTGGCGGGTTTTTCGGATCCATCTCGATCTAGTCTTTGAGCAGCCATGCAAGACAGGCAAGCCATGCTCAGTCCGGCAACCAGACATCTCTTAATGAAAATGTGTGGCTTAGATAACAGCATTGAACCTTCTTTATCTCTTGTTCCTTACTGTCTTAGTAAAACCAGCTTTCAACTGATGGCAAAATTCACTTTCCAATGGAAAAGGCCCGCAATCGTCTGCTGGATATGCTTTCACAGGCTACTTCGCTTCGTACACCGTTTTGCCGCCGACCACCGTGCGTAATACGCGTGTCTTCAGGATTTCCGGCGGATCGACCTTGGTGATGTCACGATCGAGAACTACAAAGTCGGCCAGCATGCCCGGATCGAGACGGCCTTTTTTAGATTCCTCAAATTCGGCGTAAGCTGCGCCGGTGGTATATGCAGCGATGGCTTCATCAATAGTGAGTTTTTGCTCAGGGAAATATTCTTTGGTGCCTGCTTCATTTTTGCGCGTGACGGCACAGTAAACGCCGCGGAAGGGCGTGATGGGCTCGACGGGATAATCCGTGCCGAAGGCCAGCGGAACGCCGTCATTGAGAAACGTCCGCCAGGCATAAGAATATTTGGCCCGCTCAGGCCCAAGATGCGACTCCGCCCAGTTCATATCGGTCAACAGATGGTTGGGCTGCATCGAGGCGATGACGCCGAGCTTTTTAAATTTTTCAAAATCTTCCGGCGCGATGACCTGGTCATGTTCAATGCGGAAGCGCAGATTTTTCTTGCCGCTTTTTTCAATCGCGTAAGCAAAAGCGTCAAGCGCCATGCGAGCGCCGCGGTCACCGATGGCGTGAAAGCCAAGCTGGAAACCGGCTTCTGCGCGTTCAGCGGCCATGGTGTTGAGCTTCTCCTGATCATAGCGCGGGAGGCCGGAGTTTTTAGGATCGTCAGTGTAAGGCGCAAGCATGGCCGCCGTGCGCGAACCCAAAGAGCCATCCATAAATCCCTTGAGCATGGTGGTGTGGAGCATGGGGTCGTCAGCTTTGTGGTGAGCGCGTTTGGCTTTCAATTCCTCTACGGATGCATCAAAAGGCAGCCACTCCGCGATGCGCAGCGTGAGCTTGCCTTCTTTTTCCAGTTGCTCATAGGTGAGAAAGTCATTCCAGTCAGAGTTGTCCTGGGCTGAGGTAATGCCGGACTGGGCTGCATCTGCCAGCGCCAGCTCAGCAGCACGACGGCGCTGCGCCATGGTAGGCGGAGGAATCTTGCTGAAGACCGCGCGCATGGCTGTTTCACGCAGAATGCCGGTAGGCTCGCCTTTTTCATCGTGATCGATTTTTCCGCCTTGCGGATCTCCAGTTTGTGCAGTAATTCCCGCAGCTTTCAGCGCGGCGCTGTTGGCGACGGCAATGTGCCCGTCCACGCGGCTGAAGATTGCCGGGTGGTCTCCAGTAATGGCATCCATGTCCGCGCGTGTGGGCGTTTTTTGCTCTGCCCAAAGCGTGTGGTCCCATCCGCCGCCCTGTATCCATTCGCCGGGCGCGGCGGTCTTGACCCGGTCTGCAATGCGCTGCTTCATCTCATCGAGAGACTTGCTGCCCACCAGGTTTACGTTGAGCTTTTCAAATCCGGCAGAGCCAAGATGCACGTGAGCATCATTGAAGCCGGGCATTACGAAGTGGCCGCCAAGATCAATGACCTGGGTCTTAGGGCCTTTGAGCTTCTGGACGTCGGCATTTGAACCGACAGATATGATTTTTCCGTTCGCGACTGCGATAGCCTGCTCCCGTTTGGCTGCAGCGGCAGGATAGATGTCACCATTGATAAAGATAATTTCAGCAGGATTTTTTGTTTGTTGAGCAGAAGACAAACTTGCCATTGTGAGCACCACCAGCACGGCTGGAAAAATTTTCATTCATGCACTCCGGTAAGAGCCAATAAGACTAGCAGAATCCTCTTGAGGCCAAGGTCGCGATTGGTGCAGTCAAACCATTCACGCACGGTATGCGCGCCGCCACCATCGCCGCCCGCACCGATAGTAGTGGCTTCAATGCCCAGTGAGAGAGGCATGTTGGCGTCAGTGGAAGCAAGGCGCGGCAGCGATTCAATGCGCAGATGCTTGTCTGTGGCGCGAACAAGCTGCAGAATGCGCGCATCGGCGGGCAAGTTGGCTGCGGGACGGTCACCAATGCTCTCAATCGCGAGCGTAACTTTGGCTTCAACCGCGCGATAAGAGAGCGGAGCTTCACTCCAGGCTTCAGCGACGCATTCGCGCAGACGATCCTCAAGCTTTTGCAGCTCTTCCATTGAGGCGGAGCGCAGATCGACACGCGCTGTGGCAGATTCTGGAATGGAGTTGACTGAAGTTCCGCCGGAGATCACACCGATGTTGAAGGTGGTGCGCGGAGACTCTGGAATGCGCACTTCACTGAAACGCGCCAGCGCACGAGAAAGCAGAACGATAGGATTGGGAACGCCGAAGTCGCTCCAGGAGTGCCCGCCCGGACTGCGAAAGGTGACCTCAAAACGCCGACTGCCGAGCGCCTGGTTTACATACGTGTCAGTGCCTGCGCCGTCAACCACCAGCAGGGATTGGATAGCGTCTCGCCAGCGCGGCACGGAGAAAAGATGTCTCATGCCGCGCAAATTGCCTTCACCCTCTTCACCAACGTTGCCGATGAAGAGAATGTTTGTCGCCGGCTGAAGCTGCGCACGCTTGATGGCCGCAACTGTAGCCAGGACAGCGATCACACCGGCAGCGTTGTCACTGATTCCGGGACCGAAGAGGCGATTCCCTTCTTCGCGGGTCTTGAGTGCCGTTCCGCTGGGAAAAACCGTGTCCAGGTGGGCGCTGATCGCGATCAAAGGCGCTTGCGGCTTGGGAGCGAGCAGGCCAAGAACGTTACCCAGTTCATCGATATGAACGTCTTCTAAGCCAAGCGAGGTAAACCTTGCACGCAGCCATTCACTGCGGGCGGCTTCACCAAAAGGAGGCGCTGGAATCTCAGTAAGCTCACGCTGCCAGCGGCGAAATTCAGCTTCCTGGTTGTGCAGGTAAATAAACGCGGAGTGAACACTGCGCATTTCAGCAATGCGCGCGATCTCCCGTGGAGGCGTGATCCGAGAGGCATCAGAAATCGGAGGGCGGCTGGCCATCTTTGATCAACTATTACTATAAACCGCGCAGATCAACACTCCCAAATGACAAAAAAGCGGCCCTGTGAAAGGCCGCCTGTAAAACAAACTTTTGCCGGAAGTTATTTCGGTGGAGGCGTGGTGGACCCGCCAGAATTCTTTTTGCTTTTCTTGCCTCCCTTGTGTCCCTTTTTCGCTCCTTTATGAGCGGTGGTTTTGGAGGTCTTGGTGGTGGAAGAGTTATCTGTGCTTCCGCCTGTTGCCTGCGCCATTGAAAGAGTAGCGCCCAGCAGCAAGGCAAACGCAATGGTGGTTAGCTTCTTCATTCAGTCTCCTTGAATCACAATACAGGTTTTGAAAATCAATGAGCTTCCGGGGGAATTTGTGGTGCGCCACATTCTAACCATAGATAGGCAAAAAAAGAAGCGGCCAGATTCAGCCGGCCGCTCTTGTGAACCATTTTCAGAAACTTATTTCGGGGGCGTGGTGGTGTCAGTGGTGTTCTTCTTGGATTTCTTACCACCCTTATGATGGGTCTTGCTGGTCTTCTTGCCTTTTTTGGTGCTGGTGGTTTTGGTTGTGCCCTGGTCAGTGCTGGTGGTGCTGCCGGTGCCCGCCTGGGCAACCGATAGCGCACAACCCATAACCAGTGTGCACGCAATTAGGAATAGCTTTTTCATTCGTTCTCCTTTAAAGGAAGTTCAATTGTTATCGAATACAAACCCACTTCAGGATAAAAAGTTTCGCGCCCTTTTTCGCCGTAAACATAAGGCAGGATTAAGTATCTGCCGCGACTTTCTGGCAGCAAGCGATTATTTCATCCTCTGTCAGGCACCGATCTGACGCCTTGGCGCGCTGCATCACGCGCTCCACCAGCTCGTCAGAAACCGCTATACCCTTACGCTCCAACCAAAAGATGACATTGGACTTCCCAGACATCGGGCCAATCTCAATGATCTGCTCCAGGCCGAAGTAATGCGAGGGTACACCGGAGTAAACGGAGTTGGCCAGTTCAATATCGCCCTTTTTAAATGCCTTTATGACAGCGGCCGCATGGACGCCCGTGGCTGTACGAAAGGCATCTTCTCCCATCACCGGATAATTCCTCGGAATCGGCACGCCAGTCGCCTGCGATACCGTCTGGCAATATTCCTTCAGCTTGGTCAAGTCCTGCTCCGCCCACGGCGCGATATCCATCAGCTTCAGGTTCACCAGCATCTGGTCCATCTGCGTGTT
>Ga0070741_10015284_pt1 | contig 13039 bp, 14 predicted proteins | sample Coa_R1_4_FD_66440 | JGI IMG/M metagenome (GOLD analysis project Ga0070741, IMG submission 66440) | Surface soil microbial communities from Centralia Pennsylvania, which are recovering from an underground coalmine fire - Coalmine... | ecosystem: Environmental > Terrestrial > Soil > Unclassified ...
TCGCGCCTTCACGCAGGATCTCGATCGTCCCGGCACCCACGTCGACGACCGTGGACGCGATCGTCGCGATGCGGCCGCCGTCGGCGTAGGCGTCCACGCGGGAGCCGAACAGGGCGCGAAGCTCGTCGATGGTCTCGGGGGTGGGCCGGCCGCTCTCGTTGGCGCTGGTTGCCGCGAGCGGTCCGCTCGCCGCAACCAGGGCGAGCGCGAGCGGGTGGTTCGGTGCGCGAAGGCCGATCCGGCCTTCGCGCACCAGCGCTCCCGGCGCCCGTGCCGATGCCCGGACCACGATCGTCAGGGGGCCGGGCCAGAAGGCCCGCGCCAGCGCTTTGGCGGCCTCCGATCGTTCGGCGAACTCGTCCAGCGCCTCGGCTCCCGAGACGAGCACCTGAAAAGGTTTTTCGGCGGGGCGACCCTTGATCTCGTAGATGCGCTGGATGCCCTCGGGATTGTCGGCGCGTGTGGCGAGCCCGTAGACGGTGTCCGTCGGGATCACCACAACCGCGCCGCGTTGCAGAGCGGCGGCTACTTCTTCGACCATTTACTGGGCGCGCCTTCGGCGCATCCAGACGACGCGGGCCCTGCCCGTGTGATCTTGGCGGACTCCGGTGGCGCCGTGCTGCGCGAGCAGGCGCTCGACGGTCTCGGCTTGCTCGGGTGTGCCCACCTCGAGGGCGACCGCGCGGTGGCGCTCCGCGTCGGCGGCCAAGCGCACGAGCATCTCGTCTCCGCACGGGCCGGCGAACAGCGCTTCGTGCGGCTCGGCCATGACATCCGGCGGCAAGGGCGTGCCGTCCGCGACGTAGGGCGGATTCGATACGAGCAGGTCGACACCGCCGTGCGGCATCGACCCGTGCACGACCTCGACGCCGACGCCGTGGCGCGCAATGTTGCGCCCGGCCCACGCCAGGGCGTCGGTCGAGGTGTCGGTCGCGCAGATGCGCGCGTCGGGACGCCGAGCCGCGATCGCGACTGCGACGGCACCCGTTCCCGTCCCGACATCGCACACGGCGGGTTCGATCGCGTCGGCGATCAGCTCGAGTGCGACGTCGACCAGCGTCTCGGTTTCCGGACGCGGCACGAGCACGCCGCGGCCGCACTCGATCTCGAGCCCGTAGAACACGACGGATCCCACGATGTAGGCGAGCGGCTCACAGTCCATCCGTCGAGCGAGCACGGTGTCCAACGCGGTCGTATCGACGGCATCGCGCATCACCGGCCACAGATCGCTCCAGCCCACGCCCAACGCGTGTGCCGCCAGACGCTCGGCTTCGGCACGCGGCGACGGCGAACCGGCGTCGCCCAAACGCTCCGAGGCGTGCGCGATCCACGCCGACAGCGTCGCGGCAGCGCGGCGCTCAGACGTCGCCAAGACCGTCCAGGAGGTCGTCGATCTGACCGTCGAGGATCTGCTGGATTCCGTGGACCGTCGCGCCGGCCCGGTGATCCGTCACGCGGTTCTGCGGAAAGTTGTACGTGCGGATCTTTTCCGAGCGATCTCCCGTTCCGACCTGCGAGCGCCGCTCGGCGGCCAGCTGCGAGCGCACTTCCTCCTCGGCCTGGGCCTTGAGACGCGCCATGAGGACGCGCATCGCCCGGTCCATGTTCTGACGCTGCGAGCGTTCGTTCTGGCACGACACGACGACACCCGTCGGGATGTGCGTGATGCGCACAGCCGAATCGGTTGTGTTGACGTGCTGGCCGCCGGCGCCTTGCGAACGGAACGTCTCCACCTTGAGGTCGTTCGGGTCGAGTGAGAACTCGACCTCGTCGACTTCGGGCAGGACCGCAACCGTGACCGTCGAGGTGTGGATGCGGCCGGAGGACTCGGTGGCCGGCACTCGCTGCACGCGGTGGACACCGGATTCATGGCGCAGCTTCGAGAACGCGCCCTTGCCGTCGATCTCGAAGACCGCTTCCTTGATGCCGCCCACCGAACCCTCGGCGGCGTCCAGGACCTCGGTCTTCCATCCGTGCCGCTCGGCGAATCGTTGATACATGCGCATGAGATCGCCGGCGAAGAGCGCGGCCTCGTCGCCGCCCGCGCCGGCGCGCACCTCGACGATGATCGCGCGATCGTCGCGGGGATCCCTCGGAACCAGCAGCTCGTGGAGCTTGGATTCGGCCGCCTCGGCTCGCGCGTCCCCCTCGGCGACGGCCGACGAGTAGTACTCCTCTTCCTCGGCATTCTTGGCGCCGGCGAGAAGCTCGCGCGCTTCCGAGGCTTCGGCGCTCGCGGCGCGGTAGGTCTCGTAGGCGCGGACGGTGTCTTCGAGCTCGGATGCGCGCTTTGCGATCGAGACGTAGCGCTCGCGGTCCGACGCGACGTCGGGCTTGGCGAGCTCGTCCAGCAGGCCCGCGTGCTCCGCGGCGACCTCGTCGAGCTTGGCGCGAATGGTCTCGTCCATAGGGCGAGAATACGTGGCCTCAGCCGGCGAGAAGGCGCTCGAGCGCCGCGCGTGCGACGTCGAGTTGCGCGTCGCTCGGTTCCCGAGTGGTGATGTGCTGCGCGGCCCGGCCGGGCCACGTGACGACGTGCGACCACACCTCGCCGTGCTCGCGTGCGGCCAGACGCATGAGCTCGTAGGCCAGCGCCGCGGCAACCGGAACGAGCACGATGCGCAGCGCGGCGCCCGCCCACAGCGGAGCGCGCGGGACGGGCGCGTAGACGAACCCCGTGACGATCACGAGGAGCATCGCGAAGTTCGTCCCGCAGCGGTTGTGAACGGGACTGATCGGCCGGGCGTCCTCCAGCGACGGCAGCGAATGGAGGCGCTCGTAGGCGGCGATCACCTTGTGCTCGGCGCCGTGGTACCGGAAGAGGTCGACGGCGGTGCGGGATCGCGAAACGAGAAGCAGGTACAGGACGAACATCGCGACGCGGACGCATCCTTCCGCGACGTCGGCCGCGGCGCCGTGGAGGCCGCTCGCGCCGATGGCAACACCCGGTCCGGCGCCGAACAACACCAGGAACGTCACCGCAACGGCGGCGAGTGTCGATGCGACCTCACCGCGTCCGGACTCGACGCCGGTCGTCACGCGAACCGACACGCGAATCGCTTCGAGCCCGACGCGCAGCGACTCGACGAGCACGATCGGACCGCGCACGAACGGGCGCGTCGGGATCCGCCGCGTGATCTCGTGTGTCTCGGTGTGGATGCCGCCGTCGGCGCGTCGCACCGCGACCGACCAGCGCGATGGCGTGCGCATTGCGACGCCGTCGGGGACGGCCTGTCCGCCGAGTGCCGCTACACCTTGCGCCAGTCGGTTGTCGCTCCGTAGGTGCCGTCGGCGAACTCCTCGACGCTGTAGTCGTCGAAGAGGATCGGCTCGGCCTGCCGCAAGCACAGGAAGATGCGGAAGAACAAATCGCGGATCTCGGCCTCCGCATGCGGGTCGGTCCGCATCTCGATCGTGTGCCGCCATGCGCGGACGTTGGCCGACATCACCAGGATCGTCTCGGTCTCGTTGGGGAGCACGGAACGCGCCGTCTGCTGCACCCGCTTGCGGCGGTCGGTGCGCGCTTCGGCCGCCAGGCGCGCGTCGCCCTCGTCCTGCAGGCCGAGCAGCTCGTCGGCGATCTCCTCGTAGTCGGCGGCCGCGCGGTCGATGCGCTCCTCGAACCGCTTGTGCATCCCCGGATGCTGCTGGTACTCGGGCCGCTCCACGAAACGCAGGACGCGTCCGGAGACGAAACGCTGCGACAGCTGCGAGTACGCGGTACCGGCGCGGTGCCGCACGATCTCGTGTGTGTTCGACCGCGAGATCCCGTAACACAGGAACGAGAACGTCGCGTGCTCGAGCACCGAGCCGTGTCCGCCCTCGCGTTGGTTCGCGAAGTACCGCGACGCGTTGTCGTTGTACGTGCGCTTCGGCCCGAAGCTCGCATAGCACGTCTGCCCCGCCGTCTTCGACAGCTGAGCCGCGGGCGGGAGCGGCGTCGGGTCGTCGAGGTACTGCGCGAAGTCGAGGCCGAACCCCTCGAGGAACGGACGCAGGCCCTCGGTCTGCACGTCGGGCTTGGCGATCATCACGACACCCGCGTGTCTCAGGTACGGCGTTTGTGCCGGAGTGTGGAACACCTCGCTGTGGATGTTGGGAAAGCCCCCCACGTCGGCGCCGCCGAGCCGCTCGAAGATCTCCATCGGGACGCGAGTCTAGCGGCGGTCGGCGACGGACTACCCTCGCTGGGATGAAGCGGCGCTCACTCGGCTCCCAGGGGCTGGTCGTGTCCGAGATCGGGCTCGGCTGCATGGGGATGTCCGAGTTCTACGGCGCGACGGACGAAACGGAGTCGCTTTCGACCATCGGCCGGGCCCTCGAGCTCGGCATCGATTTCCTCGACACCGCCGACGTGTACGGGCCGCATACCAACGAGGAGCTCGTCGGCCGGGCGATCGAAGGGCGCCGCGACCGCATCGTCCTCGCGACGAAGTTCGGGATCGTCCGGACGACAACCGAGCGGCGGGGTGTTCGAGGCGACCGCGCGTACGTCCGCGAGTGCTGCGACGCTTCGCTGCGACGCCTGCGCACCGACTACATCGACCTCTACTACCAGCACCGCGTCGACCCGGACACGCCGATCGAGGAAACGGTCGGCGCGATGGCCGACCTCGTTGCCGAAGGAAAGGTGCGCTTCATCGGTTTGTCCGAGGCGGGTGCGGACACGATCCGCCGCGGACACGCCGTCCATCCGATCAGCGCCGTGCAGAGCGAGTGGTCGCTGTGGAGCCGCGACGTCGAGGAGCGCGTCCTGCCGGTGCTGCGCGAGCTCGGTATCGGCGTCGTTGCCTACAGTCCGCTCGGCCGCGGCTTCCTCACGGGAGCGATCACCAGCGTCGACGACCTTGCGCCTGATGACTTCCGCCGCAACAGTCCGCGCTTCCAGGGCGAGAACTTCCAGAAGAACCTTCTCCTCGCCGAGGCCGTCGAGAAGATGGCGCGCGCGAAGAACGTCACGCCGGCACAGCTCGCCCTCGCGTGGGTGCTGTCGCGCGGACCCGACGTCGTGCCGATTCCGGGGACCAAACGGCGCCCCTACCTCGAGGACAACGTGGGCGCCGCGGACGTCGTCCTCACGACCGAGCACCTGAAGACGCTCGACGCCTTCTTCGCCGTGACCACGGCGGCCGGTGATCGCTACAGCGACATGAGCACGATCGAGCGCTGATAAGCTCGATCGACTCCTTAATGGCAACGCACACACTGACATTCGCCGACCTCGGCGTCGACAAACGGATCGTCGATCGTCTCGCTTCGCGTGACATTCTCCTGCCGTTCGAGATCCAGCAGATCGTGATCCCGGACGCCCTCGAGGGCCGCGACATTCTCGGGAAGGCCAAGACGGGCTCGGGGAAGACGCTCGCGTTCGGTATCCCGCTCGTCCAGGGACTGCGCAGCGGCAGCAAAGGGACGCAGGGACTCGTCCTGGTTCCGACGCGCGAGCTCGCGTCGCAGGTGACCGAGGACCTCGTCTCCATCGCGCCGAAGGGCACGAAGATCCTCGCGACTTACGGTGGAGCGGGGTTGAAGCAGCACATTCAGCAGGCGGCGTCCGCGAAGATCATCGTCGCCACCCCGGGCCGCCTCATCGACCTCCTCGAGCGAAAGGCCGCGAAGCTCGACAACGTGCACATGCTCGTCATCGACGAGGCCGACCGAATGGCGGACATGGGCTTCATGCCTCAGGTCGCGCACATCCTGCGTCACGTCCCGACGGAGCGTCAGACGATGCTCTTCTCGGCAACGCTCGATCAGCAGATCATGGGGCTGATCTCGCAGACGCACGACGCGGCGCGCCACGAGATCGCCGACCGGTTCGCAACCGTCGAGGGGCTCGAGCACCACCTGCTCGAGGTGCACCAGATGGACAAGACCGACGTCGTCATTGCTCTCCTCAAAGGACCGCACGGTCTCACGCTCGTGTTCACGGCGACGAAGTTCGGTTGCTCGCGGCTCGCCGAGGCATTGAAGAAGGCGGGGGTCAAGGCGGAGGCGATCCACGGCGACAGGTCGCAGGCCGACCGCGAGCGTTCGCTGAAGCGCTTCGAAACGGGCGACGTCGACGTGCTCGTGGCGACGGACGTCGCGGCGCGGGGTCTGGACATCGACGGCATCACGCTCGTCGTCAACTACGACCCGCCCAACGACCACAAGGCCTACGTGCACCGCGTCGGCCGCACAGCCCGCGCCGGACGCAAAGGCGTCGCAGTCACGCTTGCCACGTGGGAACAACGCAGCGACGTCGAACGTATGGCGCGCATCCTGAAGCTGACACCGCACATCGTCGAGGTCTTTTCGAGCGACCCGCGGCTGCAGCAGGTCGGCACGGCCGACTTCGCGGGTGCTCCGCCGGCCGCCGAGTCCGACGACCGCCCGGCAACGGCCGGGGCCTACGCGCGCCTGGCCCGCCGCCGCGGCGGCGGTGGCGGCGGACGCCGGCGCCGCTGATTTCCGGTCGATCCATCTCGGCCGGCGAAGAACGCGGACCACAAACCTAGTGGCCGAGTCATTTGTGGTCGATACATGCCGGCCGTCGCGATGAATCGACCACAAACAAGGACTACCTCAGCGCGATCACGTGCCGGACCATCGTCCGCCCTTGCCTGTTGACGTAGCGCTCCCGCTCGACGGCGCCGACGGCACGTGCGACGCGCAGTGACGCCGCGTTGTCCACGTCGACGAGTATGTGCGCCTCACCGGCGCCCGTGTTGTCGCGCAGGAACCGCGTGACGAGCAGGACGCCGCGGCTCACGTAGCCCTTTCCGCGCTGCTCGGGGTGAGCCGAGTAGGAAATGTTGGCTTCACCGTTCGGTACATGTGGGTTCGCCAGGTCGCAGTCGACGTACGCGGCGTACTCGACGTCACGGGCGTCGACGGCGAAACTCCACTTCGGCCCGGCGCCGAACGACGCGTTGCTCTGTTCGAGCCCACGCAGCGCGTGCTCCCGTTGCTCGCCCGAGGACATCGACTCCCAGTGCTCGCGGTGGCCCGGCTCCCAGAGCCAGTCGATCTGCTCGTCGTCCTTCGCGGCGAGATCCATGTCGATGTCCTCGACGCCGAGCTTGCGGATCGTGATCGAGCCGTCGGTGTACGGAAAGATCGGGAGCCGGCGCTTGAAGTACCGACTGTCGTCGATGTCACCCCGCGGGACGAAGTCGAGCCGCGACGCGACCGCCAGCGAGCGGGCGTTGTCGCGGTGGATGAGCAGCGTCCCCGTGTGTACGGCGGTGTTGAGCGCAAGATGGTGCACGAGCAGCTGCACCGCTCGCGTCGCGTAGCCGCGTCCGCGGCAGCCGGGAACCACTCCGTAGCCGATGTTCACCTCGCCGGGCAGCAGCCACTCGCGCTCGTCGTCGTAGTCCACCCACCCGGCCACTTCCCCGTCGTGCACGATCACCGCGGCCGGCTTCGGCTCGATGTCGGCGCGGCCGAGCCAGCGGCGCGACTCGTCGTCGTGTCCGGCGATGAGCGCGACAGTGTCGCCGGGTTCGGGCGAGCGGATCGTGACGACGCCGTCGGTGATCGGACGCAGCGTCACTCTTCGTTGTCGCCGCCGCGGTAGGCGATGATGTGCACGCTTTCCACGGTGATCATTCCCTCGCCCACCATCTGATCGAGCATGGGCAGGACGCGCGTGATCCTGTCCTCGGTGTCGACGATCTCGATGACGACCGGGAGATCCTGGGACAGCCGGAGGATGCGCGAAGTGTGCAGGTGCGACTCGGCGCCGAAGCCCTCGATGCCACGGATGACCGTCGCGCCGGCAAGGCCTTCGTTCCGCACTCGCTCGACGATGGCCTCGTACAGCGGCTTTCCGTGCCACTGATCCGACTCGCCGATGAAGATGCGCAGCAGCTTTCCCTCGCCTTCGATGCGCATCAGACCGCCCTCCCGGCGAGCACGCCCCCGTAGACGGCGAGCAGCCCGGCGACGAGGCTGCCGACGCTGTTCAACGCGCCGAGCGCGATCGCGCCGTCCTCGAGAAGCCGAAACGTCTCCAGCGACAGCGTCGAGAAGGTCGTGTACGCACCCAGAAACCCGATCATCAGCGTCGAGCGCAGCCACGGAGCGACGGCGAACCGCTGCGTCAGCAGCGTGAAGAGCAGTCCTGCGACGAACGCGCCGGTGACGTTCACGACGAACGTGCCCCAGGGAAACGCCCCGGCCAGCCGTCGCGAAACCACGCCTTCGAGCCCGTACCGCGCGAGCGCGCCAACGGCACCGGCAACGGCTATGCCGACAACGGTTCGCACGCGAGCAGCGTAGCGGGCCGGGGAGCTACTTCTTCTTGGCGGCCTTCTGGATCTGCGCCGTCTTCTCCTGCCGGCGCTGGAAGCGCTCGACGCGGCCCCCGGTGTCCACGAACTTCTGCTTGCCCGTGTAGAAGGGGTGGCAGGCCGAGCAGATCTCGACGTGGATCTCGGGCGTGGTGGCCCGGGTCACGAACGTGTTGCCACAGGCGCACCGGACGGTGCACTCGACGTACTCAGGGTGGATTCCAGTTTTCATAGTGCCCCTCTTAACCCGGAGTCTTGGCAATTTCTTTCAGGAAGGCCTCGTTGGACTTCGTGGTCTTCATCTTGTCGATGAGCAGCTCCAGGGCCTGGGCGGCGTCCAGCGCGTGGAGCACCCGCCGGAGCCGCCACGCGAGGCCCAGCTCCTCCTCGGACATGAGCAGCTCCTCCTTGCGCGTTCCTGAGCCCTCGACGTTGATGGCCGGGAAGAGGCGCTTCTCGGACAGGGTGCGGTCGAGGCGAACCTCCATGTTCCCGGTGCCCTTGAACTCCTCGAAGATGACCTCGTCCATGCGGGAGCCGGTCTCGACGAGGCAGGACGCAATGATCGTCAGCGACCCGCCCTCCTCGATGTTGCGCGCCGCGCCGAAGAACCGCTTGGGCGGGTAGAGCGCGGTCGAGTCGACGCCACCGGACAGGATCTTCCCGCTGGCCGGCGCGGCGAGGTTGTACGCGCGCGCCATACGCGTGATCGAGTCGCACAGAATCGCGACGTCCTGTCCGCCTTCGACGAGACGCTTCGCGCGCTCCAGCACCAGCTCCGTCACCTGGATGTGGTCGTCGGCCGGACGGTCGAAGGTCGAGGCGACGACCTCGGCCGCCTTGACCGTGCGCTTCCAGTCGGTGACCTCTTCGGGACGTTCGTCCACGAGCAGCACGACGACGTGCACGTCGCCGTTGTTCTCGATGATCGCGTTCGCAATCTGCTTGAGAATCGTCGTCTTGCCGGCCTTCGGCGGCGAAACGACCATGCCGCGCTGGCCCTTGCCGATGGGCGAGATGAGGTCGAGGATGCGCTCGGTCAGACCCTTGGGGTCGTGTTCGAGACGCAGCCTCTCGTCCGGGAAAAGAGCAGTGAGCTTGTCGAAGGGCGGACGGCGCCGCGCGGTCTCGGGATCGAGACCGTTGACGTGCTCGATGCGCAGGAGCGCGTAGTACTTCTCGGATTCCTTCGGCGGACGGATGAGCCCCGACACCTCGTCGCCGCGGCGCAGTCCGAAGCGGCGGATCTGCGACATCGAAACGTAGACGTCCTCTTCGGACGGCAGGTAGCCCTGCGTGCGCAGGAAGCCGTAGCCGTCGGGCAGGACGTCGAGCACGCCGCGCCGGTAGAGAAAGCCCTCCTCTTCGGCCTTGGCCGAGAGGATCGCGGTGACGAGCTCGTCCTTCGTCAGGCCCTCGGGGTCGTCGACCTTCGCCTCGTCGGCGAGATCGAGGAGCTCTTTGAGGTCCTTGCTCTCGAGATCGTTGCGCTGCAGCGAGCCCTCCATCTGACCGTCGAGCTCTGCGGCGTCGATTTCACTGTCGTCGGGGAGTCCGAGATCGACCGGTCGCCGGGGACGTTGCTGTCCCCCGCGTCGCGGTCCCCGCCGCGACGAACGCCCGCGCGGGCCTCTTCCGCCACTCATGCTCCGAGAGCCTCCTTGGCTTTGTTCCAGTCATCGAGGAACCGCTGCAGACCGATGTCGGTGAGCGGGTGCTTCACGAGTTGGGTGAACACGTTGTAGGGCATCGTTGCGATATCCGCTCCGAGCCTGGCCGCCTCGACTACGTGCATGGGTCCCCGGAGTGAGGAGGCGAGGATTTCAGATGAGAATGGATAGTTTTTCACGACCTCGATGCATTGCGCAAGAGCGCCCATACCATCCGAGCCGACGTCATCGATGCGTCCCAGGAAGGGTGAGATGAAATTGGCTCCGGCCTTCGCCGCCAGCAACGCCTGGGCGGGGGAGAAGACCAACGTCATGTTAACGCGAATCCCTTCGGCGCGCGCCGCCTTGGTCGCGGCCAGTCCGGCGGGGATGCACGGGAACTTGATGTAGATGTTCTCCGCGATCTGGACGAGGTCGTGCGCTTCGCGCAGCATGCCTTCGGTGTCCGTCGAGACGACCTCGGCCGAAACCGCGCCCTCCACTTCCGCGCAGATCTCCTTGAGGATTTGCTTGTAGCTCTTCTGCCCGTTTGCTTCCTTTGCGAGCAGCGTCGGGTTCGTCGTGACACCGTCGAGCACGCCCCACGCGTTGGCGTCGGTGATCTCTTTGATGTTTGCCGTGTCCAAGAAAAACTTCATGGCTTCTCCTTTGCGCGTTCGACCGCCTTCGTCACGACGTGATCGATGACTGCTGCGAGCGTCGCGTCCAAGCTGTAGGACGAGAACACAGGCGTATCGTGCTGGACGGCGAGCTGCCTGATGTACTTCTGCACCTTGCGGATGTTCTCGAACGACTTCAGGTACCGATCGACGTTTCGCTGTCCTGCTTCACTACCCCGCAGGAAGAAATGCGAACGATGGACGTCCTCGTCGTCGACCGTGATGAGGATCGGGATGACGACGGCCTTGTCCTCCCACGGCGGCGACCACGGCGGACTCTCGATGAAACCGGGGACCAGGTGCGCACCCTCGATGATGAGATCGGTTCCCTCGAAGACCGACCGTTCGATGAGCGACTCGACCGCGACGGCGACGGCACGCGTCTGCTCCTCGAATCCCACTATCACCCGGTCGGCGGACTTCGGGGTCGGTCCCCGGACCGCCTCGTGCGCTTCGAACGAGGATGTGTGCAGCGCCGGCATGATCCGTTCGCTGAACAGTGAGCGCATGACTTCGCGGATGGCGTCGGTCGAGATGATCCGCGTGATGCCCAGCCGCGCCGCCAGCTGCGTGGCAATGGTCGACTTCCCGACGCCGGTGGTCCCGCCGATGAGAATGATCAGCGGAAGATCGAGCTCCTCGACCGACTGCCAGTTGCGGTACGTGTCGGCGTAGCGCTGGCCGACGAGCTCCGAGATGACCTTGATCGCGAGCGCGCGCAGCTCTTCGCGTGAGATCTCGAGTGAGTTCGATTCGAGCAGATCGCTCTCGATGCGCTCGGCCACCTCGTACGCGCGATACGGCGCGAGCCCCGTTGCCATGATCGACGACGCCATCAAGCCCTTCGAGTACGGGAGCCCCGCGCGGTCCGTGATGACGATCTGCCGCTTATTGGACATGAGCCGCCCGCTCGATCAGACGTGTAAATGCTTCCCGAACGCCCTCGCCGGTGACTTCGTTGTCGACGAAGACGACGCCGCGTCCTTCGTTCAGCGCGCGCCGTGCCGCGACGTCGATGGCCGGACCCTTGATCTCGGTGAGGAGCACGTCGTACGCCGGCGCCGCGTCGAGCGCGGCGACGAGCGCCGGCCTGTCGGCGAGCCGGTTGGTCGCACCCGCGACCGTGCACCCGTGCGCCCGCTCGAGATGTTCGGTGAGACGCGGCAGTGCGCCGGCCGACGCCGTGCAACAGAAGTAGACCCGTCTGCCTTCGACGGGAGAAAGCGGTTTCGGGCGGAATGCGACGGACACGACGTCGATGTCGGGAGCTATGGAACGGATGGCGGCCTCCAAACCGGCCGCTGCCGACCCCTGCTCGGCCATCGTAACAACGGCCATATCGGCCAGCAATAGCCGGTACGGATTGAGATACCCACCGACGTCGATCTCTTCACCGGCCGGCACGCAGACCACGCGCGTGCGTGCGGCAACGTCGGGGATGGACGCACCGGATCCCTCGAGAATCACGAGGTCCTCGTTGCGCTCTTCGGCGATGCGCGCGGCAACGGGCGCGTTGGACATGACCGTCGCGCCGGCCAATCCCCCGCCGACGCGCCGGCAACCGATCGTCGTGGCTCCGGAGGTGATCGCGTCCTCGATGTAGTCGCTCGCCGCGTGGAATCCGGCGTCGGCCATTGCGACGAGCGCGGCCGCATCGAACGTCGTGCCCGCCTCGATCACGCGCGGCTGCTCCGGTCCGCCTCGTCCAACGGCAACGATGACCGGCTTGTAGCCGGCGCCGATCGCGGTGCGGGCGATCGCACTCGCGACCGCCGTCTTCCCGGTGCGCTTCCCGGTTGCGTACACGCTGACCGAAGGCTTGGTGAGAACGTCTTGGAACGACGGCGGTCGCAGCTCGAAATCCGCGCCGCGGTAGACGGCGCCGTTGATCAACGCGACCGATGCCATCCGGAACCTGTCCGCCGGATGCAGCACCGGCTCGTCGGTCAGGTCGACCACCTCGGTCGCACCGAATTTGCGCAGCGCCTCCGCCATGGCGTCCGCTGCGCTCTCGCCGTGCACGACCGGCACTCCGTAGGCGTCGCCGATCTTGGACGGGTCGACCTTCTCGGCCCCCCCGCAGAACACGGCCGCTGCGACGTCGACACCCAATTGCCCGATCGCCGCCTTCACCGCAGCGGGGTGGTGCTCGCCGTCCACGAGGACGATTGCCGTCATCGCGTCTTGAAGTACTGGACGGTCCCGCGCCAGCGTTCGTCGTCGAGCACGAATTCCTCGTAGTCGCCGCCGGTGTACCGGCCGATCACCCTGCGCCAGAAGTCCTGGGCCCCCGCGTTGGTGGGCACCTGTCCGACTTCCCACGTGCCGCCGAACTTCTCGAACAGCTGCGTCGCGACGCGTTCGCCGACCCCTTGCTTGCGGTACTTGCGCATCACGAAGAACTCCTCCATCCACCAAACGCGTTCGTCGG
>Ga0070741_10015285_pt1 | contig 13039 bp, 14 predicted proteins | sample Coa_R1_4_FD_66440 | JGI IMG/M metagenome (GOLD analysis project Ga0070741, IMG submission 66440) | Surface soil microbial communities from Centralia Pennsylvania, which are recovering from an underground coalmine fire - Coalmine... | ecosystem: Environmental > Terrestrial > Soil > Unclassified ...
GAGCGCCGGCGCGAGGACAGCGCGCTCGCTGAGCGCATCGAAAGGGACGGTGTGGCGGCGTTCGTCGACCACTGGGGCGCGCTCCCGATGTTCAGAGGCTACGAGCGGCGTGGTGCCGCCTATGTCGCGCACGTCCGCGAACACCGCATGAAGAACGAAGCGACCGGGCTCGCGTGTTCGCTGCGCGGAATGGGCGCCGGCGCGATGGAACCGTTGTGGGATCGCCTCCGCAACGTGGGGGTGCCATGCACTTTCGTCGCCGGCGCACTCGACGCGCGCTACATCGAATACGCGAAACGGCTCGCGCAAACGGTCGAAGGAGGCACTACCGAGCTGGTCGACGGCGCCGGCCACGCGGCGCACATGGAGGAGCCGGACCTTTTCGCGCGGATCCTCACGCGTCACCTCGAGGCCGCTGCGGGCTGAGGCGCCTCCAGCTCGACGCGTGAGTGAACGCCTGCGGCATAACGCGCGGCACCGAGCCGCTCCATGTCGAGCATCCCCCCGCCCGCCACGCGCTTGACCACGAAGTCGTGGCGGCCCTGGCGGACCAGCGACTCGACCGCCCGCGCCACGTCCGCCGGCCGCGCGGCGGTGATCACGTCCGGGCTCACAACAGCAAACCCAGGCTGAACAGCAGCGCATACGCGAGTTGTGCGATCCCCATTCGCTTGAGCGCGCCGACCAGGGCGGGAGGCGAGGTCGTCGCGAAAGCGGTCCGCACCGGCACAGCCGCGATCGGGATCGCGAAGTGCACGGCCATGATCGTCACGGGCACGCGACCGGAGACGAACAGCACGATCGGCATGGCAAACGCGGCGCACACGAGCAGCAGGAGGAGCGTTCGCGTCGCATCGCGCCCTATGCGTGTCGCGAGCGTGCGCTTGCCGGCGGCGGCATCGGTCTCGATGTCGCGAAGGTTGTTGAGGACCAGGATCGCGGTGGCCAGAAAGCCCATGGCGCATGCGGCTGGTCCGACCACCGGCAGGGGTGAGAGGCCGCCACTCTCCACGTAGTACGTCCCGGCGGTCGCGACGAGTCCGAAGAACACGAAGACGAAGACCTCTCCGAGGCCGAGATAACCGTAAGGGCGGGGGCCGCCCGTGTAGAGCCAGGCGGCAACGATGCAAGCGCCACCGACGACGATGAGCTGCCATCCGTAGGCGAGACTGATCGCAAGCCCGACCACGCTTGCCATGGCGAATGCCGCGATCGCCGCACGCCGGACGTCACGCGGCGCCACGGCACCCGACGAGGCAGCGCGCAGCGGTCCGACCCGTTTGGCATCGGCGCCGCGCACGAAGTCCGAGTAGTCGTTGGCGAAGTTGACCCCGAGCTGGATCGCCAGCGCGACGACGAGCGCGCCCAGACCCGCCACCAGGCGGGGGGTGCCGTGATGGACGGCAAGCGCCGTCGCGGTGAGCACCGGCGCGACCGAGGCGGCGAGCGTGGCGGGCCGCACCGCCGACCACCACGCGCGCGCGGCGCTGACACGCTGCGCGGCGACAGCCTGCACTAGGGCCTCTTGGGAAACTTCCCGAAGTTGGGCTTGCGCTTCTGGACGTACGCGTCCCGGCCCTCCTGGGCCTCCTCGCTCATGTAGTAGAGGAGGGTCGCGTCACCAGCGAGCTGCTGGATCCCCGCGAGGCCGTCGTCGGCCGCGTTCATGCCGGCTTTGATCATGCGCAGTGCCAGCGGGCTCATCTCGAGCATCCTCCGGCACCATGCGACCGTCTCCTTCTCGAGGTCGGCCAGGGGCACGACCTTGTTGACCAAGCCCATGTCCAGGGCCTGCTGAGCGTCGTACTGCTCGCAGAGAAACCAGATCTCGCGCGCCTTCTTCTGTCCGACGCTGCGCGCCAGAAGGCCTGAGCCGTAGCCTCCGTCGAAGCTGCCGACTCTCGGTCCGGTCTGGCCGAACCTCGCGTTGTCGGCCGCGATGGTCAGGTCGCAAACGACGTGCAGGACGTGACCGCCGCCAATCGCATAGCCGGCGACCATTGCGACGACCGGCTTGGGCAGGCGGCGTATCTGGATCTGGACGTCGAGGATGTTCAGGCGGCCGACACCTCTGGCGTCGACGTATCCGTCGTCACCGCGGACTTTCTGGTCGCCGCCCGAGCAGAAGGCCTCGGTACCCGCACCCGTGAGGATGACGACGCCGACAGACGGATCGTCGCGCGCGGCCTCGAAGGCTCGCCCGAGCTCGAACACGGTGGTGGGCCGGAAGGCGTTGCGCACCTCAGGGCGGTTGATCGTGATCTTCGCGATCCCCTCCCACGTCTCGTAGATCAGGTCCTCGTACTGGCCGGACCTCTGCCAGTTGGGATTGTTCAAGCTGACACTCCTAGAGCGATCGCTAGCACTATCTGAATGCTACGCGGTTCGAAGGGCGCTACGCGCGCTGGCGAGGCTTTCGATTGGGGAAGAGCTTGACGATCTTGGAGTAGTCCTCGGGGGTGTCGATGTCGTCCGGACGTCCGGGCGCCGGCACGATGTCGATCATCTCCGGCCGGCCATGCAGGACCTGGCGCGCGCCGGCATCGCCCTTCAGCTCGAAAAGCTCCGGCCACAGCTCGCGGGAAAGCACGACCGGCGGCGCCCAACCGTGGTCCTCGCCCTGGGCCACGGCCACCGCGGGACGCGACCCTTCGCGCCGCCAGGCGCGCAGCAGCGTGGCCACCGTGCGGGCGCCGACAAGCGGCTGGTCCCCCAGCAGCACGACCGCGGCCTCGATCTCCGAGCGCATGGCGCGAAGGCCCACCTGGAGCGAGGATGCCATCCCCGACTTCGCCTGCTCGTTGAACACGGTCTCGGCTCGACCGTTGACGGCGCGCTTCACGTCGTCGGCCGAGTAGACAACCACCGTCTGGTGGCACCCGCCCTCCGTCGATGCCTCCATGACATGACGCACCATCGGCGTTCCGTCGACGTCAAGCAGCAGCTTCTGCGATCCGGGCATCCGCGAGCTGGCGCCCGCGGCGAGCACGATGCCGCCCACGGGGAGCAGGGCGGCCGCCAAGCGCTCGAACGGCGGGCGCGCCGAGCGGATCCATTCCACCTCGATGCCCGCGCGGATCGCCGCTTCCGCGAACGCCCGCAGCCGGGCGTTGTCGCCGTCGACGAGGAGCAGGCGCCGGCCGACGAGCGTCGACATCTCCGGCACCTGCTCGGGGAGCCCGACGATCGCGAGCGCGTGGCAGTCCTCGCGCGCGGCGACATGCTGAAGAGCGGCTTCGAGGTCCTTGCCCCGGACGACCATCGAGTGCGGGCCGTCGGGCTCGCGATAGGTGCGGCCGCGCACCGCCAGGTCGAGGTCGCTCATGACGAAGACCATCGGTTTCAGCATGGCAGACTGGCCCCGGCTTACTCTCTGTTTCATGCCCCTGCTGGGAGCCCATGTCGACTCGTCCGGCGGCCTCCACCTCGCCTTCGAGCGAGCCCGAGCGATGGGTGCCGACGCGATCCAGGTCCACCCTACACCGCCCGGCTTCTGGGGCTCGCCCAAACTCGACGACGCTCGCATCGCCGCGTTCAAGGACGCCGCCGACAAGCACGGCCGGCCGCCCTTTTACTTCCACGCGGTCTACCTGATCAACCTCGCGGGCGACGACCCGGCCATGCGCCAGCGCTCGGAGAGCACCCTTGCCGGCTATCTGAAGGCGGCCGACGAGCTCGGTATCGACGGCGTGATCTTCCACACCGGGTCGCACAAGGGCGCTGGCTTCGAGGCGCGACTTCCCTCCATCACGGAGCATCTCCGGCACGTCCTCGACCGCGCCGATCCCCAGTCGGCGAAGCTGTTGATCGAGAACAACGCCGGGCTCGGGGGATGCGTCGGGGCGAGATTCGAGGAAATCGAGCGCATGCTCGGCGCGCTGGACGACGACCCTCGGGTCGCGGTGTGCTTCGACACCTGTCACGCGTTCGCATCCGGCTACGACGAGAGGACGCCGGAAGCGGTGAAGACGACGATCGACGAGCTCGACCGCGTGATCGGGCTCTCGCGCGTGAACGCGATCCACTGCAACGATTCGATGACCGGGCTCGGCTCCAACCGCGACCGGCACGCCAACATCGGCGAAGGCCAGATCGGCGAGGCAGGGTTCCGCGCCCTTCTCCGCGAGCCGCGACTGGCCAGGCTCCCCTTCATCCTCGAGGTCCCCGGCGCGGGCGGTGGCCCCGACGCGGACCAGGTCGCCGTGCTGAAGCGACTGGCCGCCTGATCCGCCCTGGAGGTCCGCATGAAGATCCTCGACCAGGTCAAGTTGATGTTCCACGAGACGACCGTGTTCGGCGAGCCTTACGAGAAAGACGGGACGACCGTGATCCCGGCCTCTCACGTCTGGGGCGGCGGTGGCGGTGGCGGCCCGGCCGCGTTCGGTGACGGCTCCGGCGCGGGAGGGGCCGGGGTCGGCCTTGATGCGAGGCCTGTGGGCGCCTTCGTCATCAAGGCCGGCGAAGTTACCTGGGTTCCGGCCTTCGACCTCAGCCGGATCATCGTGCTCAGCCTGGCCCTGGCCATCCTCGGGGTCCTGAGCTGGCGCTCGGTCGCCAGGGCGGCGATCAGGCGGTCGAAGCCCTAGGCCGCGCGCGTAGCGGACGTTTCGGGGCGCTCGACCACGGTGCCGGCGCGGCGCGGGCGCGGCGGCCGCCGCATCGCCAGGCCGGCCAGCCACCAGACCCTCGACCCGAGCAGCCGGGCAACCCGGCCCAGGGCCGGCGGCCCGTTCTGTGCCATGAGCCGGCTGTTCTCCATCTCGCGCTGGATGTCGCACAGTCGCTGCCAGGCCATCTCCTCGTTGACGTACGGGTTCATGTCGTTCCTCCTGTAACTAGTGTCTTGGTTACACTGGTTAGTATAACCGATATGTTGCGTTTGTGGGTTATGGATACAATGGCGTCACATGGCTGATCGAGAAATCGCCGGCGGCGAGCTGGGCCTGGTCCAGGCCTTCGTCAACACCACCGACCTGCAGGATGGGCCCGAGGAGCTCACCGACCCAAACACCCTGCGGACCTGGCTGGTTGCACGGAACCTCGTCGACGTCGACGCAGAGGTCACCGACGCGGACCTGCGGAACGCGCTCGCGCTCCGCGAGGCGATGCGCGGCGTGATCGGCGGGAACTCGGGCTTTCCCGTCTACCCCGTCGACCTGGCGACGCTGAACGAGGCGGCGCAGGAAAGCCGCTTGCGGATGCGGTTCGGGGCCGATGGGCGACCACGTTTGGAGCCCGAGGCCAGGGGCGTCACTGGTGCGTTCGGCCGGCTGGTCGCGACCCTGTACTCCGCCATGCAGGACGAGGCCTGGCCGCGGCTCAAGCTGTGCCAGTCGGTGAGCTGCCGCTGGGCCTTTTTCGACCGCTCGAAGAACCGTTCGAGCCGCTGGTGCACCATGGCCTCATGCGGAAACCGGGCCAAGGCCCGCCGCTTCCGCGCCCAGCACAGGCACGCATGAACCCCTCTCCCCATCGGGGAGAGGGCTTGGGCTGAGTTCCCCCTCGCCCCATCGGGGAGAGGGCTTGGGGTGAGGACCCCCTCTCCCCATCGGGAGAGGGCTTGGGGTGAGTTCCCCCTCTCCCCATCGGGGAGAGGGCTGGGGTGAGGGGCCCGGCCTCTAGGCTCGAGCCGCGTCTCGCTTCGACGCGGCCGTCCCGCCGAACCGGACGGCCGTCACCTCGGCCAGGATCCCCAGCGCGGTTTCCTCGGCACCTCGGCTGCCGAGGTCGAGGCCGATCGGTCCGTGGACTCGCGCGAGCTGCTCGTCGGTGAAGCCCTCCGCACGCAGCGCGTCGAAACGATTCTGGTTGGTCTTGCGGCTGCCGATCGCGCCGATGTAGCCCGGCTCCGCGCCGAGCACCGAGCGCAGCGCAGGCAGGTCGAACTTGGGATCGTGCGTGAGGATGACAACGTAGGTCGAGTTGTCGATCGAGATCTTCTTTATCGCCTCGTCGGGCCACGCCACCATCAGCTCGTCAGCCTCGGGGAACCTTTCCTTCGTCGCGAACTTGGCGCGCGCGTCGATCACCGTCACTCGGTAGCCCATCAGCTTGGCCAGCCGGTGCAGCGGAATGGCGATGTGGATCGCGCCGATGATCACGAGGTGCGCCGGGCGCCGGAACGGCTCGACGAACACGTCTCCCTCGCGGCGCGCCATCTCCCTGCCTGACGGCACACCTTTCAGCAGCTCGGCGTCGCCCGTGGCCAGGTTGGTACGAAGGGTCGCCGGCTCGTTTCGCTCGAGCATGCCGAGGAGCTCGCGGTGCGCCTCGGTCAGCGGCTGCACGAACACTTCGATATGGCCGCCGCACGCGAGCCCCACTTCGAACGCGACCTCGTCCGCGACTCCGAATGCCGCGATCTTCGGGGTGCCGTTCTTCAGGACCTTCTGCGCCTCCTCGAACACGGCGCCCTCGATGCAGCCGTTGGAAACCGAGCCCGCCATCTTCCCGGATCGGGTCACGACCATCTTCGAGCCCAGCGGACGCGGGCTGGAACCCCACGTCTCGACAACCGTGGCCAGCGCGATCTCCTCGCCGTCCCTCGTCCACTGCTCCAGCTCCCCGAACACCTCTCTCATCGGTTCATCTCCTCCGGCTGTCGAGCGACGCGAGCAGCCGTCCCAGGTCCTCGAGCGCGCGAAGGTTGTGCGCCGCGAGGAAGTCGTCGCAGTGGGGCAGCGCGGCGGCCATGCCGCGCGTGAGCGGCTGGTATCCCTCCGAGCCCAGCAGCGGGTTGAGCCAGATCAGCCTGTACGAGGACCGGTGCAGGTGCGCGAGCTCCGCCGTGAGCTCCTCCGGATCGCCGCGGTCCCAGCCGTCACTGACGATCACGACCACGGCACCGTGTCCAAGGACCCGGCGCGCCCAGTGCCTGTTGAAGTCTCCCAGCGCGTCACCGATCCGGGTACCGCCGCTGAAGTCGTGCACGCCCTTGCTGACCGAGTCGAGAGATCGGTCCAGGTCGCGGTAGCGAAGCAGGCGCGTGATCCGGGTCAGCCGCGTCGAGAAAACGAACGCCTCGAGGTCCTCCCTGCGCGCGATCGCGTGGGCGAAGATCATGAGCAGGCGCGAGTAGCGCTCCATCGAGCCGCTCACGTCGCAAAGCAGGATCAAAGGACGCCTGCGCACCCTGGGCCGCCTTCGGAACAGCGTCACGATCTCCCCGCTGGAATGGATCGCCTGTCTCGCCGAGCGGCGAAGGTCGAGCCGTCCCGTGCGCGCCGCGCGCAGTCTTCGCGTCCTGCGCTCCGCGACCCTCCACGGAGCCTGCTCGAGCAGCCGGCGCACCTGCTCCGTCTCCTGCCACGTCATGTGCTCGAAGTCCTTGTTGCGCAACAGCTCCTCCGCGCTGTAACCGCCTGAGCTCGCCGGATACTCCTGCGTCTCCTGCTCGCGGTTCATCGCCGAGGTGTTGAGGCCCAGCGCCTCCGCCCACGCCTTCGCGCGTTCGGGCGAGAGCGGGAGCGAGCGTGAGCGGCCCGGGATGACGCCCGCCGCCGCACGCGGGTCGGGCGGCGCCCAGAAGATGTCGAAGGCCGCCTCGAAGATCGGGATGTCTTCCTTGCGTCCGACGAAGACTGTGCGGAGCGTGTTGCGGAAGTCGACCTGGCGCTTCAGGTCGATGAAGGCAAGTGCGCGCGTCGCGTCGGTGAGCCGGCGCGGGCCCGCCTCGACTCCGGCGTCGTGCAGGAGGCGGGCGAAGGCGCCGAGGCGCGGAAGCAGGTCGACGTCCGAAGCACGCCGGCCCTCGTCCGGAGGATTAGGAGTTAGCCCCACCCCTTGCCTTCTCGACCAGGGCGGGAACCTGCGCGCGCACGCGGTCGACGTCCTCCTGGTACTTGAGCGCCGCGCCCATCGTCGCGCTGACCAGGTTGGCGTCGATGTGCGTGGCCCCCAGCGCCGCCAGCGAGCGCGCCCAGTCGAGAGTCTCGGCGACGCCCGGCACCTTGTACAGGTCCATGCCGCGGAGGCCCTGCACCAGGGACGCGACTTCGCGCGCCAGCCCGTCCGCGGCCTCCGGGGCGCGTGCGCGCACGATCTCCACCTCCTTCTCGAGGTCGGGGTAGTCGATCCAGTGGTAAAGGCACCGCCGCTTGAGGGCGTCGTGGACCTCGCGCGTGCGGTTCGAGGTGATGACGACGAACGGCACCTGCTTGGCCTTGATCGTGCCGATCTCCGGGATCGACACCTGGAAGTCCGAGAGCATCTCGAGCAGGAACGCCTCGAATTCCTCGTCGGAACGGTCGATCTCGTCGATCAGGAGCACCGGCGGAACGGCGTCCTCGTTGTCGATGGCGTCGAGCAGCGGCCGGCGCAACAGGTACTCGGCGCTGTAGATCTCGCGCTCGGCGACACGGCGGTCCTGCCCCTCGCCCATCAGCCGGATGTGCAGGAGCTGGCGGGGGTAGTTCCACTCGTAGACCGCGTGCGCGAGGTCGATGCCCTCGTAGCACTGCAGCCGGATGAGCCGGGCGCCAAGCACGTCCGCCATGACCTTCGCCGCCTCGGTCTTGCCGACTCCCGCCTCGCCCTCGATGAAGAGCGGCTTCTGCAGCTGGAGCGCGAGGAAGATCGAGGTGGCGAGCGAGCGATCGCCGATGTAGCGGCGCTCGCGCAAGCGTGCCTCGACGTCCTCGATCGTCATCGTCGCGGCCGTCTGCACGCTAGAAGACTACGACCCGCCGGTGTGGCCCGGTGGAAGTCACCGGGCCACTCTCGCCGGCTACTGTGCTTGCTCGATCGCCCGCTTCGTCAGCACGCGGGCCAGGTGTTTCTTGTACTCCGCGCTCGCGCGCAGGTCGCCTGAAGGATTCAGCCCGTCGGAGGCGTGCTGCGCCGCCTCCTCCGGCTTGGCGCCCTTGTGAAGCGCCTCCTCGACGGCCGTCGCCCTGACGGGGGTCACGCCGACGTTCGTCAGGCCGATGCGCCAGCCGCCGTCCACCTTCTGGGCGGCCGCGCCGACGATGGCCCAGTCGAAGAGCCGGCGGCGGAACTTGATGTACTTGTGCGGTCCGTTGGCCACCGGGAAGACGACCTCGGTGACGATCTCATCCGGACCGAGCACCGTCGTGAACAGGTCCTTGAAGAAGTCCTTGGCGTGGATGGTGCGCTGGTTCGTGACGATGTCCGCGTCGAGGATCAGCGCGAGGGTCGGATAGTCGCCCGCCGCGTCGGCATGCGCGATCACACCGCCGATCGTGCCCATGTTGCGCACCTGGTTGTCGCCGACCTCGGATGCGACCTCGGCGAGGATCGGCAGCTTGTCCTTGACGACCTGGGAGTGCTGGATCGTGTGGTGGCGGGTCAGCGCGCCGACGTGCAGCTTGCCGCCCTGCTCCTTGATGTGATCCAGCTCCTTGATCCCGTTGATGTCGACGAGCGCCGCCGGCTGCGCGAGCCGCAGCCGCATGAGCGGGATGAGGCTGTGGCCGCCGGCGAGCACCTTGGCGTCCTCGCCGTACTTGTTCAGCAGCTTGGACGCCTCCTCCACCGAGGAGGCGCGGGCATATTCGAATGCGGCTGGGATCAATTCTGTGCCTCCTTCATCATCTTCCAGAGCTTGTCCGGCGCGGCCGGCATGTCGACGTGCTTGATGCCGAGCGGGCTCAGCGCGTCGCAGATGGCGTTGATCACCGCGGCGCTCGCCGCGATGGTGCCCGCCTCTCCGATTCCCTTCACGCCAAGCTCGTTCGTCGGCGATGGCGTGATGGTGTGGTCGATGCTGAGGGGCGGGATCTCGCCCATCGACGGGAGCATGTAATCGATCATCGTCCCCGTCTTCAGCTGGCCGGTGGCGTCGTCGTACAGGACCTCCTCGTACAGCGCCTGCCCGATGCCCTGCACGATGCCACCGTGGATCTGGCCGTCGACGATCATCGGGTTGATGATGTTTCCGCAGTCGTCGACCGCGACGTACTTCTGAAGCACCGCGTTGCCGCTTTCCGCGTCGACCTCGACCACCGCGATGTGCGTGCCGAAGGGCCAGACGAGGTTCGGCGGGTCGAAGTACGCGACGGCTTCGAGGCCCTGCTCCATGCCTTCGGGGAGCCCCATGCCGTAGCTTGCGAAAGCGACCTCGCCAAAGGCCTTCGCCTTGTCGGGCGAGCCCTTGACGTGGAAGCTGCCGTGCTCGAACACCACGTCTTCCTCGGCCGCCTCGAGCATGTGGGCGGCGAGCTTCTTGCCTTTGTCGATGACCTTGCCGGTGGCCCTGCTGATCGCCACGCCTCCGACGGCGAGGCTCCGGCTGCCGTACGTGCCGTAGCCGAACGACGTGCCTTCCGAGGTGTCACCGTGCCTGAGCTCGACGCTCTCGTACGGGACCCCCAGCTGGTCCGCCACGATCTGGCTGAAGCTGGTCTCGTGCCCCTGTCCGTGTGAGTGCGTGCCGGTGTAGACGATGACCGCCCCGGTCGGTGTCACGCGCACCTGGGCCGACTCGACGAGCGCGATGCCGCCCGTCGCGGGCGCCGTCGCGGCGCTCGGGCCGAAGCCGCACAGCTCGATCCACGTCGAAACACCGATGCCCAGGTACTTGCCCTGCTTGCGCATCTCGGCCTGCTTCTTGCGAACGTCCTCGTAGCCGACGAGCTTCAACGCCACGTCGAGCGCCTTCTCGTAGTCGCCCGAGTCGACAACCAGGCCGAAGTTCTGCGTGAACGGGAACTCCTGCGGCTGGATGAAGTTCTTCCGCCGGATCTCGACCGGGTCCATCTTCAGCTCGCGCGCGACCAGGTCGACCATGCGCTCGACGAGGTGCGTCGCCTCGGGCCGCCCGGCGCCCCGGTACGGGTCGGTGGGAACGCGGTTCGTGATGATGCCGACGGTGCGGGCGGTGATGCCCTTCCACTTGTACGCGCCGCCCGCCATCAGGCACGCGCACGCCTGGAAGGCGGAGAACGTGCCGACGTATGCGCCGACGTCGAGGAATTGCGTCATGCGCATCGCGAGGAGAGTCCCGTCCTTCTTGGCCGCGACCTCCACGTCGTAGTACTGCCCGCGGCCGTGGGTTGCGTTCTGGATCGACTCGGTTCGCGTCTCGATCCACTTGACGGGCCGCTCCGACAGGCGGGAAAGGGCGGGGACGAGGTAGTCCTCGGGATACGGGCTGATCTTGCTGCCGAATCCGCCGCCGACGTCCGGCGATACGACCCGGACCTGGCTCTCCTTGAGTCCCATCGAGCCTGACACGAAAAGGCGGATGAAATGGGGGTTCTGGCTGGACATCCAGATCGTCAGCTTCTTGTCGTACGTCTCGTACTCGGCCAGCACGCCGCGCGGCTCCATCGGGACGGGCGCGACCCGGTTCTGCAGGATCCGCTCCTTCACCACGACGTCGGCTTCCTTGAACAGCGCGTCGGTGACGTCCGGACCGGTGTATGAGAGGTCCCACGAGATGTTGTCGGCGGCGCCTTCGTGGGCCTTGGGGCTGCCGGGCTCCATGGCCTTCTCGGTGTCCATGACCGCGGGCAGCTCCTCGTAGTCGACCTGGATCAGGTTCATGGCGTCGGCCGCTTGCGCCTTGGTCTCCGCGACCACTGCCGCGACGATCTCGCCCTGGTAGCAGACCTCTTTCTCGGCAATCGGGAAGCGCTCCGGGATGTACTTCTTCTCCGCCACGAACGCGGGCGCCGCCGGGTGCGTGCCCGCGAGCTGGCCGGCGAAGTCACGGGCCGTGTAGACGCCCGCGACGCCCGGCGCCTTGGTCGCCGCCGTCACGTCGATGCTCTTGATGCGCGCATGCGCGAACGGGCTGCGCACGAATGCGGCGTACAGCGTGCCTTGCCGCGTGAAGTCGTCGATGTAGTGGCCGTGGCCCGTGATCAGGCGCGGGTCTTCACGCCGATGGATCTTGGCTCCGACAAGCTGGGAGACCGCCATCTACTCACCCCCGGCGGTCGCGGCCGCCCGGGAGCCGGTCGCCGACCGCTCCCCGCCCATCGTCTTGGCCGCCGTCTTGACCGCCTTGATGATGTTCACGTACCCGGTGCAGCGGCACAGGTTGCCTTCCAGGCCGCGCCGGATCTCCTCGTCGGACGGGTTCGGGTTCTCTCCGAGCAGGTAGGCCGTGGCCATGATGAAGCCCGGCGTGCAGTACCCGCACTGGAGGCCGTGCTCATCCCAGAAGGCCTGCTGGATCGGGTGCAGCTCGGTGCCCTTGGCCATGCCTTCGATCGTCGTGAGCTTGCGGCCGTCGGCCTGGACGGCGAACATCGTGCAGCTCTTCACCGCTTTGCCGTCGACCAGGATCGTGCAGGCGCCGCACTGGCTCGTGTCGCAGCCGACGTGGGTGCCGGTGAGCCCGAGGACATCGCGTAGGTAATGCACGAGCAAGAGGCGGGGTTCCACCTCGTTCTCGTGGGAGCGGCCGTTCACAGTGGTCGTGACCTTGTGCTTCATAGGCCTCCTGCCCTCACTCATAGCGGTGATGGGGCGCACCGCACGCACAGAACCTTACTAGCCTGATGTCGTCAGCGCTATTGCGCTACTTTTATCGCGGAAATGCAACTGGAGAATTCTTTTCAGGTGTCCGCACCCCCCGATCGGGTGTTCGCCTTCCTGCTGGACGTCAACCGCGTCGTCGGCTGCGTGCCCGGAGCCGAGCTGGCCGAGGTCGTCGATCCCACGACGTTCAAGGGCAAGGTCAAGATCAAGGTCGGCCCGATCACCGTCGCCTACAACGGCACGGCGAAGATCGCGGACCGGGACGACACGCACCGCTCGGCCACGCTGATCGCCGAGGGCCGCGAGACGACCGGCCCTGGCTCGGCTCGCGCCAACGCCAGGATGAGCGTGGATCCCGACGGCGACGGATCGATGGTGAAGATCGTCACCGAGTACAACGTCGCGGGCCGGGTCGCACAGTTCGGCCGGGGCGTCATGGAAGACGTCTCGCGCCGCATCGTCAACGACATGGCGTCCTGCATCAAGTCGAATCTCGAGGCGGCCGAGTCCGCCCCTCAGGCCGTCGGGGAAGGCACCGGTGCGGATGGGTCGCCGTCGTCGCCCGCGCAAGCCGCGGCGCCCGCGGTCACGA
>Ga0070741_10015286_pt1 | contig 13038 bp, 15 predicted proteins | sample Coa_R1_4_FD_66440 | JGI IMG/M metagenome (GOLD analysis project Ga0070741, IMG submission 66440) | Surface soil microbial communities from Centralia Pennsylvania, which are recovering from an underground coalmine fire - Coalmine... | ecosystem: Environmental > Terrestrial > Soil > Unclassified ...
CGCGGACCTGGCGACGCCCTCGCTCACGGTTCTCGCCGCCGGCACGACGGTCCTCGTCTTCGCGCAGCTCGTCCTCGGCGCGCTCATGCGGCACATGCACGCGGGGCTCGCGATCCCCGACTTCCCCCTCGCCTTCGGGCGCCTCGTGCCGCCGCTCGCGACGACCCTCATCACCGTCCACTTCGCCCACCGCGTGGGCGCCCTCCTCGTCACGCTCGCCGTCGCCGGCCTCGTCGCGCGCGTCGTCCGCCGCCATCGCGCGGAGCCGCTTCTCCTGCGCCCCGTGCTCCTCGCGGCCGCGCTCGTCGTCCTCCAGGTGACGCTCGGCGGCCTCGTCATCTGGACGCACCGCGCCGTCGTCCCCACGACGACCCACCTCGTCGTCGGCGCGAGCCTGCTCGCGACCTGCCTCGTCGTCGCGCTGCGCGCGGCGCGCTTCACGACCGCACCGCGCGCGCTGCGGGCAGCACCGGCCGAGCCGCGGAGGGCGTTCGCGTGACACCCGAGGCCGCGCTCGTGCACCCGGCGTTCGGCCGCCGGCTGGCGGACTGGTTCGCGCTCACCAAGCCGCGCGTGGTCGCGATGGTGCTCGTCACCACCTTCGTCGGCTTCTACCTCGGCGCGGGCGACCCGCTCGGCGTCGGGGCGCTCCTCCATACGCTCGCCGGCACGGCACTCGCCGCCGCCGGCACGCTCGCGCTGAACCAGTACATGGAGCGCGACCTCGACGCGCGGATGGAGCGCACGCGACACCGCCCGCTCCCCGAGGGCCGGCTCCACCCGACCGAGGCGCTCGCCGTCGGGCTCGTCCTCCTCGTCGTGGGGCTCGCCTGGCTCGCCGTCGCGACGACCGCGCTCGCCGCGCTCGTCACGGCGGCCGTCGCCGCCACGTACCTCCTCCTCTACACGCCGCTCAAGCCCGTCACCTCGCTCTGCTCGATCGTCGGTGCGGTCCCGGGCGCGCTCCCCCCCGTCGCCGGCTGGGCCGCGGCCCGGGGAGCGCTCGGCGTCGAACCCTGGGTGCTCTTCGCGATCATGTTCCTCTGGCAGATTCCGCACGCGCTCGCGGTCGCGCGCGTCTATCGCGACGACTACGCGCGCGCCGGAATCCGCGTGCTGCCGGTCGTCGACGCCGACGGCTTCAGCACGGGGACGCACGCCGTGACGAACTGCCTCGCGCTCCTCCCCGTGGGCCTCCTCCCGACGCTCATCGGCCTCGCCGGGCCGGTCTACTTCCTCGTCGCCTTCGTGCTCGGGCTCGTCTTCCTGTGGAGCGCGGTGAGCCTCGCGCGGACGCGGTCCATCGCGGGCGCGCGGCGGCTCCTCTTCGCGTCGCTCGTCTACCTGCCCGTCCTCCTCTGCGTCATGGCGCTCGACAAGCTGGGCTCGTGATGGACGCGGGAACGTTCGTCATGCCGCGCCGACCGCTCCGTCCCGCGCCTCCGCCCGCGGCGCCCGCGCCGGCCCTCAGCAACACGCGGCTCGCGATGCTCATCCTGATCGGCACCGAGAGCATGCTCTTCGCGGGCCTCATCGGCACGTTTCTCGTCTTCCGTCTCGCCGCTCCGGTGTGGCCGCCCGCAGGCCAGGCGCGGCTGCCGCTCGCCGTCACCTGGGCGAACACGCTCGTGCTGCTCGCAAGCGCGCTGCCGATGACGGCCGCGCTGCGCGCCGTCCGGCGCGACGACCAGCACGCGCTCGCGCGCGCCCTCGTCGTGACCGCCCTCCTCGGGACGCTTTTCCTGGCCGTGCAGGGCGCCGAGTGGGTGCGCCTGCTGCACCAGGGACTCACCCTGGCGAGCGGCACGTACGGGGCGACCTTCTACGTGCTGATCGGCTGCCATGCGGCGCACGTGCTCGTCGCGGTCGCGTGGCTCGTCGCGACCGTGCTCCTCGCCGGGCTCGGGCGCTTCACCGCGAGCCGCCACGCCGCGCTGGAGATGTGCGGCATCTATTGGTACTTCGTATGTGGTCTCTGGGTGATCCTCTTCCCGTTGGTGTACCTGACGTGATCACGCGCCGGTCTCCCGTTTTCCTCCTCGCGGCGGCCGCCGTGCTCGTGACCGCGGCGCACGCCGTCGCCCAGTCCTGCGCCATGTGCGGCAATTCCTTCGGCCCGGACGACACCATCCACCGCGCCTTCAGCTGGAGCATCCTCTTCCTGATGGCCGCACCGTACACGATCGTCGGGTTGATCGCCGCCGTCGTCTTCGTCGCGTACCGCCGCGCGTCCGGGCCTCGCCGGGGCGCCGTCATCGACTTCCGTCGCGGCCGTCGCCCGGCGCCCGCGACCGGACCCGAAGGAGAGCTTCCGTGAGCCAAGCCGCAGTCGCCGATCACGATTTCGCCCTCGAACCGGCCGAGTCGCCGCTCACGCCCGAGAGCTGGGGCAAGCTCGGGATGTGGGTCTTCCTCGCCGGGGACGCCATGTCGTTCGGCGTGCTTCTCGCCGGCTACGGCGCGCTCCGCTACTTCGACCCGACCTGGCCGCCGCCGTCGAGCATCCTCGGCATCCAGCTGACGGCGCTCATGACGTTCCTCCTCATCTGCAGCAGCGTGACGATGGTCGAGGCGCTCGCGGGGATCCGGCAGGGGGACGAAGCGAAGCTCCGGCGCTTCCTCGTGTTGACGATCATCGGCGGGGCCACGTTCCTCGGCCTCCAGGCGTACGAGTGGAACAAGCTCATCGTGCACGAGGGACAGTCGATCGCGAAGGACAACTTCGGAGCGACGTTCTTCATCCTGACCGGATTCCACGGCTGCCACGTGTTCGGCGGCGTCGTCTACCTGAGCGCGATCCTCGGCCGTGCCGTCCGCGGCGTGAGCTCGGCGGTCGTCACCGGCGTGACGGGCGCCGCGGCGGCCCTCGGGGTGATCGGCATCACGGCGAAGAGCGAGTCGGCGCTCGTCGCGTTCATCGGGGCGGCGGTCGCGGGCGGAATCGTCTACGGCGTCGCGAACGCGCAGCGCGGTCCCCGCGGCACGTACAGCGCACACAGCAACAGCGAGGTCGAGATCGGCGCCCTCTACTGGCACTTCGTCGATCTCATCTGGATCCTCGTCTTCACCTTCGTCTACCTGATGTAGGGAGCGGATGATGGCTACCCATTCGGCCGAAGCACTGAAGCAGGAGGAGCGGCGCTACCTCCGCGTGTTCATCTGGCTCGGCGTCCTGACGGCGGTCGAGCTCTGGATCACGACCGTGTCGTTGCCCAAGTTCACGATCGGGTGCTTCCTCGTCGTGCTCGCCGCGACGAAGGCGTCGCTCGTCGCGCTCTATTACATGCACCTCGCGAACGAGAAGCGGACGCTCATGTACATCGCGCTCACGCCCGCGATCATCTGCGTCTGGCTCGTCCTCATGCTGAGCCCTGACCTCGGCTCCGTCCGTCGCCTGTGGACGACGCAGGTGCCGCCGGCGGCCGCGAGCCAGCACGCACATCACGACTGACGTCTCTCGCCTCGCGCGCCGGCTCGCGGGGAGCCTCGGCCTCCTCGTCGTCTTGGCCGGCTGTGGGCACTCGGCGCCGCCCGTCCTCGGCACCGTTCCGCCGTTCGCGTTGACGGAGCGCTCGGGGCGCACGGTCGGGACGACCGACCTCCGCGGGCACGTCTGGATCGCGGACTTCGTCTTCACGCGCTGTCCCGATTTCTGCCCGCTCCTCACCGCCCGGATGGCCGAGCTGCAGCGGAGTCTCCCGGCCGGCGACGATCTCCGTCTCGTGTCGGTGAGCGTCGACCCCGTGCACGACACGCCCGAGGTGCTGCGCGCGTACGCCGCTCGCACGGGCGCCGGCGATGCCTGGCTCTTCCTCACGGGACCGCGTGACGACGTCGCCCGGCTCGTGCACGACGGCTTCAAGCTCGCCTTCGCGGACAACGGTCCCCCCGGGCAGCCGATCACGCACAGCGACCGGTTCGTGCTCGTCGACCGCGGGCTCCGCATCCGGGGCTACTACCTCGCGACGGACGCCGCCGACCTCGCGCGCCTGCGGGCGGACGCCGCCACGGTCCGCGACGAACGCGCGTCGTGATCCCGCTCGCCGCCCTGCCCGCCCTGAACGCAACGCTCAACGCCGCGAGCGCCGTGCTCCTCGCCGCGGGGTTCGTCGCGGTGCGGCGCCGCTGCATTCGCGTCCACCGCGCCTGCATGATCGCGGCCTTCGTCACCTCGACCGCCTTCCTCGCCTCGTACGTGACCTACCACTTGCACGCCGGAACGACCCGCTTCCGCGGCGTCGGGACCGTCCGCTCGCTCTACTTCGCGCTGCTCGGCACGCACACCGTGCTCGCGGCGGCGATCCCGCCGCTCGCCGTCGCGACGCTCGTGCTGGCGCTCCGCGGGCGCTTCGCACGCCACGCGCGCCTCGCCCGGTGGACGCTCCCCGCGTGGTTCTACGTCTCCGTCACCGGGGTCGTCATCTACCTGATGCTCTACCACCTCTTTCCCCCGACGTGACGCCCCGCGCGGCGTCCGTCGTCGCCGTGGGAGCTATCGGCGAGCCGACCGCCGGCGCTCGAGGCGTTCGTCCGCCGAGGTGAGGAAGTAGTCGACGCCGAGCCACAGGCTCCGCGCCCAGCGGAAGAAGACGAGCGGGACGAGCGCGGCGAGCCCGATGCCGATCGCGAGCTGGGCGCGCAGGGAGAGGCCGATCGTCCAGTCGAGGACGAAGACCGTCCCGATGCCGACCGCGACCGCGGCGGCGTAGTTCACGTAGATCGCGCCCACGAAGTAGCCGGCTTCGCGCTCGTAGCGCAGCCCGCACGCCTCACAGCGCTCCCGCATCGTGAACGGCCCCGTATAGAGGGACGTCCGACCGCAGCGCGGGCAGCGCAGGGCGAGCGCGCGCGCGAGCACGGCCCGGAGCGTGGGTGAGCCGATCGAGACGACGGTGCGACGCACGCGCTCGTCTACCACGCATCCCGTGCCCCGTCGATCACGCGCCCGCCGCACCCATGAGCGCGAGGAGCCGCCGCGCGTTCCGCCGCTCATCGTGCTGGCGCTCGACCAGCGCGCGCGCGCCGTGGCCGAGCCGTACCCGCAGCGCCTCGTCGCGCGCCAGGCGCACGATGGCCGCCGCGAGCGCCTGCGGGTCGTCGGGGGGCACGACGAGGCCGGTCTCCCCGTCGCGCACGAGCTCCGGGATCCCCGAGATGGCGGTGCTCACGACCGGCCGCCCGGTCGCCATCGCCTCCATGAAGACGGTCGGGATCCCGTCCATGTCTCCGCGCCGGTCCCGGCGGCACGGCAGCACGAGGGCGTGGCACTCGCGCATCCGGCGGGCGACCTCCTCCTGCGGGATCGACCCGCCGAGGCGCACGCGGTCGGCGAGTCCGAGCCGCGCCACCTGCGCGGCGAGGCTCTCGCGCAGGGGCCCGTCGCCGTAGATCGAGAGCGCGAAGCGGACGCCCAGGTCGCGGACCAGCGCGCAGGCGTCGACGAGCGTGTCGAGCCCCTTCTTCTCCTGTAGTCGCGCCACCGCGAGGAGCACGAGCTCGTCGCCCGCCGGAGCCGGCGGTTCCTCCCGGAAGAGCTCGAGCGGGATGCCGACGTAGGCGACGTGGACCTTCCCCTGCTCGGCGGGCGGCAGGTGGCGGCGGAGGCGCGCGGCGCCGTATTCGCTCACCGCGAACGCCTGGACGGCGTGGCGGAGCTTCCAGGCGAGCGTCGCGTTCCGCCGCCGCGCGTCGGTGGCATAGATGTCGAAGGCGTGCGCCGTGAAGGAGAACGGGATGCCGGCGACGCGGCCGGCAATCGCGGCGCAGTCGGCGCGCTCGTTCGCGAAGTGCGCATGGATCCGGTCGACCCCGAGCCGCCGGAGCCGCCAGGCGGTCGCGAGCGCCTTCGGCCCGACGGCGAGCAGGCGGAGGTGCGCGAAGGGGTTCGCGCCCGCGGCCCAGTGGATCGCGGCGAGCGTCGTGAGCGTCCGCCACGGGCGTGTGACGAGCGTCCAGACGGCGAGCGCGATCACGCGGACGTCGAGGAGCGCGGGCGGCAGGACCGCCGCGGGCCGGAGCCGCTCGTAGGTCCCGTGCCGGACGGCCGACGGGGGGGCCGCGTAGAGCGCCGCCACGACGACCTCGTGCCCGGCGGCCGCGACCTCCACCATCTCGTTCACGACGAACGGCTCCGTCGGATCGGGGGGATACGCGGGGACGAGGTACGCGATGCGCATCAGGGGCTCCGCGGGCGCACGAGGAGCGCCTCGTACGCCTCCATCGTACGCGCGGCCATCGTCCGGACGTCGAACTCCCGCTCGATCCGCCGGCGCGCGGCGGCGGCGAGCCGGCGCGCGAGCGCCGGGTCGCGCAGGACGCGGAGCACGGCGCTCGCCACCGCGTCCGGTGCGCCCGGGGGAACGAGAAACCCCGTCTCCCCTTCGACGACGAGCTCGCGGCAGCCGCCGACGTCGGAGGCGACGGCGACGGCGCCCATCGCCATCGCCTCGACGACGGCGTTCGGAAAGCCTTCGTACGTCGAGGTGAGCGCGAGGACGTCGACGGCGGCGAGGAGCGCCGGCACGTCGTCGCGGAGGCCCGTGAAACGCACACGCGCCCCGAGGCCGAGGCGACCGGCGAGCGCCTCGAGCGCCGCCCGCTCGGCGCCCTCGCCCACGACGAGGAAGTCGACGTCCGGCACCGCCGCCGCCACCATCGCGGCGGCGCGGAGGAACGTCGGATGGTCCTTCTGCGGCTCGAGGCGTCCCACCTGCGCCACCAGCCGGCGCCCGGGGTCGAAGCCGAGCGCGGCGCGCGCGGCGTCGCGCGCGAGGGCGAACGGCGGGAGCGCGCCCAGGTCGATGCCGTTCGGAACGACGCGGATCTTCGCGCGCGGGAGGCGTTCGTGCTCGACGAGCAGGCGCGCGATCGCTTCGCAATTGACGAGGTACCCGTCCGTGCCGCGGTCGAGAACGCGCTCGATCGCGACCTGCCACGCCGGACGCCGAATCGTGTTCCGCTCCGCGGCGAGGACGACGGGGATGCCGAGGCCTGCGGCCGCGACGCGGCCGTAGACGTTCGCCGACCAGAGGATCGTGTGGAGCACGTCCGGCGCGAGCTGGCGGAGCGCGCCGCGGAGCCGCCGCATCCGGCCGAGGTCCGCCGAGCCGCGACGCGGGATCTCGACGACCGGGACGTCGAGCGCGCGAATCCGGCTCGCCCAGTAGCCGCCCGTCGAGAGCACGAAGACCGAGGGCGCGAAGCGCGTTCGATCGAGGTGCCGCAGGAGCTCGTGGAGCTGGTATTCGGCCCCGCCCTTCCCGAGCTCCCCGATGACGTACGCGACGCGGCGAGACGGGACGGCGGTCATCGCGACGCGGCGTCGGTGGCGGCGGGGCCGTTCAGGACGCGCGACGGCCGCGGTCCGCGCTCGGCTCGCGCGCGCTCGGCCGGTCCACGGCGGCTTTCAAGCGCCGGAGCACGTCGAGATCCGCGTCGAGCCGGGCGAGCCCCTCGATCACCTTCTCTGCCTGCTCGGCCGCCCACGCGATCTCCTGCCGGCTGAGCGCCTCGAGCGAACGCTTCAACTGCTCGTGGAGGGCGAGCAGCGCGGGGATGTCGCGGACGCCCGTCTGCGCGATGCGCCGAGCGAGCTCGCTGTGATACCGAATCAGCTCCTCCGCCTCCCGCCGTATGTCCGCCGGCATCGAGCCTCCCGCGGCGGCCCCTATTGACGCCCGCCCGCGAAGGATGTCTACATCCCGGTCCGCCCGTGGCGCAACTCAAAGGCAGCACCGCCGTCGCGCTGTTCCCGGCCACGGGGCCGCTCGCGTTCGACGCCACCCGCCTGGCGCAGTTCCTCGACCTCCAGCGGGGGCTCCTCCTCAGCACCGCGGACTTCGAGACACTCCCCGACCGGCTCGTTCAGGCGGCGGCGATCTTCCTCGGGATCCCGGCGGCCGCCGTCGGCGTCATCGAGGACGCACGGTACCGCATCCTCGCCACCTACGGCCTCCACGCGGACTACCGCACCGCTCACGACGCGACGCCGCTCTGGGACTCCGCGCTCTCGCCCGCGCTCGTGTCGGGCCGCTCGCTCGTTCACCGCGAGGTCGTCGCCGGGACGGAGCTGCAGACGATCGCGCTCCCCTTCAGCGCCGGCGACACGACCGGCGTGCTCCACCTCGTCATCCCCGCCGACCGGACCGTCGACGACCAGGACATCCAGCTCGGTCACGCGCTCGCGGTGACGGCCGGCGTCGCGCTCGCGAACGCGCGGCAGTGCCGTCGCCTCGCGCAGGTCGCGCGCCTCAAGTCCGACGCGCTCGCGTCGATGGCCCACGACCTTCGCGCGCCCCTCAACGCCCTCGTCGGCTATGCGAGCCTCCTCCGGGAGGGGGCCTTCGGGCCGCTCGCCGACGAGGCGCGCGAGATCGCCGCAACGCTCGAGCGCCAGGCGATCGAGCTCGTCGACCTCCTCGGCGCCACGCTCGACGTCGCGCGTCTCGAGACCGACCGGCTCCCCGTCCGCTGCGAGGAGTTCTCGCTCGCCGACGTGCTCGGAAGCCTCCGCGTCTCGACGTTCGCGCGGGCGGCGCGCGACGGGGTGCTCGCGGTCCACGTCCCCCCCGACCTGCCGCGCCTCCGCACGGATCGCGTGAAGGTGAAGGAGATCGTGCAGAACCTCGTCGACAACGCGCTCAAGCACGGCGCCGGCGGCACGGTCGCGGTCGAGGCCACGGTGGCACCGGAGCGGGACACGGTCCGGATCACCGTCCGCGACACGGGCCCCGGCATCGACGCCGACGCCGTCGCTCACCTCTTCGAGCCGTTCCGACCCGGCGCCGCGCGCACGAGCGGCACGGGCTTCGGCCTCTACATCGTCCGCTGTTTCGCCGAGGCGCTCGGCGGCCGCGTGGCCGCCAGGAGCCGGGTCGGCGAAGGAACGGCGGTCACGGTCGAGCTACCGCTGGAGGCCGCCGGCCCCTGACGCCCCCGGGCGGCGGAAGCGGTCGACGAAGTACTCGCACGTCTTCCGCATGCCGGTCGCGAAGTCGACCGTGGGGCGATAGCCGAGCAGCCGCTCGGCCTTCGAGATGTCGGCAAGCGTGTGGCGGACGTCGCCCGGGCGCGGGGCCACGTGACGGCGCACCGGCTCCTTCCCGAGGAACTCGCCGATCGCCTGCGCGATCGCGAGGAGCGAGTGCCGCGTGTTGCAGGCGACGTTGAAGACCTCGCCCGAGACGCCGGGCGCGTCCATCGCGAGCAGGTTTCCCTGCACGACGTTGTCGATGTAGGTGAAGTCGCGGGACTGCTCGCCGTCTCCGTGCACCTCGAGCGGCTCGCCACGCATCGCGAGATCGAGGAAGCGCGGGATGACGGCCGAGTACTTCGACTCCGGGTTCTGCCGCGGGCCGAACACGTTGAAGTACCGGAGGCTCACCGTCTCGAGCCCGTAGAGCTTCGCGAACGTCACGCAGTAGTGCTCCGCCGCGAGCTTCGACACCGCGTAGGGGGAGATCGGCCGGGTGGGAAGGGTCTCGACCTTCGGGAGCGTCGGGTCGTCGCCGTAGACCGAGGAGGACGAGGCGTAGACGACCCGGCGGACCTTCGCCGCGCGACACGCCATGAGGAGGTTGAGCGTCCCGGTGACGTTCACCTCGTTCGAGCTCATCGGGTCGTCGACCGAGCGCGGCACGGAGCGGAGGGCCGCCTCGTGGAAGACGCCGTCCACGCCGGCGACCGCGCGCGTGACGGTCGCGGAATCGCGGAGGTCGCCCTCGATGATCTCGACGTCCGGGATCGCCGTCAGGTTCTCCCGGTATCCGGTCGAGAAATCGTCGAGGACGCGAACGCGGTCGCCGCGACGAGCGAGCGCGTCGGCGATGTTCGAGCCGATGAAGCCGGCGCCGCCGGTCACGAGATAGAGCTTGCTCACGGGCGCGACTCTACGAGAGGCACCTCGCGGTCGCAAGCGCAGGCCACACGGCGGACGCGCGCGCTGCCGCGTTTGCCGAGCGCGTCGGCAGGTGTTAGCAGGGTTCGCTCCCATCCGTGCGCGTCCATGTCGCGATCGCCGTCGCTCTCGCATCGGCCGTGCGTCTCGCCGCGGCGTCCGCGGCGCCGCTCGCCGTACCCCTCGCGCTCGAGGAGCGCGCAGGCGTCGCGCGCCACGCCTTTCCCGCGCGCGCGAGCGTCCCATTCCCCCGCGGCCGGCTGAAGCCGACGACGCCCCTCTGGCTGGCGGCCGGCGAGCGCCGGGTGCCGCTCCAGACGGAGGTCCTGGAGCGCTGGCCGGACGGCACCGTCCGTTTCCTGCTGCTCGACTTCCTCGCCGACGTCGGAGCGCGGAAGACCGCGACCTACGTGCTGCGCGAGGGCCCGGGCCCCGCGGCGCCGGCGGGGCCCGCCGTCCGCCTCGAGCGCCCCGCCGCGGACCACTGGGTGCTCGACACGGGCGCCGTCCGTGTCGACCTCCGGCCCGACGCGCTTTTCGCCGGCATCGCCGCCGGCGACGCCCGGATGGGCGCGATCGCGGAGCCGGAGCTCGTCGTCGACGGCGTCCGGGGCGGACCCGCCGGGCGCGCGACGCTCGCCGTCGAGACGGAGGGCCCGGTGCGCACGGAGATCCTCCTCGGCGGGCGGTACCCGGCCGGCATGGCCTACGAGGTCCGCGTGGCGGCGTTCGCGGGCGAGCCCTTCCTCCGCGTCGCGCACACGATCACGAACCTCGCCGACGCGCTCTACGCGCCGGTCCGGTCGCTCCGCCTCGTGGTCCCGGGGACGTTCACCAGCGCGGCGGTCGGCCTCGACGGCCTCGCCCGTCCGCTCGGCAGCCTCACGGCGGTCCATCGGGTCGTGCACCGCGACGCCACGCCGGCCCTCCTCGACGGCGGCCCGGCGGGGCGCCACGCGGACGGCTGGGTGCGCGCGAACGGCAGCGACCTGGCCGTGACCCTCCTCGCCCCCGAGTTCTGGCAGCAGTACCCGAAGGTGCTCGAGGCGTCGGCCGACCACCTGGCCATCGACCTCCTCGGCGGCGGGGACGCGCCCGTCCCCTTCGGCACCGGAGCCGCCAAGACGCACGAGGTCTGGGTCGCCGTCGAGCCGGCGAAGGCGGCGGCGCCCGCGGCGAGCCTCGCCGCGGCGCTCGACGCCCCGCTCGTCGCGTCGCCGCCCGCCGCGTGGACCGCCGCGAGCCGCGCGCTCCCGCAGGCGCTCGACCCCGCCGCCGCCGGCGCGCGCGATTTCCTCGCGCGCCTCGCGACCGCCTACGCGGGATACGAGAAGCACGTCGCGCGGGACCGCTGGGACGACGGGCCGCCCGTCGCGTGCCGGGCCCGCACGACCGAGCACCCCCGGACGGGGTTCTACGGCGACCTCAACTGGGGCGACTGGCAGTTCCCGGGCTACCGCGACATGACGCGCGGGTGCGACGGCTGGGGGAACCTCGAGTACGACCTGCCGCAGGTGCTGGCGCTCGCGTGGGCCGCGACCGGGAGCCCGCAGTTCCTCGCCGGTCTCGACGCCGCCGCGCGCCACTACCGCGACGTGGACATCATCCATCACGCGCCCGGACACCTCGACTGGATCGGCCTCAACCACCCGCACAAGCCGCTGCACTTCTCGTTCGAGGCCGAGGAGAAGATCGACCTCGGCCACGTATGGACCGAGGGGCTCGTGAGCTATTGGCGCCTCACGGGCGACCGGCGCGCCCTCGCCGCCGCGCGCCGGCTCGCGGACGCGCTCGTTCCCCGCATCGCGAAGGCGAAGAACCCCCGCCAGTTCGGCTGGCCGATGCTCGCGCTCGTCGCCGTCTGGGACGCGACCGGCGACGCCCGCTACCGCGACGCCGCGCTCGCCTACGCGACCGCGGGCATCGCGGCGTTTCGCCCCACGCCCGCGGCCGGCGACTGGAAGATGGGCATCCTCGCCGACGGCGTTGCGGCCGTCGACGCGGCGACCGGCGACGCGCGGCTCCGCCGCTGGCTCGTGGCCTACGCGGAGGCCCTCGCCGCGGGCCGTACGCGGTGGACCGATCCGCGCTACGCGCTTCCGCTCGGCTACCTCGCCGCGGCGACCGGTGATCCGCGATGGGCCGCCGAGGCTCGCGACGTCGTCGCTCGGATGAAGATCGGCGAGTGGGGAAAGCCGCTCGCCGCGACGGCACGGACGGGGTTTCGGCTCCTCGCGCCGCTGCCGGCGACGCCGGAGCCATCGCGGCCGGCAACCGTGCACGCACCCCTCACACGCGGCCGCGACGCTCCTCCTCGGGCGTCGCCGGACGGACGGCGACGACCGTCACCGTCGCCCGGAGCGCCTGCCCGGCGCTCGGATGATTGAAGTCGGCACGCACCTCGTGCTCGCCGACCGCCAGCAGCCGGAAGCGCAGCTGCCGCCCGTCGGTCGACTTCAACCGGTACTCCTGGCCGACGACCAGCTCGAGGTCGGGCGGGAGCCGGTCGCGCGGAAGCGTCCGGACGAGCTCCGGGCGGGACGGGCCGTAGGCCTCCTCCGCGGGAATCTCGAGCTCGCGCGTCTCGCCCGGCTGCATGCCGGCGATGCGCGCCTCGAGCGCCGGGAAGAGCTGGCCGGCGCCGTACAGGATGGCGATGGGGCCGCAGCCGCCCGTCGAGTCGACGAGGTCGCCGCGCGCGAGCCGCACCGTGTACTCGAGCGTGACGACGCGCCCCTCCGCGACCTCCATCACGCGCTCCTCGCGAGCTGGCACACGACCGCGCCGAGCACGTCCGGGCTGCCCGTCGAACCGCCCTTCGTGACGAGCGCCATGCCGCCGTACGCCCCCGACATGAGCCGTCCGCGGACGACCATGGGACAGAGACGCGTCTCGAGCCAGAGCGACGGCAGCCCGAGCCCTTCCAGGACCTGGTAGCTCGTCTCCCCGCCGATCAGCACGAGGCCGCCGGGCCGCACGCGCGACAGCGCGGCGAGCGCCGCGCGCCGGAGCCCCGCGAGGACGGTGTCACTGTGCTCCGGAGCGACCTCGGGGGGCGGGACGACGGCCGCCGCGCGTCCCGCGCGCAGCGCGCGTCCCGCCGCGAGGCCGACGTGCTCCGCGCCCGCCGCGCCCTCGAGCGC
>Ga0070741_10015287_pt1 | contig 13038 bp, 10 predicted proteins | sample Coa_R1_4_FD_66440 | JGI IMG/M metagenome (GOLD analysis project Ga0070741, IMG submission 66440) | Surface soil microbial communities from Centralia Pennsylvania, which are recovering from an underground coalmine fire - Coalmine... | ecosystem: Environmental > Terrestrial > Soil > Unclassified ...
TACGGTCCGCCGACGTCGGGACCCTCCTGCCAGGTCAGTCCGAGCCAGCGCAGGTCTTCGATCATCGCCTGGACAAAATCCATCCGGAAGCGCACGGCATCGAGGTCTTCGTTGCGCAGGACGAGAACGCCGGCGGCGGCACGGGCGCGCTCGGCCGCGATCCAAAAAGTACGGGCATGGCCGAGATGAAGCAGACCGGTGGGCGAGGGCGCGATCCGCCCGCGATAAGTTGGAGTGTTTGCAGCCACTGATTTCCACTAAGCCTAAATTTCACAAAGATTGAACCGCTAATTCACACGCATAAACGCCATGGAAGACACCTGGCTCGATCGATGCAGGGCAAAAATTTTGCGTGAATCGGCGTTAATTAGCGGTTCAAAGTTTCCCATGCAAAAGCTCCTCTGCGTTTACTGTGCCTCCAGCGATCACCTCGAGCCAAAGTATCACGCGGTGGCGGAGGAGCTGGGCCGCGGCATGGTCGCCCGCGGCTGGGGCTTGGTTTACGGCGGCGGACACGTCGGCCTGATGGGCATTGTTGCCCGCGCGGTCAAGGCGGCCGGCGGGCATGTGGTTGGGATCATTCCCGATTTTATGATCTCGCGCGAACTGGCCTACCATGAAGCGGACGAGCTTGTCACCGTGACCACCATGCGCGAGCGCAAGCGGCTGATGGAGGAGCGCGCGTCGGCCTTCGTCACCCTCCCGGGCGGGATCGGCACCCTCGAGGAATTCGCCGAGATCGTGACGCTCCGCTACCTGCGGCGCTTGGACAAGCCGGTCGTGCTGGTCAACCAGGACGGTTTTTACGACGACCTGTTGAAATTTTTCGCGCGCATGGCGCGGGAGCATTTCACCTCCGCACGTGCCGCCGGCCTGTTCACCATGGCCCGGACCGTGGATGATGTCTGGCCGCTGCTCGAAGGCGCTCCACCGTACGAGGCGGATGCGCTTTGGCGGTAGGGAGGCGAAGGGGACGGTCAGCGCCAGAGCGCAACCACATCCTCGGTCCGCACCCAACCGGTCTGGCCGTTGGCGAAAACGAGGCGTGACCAGCCAAGGAAGGTCTTGTCCACCACGGCGAGGTTGCCGGCGGCGAGCGGCGAGGTTTTCTGCGTGCTGTCGACTTCGGTGGGGATGGAGCGCAGCGTGGTGGAATGCCAGGCGATGACGGCGCGCGCGTCGGCGGCCTGGCCGTAAGCATAAAGCCCGGCGCCCGCGCCGGCGGCAGCGAGCAGGGCGAGGATGAGCAAGAGCAACGCGATTAACTGGGTCCAGGCCGGAAGGTGTCCGTAGGCGCGCAGCAGCAGCAGGGCGAAAGCGAACGCGGCCAGGGTGGCGAGCGCGACAAGGACCAACTGCCATTCCGCCGGCGAGGCCAGGCGGGCGACAAGCTGCAGCGGGGTGGGTGAGGCGAAGGCGGCAAGCTCGGAGGCGGCATAGCCGGCGTGCTCGAAGCCGAGCGCGAGATTCCAGCGCAGAGAGGCGTTTTCCGGATGCTGAACAAAAGCCGCGGTCCATTGCGCCGCCGCTTCCGGCCAGCGATCCTGCTGAACGAGCGCGAGACCGAGATTATGGCGTGCGATCCAGTCGGTCGGCGTCCGCGCCAGCGCGGCGCGCCAGCCACTTTCAGCGGCGCCAAAATCACCGGCGTGGTACGCCGCCATCGGATCGGCCGGCGCCGGGGCGTCGGCCCGGAGCGTGAGCACAAGCAGGATGGCGGCGGCAAAGGGCAGAAGATTGCGGGGCAAGAGCAGCGAGGCGGCGGAGAATTTTGGCGCGGGCCGGGCGGCCAGCGCCGCGGCGGCCCGGTCAGGCCAGTCGGGGGGGAGGGCGGCACCGGCGGCGTAAAGGGCGCGCTCAGATTCGCGCCAGAGTTGCTGCCAGGCGGCGTCATCGAAAGCGGTGGCGGGCGGCGCCGCGTGGCGGAGGCGGGCGAGAATGATTGAGTCATGCTGCCAGGCGAGGAGAAGGCGGGTGCGCTCCGCCGGTTCGGTCGTGGCGCGAAGCCGGGCGAGCGTCACGGCAAGGCGGGCATGAGCTTCGCGCTGGGGGAGGCGTGGATCGGTGGCGCGGGCGCGGCGCAGCGCCAGCGCCAGCCAGAACAGCAACAACCCGGCAAACGGCGCAAGGAGCGCGGCGACGAGTGTCTCGCGGTCCCATGGCACCGGCGCCCGGCCGGCACCCGGCAGGGTATCGCCCGGAATCGCCGTCGGCCCGGCCGGTGGACCGGGCAGCTTCAACGCCGGGCCGGTGGGCGCGGCGGGCACGTTTGCCGCCGGCTGGCGGGAATTGGCCGCCATGGCGGGCGTGACCGTGACGGTCAGGCTGTCGGTTGTAATTGTTTTATAACTACCAGTTTTCGGGTCAAAATAAACGAAGTGCGAAGGGGGCAGCGTGTAGGTGCCGGCCTTGGTCGGAATGAGAATGGCATCCTCCGTCAACGTGGCGTCGAAGAGCAGGCCATTTTTCAATTCGCGCTTCGGCTTTGACGACACGACCTGAAAATCCTGCGAGACTTCACGGGCGGGGAGGCCGGCGATATCGGGCCAGTTGCCCGTACCGCTCAAGGCCAGCGTCCAGGTGATGGGTTCGCCCACCGCCACCGTGGCGGGAACGGCCTTGCTCGTGAAGGCGAACTGTCCGACCGCACCGCTGAAGTCGGCGGGCCCGGGCGGCAGCGGCTTGATCGTGAAAGTGGGGGCATTGCTTGCCACCGTGCGTTCGACCAGGCGGGGAAAGGCGAAAGAGAACGGATCGAAGGGCGAACCGCCGACGGCGAGCTGGACTTGCTGGCGCACCGGCGAGAGGGTGATTTCGCCGGGGGTGCGGGCATAACCGCGGCTCTTGTAGACGACGCCGAGATGCGGCTCGCCGTTGACCGCCAGCTCGAATTGATCGGGCTTTGACCAATCCTCCACCGTGAGCGGAGCGGGCGACCATTGCAGGTCGCCGATGCCCTGCGGCCGGTACCGGCGTGCAAGATCGAGGGTGTAACTGAGGGGAAAGACTTCGCCGGCCCAGAATTCGCCTCCGGCCGGGGCGAGCTTGGCATGGGCCGCATCTGCCACCGAACCGGCCGAGCCCGGGTTGCTCCCTCCCGTGGCGGAAGCGTTGGTGTCGATGTCGAACGTGACGGCCGGAACCTGGACGTCGCCCTTGTTCGTCGCGACCGTGAAGGCGGGTATTTCGGCCGCGCCATGACGGGTGGGATGGGCGAGGTAGGTGATGGTGTAATTCGAACTGGACTGGCCATTGATGATGGAGAGGCCGGAACTGCGCGAAGAAATATCAATTTCCATGCCGGGCACCGGCGGCGGCTTGATGGAATCGTCCTTTGGCGTGCAGTCGTCGAAAACCAGCTTGAGTTCGCAGTCTTGGTCGAAGGCCAGCGTTCCGCCGGAGGGCTCCCAGTGGGCGGTTTGGGCCCGGGCGGCAGCGGCGAGAAGCGACGCGAGGAAGAAGAGGAAAGGTATGCGCATGGGTGTCACCAGTTTTTTCCGTTGTCGGCCGGCGGCTTGGTTTGGCCGCGCATCAGTTCATAAAGGAGGGCGGGCGAATCCTGCTGCTTGAGCTGGTCGAGTTTTTCCAACGGCACGGCAAGGGCGGGATCGGAGGCCTCGGGACTTTTTTGCCGCGGCGTGCCGCCAAATTTCTGAAGCTCGCGCGCGTCGGCGATCTGCGGCTTCGAGGGCGGTTGAGCCGGGGGAGGCTTCATTGACCCGAAGGCAGAGGGTCCGAGCTTCGGCTGGTTTTGGGCGGGCGAGCTCTGGCTCTGCTCCGGATGGGAAGCCTGGTTGGGCTGTTTCGACTGCGATCCCTGGTTTTGCTGCGACTTGTCGCTGGATGAATTTTGCGGCTGGGACTTTTGATCCTGATTACTCTGTTTTTGCTCCTGTTGCTGCTGAGACTGGTTTTGCTGCGGCTGGGGTTGCGGCGGAGGCGGTTTCTGTTCCGGCGGCTTTTTCAACAGGGCAGCGAGCTGGCGGCGGAGTTGCGGCCAGTCCGCCGCCTTGCGGTCGAGGGCTTCGCCGGCGTCAACCGCGGCGAGCGCATCGCGCACCGGTCCGGCCGGAACGGACTTCTGGGAATTTTGCAGCCGCTGGCCATAAGTGAGCGTGGTCTGGGCGAGATCGGCCCAATTCCCCGCGGAGGTCGTTTTTTGCCCGGCGAGGCGGCCGACAAGGTCGGCGACCGGCGCGGCATAGGTGTCTTCGTCCGCCGCGCGGAGCCGGTGGGAAAATACGGAGGCGAACAGGCAGAAGAAGGCCAGGGCAGCCGCCGCCGTCTGCAGTGCGGCCTTCCGGCGGGCGCCTTCCGGCGGGGGTGCCAGGCGCACCTCGCGCGGCCGCGGCCGGACGGGGAACTCGAGCCAGAAACTGATGAGCAGGCAGAGCAGGGCGGGCGCAAGCGCCCACTGAAAGCGGTCGACGAAGCGGACGCGATTCTCCTCGTGGAACTGGCCCCGGCGGCCGGCGTCAACCGTGGCTTGGAGCAGGGCGGGCAGATCGACCCAGCTGCTGGCATCAGCATAGGCACCCCCGGTTTTTTCCGAGAGCTCGCGCAAGGTGGCGTCCTCCCGTTTGGAGAGCACCACCGCACCGCGGCCGTCCTTGACGAATCCGCCGGCGCCGTCAGGGATCATCGCGCCGGAGCTCGTGCCGACGCCCAGACCGATAACCCGGATGTTTTTGCGTTTCAGATCGTCGATCAGCGGCCGCCAGTCGTCGTCGGTGGCCTCGCCATCGCTCAAAATGATGAGATAGCGGTCGGCATCGGCGTTGCTGAAAGCGTCGAGGGACGTCTCGAGCAGGTCCCGGTAATTAGTGCCGCCTTCCGGCATGAAGCCGGTGTTGAGGGCGGGAAGAAATTCATGGAGAATTTCGTAATCGGCGCTGAGCGGGCTTTGCAGGAATGCCGTGCCGGAAAAGACCACGAGGCCCACCCGTTCGCCGCGGAGACGGTCGAGCAGCGATTGGATGAGAAGTTTGGCGCGGTCGAGGCGCGAGGGCGCGACGTCCTGGGCGTTCATGCTGCGGGAAAGATCGAGGGCGAGCAGGATTTCCCGCGATTGGTCAAAGACCGGCTCCTCGATCCGGCCCCATTGCGGCCGGGCCAGGGCGACGATGGCGAGGGCGAGGCCGGCACAGAGCCAGGGCTGGGCCCGGCCGGTCCTGCGGGCAGGGCCGGAAACGAGCGAAAGGTGCCGCGCATCCGCCTCGGCCTGAAGAATTTTGGGATGAATGGAACGGGCGACGGCGGCGCGGCGAAACCATCCCCACGCCAGCAGGGCGGCAGGGGCAAAGAGCAGCCAAAGGACATGTGGCCAATAGAAGTTCATGACAAACGCGGCGCGGATCGTGGCCCGCCGGCGGTGCCGGGCCGGGCCAGCAGGGCGGCCAGCAGCAGCAACGCGATGCCGGGAACGGCGAGCCAGGGAAAAAGCTCGGTCGTGATGAGATAGGAATGAGCCTGAAACTCGATTTTTTGCGCCCGATCGATAGCCTTGAAGGCGTTTTCAATCGTGTCGGAGTCCGCAGCGCGGAAATATTTTCCACCGGTAGTATCGGCGATGTCGATGAGCGAGTCCTCGTCGAGATCGGCATCATGGCCGGCGCCGACGGTGTAAATGGGAATGTCGCGGGAGCGGGCGATGTTCGCCGCTTGGGCGGGCGCGAGCGCGCCGGCATTATTGGCACCGTCGGTCAGGAGAACGACGAAGGCGCCCTTGCGGTGACCCTGGTCGGTGCGCGCCGGTTGCTCCAGGCGGGTAAGGGCAAGGCCAAGCCCGTCGCCGATGGCGGTTTGGTTCGGATCCACCAAGCCAATACGCAGGCGCTCGACCTGTCGCGCCAGCCAGGCATGGTCGAAGGTGAGGGGCGCGAGCGTATAGGCATTCTTGGCAAAGAGGACCACGCCGATGCGATCGTTGGTCCGGCGGTCGATGAAGGCTTGGATGACCGGCTTGATCGCCTGCAGACGGGTGAGGGCCTGGCCGTTTTTTTCATAATCCGGCGTGGTCATCGAGCCGGAGAGGTCGATCGCGAGCATGATGTCGTAGCCTTGCGACCGCACTTCGCGCTTGTCGTCCACCCGCTGCGGCCGGGCGAGCGCGGCGATAATCAGGACGAGGCCGGCGCCGGCGAGAATGGCGGGCCAGCGCGAGGCGGGTGCGAGCGAAGGGCGGTGCCAGGCGGCGGCAAACGGCACGAACAGAACCGGCACGCGCCGGCGCTGCCGCAACCAGATCGCCGCGGGAATGGCCAGCATCGCCAAAAACCAAAGAGGATTGTGGAGAACGAAATTGCCCATGTTCAGCTGCGCATGCGCGCGTGGAAAAATTTCACCAGGGCGTCGAGCCGGTCCTCCTCGGTGGTGACGGTGAGGCGGCTGCGCGCGTCGGGAAAGAGCGCGGACCAGGCGGCTTCGCGGCTGGCGCGCCACTCCGCGTGGGCCGCCCGCTGCGCCGCCGATCCATCGAGCATGACCAGGCGTGCCGCCAGCGGATCATAGGCGGCAAAGGCTTCGCCCGCCGGCAGGGCGCGCTCCCACGGATCGTCCACCCGGAATCCCATGGTCTGGTAGCGACGTCGCAAAATCGACCAGCCTTCCGGCGCGGGGCGCGCGGGAAAATCGCTGAGCCAGACCAAAATGGTGTGTTTGGGCGTGGCGCGGGAAAGCAGGCGCCAGGGAATTTCCAATTGTGGATCGCGATTTTCAGATTGGCGGGACGCCGCGGCCGGACGGTTTCCCGCTCCGCGATCCGTTCTCCGCGCTGCCGAGTCAATCGGCGGGGGCGGCTGGCTGAGCAGGCTGGCGGCGGCGTGGAGAATGCGGCCGCGTCCGCGCACCGGCTCGCGAAACATATATCCGTCCGGCCCGGCGTGGACGAAGCCGACCCGGTCGCGGTTGACCGCGCCGAGCAGCATGACCAGGCCGGCGAGCTCGAGCAGCGCCTCGCGTTTGGAAAGCGCGCCGGAGCCGAACTGCAGGCTGACCGAATCTTCAAAGACAATGAACAGGGTGACTTCGCGCTCCTCGACGAATTTTTTCCGGTAGGGCTCGCCCAGCCGGGCGGTGACGTTCCAGTCGAGATCGCGCACGTCGTCACCGAATTCGTACTTCACCACCTGGTCGAACTCCATGCCGCGGCCGCGGAAGGCGGAGCGGTATTCGCCGCTCAGCACGGTTTCGACGGCATGACGCACCCGCCATTCCAGCCGGCGCAGCAGGGCGAGCGGCGCCTCGATGTTTGGCGGGGAAGCGGACGCGTTGAAAGGTGGGGGGATTGCGGTCACAGCGGCAAGGTAGGGCGAACCATCCTCGGTGAGCCGCGACTCGGCGTGGCGCCTCGCCCTACCGGAAAAATCATTTCAAAGGCACGGGCGTTTTCTCCAAAATTTGCGCGACGATCTTGTCCGGCGTCACCTCGGCGGCCTCGGCTTCGTAGGTCAGGCCCATGCGGTGGCGGAGCACCTCGGGGGCGAGTTCCTGCACCAGGGAGGGGCTGACAAAATCCTGGCCGCGCAGCCAGGCGAGGGCCCGGCCGGCCTGGTAGAAGGCGAGCGAGGCGCGCGGCGAGGCGCCGAAATTAAGCTGACGCAGGCCGGCGCCATTGCCGCCAGGCTCGGCCAGCACGCGAGTGGCGCGGACGACCGAAAGAATGTAGCCCTGCACGGCAGGCGCGACGTGAATCTTGTCCACCTCGGCCCGGAGCGCGAGCAGCTCTTCGCCGCTCGAGACGGCGGTGAGTTCCGGCTGGCGCGTCACCTGGCCCCAGCGGGCGAGCATGTTGCCCTCCTCCTCGGCGCTCGGATAATTGACCAGCAGTTTGAACAGAAAGCGGTCGGTCTGTGCCTCCGGCAGCGGATAGGTGCCCTCCTGGTCGATCGGGTTTTGCGTGGCCATGACGAAAAACGGCCGCGGCAGGACGTGGGTCTGGCCGCCGATCGTGACCTGTCGCTCCTGCATGGCCTCAAGCAGGGCGCTTTGCACCTTGGCCGGGGCGCGGTTGATTTCGTCGGCGAGGACTAAATTGGAAAAAATCGGACCGCGGTGGGGGGTGAAGGTGCCTTCCTTGGGCGAAAAAATCATCGTCCCGACGACGTCGCTTGGCAGCAGGTCGGGAGTGAACTGAATGCGGTCGAATTGCACGCCGAGCGCGGCGCCGAGCGACTTGACGAGCAGCGTCTTGGCCAGGCCGGGCATGCCCTCGAGAAGGACATGGCCATTGGCCAGCAGGGCGACGAGCAGGCGCTCGACGACCGCATCCTGGCCGATGACGGCCTTGCTGATTTCTTCGCGGAGTTTTTGGGACCAGGCGGATCCGGTGGGCATAAAGCAAATGAAATGAGACAACGGGCGTGGTGCGAGGGAAACTTTTCGCAAGGTTTGACTGGAACAACCTCGCAAGGTTTCACTCAGATCCACCCCAATGGCAGACGGCTTCGACCAACTTGACGAAAATTTGCGCCGGCGGCTCGCTGCCCTCGGTTTGCGCGCGGGTGACGTGGAGGAGAAGTTTATCCGCGGGAGCGGGCCGGGTGGTCAAAAAATCAATAAAACCTCCTCCACCGTCTGGCTGCGGCACGGGCCGACCGGCCTGGAGGTGCGGATGCAGCGCGAACGTTCGCAGGTCGCGAACCGCGCGCTTGCCTGGGCCGAGCTTTGCGCCCGGCTGGAAGCGCGCCGCCGCGCCGCCGCCGCCGCGGTCCGGCAGCAGCGGGAATTGCAGCGTCGCCGCACCCGCCAGAAAAATCGGGGTCAAAAGGCGGCCATGATTGAAATCAAACGCCATCGCGCCCGTCACAAGGCGACGCGAAACCGGGTGAGAATGGACGAATGAAATCTGAGATCAGAGATCAGAAATCAGAAGTCAGAGGTCAGAGATGGCCCCGCCAAGTGGCTTCTGCCCTCTGTCTTCTGATCGCCGGCTCCTGTCTCTTGCTCGCTGGTTGCGCCACCGCGCCCAAGTCGGTTCCACTCCGGCCGCCCGCGCTCACGCCGGCCCCGGCGCCGCCGGCCGCTCCGCCGGAGACGAAGCCGGCGCCACCGCCCCCCTCGCCCGCGCCGGCCCCCCAACCGCCGCCCGCTCCGCCGAGCACGCCGCCTTCCCCCCAAGCAGCCGCACCGGAGCCGACGGTGGAAAAGGACGAACTTGTCGTCGCCATCGACTCGCAGCCGTCCGGCGCAACCGTGGTCGTGAACAACATTCCCATCGGCAAGGCACCGCTGCGGCTGAAGGTAAAGGCCACGCCGCAGGGATTTTTCCGCGATTACCTCACGGTGAAGGCGCGGTTCCTGGCGGCGAACGCCTCGGAAACCTCCCAGACGGTAGAGGAGGATTGCACCCCGCTGCAAAAAATTCCCTCTGGCATCCTCTTCACCCCGCGGGGCACGCAACGGCAGGAACAACAATAGGCGAAACGAACCGTCCGGCCGGGCCGCCGCCTACCGCCGGCCGCGATAGACTCCAAAGGTGCGAAATGAGAAATTCATTTTGTAACGCATTATGTTACAAGCGCGGTTGAGCGAAGGCGGTTCCTCTCGACCGAAAATGCTCTAGCTACGACGGACGACGTCGCGCGGGGCGGTCTCGACCGATCCCGGGCCGGGCAGGTCCTTGGTGCCTTTCGCGCCGAGTTCGGCGAAGCGTCGCGCGCCCGGCAACAGCGCCTGCTCGAACGAGCCGACGGCGGAATTGTAGCCTTTGACCGCGGTTTCCAGACCGCGGCCGACCTTGTCGAGATGCTCGGCAAAGGTCGCGGCGCGATCGTAGAGATCGCGGCCGAGGCGGCTGATTTCCTCGGCATTTTTCGAGACCGCCTCCTGGCGCCAGCCGTAGGCTGCGGCCTTGAGCAGCGCAATCAGGGTCGTGGGTGTGGCCAAAAGCACGCGCCGGGCGATGGCGCGTTCCATCAGCGAGCTGTCGGCCTGGAGCGCGGCGGTAAGGAAATGGTCGCCGGGAAGGAATAGCACCACGAACTCAGGCGCGGGCTGGAACTGCTCCCAGTAATTTTTTGCACCAAGGGCGTCGATGTGGCCGCGGACTTTCGCCGCGTGCTCGGCGGATTTCTCCGCCCGGACATTTTCATCGGTGACCTCGAGCGCGGCGCGGTAAGACTCCAGCGGCGCCTTGGCGTCGACCACGATGCGCTGGCCGCCGGGCAGGCGGACGACGAGATCGGCGCGCAGCGCGCCCGCGGTCTGCTGCTCGACAAAATCGCAGTACGGCAGCATGTCGGCCATCTCCACCACGCGGCGGAGCTGCAGCTCGCCCCAACTGCCGGCATAGCTGGTCGAGCGCAGAGCGGTGGAGAGCTTGCCGGCCTCGGCCTGGAGCCGGAGCTGGGCGGTCTGCAGCGACTCGAGCTGCTGGCCGAGCTGGCCGTAGGCGCTGGCGCGCGCCTTCTCAATCTCGGAAATTTTCGTATCCACCTTCTCGAGTGAATCGCGCAGCGGCTTGACCAGCGAATTGATCGCCTCCTGGCGTCTTTCCAGGTCACCCTTGGCGCCTTCCTGAAATTTTTCCAGCGTCGTTTGGGCCAGTGCGAGGAAGGACTCGTTGCTGCTCTTCAGGGCTTCGGAGGAGAGCGCCTTGAAGGTGTCGGCAAACTTGATCTCGGCTTTTTGCAGCGCCTCACGCTCGGCGCTCAGCGCTGTCTCGAGACGGGTCGCCTGGGTCTTCACCGTGTCGCATTCGGCGCGGAGGGCGGCAAGATCGAGCTGGGCTTTCCTCAACTGCTCGTCGGCGGCGCGGGCCCGCTCCGCCAGGGTGGCGGATTTCCGGCCGAGCCAGAGCCAGACAATCAGTCCGCCCAGGACCGCGGCGACGAATGCGACAAGGGTCGTCATGGCGCAAGCGTGTCGAAAGTCGCGCCGCGGCTCAAGCTCGGGCCGCGGTTCTTTTTAACGCAGAGGACGCAGAGGCATGGAAGAGGGCGCGGAGTTTTTCTCCATGTCCGTTTTTTCCTCTGTGGCCTCTGCGTTTTATCTGAAACTCAGCCATCGTGCCGGGTGAAGAGGTCGGCAATGATGTCCTCGATCGGCACGTCCTCAATCGTGATGTCGGCCACCGGTCCGGCGGCGAGGATGCGCTGCGACACGGCCACGACCTGGTCGCCCGGAACGTGGAGCGTGATTTCGCCGTCGTCCGCCGTCGACGACTTGCCATTGGCGAGGTCGGCCAGCGCGGGGAATTTCCCGTCGGTCGGCCGGAACTTGATGATTTTTTTCCGCCCGCCGGCGGCTTCAAGGCGATCGAGGCCGCCGTCGTGGATTTTTTTCCCTTTGTGGATGACAATGACGCGTTCGCAGAGCTCCTTGATGTCGGCCATGTAGTGGCTGGTGAGGAGGATGGTCACGCGATTCTTGCGGTTGTAATCGCGGAGGAACGCGCGCACGGCCTTTTGCGAGACGACGTCGAGGCCGATGGTCGGCTCGTCGAGGAAGAGCACGCGCGGCCGGTGGAGCAGGGCGGCGATCAGCTCCATCTTCATGCGCTCGCCGAGCGAAAGTTCGCGTACCATGACATTGAGCTTGGGCCGCACGGCGAGGAGATCGACGAGTTCATCGAGCGTCTTCTGGTAGGCCGCGGCCTCCAGGCCGTAGATGTGGCGCAAGAGGAGGAAGGACTCGATGGCGGGGAGGTCCCACCAGAGCTGGTTTTTCTGGCCGAGGACGAGGGCGAAGATGCGGCGGTAGGCGTTTTCGCGCTTCGAGGGATTGAAGCCGGCGACGCGCGCGGTGCCCGAAGTCGGATAGATCAGGCCGGAGAGCATTTTCAGCGTGGTGGTCTTGCCCGCGCCGTTGGGTCCGAGGAAGCCGACGAACTCACCCTCGGCGATGTCGAACGAGATGTCGTCGGCCGCGCGCGTCTCCTCGAACTCGCGATGAAAAAGTCCGCGCACGCCGCCCCAGAAGCCGGGGCGCTTTTTGTAGGTGCGGAAAACGCGTGTGAGATGGCGGACTTCGATCATCGAAGAGGGAGAGAAGGATTCAGGATGCAGGATTCAAATCCAGAGGGCAGGACGGCTTCAGTTTCCGTTTGGAAATGCCGAATGAAGCGCAAAGCCGCCAAGACGCAAAGGAAACGTGCGGACGTCGTGAGGCTGAATTCCAAGATTGCGGTCAGGGCTGCTATGGACAAAAGCTCCATTCGAGATTAACCGATGGACTTAATTTTCCTGCGGATTCTAGGCCTGATTACAATAGTACGGCTTCATCCCTTTTGGAGTCCATATTTCTGACGCACTTTCGGGCTTTTTGGTGTGGTAGTAGCGATTGCGTGTTGGGTAGGGATATCGGCTCTTTTGGTATCAGAATCTTCATCTGCTGATTACGCAGAGTACTGTTTAGTCTATGGGACAGGTTTTATTTTTCTGCCCATGCTCGCCTTACCAATTTGTTCATGCATCCGGCTATATTTTATTCTTTTTTCGACGCGTTGGAGATCGGTGGTCGATTGGGCACTTACGCATATCAGCGGGATTATATGCATCGCGATCGGATGTTATTGGCATTCTGATTACGCCATTTATTTTCTCGCGGCTGGTGCAATGATTTTGTGCACATTTCCTGTTTTCACCTTTGAACGGATCTTCGGCAAAATCCTTCCACAGAAATCCTAACCAAAAACAAAAAGCCGGAGGCGGGTGCCTCCGGCTTAAGTTAAGTTGAATCGGGCTGAACGGATCAGCTCGTGGCGGCGGGCTGGGCGTCGGCGGCCGGTTGTTGCGGCTGCGATTCCATTTCCTTCATCGCGGCCTTGCGCGAGAGGCGGACCTTGCCGGTCTTCTCGTCGATACCGATGCACTTGACCCAGATCATGTCGCCCATCTTGACCACGTCCTCGGTGCGGCGCACGCGGAAGTCGGCGAGTTCGCTGATGTGGACGAGGCCTTCCTTGCCTGGCATGCATTCGACGAAAGCGCCGAAGTCCTTGGTGCCGGTGACGCGGCCGTTGTAGAGCTTGCCGACCTCGATCTGGGCGCCGCCGCCGCAGAGGGAGTCGATTTCCTGCACGGCACGGTTCATCGCGTC
>Ga0070741_10015288_pt1 | contig 13037 bp, 8 predicted proteins | sample Coa_R1_4_FD_66440 | JGI IMG/M metagenome (GOLD analysis project Ga0070741, IMG submission 66440) | Surface soil microbial communities from Centralia Pennsylvania, which are recovering from an underground coalmine fire - Coalmine... | ecosystem: Environmental > Terrestrial > Soil > Unclassified ...
GCACACTTGTCTCCTACCTCGGAGTGAATACGATAGGCAAAATCAAGCGGCGTCGAGCCAACAGGCAAGTCTTTGACCTCACCACGAGGCGTGAAGACAAAAATCTGCTCCTGGAAGAGATCGTCCTTGACCGCCTGGACGAATTCGGTAGCGCTGGCACTGGATGTACGCAGTTCGCGCTGCCACTCGGCAAGTTGACGCAGCCAGACCAGCAAATCTTTGGCCGATGAGGATGCATGGTCGCCCACATCTTTATAATGCCAGTGCATGGCAACACCATACTCGGCCATTTCGTGCATAGTATGTGTGCGAATCTGGATCTCTACAAGCTGGTCGTCCAGGCAAAACACCGTTGTATGCAGCGCCTGGTAGCCGTTGGGTTTGGGATTGGCGATAAAGTCTTTGATACGCCCCTCTTTTGGCTTCCAGAGGCTATGGACATGGCCGAGTGCAATATAGCAATCGGTCGTTGTATCAACCAGAATACGGAAGGCGATCAGGTCGTGGATCTGGCTGATCTCGGCAGCAGCTCGCAAATCCTTAAATGACTTGATCTCACCGCTGACGCTACGGACGAGTTTCTTGTAGAAGCTATAATAATGTTTTACCCGCCCGGAGACTTCCGCCTTCACGCCAATCGAGACCATTTCCGCCCGCAACATCGTGCAGACACGCTCTACATAGGAACGCCACTGCTTGCGCTCCATCTCAACTATGTTGCGCACCCAGGCAAATTTATCAGGTTCAAGAACCTGGAAGGCAAGATCTTCTAATTCACTTTCCACACGGGACATACCCAGGCGACCAGCCAGCGGAGCGTAAATTTCGCGCGTCTCCTGGGCCATTGTGAGCATCTCCTGACGATCACCTTTATAGGAGCGCTTGCAGATCAAACGCATGGCATGCAAGCGGTACGCCAGTTTGAGCAAGACCACCCTGGGATCTTCCGCCATTGCCACGAACATCTTACGGACAGTCTCGGATTGCTGACGACGCATGGCCTCACGAATACGCGGCTTTTTGCTTTCAGCGGAATTAGCAGCAGTATCCTCGCGCTCATCATGCGCCTTCTTCAAGGCCATCAGTTGAGGATTAGTATTGCTCAGAGCCGCACTTTGCTTTTTGCGCTCCAAAATATTGAGACGCCACATGCTGCCCACGACGCGCGCTGTAGGTGCACCTAAGACCTGTTCTACACGATCCAGGGGCAAAAGGTCTGCGTCCACAGCCTCAAAGACAAGCCCGGCAGCAATGCCAATGTCATCAACATGCATCATCTGAGCAAGAATGGTCGTCACGGCAAGAGCATGCTCCAGAGGTGGAATAGGCCGCGTACCGGTCACTCCCTGACAGGTTTCCAGGGCCAGATGGAAGGCACGAATCACCTTGCCCATCTCGTCAGGGGCCATATATGGGCGCACCAGGGTCAGCAGTCGCGCCATTGCATCGGCGTAGGGTTGCTGGGTACGATCTTCAGCTACAGGTCTCTCTATCATAACCATTTTGCATCCCGCGTATCTGGCATGCCCGCTCAGGGCAATGCAGAGTGTATGTTCTGGTTCAGTTCAATATAATCATGTATTGAAACGAGTTTTCAAAAATCTAGCGAAATATAGCGTTTTCTAACGTTTTATGCCACGTTCTGCCAGAGAACAGTGCACACGCGTTCGAGAAGTTGGCAGTCCTGTGGCCTGGCTACACATGGTTCTCCTTTGACACGTTTGAAAGCCAGATAGCCACTGGAATAAATCGAATTGACCTGCTTGATCCAGCGACGCTTCACACGTACTACATCGCCCTTGTGGAAACCTTCTAATTCCTCATTGACTTGATACTGGACTCGTCCCTGACCTTTGCGTGGCAGATCATGATACTGCCGCCTGGTTCGACGAGGACGAAACGCAATCTGATAGAAGTGCTCTTGATTGTAAGGAATGCTCTCGCCGCTGTCATAGGTCGCAATACAGAGTGCATCTGCATCATGTGTTTTCGGCAGATCCCTTGCCTTGCGGAGCATGGCTGTCTGGTAGCCAAACAGCGTGGCAAGGGGAACCAGCTCGCCGAGAGCAGCATAGAGGTAGCTTTTGCCCTGCATTGTCCGTTGGGCTATCTGATCCAGATGTCCACTGACCCCTTGCACTTTGAGCGTCACCTTGCCATTGTGGACCTGATGGTGACAGGTTTCACACAGGCACAGCAAGTTCTCCAAGGTATCTTTCCCCCCATGCTCACGATAGATAATGTGATGAGCTTCCAAGCGAGTGTTTTTCTTGCCACAGTTCTGGCATTGATAACCATCGCGCATTAAGCAAGCCAGGCGCAAGTTCTCATCCAGCCGTGTGGGGTCCTGGTATTGACTCCCTTTGAGATGAGGATTGTTGAGTCGTGCAAGGTCTACTTGCACATCTTCTATCAAGATGAGTGAAATGGGAAGTGGGATCTGCCTGACCACCCGGATCACCTCCTCCACGTTGGTTTTGATGGAAGGTGGAATCCTCCCACTCCGCTTACTTGACGCTCGGTTGGCAAACCTTTTTGGGCGGTACCACTTCCGCTTCCTGCGGTTTCTGCGGTTGCGGCGACGGCTTTCCATTTTGTCTTTCACATCCTGACGATGCTGGATCTCAGCCGACAAGAGGATGTGCCCATTGCCAACACAGCAGATTCCTGTGAAGCGGCTACCCTTGTCAATGCCCAGTGTGACCTCCTGGACGTTTTCCTCACATTGCCACTGTAACTGAATGGTAAAAGGCATGCGTCTTATCACCCTGGCCCGACCTGCTTTGAGCAGTTTGCGAGCTTTGGCTGGGGTGCAAGGCATTAAGGCTTGTCCATTCTGGTTTCGCACATACACAAACATGGTGGCTTTAAGCCCTCCTTGTGGGAGTAAAATGCCCCTCGCGAGTGTTGAAAATGGCTTTTTGCAGCATCCACACCTTCAGCTTTCGCTTACCCTTAATGGATACCGAGAGTTGCACCTGACTGGAGCACCATCTGTGGTCTCATGACCATTCCAACTACTACCTGTGGTCCGCTGTTAGCTCCATGAACCCAGTACCATACAGCACTCGATCTTTAGGAACTATATCCAAGTTAGTATACGTCTCAACGTATCGCTTGTTATATTTGTTTATATCATATTAGGAAAGTAGGGGGATAGCAAGCTATCAGAAGAGCCGATCAATCGGCGCGAGCATAGTAAATTGGCTCCAATGACGCATCTCTGGGGATATACCGTTGGAGCCGATTTACCGGCTTGCCTATCCTCAGGGGCGCATCATCAAGTTACATTCTTAATCATCATCAGATTCCTACTTACCGAGGGCGCGTTCTACGCTGACAACATTCTTTACCTGGCGTAAACGACGAAGGAGACGTTCGATTTGATCGAGCACACCCTCTTCAGCAGGTATTTCCAGCGTGGCGGTAATCACCGCTTTTTGCAGTGAAGGGTTCGTCGTTGAGGTGACCGATGACATATTAATGCCTACATCTGCTACCACAGCCGCCACATCACGCAATAAACCTGATCGGTCATGAGCCACGATATTGATTGGAGCGAGGTAATACTCAGGCTGTATCTGTAACCAGTTGACCTCGACCAAAGCATTGGAGGTATCACGGTAGCGACGTAATACCCGACAATCGCTACGATGCACAAGCATGCCTTTGCCCGGCGTGAGAAAACCTACGATAGCATCTCCAGGCAAGGGACAACAACATTGCGCGAGTTTGACCAGGCTTTCACCTTCTTTATGATGATAATGTCCATTGGTACCTTCGCCTACATGGTTGCCTTCTTGCACCTGCCCACTTCGCTGCGGCAGCAGCGGCAAGAGTTGGTCCAAAACGTGCTCGATCTGAAGGTCTTCACGACCTAATGCCACATAGATATCGTCGAGCGTGGCGTACTTTTTGAACAGAGCGGCAGCAGTGTTCTCGGTACGCAAACGCTGGAGCGCGTCTTCAACACGAGCATCGACGCCCGCAGAACCGACGGTCTTTAATGCCAGGTCCAGGCGCTCACGACCCAGTTGCAGGTTGATCTCGCGTTCATACGTCTTCAGGTAACGCCTGATTTTGTTACGGGCAGCAGCAGTGCGGGCAAACGAGAGCCAATCGCGCGTCGGATGCACCGTGCGGTTGACCATGATATCAACGATCTCACCACCCTTGAGTTCATAGTCGAGCGGCACGAGCCGGGTTACCAGGCGTCCGGTATCGTCCATGTTGGTGATGATACGCGCTCCGGCACAGTGATCTCCAATATCTGTGTGAATGCGGTAGGCCATATCCAGCGGCGTTGAACCGCGCGGCAGGTCCTTTACCTCGCCCTTAGGCGTAAACACAAAGATCTGCTCCTGGAAGATATCGCCTTTGACCGCTTCAACAAACTCGTCGGCACTCTGCGGCAACTCGCGCTGCCAATCGCGCAGTTGTTCAATCCAGGCAACCATCTCGCGATATGAGAGACGCCAGCTGCCAGGGGAATCACCTTTGCCCTTCTCATCTTTGCCCATGCGCTCTCTAAGATACCAATAGCTGGCAAGGCCATAATCGGCGGTACGCTGCATATCGTGAGTACGGATCTGGATCTCGGCCAGCCGATTATCAAGGCAAAAGACCGTCGTGTGCAACGACTGGTAGCCATTCAGCTTGGGAGTGGCAATAAAGTCCTTGATGCGACCATCTTTGGGACGCCAGAGAGCATGAATGTGTCCCAGAGCCAGATAACACTCATAATCGGTATCCACCAGAATGCGGAAAGAGACCAGATCGTGGATCTGATCGAGTTCGCTGCCATTCTCCTGCGGTTGTACATCTTCTAATTTGCGTCTGATACTCGCCAGATGCTTCTGCCAGGCATGCACCTCGCCGCGAATGCCTGCACGCTCCATCTCTTCACGCAGGACGCGGCAGACCTCCTCGACAAAAGGTTTGCGCCTTTTGACCTCTTCGGCGACCTCGCGTGCCAGGCGTGCATAGCGATCGGGTTCCAGGTAGCTGAAAGCGAGATCTTCCAGTTCGGCCTGCACCAGCGACATACCCAGGCGTCTTGCCAGGGGAGCATAAATCTCGCTGGTCTCGCGAGCCGTATTCTGCTGTTGCGCGGGCGACATGGCGCTGAGTGTGCGCATATTATGCAAGCGATCAGCTAGTTTGAGCACAACGACACGAGGGTCTTCGGCCATCGCCAGCAACATCTTGCGGACAGTCTCCGTACGCAGGCGGCGCTTATCGACAAGAGAAAGGGTGGTGTTAGCGGGCTGTTCATGCCCAGCCTCGGGAGCAGCGTTTTGCGGAGCTTTTTCGGGCGATTTACCCGCCAGGACATTAAACTTGGTCACACCATCAACAATATTCGCGACAGCAGGACCAAATTGTTCGCGTAGATCATCAAGCGAATAATCAGTATCTTCGACTACATCATGAAGCAGAGCCGACACAATGCCATCGGCATCTATACGCATTCCAGCAAGCAACAGGGCTACCTCAAGAGGATGTTGAATATACGGTTCGCCCGAACGTCGCACGGCCCCTCGATGAGCCTGAGCAGCAAGATCATAGGCGTGTTGAATCTTCTCCAGGTCCGGTGGAGTAAGATACAAGCGCGTCTCCGCCAGTAAATCTTCAAGAGTCAAATGCGAAGGAACCAAGTTTGCCCTCAGAGCTGTCTTTGTTTTGACCAGGGACACCAGAGATCCATCAGCGACTTTATCAAAATTGGTAGCCATTACATATACCTATCGCTACATGCTGTACCATCTGTTTTGCACCGATTGGCTCTCCTCAACAAGGCAGGTAGCATGCCATCTCCCTTTGAAGCAAAGGAGAAAACTCCTGACTATATCCAAAAACTTAGTCAAAACACCTGCCAATACAAAGCAAATGTTACTACTCTATTATAGAGAGCAATGAACGACTGTCAAGCCAATACAATATCACAATTGCAATGATGGCAGAGGAGAATGAAAATGGGTACATAATTCGAGGGTACACCCCACAGCTCCATATATTTACAACTAATAACGTAGAGAGCCTGGTGTTTATTCCCTGGGTGGGCACGGCCTCGCCACTCTTTCGTCAGAGGAGAACAGGTCCAATTGCCCACAAGGGGCGGCGCTACGCGGTCCGCGCCAGCGTGGACCGCGTAGCGCCGCCCCTTGTGGGCAATTGGACCTAAGTAGTCAAATAAAAAAAATTAGGCGAAGCCAAGAACACACCTCGGCTTTGCCTTCGCTGTTCCAATTAGGAAAAAGACCTGCGAGCTAATGCCAGATCCCTCATTGCAGAGGAGACTCCGATGAGGGAGAGAACCTGCAATGCTTGCCAGGGGTCAAACTATGTACAACCGTATACTATCCTTAAACGCATTCAGAAACGCTGCTCTCGCAGCTACGCTGGCGCGTCATCTGAATGAAAGGTAGTATTAATTGCGGGCGACACGGACCTTATCATAGCAAGGGCTGCAATAGACGGGGCGATCATTCTTGGGCAAGAATGGTACCTGCGTCTCAGATCCGCACTCAGCACAAATGACAGTGTGCATCTCTCGTGGGGCGCGCTCACGATTGCCGACGTTGCCAGAAGCGGCGCGGCGTGCGGCGCGGCAGGTAGGACAGCGACCGGGCTGATTCATCAGACCTTTTTGCTGGTAGAACTCTTGTTCACCGGCAGTGAATACGAAATCATTTCCGCACTCACGGCACTTTAGGGTTTTGTCAACGAAGCTCAAAACTAGGGACCTCCTTGTGATATGATGGTAATCCTCCAGGTCCATATCCTAGCAGATGTCACCAGTTTGTCCCCCTACCAGCGTGGGATAGTTAAGCCTGGACGAGCACTGTTGCGAGACCGAGATTGGATACCGGTTGAAAGCATACACCATCTTTTACTGTTTTGCAAGGGTTTTTCATAACAAATTGTCTCTGAACTACATATTTTTATGTATTCTTTATGCGCAAACTGGTTTGCTCTCTATAAATGGTTACACATTGAGCTTTTTTTCTCTAATTTATGCTGTCAGGGAAGACAACTCATTTCAATCACTACCTGCTGCTGTTTAACAATTTAATTTTATAATAAACCCGAAAGGCCGATAAATCGACGATAGGCACGATAAACCGGCCTTTCTGGAGCGCACGTCGTCGTGTGTAAACCATATTTCGCTTCTCCTTGCATGGTTTGGTTTTGGACAAGGGAAAACCCAATGTCAAATGGATGTCAAGCCCTCAATTCGCTCTCCAAGGAGCCGGAAGGGGTCATTGGACCATTGGACAACGATTCCAGGGGGTGGTCAAACAGAGCCATGCGGGACCGTAGACGGGAGCTTCTTCCCGAGAATGCACCTGTCCTGCCGCCACGTGAGCGACAGCTAGACTCAGCTTGACGTTTGTGCGAAAATAGCAGCAATGGGCATGGGATGTATCATACCCGTTGTATTGTTTTTCGATAGAGAAGTTATGTCATCATTTGCTTTTACAATTGAGGCTGAAAGCCCGGAGAGCTGGGCAAGAGCTGGTCGTATTGAGACACCACACGGTACAATCCTCACGCCGATCTTCATGCCTGTGGGTACGCAGGCTACCGTCAAAAGCGTCTCGCCAGAAGAATTACACGGGGCAGGAGTAAGCATCATCCTTGCCAACACGTATCACCTGATGCTACGCCCCGGTTCGGAGTTGATTGCTTCTTTCGGTGGATTACACTCTTTTATGCATTGGGATGGCCCCATTCTGACCGATAGTGGCGGTTTTCAGGTCTGGAGCCTGGGCCATCTACGCAAATTGAGCGAGGAAGGTGTGATTTTTAAGTCGCACCTGGACGGCTCTGAACATATGCTGACTCCCGAACGCGTGATGCAGATCGAGGCAGAGTTGGGCGCGGATATTATTCTCCCGCTCGATATCTGCTCGCCCTATCCTTGTACCGCCTCTGAAGCGAAGAAGGCGATGGAGTGGACGCACCGTTGGGAGGAACGCGCTCTGATTGCGAAGGAACGTCATAATCCCGCGCAAGCCCTCTTTGGCATTGTGCAGGGCGCGTTTGAGCTGGAATTGCGGCAGGAGAGCGCACGCATTATTGGTAATATGCCGTTTCCGGGATTATCCATCGGTGGCCTTTCAGTCGGTGAACCAAAGGCGCAGATGTACGAGATGCTGCGCTATATTACTCCCGAATTACCACGCAATAAGCCGCGGCATCTGTTAGGCGTTGGCTCACCTGAAGATCTGGTAGAGTGCGTAGGGCTGGGCATGGATATGTTTGATTGTGTGCTACCAACACGTGTGGCGCGTCACGGTGGATTGTTCACCCGCTCCGGGCGTATCGCCATTAAATCCTCGCGCTATCGCAACGAGCACGGACCAATCGAAGAGGGCTGCGACTGCTACACCTGTCAGCACTATAGCGCGGCATACGTCCATCACCTTTTGCGAGCCGAGGAGCAGCTTTATTATCGCCTGGGCAGCATCCACAATATCCGCTTTATGATTCGTCTAGCGAGCCAATTGCGCGAGGCGATTATTGCAAACAACTATGCCGCCTTCCGCGAAGATTTCCTGGCACGCTATCAGCCCGCCTCTGAGCAGGTGCGCGAGGAACAGCGCGAGAAATGGAAAGCGGCCAGAGCGAGACCATCCTAAGGTATGTACAGCGTATACATGAGATACAGGACACAGGATATGCAGGATACACAGACAACAGCTTACCGCTTTATCAACACTGGTATACAGGATGCAGCGATTAATATGGCACTTGATGAGGCAATCCTTTTGCATCATCTCAGGGGCGAAGTGCCACCCACGTTGCGCGTTTTCCGCTGGTCACAGCCCGCGATCTCACTGGGGCGCTTTCAAAGCGTCGAACGCGAGATAGCGCTTGATGAATGTCAACGCCAGGGGGTAGCGCTGGTACGTCGTCCAACAGGCGGTCGGGCAGTCTACCACCGCGACGAATTTACCTACAGTATCGTCATTGGCAAGCGCTATGGCGTACCCTCGGGCGTCGTCGCTGCTTATGCTTATCTCGCGCAGGGCTTAATGGCGGCGCTGCGTGAGCTGGGCATACAGGCGGAATTAAGCGACGAGCGTGTTAATAAGCATCCTTCGGCCGCCTGCTTTGCCTCTTCAACACAGGCCGACCTGACCAGTAGCGGCTATAAGCTGGTGGGCAGCGCTCAGGTCTGGAAGGACGATGCTCTACTGCAACAGGGATCGCTGCCATTGGACGACCGTGCTGCTGAGTTCTTCGCCATGTTGCGCTATCCTTCAGAAGATATCCGCACAGAAGCTCTGGCCCTCTATCGCGAGAAGACCACCCCATTACATACCTTCGCTCCTGACGCAACCTGGGATGATGTTGCCCATGCATTTCACAGAGGTTTCAGTGCAGCCTTACAGCACGAGTTTGTTCGGGGCGAATTGAGCGCCTCCGAATGGGAATTGACTCACCAATTGGTGCAGGAAAAATATAGCAAGCTGACATGGCGCAAAGAAAGGGTTACTCTGGTGTAGCCTCATCTCGTGCCTCCTTATTCAGCCACAAATGAAGCTCTCGCTTCTGGCTTCGCCCATGTGGCTGTAAGGTAGTGCCTGCGGCGCGAGATGGTAAGTTGTGGAAACTGCTGAACTTTGGAGTTTGATACGTTGCATATATGCTGATGGTAAGGTACAATGGGCACAATATATTGAAATATCCGTTATAGTAGCATGTAGAACGCATAATCAATGCATTTTGAACTATGCGCAATGCGGAAATGAGAAAAAAAGCCGCATCTTAATCCCTGCGAAATCATAAACGAGCGTAAACACTGAATCAAAGGAGAAATTCGGGGTGAGCATTTCTATCGAGATAGCACGTAGGATACTAGAAACAAGTAAGCAACGTGCCCGCGATTTACGCAGCCCGGTGAGCATTGCCATTGTTGATGCAGGAGGCCACCTGGTCTTATTTGAGCGTATGATGGCCCCCTATGGTTGGGCAACGGGCAATATCAGCATTGCCAAAGCAACCACCGCAGTCATGTTTAATCAGCCTACCGATGCTGTAGCCCAGTGGGGCGCTGGCATTCCCGGGTTCGCCTCCAGTATGGCGACGATGACCGAAGGCAAATTCATTATGGCCGCAGGCGGCTGGCCGATTCGTGTCAATGGTACCACGATTGGGGGCATTGGCGTGAGCGGTGGTAATGCACCTGGACGGGATGACGATATTGCACGCGCCGGTCTCGCAGCGCTAGAAGCAATGGCAGCCTCGGTTCCGCTACAGCCTGCCGCCCCCACACCTCCGCTACAGCAGTACGCTCCAGCATACTCAGGTATAGTGTCAAAGCCCCCGACACCCCAAGTTTACAACGAAGAGAGACAACCGGAGATTCCCGCTAGCATGCATGGCGAGGAAGATCCGTATGGTGCGTTTCAGGCAGAGGACGCCAATCAGTCCAATGCAAACCGTCCTGGAGATCAATCATGAGTCAAGAATACAATTCGACCAGCAAGAAAAGGCGCGCACGCCATAACCGTAACCGCCCCATGCTGGTCACAACCGAACAGAACGAACAGCTTGCTCCCACCACAGACGATCTGGGCGAAGACACAGGGCCATTAGCGGGATCTATCAGCGAAACCGTAGAGACCTCGGAGGCTACTGAGGTCCCAGTTGCAGAATCTAAGGGATCGCGTACCGCTTCCGCTATTCGCAGGCTTCCGAGCTTTTTCTCCAGCGTAGGCAAGCGCGAGCAGGAAGAGGCCCCCAAGAAAGATGTAGATGTGGTACAGGCCCGCCTGGCACGGGCAACGCGTGGCAAAGCTGCGACCTCTACCAGCAAAGCGTCAAAGGATACAGACCAGGAAGAGACGAAAACAGAGACGAAGGCGACAGCTCCGGCTCCCAGCAGAACTAGCGCGGCGCGGCCGTCCACTCCTCCCAGTCCCTTTAAGATGCGTTACGTCCTCGGTATGGTTATCTATCTTTTCGGTGCACAGTTCCTTTTGCCCGCCGAGAAGTTGCTCATGGAGAGCATCCATGCGGAGGTCCTGCTCACTTCGTTCCCCCTCTTTGGGAGCCGTGCCGATATCTATACATCGTTCATACTCAACATCGCAACCCTGATCGGATTGCTCTGGTTGCTGGTCAAATTTGACTACCTACCGAGCAGCCTGGGCAAGATGAGCGGGGCAGCACAAAGTGGCACCGGCAGCAGAGCCAGTCAGAACACAGGCGATGGCCCCAGGCGTACACCACCTCCAACCATCAAGCCAGGAGTGCCGGGAGAAAGCGACGATCTCTACCGTAGTTATCGCAGCAACCAGCGCCGCGAAAAGAAACGCTAAGTGAAATCATTAAGATAATGACAAACAGGCATATCCAGAACGCCGAGCGTTCTGGATATGCCTGTTTGTCATTATCTTAATGATTTCACTTGCACTGTGGCGTCATCCAGACCATATACGACAATCGTATGCGGATCGTCGGGGAGTACATCCAGCATGTTGTCGCTCCATCTTACGTCGTCGCCAGCCGAGAGCCATATTCCCTTGGCCGGGCGCTGCACATGCACCCGCAGCGTCGTGGTATCCACGCGCTCTACACGAATGCCCGGATCTGGCAGCGTGAGATATTTGAACGGTTCCGGCCAGAGCGTGGCACGAGCTATAACCACATCATCCTTGAGCAGACGTGCTCCTAGCACGAGAGTGTCATCCCGGCGACTCGCCACCCGCCCCAGTTCTGTCGCCTGATTGGGTGCAAGCACGATCCGGCGGCTCTCCTGTGCTACCAGTTCACCTCTTAAGCTCCAGGTATGCAGCTCTAGCCGGGCAGTAATCGTGTCCGTTAAAGCATTGACCGCCCATACTTCGGCCTGCTCCTCAGAAAGACGCGCCAACCCGAGAGCAAACGGTGCCAGTTCACGACGCATGACATAATAGGCGGCTTTGGGACGCAGTTCATAATCGGCAATAGCCCAGCTGATCACCGGCCAGCAATCATCAAGCTGCCAGACAAGCGCTCCGGCGACATGCTCACGGCCAGGTCCTCTCCATCTGCGCCGCCAGCCACCTATAGCAGCTGCCAGCGCCTCAGATTGGTTGAACTGCGTAATGTAGATGTAGTTCTCCAGGTCAGAAGGGACGCGTACATTATCAACCAGATAGGAGATGATGCGCCTGGAACCCCCCTCGGCTTTGTTGTGCCAATCCAGCGTGCGGCTCTGCGGATAGCGCTCAGCAGGCGGAGTAAAAGCCTCGATGGTTGCTAGATCGGGAAATGCTTCCATGCCGAATTCGCTCACAAAGCGCCCGGCAAGCCTGGGGTAATCCTGGTAGGGTTGCATTGAACCATGCCATACAGACCATACGTGCACATCGCCTGCTGTCGTATCAGAGGAATTTTTGCCACCATAGGGACTGCCGGGCCAGTAGGGGCGCATCGGGTCAAGACTCTGACAGACATCGGGTAACAATCGCTCATAAATAGCGCGAGCCGGAAAGGTTGTGCTGGAGAAGTCATCGGTAACATGCTGGTCGTATAGACCAAAGCTCTCAGCAATGGCGTAATCTTCGTTGTTGCCGCACCAGAGGACAATACTGGGATGGTGGCGCAAGCGGCGCACATTGGCCTCCACCTCGGCGCGTACACTCTGCTGGAACCAGTCGAGGGCAGGATAGATCCCACAGGCGAACATGAAATCCTGCCAGACGAGCAAGCCCAGCTCGTCACATAGCGAGTAGAAGACATCTTCCTCGTAGATGCCGCCGCCCCAGATACGCAGCATGGTCATATTACCATCGGCAGCAAGCTGGAGCCAGTGCCGGTAGCGATTAGATATGATACGCGGCGTGAACGAGTCGGCGGGAATCCAGTTTGCTCCACCGCAGAAAATGGGCAAGTTGTTGATCTCGAAAAAGAAAGTTGTGCCGGGTGCATCGGTGAGGGGACGCTGGACGAGCCGCAAACGGCGCAGGCCCAGTCGTATTTCATGCCGATCAAGCTCCTCGTTGCCACGCCGCAGAGTTGCCACCAGGCGGTATAATGGC
>Ga0070741_10015289_pt1 | contig 13037 bp, 11 predicted proteins | sample Coa_R1_4_FD_66440 | JGI IMG/M metagenome (GOLD analysis project Ga0070741, IMG submission 66440) | Surface soil microbial communities from Centralia Pennsylvania, which are recovering from an underground coalmine fire - Coalmine... | ecosystem: Environmental > Terrestrial > Soil > Unclassified ...
TGAGAGGTATCGCGCACCAGCAACTCGGAATTGTGCCGTACATTACGCACATGCTCGTCTACAGCTTGCGACACCATCTGCATATTGCCCAGGATAGCCCCAACTTGCATGGCCATTTCATTTACAGCATCGACAACAGGCTGTAGGCTGGGGTGAGTCGAACGGGCGCGTACACGCAGGTCGCCGCGCTGCAATTGTTCCAGATCTTCTTTTAAGTGCAGGATGCCCTGTTCCAGTGCCGCGCGCTCGGCTTCGCGCTCCTGGAACAGGCGCGTATTATCGATAGCAATCGCAACCTGATTAGCAAAAAGTTCAGCGACCTCAATGCTTTCTTCAGTAGGTACCTTGCCATCTTCAGGATCATCAAGGGAGAGAAAACCCAGCAACTTTTGTTCACGAGGGCTGAACAATGGCACAAGCAACATGTCGTAAGGATGCCAGCCACCGGACTCATAGTTATTCTCGATCTTGCCAGGAACATAGGTTACATCTGCATAGGCATCCGCGTGCTCATGAGAAATAAAGTAGCTCTGGCTGATACGAAACTCTGGGCGCATCAGTTTGATAAACTTCTCGACAGAATCGCGACCTTGGCGCAAAATACGTTTCTGCTCTTCAGAAATTCCTGCAAAAGCAACCGGTGTGAGATAGCCTTGTTCGTCAAACAGGGTAATAGCCAGCATATGAAAACCTGTACAGGCGACAATCGAATCCGCCATTTGCTGAAACACTTCGTCAATGCCCAGGTCTGCCCGCAAGAGGTTGCCAAGTCGCACTAGTTCTTTGACTTGCTGAGCACGGCGCTGTGCCTCAGATGCAGAAGGATCAAGCATAAGAGGGCGAGTAACACGAAGAGTGCTCTCTGGCGTATATCCATTGAGGATTATTCCATTAGAAGATGCCGTATGTTCTTGCTCAGATTGAGTATGCTCAGTAGTTGGGCGAAAGCGCACTCGCAGAGGGACGTATCTCGTTGACGATTTTTGTTCTGACATTGATAACTCCCTGGGCAGACTGTCAAAGAGTTCCAGTATTTGTCTACTGATCATAGCATACCTGTCAGCAGTGAACAAGTTTCTAGCACTTTTGGACGATGCTTTTCAATGTTCCCAGCCTGACTTATACATCTTGCCCTTACGGGAAAATAAAATAAATCATTCAAAAACTGCGAAAGGCAGTTTTTGAATGATTTATTTTATTTTCCCGTAAGCTCCCTAGCTCATCACCTCGACAACAAACCCACCTGGCGCACGTACGTAAAATGTCCAGGCATGAGAGCGTTGTGGTGGATCAGCCTCAAATCCGTCGTCTATCAAGCGTTGGTAGATCTCGTTGACGCGCTCATCACTCTCCTGACCAAAGCCGATGTGAAACGTTTTGGGATAGACGACCTCACCAGCTTTCATCAAAGTAAGCGCCAGCCCATTGTCGTCGAAAAGTACCGTGAACCCCTTGTTGCCTCCTTGATTACGCAACCCGAAGTACTTTTCGAGAAACTGCGCAGCTGCCGGGACATCGGTAACGGTCAGATTAACATGGTTGAGTCTCATGATTGCTTCTCCCTTTAAAGGCAAATTTCAATTTCCACTTTTTACTCTACTGCACAAATCTTGTCATCCTATGGCAGTATTCGTGAGACATTCCTGATTTTGCAGGGTCTCTCCAGCGGCGCTCAATCGGGATGGCTCATGTTTCTCGCGTCGTATGAGATGCCTAAAAAGCTGTTCAGTTCGTCAAATTGTATTATTGGCATATGGCGCGTAGTAGCCCCGCAGCGAGCGTGGGAGGCGACCAGCGATAAGCGTCCCTTCCGCTTCGTGTTCTTCGCGCTCGACGTGTCCTCGGCGATGGAACAGTTCGACCAATTCTCCGTGATTAAAGGGGATCAGCACGCAGACTGTGTCCATGCTGTTCGCGAGTACCTCGGCAATCTTCTCACGCAGAGCGTCCAGACCAATTTTTTGCAGTGCGGAGACTGGTACAGCGTTCGGATAGAGGTTGGTATCTACCTCTGATGGGTCATCGAGCAGATCGATTTTGTTGAGCGCCGTCACACGCGGCTTATCGAGAGCGTGCAATTCGCCCAGGATATCATTGACCGTCTCGCTCTGCTCAATGGCGTTCTCATGGCTGACATCCACGACTTCTAGCAGCAAGTCGGCATCAATAACCTCTTCGAGCGTGGCATGGAAGGCTGCAATCAACTTCGTAGGCAACTTCTGGATGAAGCCAACAGTATCGGTGACCAGCGCTTCTTGATTGCCTGGGAGTGTGATATGCCTGGTTACAGGGTCGAGCGTGGCAAAGAGCTTGTTTTCGGCCAGGACATTGGCTTCAGTGAGAGCATTAAAAAGGGTGGATTTGCCTGCGTTGGTATAACCTACTACGCCAATGACCGGTATTGCCTGGGCCATACGTTGACGGCGATGGAGAGTACGATATTTGCGTACCTCTTCGATCTCTTCTTTCAAATCGGCAATGCGGCTGCGGATACGGCGGCGATCAATTTCCAGTCGAGTTTCACCAGGACCACGCACGCCGATAGCGCCACCGGCACCTCCAGGACCAGCGCTGCGCGAGCCACCGCCTTGCCGCGATAACTCGACGCCACGCCCTGTCAAACGGGGCAGGCGATACTCTAACTGGGCCAGCTCAACCTGTAAGCGGCCCTCGCGCGTGCGGGCATGCTGGGCGAAGATATCAAGAATGAGGGCAGTACGATCAACTACACGTGCATCAAGCAACTTTTCCAGGCTGCGCTGCTGCGTTGAAGAGAGTTCGTCATCACAGATAACCAGATCAAAGCCGAGTTGCTTCTCCAGATCGCTTAACTCTTGTGCGCGTCCTTTTCCAACATAGGTTAAAGGATCGGGATGGGGGAGTCGCTGGATCATAGTACCGACGACAGTGGCACCAGCGGTACTTGCCAGCGCGGCCAATTCACTCAACGAGTCTTCACTACTCCACATAGTGTCCTCGTCGGCTGACTCGACGCCCACGAGGAAGGCGTGTTCGGGTCCACGCTTCACGCCTGTATCAATAAGACGGTCTTGCTTCGTAATATCCCCTTTCATCGAACGCTACATGGCAACAATCTACTCTCCTAGCTTTTGGTTCAGCTTATACCACTTTCTTACTAGATTGAAACAGGTTCCTACAAAAAAGTCAAGCTCCTCCGACGAATATCGCGGCTGTGGGGCTCCCAAAACAATAATTTAACCTCAACTTTTGCACGCTCTGCGTGCAAAAGTTGAGGTTAAATTATTGTTTTGGGAGCCCCACAGCCGCGATGAGGTATAAACTAATGAGGCTGCGGCAGATTGAAAGTAGGCAACTCTTTCACGAAGAAACCATTGACTTTGGCAAAGAGGCTGTTAGTAAGGGCCTGATTGTAGAAATCATGCCACTGTTGTAGCTGGGCAAGCTGGATGTTGAGACCTGCAAAATGTGTCCCTTGCTGAACGGCGGCCTGAGCGCTGCCAAGAAATGTGCCCAGAGCGATCAGCAGAAACAACCACAGCAACCATGCCTCGACGAAGCCAACCACACCACCCAACAGCGTATCACCCTGACCAATAATAGGTATACTCTTCACAACCCCGCGTACCATCGTACCAATAATATGTAGTATTAACACAACACCAAAAAAGAGCGCAACATATGCAATAAGCGGCGTAGCGGGCAGGCCGTTGGCGGCCAGCAAGTTCGTAAATTGTGGACCATAAAAGTACGCAACCGCTAAACCTATAGGAATGCCCAATAGATTGACCAGACTAAAGACGGCTCCATTACGAAATCCATTAAAGACCAGAAGCGCAACAGTTACAATAAAAAGAATATCTATCAAGCTGAGTGACATAGTGTGTTCCCTCCAGACGCCATTGTTCTAACACCGTTGAGATTATTATCTCATACTAGAAACGATATTGGAAGGAATGCCGTAACTGCAATAATGTGATTTAGCTCACAAGGGATATTTTATCTCTTCCTTTTGCTGCTGAGCACAAAAGGAAGAGATAAAATATCCCTTGTGAGCTAATCTGTAATACCTGTGAAGTTGAAGCACGCACTACGGAGAGCAGGCGCTACGACTGGTAGATAGTCGGAGCAGAGAATGCGCTCGCGACCGATAGCCTGTGCGTCTCGCAAAGTATCAAGGATGCTCTGTGTGAAGCGCAGGTTTTTGATCGGTCGCGTCAATTCCCCGTGTTCTATCAAGAACGTACCGTCTCGTGTCATGCCTGTAAACAGCGTTTTGACCGGGTGAACGGTGTTGGTGTAATGAAAGCGCGTGACATAGATGCCGCGATCAACACCTCTGATCAGGTCTTCCAGGCTGGCCTCACCGGCTTGCAGCATTGTATTAAGTGGAGCAGGCCCGAAGCTGTTCGGTGCGGGTAAGGCATGTCCCGTGTTGGGTTTGCCTTCGCGGGCAGCAGTAAATGAGTCGTAGACAACGGCATTGGCAACACCGTGATCGATCATGATGACGCGCTTTTTGGCTACGCCCTCGTAGTCGAAGGCTTGCGGCATACCCGCAGGATCATGACCATCATCATAAATGGTCACGAGCGGATTGACGATCTGTTTGCCAAACTGGCCATTCATAAAGCTGCGCTCCTCCTGCACAGCGGTTGCAGAAAGCCCCATAAAGACGAGGTTTTGCAGCATATCGGCAACTGCATAGGTATCTAGTACGACCTCGTACTCGCCAAGAGGGATATCCTCAGGCTTGCGGCTGCGTTGTGCCTTCTCGACAGCTTCGCGGGCCATCGCCTCGAAATCGAGCGTAGAGGCATCACTAGCCAGCCGTTGTGTATAGCCGGACCCGCGCTCATCGGCCATCACGACGGCATGGCACTCTGAGTAGGAACGTGGCTCGTAGGCGAAGATGCCGAGCGAGTTGGCAACCGCAGTATAATTTGTATTCGTCGCGAATGCCCCCGCCGCTTCCAGTCCGCGCTCCTTCGCTAGTTGGACGATAATGCCCACGCGGCGCGCCCTTTCCTCGGGCGTAAACTGCGCCGTGCGCTCGCTGTAGCTACGTGCAGGAGTAATTGGTTCTGGCGCAGGCAGTGAATGAAACTCAGGATTTTCAGGCTGAATACGTGCAATCTCTAATGCCTGCTCCGTCACGCGTCGCAGCGACTCATCATCCAGACGATTAGTGGTCGCAACGCCGATTTTCTTGCCGACCACAGCTCGCACGCGCAGATCATGGTTACTCTCGGCAACGTTCTGGTGAATATGGTTGTTGGCAAAACGCGTCAGGGAGTCCTCCGTTGCCTGAAAGAGTATCTCCGTCTGTTCTGCCTGCGAATAGCTTAATACCTTTTGCAACAGAGTACGTATGCTTGTTTCATCGAAATACATCGTTCTGCTCTCTTATTTCTCTATGACCAGCGACCCACGCCGACCTGTACATTGCGGAAACGAGCGGGCGCGGCACCATGTCCGGTGCGCATCACCTGCATTGGCTCGCCTTTCCCACAGTTGGGTGTGCCCCAGACGACCCACTCTTGAGGACCACAAATGGCATCGCATGATCCCCAGAACTGCGGTGTAATACCCGTATAGGTGGCATTCTTGAAGAGGCGTCCAAGCTTGCCATTTTTGATCTCGTATGCCAATTCTACACCAAACTGGAAATTGAGGCGGCGATCATCGATGCTCCAACTTTTGTTGATGCTCATGTAGATGCCATCATCGGTATCGGCTATCAGATCATCAAGCTTCCAGGTGCCGGGTTCCAGGCTGACATTGGTCATACGGATCATAGGCAGGCGATTCCAGCCGTCGGCGCGTACACAGCCATTGCTGCTCAATCCGATCAATGGCGCGGTATCACGCGACATCAGGTAACCGGTAAAGATACCATTGGTTACAATCGGTGTGCGTTGCGCCGGGACACCCTCATCGTCCCAGCCAAACGTTCCCAGGGCACCAGGTACGGTCGCATCTGCCGTAATATTCACGATCTCCGAGCCGTAGCGATAGTCTGCATTCAGTTTATCGGTGGTCAGGAAGCTCTTGCCCACAAAACCTGCCTCATAGCCCAGCACGCGATCAAGTTCTATGGGATGGCCGCACGACTCGTGGATCTGGAGAGCCGTCTGTGGTCCATCGAGAATAATGGTCATGAGACCGCTGGGACACTGCGGAGCTGAAAGCAAGCGTACAGCTTCCTCACCGATACGCGCACCATGATTGACCAGATCCATTGCCTCGATAAACTCGTAGCCTGTGGTTCCGGCCTGACGACCAAATGAGTTGGGATAAGAGCGCGTCTGAATCTCGCTGCTCTCAGGATCAACGGCATTGGCTGAGATAGCTGCGCCGGTATCGAAGAGTTCCTGCTCGATCTCGCTGCCTTCCGAACTGGCGAAAAACTTGCGCTCGCGAGAATATTCCATCTGGCTACTCGTTAGTGAAACGCCCTTCACGCTGCGCATAGCCGCATCGGCATCGAGCAGCAATTGGACTTTCTGACTCAGTGGCACAGAGAAGGGATCAGTTTTCATGGGAGTGCGATAGGTCCCTTTCTGTGGCGAGAGGGGCGAGAGGCGCACGGGTTCGCCGGAGACAAGCGCGCTGGCACGGGCAATCTGCACCGCCTGCTGGGCAATGCGTTCAGCCTCGGCATCTTCCATACGAGCGCTGGAGGCAAACCCCCAGGCTCCGTTGACGATCACGCGCACATTAAAACCGCTACTGGTTCCGCTTGAAACACCCTCTACGCGTCCATCCTTGACCTCGATAGCCTCGGTCGTGCGTTCCATAACGCGCACATCCACATAGCTCGCGCCAAGCTGTTGAGCAATATTCAACGCCCGAATTGCTAAATCACGCATAGCATACTCTTTCTGCTTTACTACAGTTTGCTGATCAAATACAAATAAAAATCTCTATGATAATGATGGTTGCAACTCGCCATAAGAGTAATAGTATCAAGTGAAGAGACATCTGTCTAATTCACCTATTCATACGGCAAGCCGTATCGGGTGAACTACCGCACCCGCTACCCCCTTGTCACCAAAGGACTTGGGAGCTACTTTTCTGATAATGTTATAACTACCATTGACATCAGCATTAATCAACCTACCATCTTCTGCACGATACAAGCCACGCTTGATCCTTTTGCCACTGAATGTCGGTTTCTCTTCACGCTTTGGATCATAGGCTGGGAGTTTGTCTCCATCAAGGAAGCTGGCTTTGCTTGTATATCCTTCCTCTGTTACTTTGACAATGATCCCTACAAGCTCTGCCTTGTAGGTCAGCATGTCAATCAAACGCCCATGCGGGATACTGACAAATTGCTGATTGTTCCTCTTGCCCATGTTACAATCTTGCTTCCATCCGTTGTTCTTGCCTATCACGAGTGTTCCAATACCCTCTGAGACTAACAGATCAATGATTCGACGAGAAGCAGTATGCAGGTAGTGATTGATCCTTCGCGTTCTATAGTTAGTAACGGCTTCCATCCTTTTTGTTGTGCCTGTATGTCCAAGCTTGCTCTGTAGCTTTGCCTTGTATTTGTTATAGAACTGGTTGACTGACTTGATTGGTCTGCCGTTAACAATTCGGGGCACGAAGCCCACTTTGTTTGAGGTTACAGTTGCAAGATTGTCAATGCCAATGTCTATGCCTGCATACAAAGTTGGATCAACTTGAGCCTGAACACTTTCGCGGCTCTAGACCACCTCGACAACATAGAAGCCATGACGAGGAATAATCCGAACTTGATCCACATTGGTGTGCTTTGTCTTGATTTCAAGAGGTAACATCGAAGGACGGATAATTCCCTTTTTGAGCAAAGGTTGACTCAGTGCCTGAACGGTGTAAACGAGCAGGTTTCTCCCGTTCGCTTTGTCCTTGTACTTGGGAAGTCCTGGACGTTTCTCGAACTTCTCAGGATGTTCTCTCCATTCTGCTATTGCCTTGAAAAAGGCTTGCCAGTTTTTGTCTAGCCCTTTTAAGACCCATTGTGCGACTTTTGCTGGAAGCGTTTTGTATGCCTCGTGTTTCTTCATCAATTTGTCCATCTTCTTGTAGGAAATGTACTTGCCTGTAAAGATGAAGGCTTGCCTAATCTCATAGAGGGCCGCATTGTACAAATTCTTGGAGGCAAAAGCCGCCTGATCGATGATTTGGTATCGTGGATCACATTGCTTGATCACATGTTGCTCAACGAGTTGCATGGGGCTCCTCTTGCCACTCTTCCACCAACGCCAGGCCGTTTTGTCACTGCGCCTGGTGTTTTTGCACAACCAACTAACTAACTTCATGCGGACTGTATAGCACACATATCTATACATGTCAACCGATGTCCATTCACGCTCCCAATACGGGATCATTACTAGGAATTATCGCGATCTTTGCCTGTTATCCTCACATTTGATTTCCCCATTGTAGGCGGGCACGAGTCTTGCTCTTGTACCCCCAGATTGGTACAATGTCGGCAACATCTTTATGAGAATCAGTAGCAAAAAGGACAACTATGCATCAGACAACATCCAGCGAAAGCGATAACGTACAGGCACAGCAGAACCAATACGGCGACCTGCAGTTGCCGCATGGACAGTTGCAACAGCCTTTCTTCATGCCAGATGCGACACTGGGTGTTGTCCGTTCGGTTGATGCGACGGACCTGGAACGTTGCGAAGTGCAGGCGGTTGTCATGAACGCCTTCCACCTGATGCAGCGCCCCGGCTCCTCAACTATCCAGGCACTGGGCGGTTTACATAGCATGAGTGCGTGGCAACGACCTATCGTGACCGATTCAGGGGGCTTTCAGGCTTACTCGTTAATTCAGCAGAATCCCAGGTTTGGTACGCTCGACGACGATGGTATTACCTTCAAGCCCGAGGGATCTGATCGCAAGTTTCGCCTCACGCCGGAAAAAGCCGTTCAATTGCAAATGAGCTATGATACCGATGTGGTGATTTGCCTGGACTACTGCACACACGTTGACGCGCCAGAAGCGCTACAGGACAACGCTGTTACCCATACTATCGCCTGGGCGAAGCGCTGTAAAAAAGAGTTTGAGCATCTCGTCAGCCAGAAGCGCCTGCCTGCGGAGAAACGTCCCAAGCTCTTCGCGGTAATCCAGGGTGGCGGCTCGCGCGAACTGCGCAAACGTTGCGCCGAAGCCTTGCTGGAGATTGGCTTCGACGGCTTTGGCTATGGCGGCTGGCCGCTGGACGCACAGGGAAAGCTGCTCATCGATATCATCACCTATACACGCGAACTGATACCCATGCAATTTCCCATGCATGCGCTCGGTGTTGGTCACCCGGCTAACGTGGTCGGTTGCACACGCATTGGCTACGGCATCTTCGATAGCGCCATGCCCACGCGCGATGCCCGACACGCTCGTCTCTATGCTTTCACAAACAATACAACTCCACTCTTAGCGGGTGATGGCAACAAATGGTTTACCTATGTCTACGTCAACGACGACAAATACATCAAGACCAATAATCCCGTATCGAGCCTCTGCGATTGTTTGTGCTGTACACATTACTCGCTTGGCTACCTGCACCACCTCTTTAAAATCAACGATACTCTCTTCTTCCGCCTGGCAACCATCCACAACCTCAGATTCATGACCATGCTCACCCAGCGTTTGCGCGAGGAACACAATGGTCAAAGCAAATGATCCCTCAGCGCTTGATACGCTCGTAAACGAAGTCCTGAGCAGCAGCAAATACCGGGATATCAGCCCCGAACTGGTCAGAAGCATCGGCATGCAAGAACTGAGCAAACGCCGCACAATCAAGGAAGCAGTCAAGTCCACCAAGAGCAAGCTGCATCAGGTCGGTGGAGCGTACCTTGATGAAAGGAAAGAGTATCGCTTCTGGCTTGATCTGCTTCAGTTTCAATCCCCAAACAGGATCGCTTTGCAGCAGGCTTGCAGGCAGATCATGAGCCAGCATGCCTCCACGCGCGAGCGCTTACCCATCCTGGATCAGTTTTATTTTCAATCCCTCTCGGGCTTAGCTATTCACAGTGTGATTGATATTGCTTGCGGACTCAACCCGCTTGCTATTCCCTGGATGCCTCTGGAAAAGGATGCAGAGTACTATGCTTATGATATCTACCAGAACATGATGGATTTTCTAGGACAGTACATGCAGCTTCTCCCCATCAAAGGCCACGCCAAGGTACGCGATGTGCTGCAAGCATGTCCTACACAGAGCGTTGATGTCGCGCTTGTGCTCAAAGCCATCCCCTGTCTTGAGCAAGTGGACAAGCAAGCAGGATACCGGCTCCTACGCACACTCAACGCCAAACATCTCGTCGTTTCGTTCCCGATACACAGTCTGGGTGGGAGAAACAAGGGCATGGCAACAAACTATGAAGCGCACTTCTGGGAACTGCTAGATGGAGAAACATGGGAAGTGAAGCGCTTCGAGTTCGCGACTGAACTGGTATTCGTCGTAAGTAAGTGAGCTCTTCAGCAGCCCCTTGACCCTTCCTGTGCCTCGTCTTTCTTCCACCTGCTTTTGTTGCCTTTGATGTAGTGCTGGCCCCACCAGCAGAAGAGTATGATGCTCGATGAGACGAGCGCTACAAGTTGGTTGAAGCCGACGAATTGCGCTACGACGCCTGCAAAGAGCAGCACGGGGATGGTTCCTATACTGTAGAGCATGAATTGCAGCGATAGGACGCGGGCGCGGCTGGCTTCGGGAGCGAGTTCTTGCATCATTGTTACCGAAGGGATGTTGACGCAGGATACAGCGGCTCCAAGCAGGAATACGAGGGCAATGGTTGACCAGAGCAGGAATGGCGATGTTGCTCCAGACGCAGGATCAAAGTGCAGGGCTATCCATTGACAGGCCGGCAGCATCAGGAAACCAACAGCTAAGATCACAAATCCAATTACGGTCAGACGCATCTTGCCCACGCGCGCGCTTATCTGGGGAACCAGCACCGAAGCTCCTACGAGGCCAATGGCAGCAGGAGCAAGGATAATCGTCATATCCTCTGCCGGACGGTGCAAGACCTGTTGTACAAAGGGTCCCGCCAGTTCGCTGATCAATTGCATGATGATGCCTACGATAGAGACCTGGATGACGGCGAAGAAGAGCAGACGCTGCGCACGCACGATCTGCCAGCCTTCAACCATATCGTTCCAGATCACTGCTACAGCCTTCTTCAGCGCGATAGGGGCCTCTTTTTTGTCGCGTTTGCGTAGATGCGCCTGCTCAAAAGCCTCTGTGGGAATACAGAGGATCAGGATGGCACAAATTGCATATAATATGGCCACGACAACAAAGAGCATATCTATTGGCTGAACATACAGGGCAAGCATAGCAAACTGGATGGTAAAAGGTGGGAAGATGGCTACAATGATGCGCCCCAGTAATAAGAAACCGATTGCTTGCGAGAGCGTGAGTGTAACCTGGAAAAGTGCAATCGCAGGCATCAAATCATGTTCGTCCACCAGCAGAGGAATCGATGCACTCTCAGCAGGCGTGAAGAATTGTCCAATCGTAGATGTAAGGAAAAGTAGACCGATAAGCGACCATAAGTCCGAGCGATTAACGACAGACAGGACGAACATTAAGAAGATCGTGCCCATGCGCAAGATGTTGCTTACCCAGAGAACCTGGCGTTTATTGAGCTTATCCACGACCACACCTGCCAATCCACTAAACGGGATAGCAGGCAATACGAAGGCAATCAGTACTAAGCCAGTCATAATCACCGAGCGCGTCGTATCACTTACCAGCACATATAGACCAAAGCTGGCAGCATTCAGAATGGTCATCGAAATAAGCTGAGCCATCCATAAAAGCAGGAAATTGCGATTTTTCAGTACACGACGAAAACTGGCAATCCTGGGTTGTTGCTCAGCCGCCACAGAATTCTCAACTTGTTCTGTTGGAATCGACATAAAGTTTTTAGCCTTCTGTTAGTTGCATCTCTCCATTGCGGAAAAGGTCGTCTATTATCTTATCACGTATCAATGGGTATACGAACAATTATAAGCAAAAGTAGGAGACAAGTTAGGTGTCAGAAGACCTATTTTTTTATCGTACCAAAGAATCGCTGTGAGAGAAAGACATATAGCCTATTTTTCCAGGCACTTTCGCCTTTTCTCCCACAGACTGTATATAATGTATTATGAGGGAGCGGTGTAGGATGGGAAGAGAAGATTTATTATGTCAATAAAATGCGGAGATGTAAATGTTTAAATACGATGTGTTGCGGGAGACATGGATTTATCAGGAGATTAAGCAGCAGGTGCAGGAGGAAGAACAACAACATTATCTGGAAGAGCAGCGCCAGACACTACTAAAGATCGCTCAGACGCGTTTTCCGCGCATCGAATCGCTGGCAAAGAAGGTCGCGGAAAATGTTACAGAGCCCTCCTTATTGAGAGATTTAATTGTAAAAATCAGTACAGCACGCATAGAAAAGGAGGCTCGGCAGGGCCTCAGCAGCCTTCTGGAATGTTGAAAGACATTGTCCTGCCGTAGGTGGGGGACTCACGGGAAAAACAACTATTTTCAACAATTGCCGCAGGCAGTTGTTGAAAATAGTTGTTTTTCCCGCTATAATGAGGCTATGACCACGCTACCACGAATTTCATCCAGTACGAAGGCAAAAACTGATCTGCTTTCTCTGACCCTGCCCGAATTGCGGCAGTGGTTAGTAGATCGCGGTGAGGCTGCATTTCGTGCAAAACAAATATATAACTGGCTCTACCGACAGCTTGTAACCGATTTTTCGGCAATGAGCAATCTGCCTGAGGCGCTGCGCGAGCGACTGGCTGAAGAGGCAAGCATCGGGCCAATGATAGTACGCAGCGAACTGCACTCGAAGGATGATCGCACACGCAAGATCCTATTAGAACTGGCCGATGGCAAATTGATCGAATCGGTGCTGATGCTCTATCCACCTCTGGGCGAGAGCAGTTCACGCGCAACCGTCTGCGTCTCCAGTCAGGCCGGGTGCGCCTTCGGCTGCACCTTTTGCGCAACGGGACAGATGGGCTTTGATCGTCACTTGAGCGCAGGTGAGATTGTGGC
>Ga0070741_10015290_pt1 | contig 13036 bp, 8 predicted proteins | sample Coa_R1_4_FD_66440 | JGI IMG/M metagenome (GOLD analysis project Ga0070741, IMG submission 66440) | Surface soil microbial communities from Centralia Pennsylvania, which are recovering from an underground coalmine fire - Coalmine... | ecosystem: Environmental > Terrestrial > Soil > Unclassified ...
CGCAACCGCGGTGGGGACGCTGGATGTCATCCTGCGCTTCGTGCCGTCGAACATTCCACGGCTCCACGAAGTACGCATCGACTGGGTGGTGCTGGCGTTCGCGCTGCTGATGTCCATGCTCACCGGCGTACTGTTCGGGCTTGCGCCGGCGCTGCATTCGGCGAAAGCCGCGCTCTCTTCGGCCATTCGCGAAGGCGGTCGAGGGTCCAGCACGAAGACCGGTCGACTGCGCGATGGTCTCATCGTCGCCGAACTCGCATTTGCAGTCATCCTGATGGTTGGCGCCGGCCTACTGCTGCGAACGCTGCGGGATCTGTTGCAGGAAAATCCAGGCTTCAATCCAACGCAGGTCGTCACGGCCAACATCCAGCTTCCGAATCCCAACGAACGGGACGCCGATCCGTATCTCGATGTTCCTCGCAGAGCGATCTTCAGTCGTGAGTTGCTGCGACGTATGAAGGCCATTCCGGGAGTGGAACACGCGGCCATCACGTCGGCGCTACCGACCACCAATACCAATCCCAACGCGGTCGGTGGCATCGCGAACGAAGGTTTTGCGATTGAAGACCGGCCGGACGAGTCGGCGCAGGGTCTGCGCGCCGAGCGAATTCGGATCAGCCCCGATTATTTTCAGGTGCTGCAGACATCGCTCCTGCGGGGCCGCGCATTCACCGAGGACGATCGAGACGGCAAACCGCTGGTGGCCATCATCGATGAAAGCACGGCGCGAAAGTATTGGGCCACCCGCGATCCGCTGGGTCGCCGCGTGCGGTTCAGACGAGACGCGACCAAGCCGTGGACGACCATCGTCGGTGTGGTGAAGGACATCAAGAGTGATGGCCTCGACATCGATGGCGTGCCCCACATCTACGTGCCGACCTATCAAGACTCCAACAAGCGACTGAGCGTGGTGTTGCGGACATCGCTGTCCGCGTCCGCACTCGAGTCGCAGATCCGGCACGAAATCCAGAGCATCGATCCCAGTTTGCCGGTCTTTGGCGTGGCGTCGATGAACGACGTCCTCGATCGGTCCCTGGCGTCGCGCCGGTTTTCTGCCGATCTGGTGAGCGGATTTGCTGCGCTCGCGGTGCTTCTGGCCTCCATCGGCATTTACGGCTTGCTGGCGTATATGGTCGGCCAGCGATCCCGCGAGATCGGCATCCGCATGGCCCTCGGCGCGCGGCGGCAGGACATTCAGCGAATGTTCTTGCGCAAGGGAATCACGCTTGCCGGCGTGGGTGTCGCCGCCGGATTGGCCTTTGCTGCCTCCTCTGCGTCCGTGATGGCAAGCCTGCTCTATGGAGTGCGTCCGCACGATGGGGCTGTCTTTTTGACCGTACCGCTCCTCTTGTTCGGCGTCGCCGTTCTCGCCAGCTACCTCCCAGCCCGCCGCGCGGCGAACGTGGATCCGTTGACCGCATTTCGCGAGGCCTGAAGTTTCGCGCCTTCGTGATCTTCGTGGTCTTTCGTGATCTTCGTGGTCGGTCTTCGTGGTCGCGGTTAGACGTGAGCAGCCGCCGCACGCTGTTCGGACTCCGTGTCCCGCGATTCGCGGAACAACAGCGCGAAGACGATCAGAATCAGCGCCGCGCCGGCTGACGGCACGAGCCAGATGCTGCGCCAATCGTGCGTCGTGCCGGTGACGAACGCGTCGACGATGCGGCCGGATGCCCATGAGCCGATGAACATGCCGACGCCGAGCGTGACGAAGGCGATGAAGCCCTGCGCGGCGGCACGCAGATCCATCGGCGCTTTCTGATCCACGTAGATCTGCCCCGTCACGAAGAAGAAGTCGTAGCAGATCCCGTGTAACAGGATGCCGCCGTAGAGCAGCCACACGAGATCCGCGTTGTTGCCGTACGCGAAAAACGCGTAGCGCAGCGTCCACGCGGCCATGCCGAAGAGCAGCATGTACTTCACGCCGAGGCGGCGGAAGAACCACGGCATCACCAGCATGAAGAACAACTCGGACATCTGTCCGAGCGTCATCTTGCCGGCCGCGTTGCTGACGTTCAGCTCGTTGAGAAACAGGTTCGCGAACGCGTAGTAGAACTGCAGCGGGATGCAGACGAGGAACGATCCGATCACGAAGATCGCGAACGATCGCTCGCGCATCAGCTTCAACGCGTCGAGGCCGAGGACGTCGCCAAGCGTCGGCCGCGCTTTCTTCTGCGGCGGCGTGTGCGGCAGCGCGAAGCAGAACAGGCCGAGCAGGACGGATCCGCCGGCGGCAATTTGCATGGGCACTTTCGTCGCTTCGATGCCCATCCCGCCGATGATGAGTCCCGCAACGATCCAGCCGATAGTCCCGAGGACGCGAATCGGCGGGAACTCGCGTCCTGGATCTTTCATCTGGTGAAATGAGATCGAGTTGCTCAGCGCGAGCGTCGGCATGTAGCAGAGCGTGTAGACCAGCAGCACGCCGTAAAACGGACCAAATCGCGTCTGCAGCGACGCCCAGAACAACACGACGCCGCCGATCACGTGCAGCGCCGCGAGGATCTTTTCCGTCGCGAGAAACCGATCGGCAATCATCCCGACGAAGAACGGTGAAATCATCGCCGCCAGCGCCGTCGTCCCCGCCGCCAGCCCGATCTGCTCGCCGGAGAAGTGCATCGCGCCGAGCCACGTCCCCATCGTCACGTACCACGCGCCCCAGACGAAGTACTGGAGGAACATGAGGATCGAGAGCTTGATCCGAGTGGATGGAGGCATCATCACGCTGTGGTGCAGAGGTGCAAGGTGCACCCTGCAAGGTGCTCAGGGTGCATAGTGCGCGGTGCACCGACGCACGCCGCACCAAGCGCACCAAGCGCACCAAGAGCACCCTGCACCCTGCACCATGCACCCTGCACCACTGTTTTCACGCTTACGTCCACCATGCCTTCACCGGCGGTTCGGTCAGAATCACTCGGGACAGCACGTCGATCGCCGCCTTCAGCCCTTCGTCGACCGACGCGAGCGCGTCTTCGTGTTCGATGCTCATGACGTAGTCGTAGCCGGCGAGGCGCAGCGCGCTGACGATGCGCTTCCATTCGAGCTCGTCGTGCCCCCAGCCGACGCTGCGGAACAGCCACGAGCGCTCCGGCATCCGGCGGTACGTTTTCGTGTCGATGACGCCGTTGACAGCGACGTTGTGCGGATCGAGCGCGACGTCCTTCGCGTGCACGTGGAAGATCGAATCGCCGAGCGCGCGAATCGCCGCCGGCACGTCGACGCCCTGCCAGAAGAAGTGACTCGGATCGAAATTGATGCCGACGTTCTTCCCCACCGCGCTCCGCAGCTTCAACATCGTCTCGACGTTGTAGACGACGAAGCCGGGGTGCGCTTCGAGGGCGACCTTCACGCCGTGGTCCGCGGCGAAACGGCCCGCGTCGGTCCAATACGGAATCGCCTTCTTCTCCCACTGCCACTCGAGCACGTCGAGAAATTCCGGCGGCCACGGCGTCGTCACCCAGTTCGGATGCTTCGCTTCGTCGGAATCGCCGGGGCATCCGGAAAACGTCACGACGACCGGGACGTCGAGGCGCTTCGCGAGGCACACCGTCTTCCTGAACAGCTCGTCGTACTCGCGCGCCGTTTTTGTGTCGGGATGGAGCGGGTTGCCGTGGCACGACAGCGCGCTGATCGTGAGCCCTGCGTCGGCGATCTGCTGCTTGAACGAGTGCGCGCAGCCGTCCTTCTCCAACAGCGCATCGACGTCGAGGTGATCCTGCCCGGGCCAGCCGCCGGTTCCGAGCTCGAGCGCCTGGATTTTCCCGAGCGCCCGCACCTTCGCGAGCATCTCCTGTTGATTCAGCTGACCGAAGACGGGCGTGAACAAACCGAGTTTCATTACGCGACAACCTTTTCGTGCACCGCGGTCCATACGCCGCCGCGGCGATGGCTCTCGACGACCGCATCAACGATGCACGCCGCATGATAGCCGTCTTCGAATGTCGCGAACGCCGGTGGATGCGGATCGGCGGGACGCTTGCCCGATGCAACGAAAGTGTAAATGTCGCGCATCACGTTGCAGAACGCGTCGGCCCACGCCTCTTGATGGCCGCCCGGCAGATGCGCGTACGGCTGCGCCGCCGGCGACAGCAGCGCGGGATCTTTGGCGAGCACCGCGTTCGCGGCGTGCCGCTGCCCCAGCCACAGCTCGTTCTGCTGCTCCTGCCGCCACCGCAGCGATCCGCGCGCGCCGTTCACTTCGAACCACAGATCGTTTTTGTGACCGGCGCACACCTGGCCAACGTTGACCGATCCTTTCGCGCCGCCATCGAAGCGCAGCAGGATCGTCGCGAGATCCTCCGACTGCACGGTGAACGCTTCCCGCGTGCCGACCGGCCCCTTCTGGACCTCGAACGCTTCGGGTGATTTCGCCGATCGAAACCGGGTCGCGATCACCGTCGTCAGATCGGCGAGCACTTCGACGATCCGCTGACCGGTCACGTGCTGCACGAGATCGCACCAGTGCGACCCGATGTCGCCGACCGCGGAGCTCTCGCCGCCCTTCTCGGGCTCGAGCCGCCACGAAAAATCGGTCGCTTCGATCAGCCAGTCCTGCAGGTACGCGCCGTGGACGAAATGCACGGGACCGAGCTTCCCGCTGGCGATCGAATCGCGCGCCTGCTGAACCAGCGGATTGCCGCGATAGTTGAACGTGACGGCGTGGACGACGCCGGCTTTCTCGGCTTCGCGCCACAGCGCGCGTGCGTCCGCCGACGTGGTTGCGAGCGGCTTGTCCGAGATGATGTGCTTTCGATGCGCGAGCGCCGCGCGGATGACGTCCGCGTGCAGGTAGTTCGGCGTGGTGTTGTGGACGACGTGAACGTCGGGATCGGCGATCAGCCGTTCGAAACTGCCGTACGCCTTCGGGATGCCGAGCTGCTCCGCCTTCGCGCGCGCCGATCCCTCACTGCTCGCCGCGATCGCGACGACGTCGACGAAGCCGAGGCGCCGAACCGCATCGATGTGATGAACCCCGACGAACCCAGGGCCGACGAGGCCCATCCCTATACGTTTCATATGTGTCAGGGCAGACGGCAAATGGCAGATGGCATCACGCGAGTGCTGCCCGTGCGTACGCCAGACACTTCTTCACTTCGTCGATCGAGCTGCCCTGCCCTCGATATTCATACTCGATATAGGCGCGGATCGGCCACCGCTCTTTCTTCAAGAGCTGGAGCACCTCTTTGATCGGCGTCTCGCCCTCGCCCCACGGCAGGTTGTCGCCCTGGTTCTTCTTGCGATCCTTCAAGTGCAGGTTCGTGATGTCGGCGTGATGTTCGCGCAGATACGCGACCGCATCGTAGTTCGCCGCCGTGAAGTGACCGATGTCGAGGTTGACCTTGAAGTACTTCGACATCTTCATCGCCGCGGCAAAGCTCTCGGGCGTGGCGAACTCGTTCGGGTCGCTCGTGTTCGAGTGACCGTGCATCGCGACGACCATCTTGTGCTTCTCGGCAAACGGCGCGATGCGCTTCGCGGTATCGACCTGCGTCGACGCGGTGATGATCTCGGCGCCCAGGGCCTTCGTCATCTCGAAGCCGCGATCGATCTCGGCGTCCGTGTAGTCACGGCCCGGGCTGTAGTTGTACGCGTAGATCGTGATGCCCGCCTTCTTGAACTTCTGGCCGATCTGCGCGAAATGATCGAGCGGCGTTTCGAGGCGCCACTTCCGCGCGTCCTCGCGCGCTTTGATCGCCTCGGGCGACGGCGGATCGCCGCGGCGTCCGCGCGCGCCTGCGTTGAACTGCGGCTCGACTTGCGGTGCGAACAGCTCGCATTCCGTCAGCTCGCACTGTTTCATCGCGTCGATCACGTCATCGATCGCGTCCATGCCTGGTTTGCGCGGAATACTGCGGAAGCTGTACGTCTGCACACCCAGATGCACGCCGCTGACGACCTGCGCGAATGTGGGGCGGGCCTTCAGGCCCGCCAACCCGACCATCGCCAGCTGACCGAACTCGCGTCTAGTTATTGATCGTGAACGCATACAGCGTGTCTCCTGCTGCAACGAGAACATACTGGCGTCCGTCGACGAGAAACGTCTCGGGCGCATTCGTGACTTGTCCGAGCTGCGTGTGCCAGAGCGGATTGCCGTTCGCCGGATCGAACGCGACGAAGTTGCCGGATACATCGCCGCCAAACAGCAGCTTCCCGGCCGTCGTCAACAATCCAGACGCGCCGCGCGTGTTCCCGACGCTGCGGAACTTGTGGCGCCACACCGTCTTTCCGGTCTTCGGATCGATCGCGATGATGTAGTTGCCGAGCGATCCGACGCCGATCTCTTCTTTGCCGCCCAGCCCCATCGCGCCGCGCTCGTCGGTTTCGGTCAGGTAATACATCGCGAAACTTTCGGAGAGCGGGACGTAGAAGAGACCCGTGTCCGGGCTGAACGCCGGCGGCGGCCAGTTCGTCGCGCCCCCGTTGGCTGACGACACGAGCGCGCCGGCGATGTCGTGATCTTTCGACGGATCGCGAACCGGCTGTCCGCGCGGATTCAGATCTGGCTTCGCCCAGTTCACCGTGTCCGAGAACTTGCTCGTGACGAGGCGCTCGCCGCTGACGCGGTCGAGCGTGAAGTAATAGCCGTTGCGGCTCGCCGTCAACACCATCCGCCGTGGACCACTGCCGCGGAAGTCGCTGTCGATCAGAATCGGCGTCTGCGCCGAATCCCAGTCGTGCGTGTCGTGCGGCGACGTCTGGTAGTACCACTGCATCTTGCCGGTGTCGACGTTGACGGCGACGATCGCGCACGTGAAGAGGTTGTCGCCTTCGCCGCGGACTTGCGACGTGTACGCCGGCGTCGGGTTGCCGGTGCCGAAAATATAGAGATGCTGTTCCGGATCGTAGACGCCCGGCAGCCACGGATGTCCGCCGCCGTGACGCGCCGCGTCGAGGTTCTTCCACGTGTCGAGTCCCGGATCACCGGCGTTCTGCGGCGTTGTGTAGAAACGCCACTGCTGCGCGCCCGTTTCCGGATCGTACGAGGTGAGATAACCGGGCGAATCGAGATCGTTGCCGGTGCCGACGATGATGTGGTTGCCGATCGTCATCGGCGCGGAGGTGAGGAAGTACTGCTGCTGGAAGCTCGCCGCTTCCTTGTGCCACCGCTCTTTTCCCGTTCGCGCGTCGATCGACACGAAGTAATCGTCCGGCGTGACGAAGAACAAGTAGTTGCCCCACATCGCCGCGCCGCGGTTGCCGATGTGGGTACCGCCCTTCGTCTTCCAGAAGTAGTGCCACAGCTCGTGACCGTCGTGCGCGTCGAGCGCCCACACGTTGTCGGGGGCGGTGACATACAGAATGTCGTTCACTTCCAGGATCGATCCCTTGATCGTCGTCTGACCGGCGACGACGACGTCGCCTTTGCCTTCGCCGCCGACTGATGTCGGTGGCGGACCGAACGGCGGCGGCAGCGCGTTCGGATTCGGCGCGCCCGCGCCGCCCGCGAGCTTCGACACCCACGCGAGCGAGAGGTGCTTGACGTTGGATTGATCGATCTGCTTCAGCGCGCTGTAGCGACGGCCGGTGTAGTCGCCGGAGTAGGAGGGCCAGTCGTCGGACAGCGGCTTCAGCAGCGACGCGGGATCCAGCCCACTCGAAGCCGCCGATAGCCACGAAACACACGAAAGCACGAAAACCACGAAAAAGGCTTTGAATCTCATTTGAGAGTCACCAGGAATGCCGTGACGTTGTGGATGTCCTTATCCGTATAGCTTCGCAGTAACTCTCTATGCTGCTGCAGCGGATCTTTCACATCGACCTTGATGTTCGTCCCATCCGTCCGAAACGATCGATGACTGCCGTCCGCGGTGACGAGGGCGATCGTGAAATCGTCGAGCCGTTCGATCGTCCCTTCGACGCGTTCACCGGTCGGCAGCGTCACGACCGCCGTCGGTGCGGGTGGACGGACCGGACCGCCGCCGCGGCCGCCGCCGCTTCCCGGCATCAACCACGTTTGCTGCAGGATTTTCTCGTCGCTGATCTTCGTCGCGATGCCCTTGAGGTCACTGGTCGGCGAGTGGCACGACGCGCATTTGCCGTTGAAGAACTGCTCCCCCGCCTTCGCATCGCCGACGAGGATGCTTGGCGGCTTGTTGCGCGATTCGTCGTAGCCTGCCGCGCGGAAGGTGTGCACGAACGCGGCGATATCCGCGATCTGTTCGGTCGACATCGCGAACTTCGGCATCCCGCGATCGGTGCGCCCGTTCTGAATCACGGGCGCCATCAGCTCGCCGTGCTGATCGTCGAGGACGATGCCCGAACGGAGGAGGCTCGGGCCGCTGTCGCCGCCGCGTGTGTCCTGGCCGTGGCAGAACGCGCAATTCACCGAGTAGAGCGCGCGTCCCCGTTCGACCGCTGCCGGATCCGCCGGCGGCCGATCGGGATACGCATTGCGCGGCGACGTGATCTGCCCTCTTCCGCCGCCACGACCTTGCGGTGTCGGCGGCTGTGCGTCCACGACGATCAGCGCAGACACGGCTGAAACCGCAGAGAGAAACAGGATTCTGCGTGCTCCGCGCGTGCTGCGCTTTTTGTCGCATCCCATGCGTGACACCTTACCTTAAAACAGCAGCTTCGCCGCGAACTGCATCTGTCGCGGGATGTTGTTGCCGGTGCTCGTGATCGAGCCAAACCCGGCGTTGCCCAGCGCGGATGCCGGGTTCGCGAAGCTCGGCGTGTTGAAGACGTTGAAGACCTCCGCGCGGAGTTGGATGCGCGTCTGGTTGGTGAGCGAGAGGTTCTTGAACACTGACAGGTCGAAGCGCTTGAACGACGGTCCGTGCAGCGTGTTCGATCCGGTGTTGCCAATCGTGTTGACCGGCTGCGCGACGAAGGCGGCGGTGTTGAACCACTGCGCGAGCGTCGGGTTGTCGAGCTCGGGGTCGCCCACCTGATTCGGCCGGTCGGTGCCGCCCGTATTGCTGCGCGCCGACCCGTTCGTCACCGTAAACGGCGTGCCGCTGTGATACGACCAGATCGAGTTCAGCTGCCAGCCGGCCAGCAGACCGTGCACCACGCCGCTCGACGAGGCCATGAACGGCAGCTCGTAGTTCGCCGAAAACACGAACCGATGACGGATGTCGAAGCCCGAGTCGTAGCGTTCGGTCACCGTCCAGTCCCACGGCGCCGCGTTCGTCACGACCGCGTGCGCCAGCGTGTAGTTCGACGACAACGTCAGCCCGCGGCTCTGGCGCCGCTGGAACGTCATCTGCAGCGCGTTGTCGGTGCCGAGATAATCGCTCGCAATCAACGGAATCGAGCTGACGCCTGGCAGCGTCGCGAAGTACGCGCGCCGCGCTTGAATCGCGCCGGCTGCAGCGGGCGCAAGGTCCACGTTGCCGATGTACTGCGTCAGATGCGACTGATACATCCCGAGATAGCCGGCGCCAAACACGTTGCCGGCGAATTCTTTTTCGAGGAACACGTTGTATTGCTGCGTGCGCGTGTTCTTGAAGTTCAGCTCTTCGGCCTGGAACGTGCCTGTCGGCGGAGTGATGGACGTTGCAATCGGCGCCGGCACGCCCTGGCTGAGGAGCAGGTTCGGCACGCCGCCCGACGCCGCGTTGCTGATCACCGGTCCGTACGTGCTGGTGAACGGCGCGCTCTTCAGGAACGACTGCGACATGTAGTTGCCAGGGAAGTACGCGAGGCCGTATCCGCCTCGAAGCACGAATTGAGCCGGCAGCGTCCACGATACGCCGATGCGCGGCGCAATGTTCGAGTAGTCGGTCGCGATGTTCGCCGTGCGAGAGACACCGTTCTGATTCGCAACCAGGATCGTCGACGAGGCGAGATCCACGTTGACGAGGTGATCGTCTTGTTCCGTGTACGGTGTGAAGATGTCGTAGCGCACGCCGACGTTGACGGTGAGGTTCGACGTCGCGCGCCAGTCGTCCTGGACGAAGACGAACGGCTCCTTCGTGTTGTAGTGCGGATAGAACAGCGACACGATGCGCGACACCTGCTGCGGATACCCGAGCAGGAACGAGGCGATGCTGTTGCCGCCGGAGCCCGCACCGTTGTCGGTCAGCGTCGTGTTGAACGTCATCGTCCCGAGCGGCTGATTGCTCTGATACACGGTGAAGTTGCGGTCGATGAGGCCCGCGCCGGCCTTCAGCGAGTGCGCGCCTTTGATCTTCGTCAGCGATCCGCTCGCCTGCCATGTGTGGTCGACCTGAATCAGCGGCAGGAATGTCGCGTCACCCGCGCCGGCGTACCCGGTCAGCGTGATCGGCATCAGGCCCGAGGTCAGCGCGTCGGCGTTGACGTTGGGAATCCCCAGCGACTGGCTGACGTTGTTCCCGTAATTCAACCCGTACGAGGCGATGTTGACCGCGAGATAGCCGGCGCGGAATTCGCCGATGAGCGACGGGTCGAACACTTTCGAGTAGTCGGCGCCGAAGTTGTGCGCCGTCGTGTTGTTCTGCCCGGGGAACGAGCCGCCGCCGCCCGGTTCCACGCCGTTCACCGCCGGAAAGACCGGCGGCGTGAAGGTGTCGACGCCGTTATACGAGTAGCGCACGAACAGGCGGTTGTCCTGATTGAAGATCTGGTCGGCGCGGATGTCGGCGGTCTTCGCGTCCTGCGTCCGGTCGCGGACGCCGGTGTAGTTGTTGGCGAGACCCGTGCCGGTCGGCAGCGGGTACATCGCGAGATACTTCAACGCGATCGGATCGAGACGCGACGAGGGGATGAGGTTGCCCGCAAACGCGGTGCGCGGCGTTTTCGTCGGGTCGTAGATCACGGCTGACAATTCCGAGAAATCGCCGCTGCGCATCCTGGCGGTCGGCACCGTGACGACCGTCGTCACGCCTTGCGTCACGTTGAAGCCTTCGTAGTCGGCAAAGAAGAACGTCTTGTTTTTCGCGACCGGACCGCCGAGGCTTCCGCCGTACTGGTTCTGCTTCAGCACCGGCTTGTCGACGTTGGTCGCGAAGAAATTGCGCGCATCGAACCGATCGTTGCGGACGAATTCGAAGCCGGAGCCGTGGAAATCGTTCGAGCCGGACTTCGTGATGATGTTCACGACGCCGCCGGCCGTCCGGCCCACTTCGGCGGTGTACATGCTCGTCTGCACTTTGACTTCGGCAATCGCATCAATGGACGGTTTGACGCCGACCGTGCCGATCGCGCGCTCGTTGTTGTCGATGCCGTCGATCAGCTGATTGTTCTGGTTGTCGAGCGAGCCGTTGATCGAGATCGCCGACGTTTGACGACGGTCGTCTGGACGCGTGCCGCTCGCGAGCGAGTTCGCCAGCCCTTCGAACGCGCCGGGTACGAGCTGCACCAACTGCTGCACGTTGCGTCCGCTGACCGGCAGATCCTGCACCGCCTTCGTGCTGACGAGCGCACTGATCGTTGCCGTGTCGGTTTGCAGCAGCGGCGACTCGGCAGACACGGTCACGTTCTCCGCGACGGTGCCGACCTGCAGCTTTGCATCGACGCGCACGCGATCCCCCGCCGACACATTGACGCGCGTCGTCTGCGACGAGAATCCCTGCAGTTCGACTTTGACCACGTAGGTGCCGATGGGCAGGAGGTTGAACAGGTAGTCGCCGGTTTCGTTCGACGGCGCGGTGCGGGTATCGTGCGTCGCGACGTTTTCGATGGTGACGGTGGCGCCCGGCAGGACGCCGCCGGTGGCGTCGGTCACGCGGCCGACGATGTCCGCGGTCGTCACCTGGGCGACCGCGGTCGAGGGGAGAAGGAAGAGCGCCGCAACAATCCATCGGGCAACGGACATGTCGTCTCTCCTACGCTGTCGTGACTGCAGTGCGTAACCGATTTCATTGGATATGTAATCGGTTACAAAACGGTGGCAAATCCTAGCAGCACATCCCCGCGCGCGCAAGCGGTATCATTCCGGAGGCGTGGCAAACATCTACGAAGTGGCCAAGCGCGCAGGCGTGTCGACGGCGACCGTCTCGCGCGTCCTCAGCCAGCCGGACGTCGTCGCGCCCGCCACGCGGCGAAAAGTCCTTCAAGCCGTGGAACATCTGGGCTACGAGCCGAACTCCTCGGCGCAGAACCTGCGGACGCTGCGGACCGGCAAACTGCTCGTCACGGTGCCCGATATTTCCAATCCGTTTTTCTCGCTGATTCTGCAGGGGATTGAAGAGGCGGCGCAGCGCGAGGGGTATTCGGTGCTCGTCGGCGATACCCAACACGATGACAAGCGCGAGGACAATTACGCGCTGATGTTGAAGCGGAAAGAAGCCGATGGCCTGATCTTCCTCGGCCATCGGTTGCCGAAAACGGCGGCGGAACTCGTGCGCGCCGTCTCGCCGCGGTGCGCGCCGGTGGTCAACGGCTGCGAGTTCAGCCCGCGGCTCGGCATTCCGAGCGTTCACATCGACAACGCCAAAGCGGCGTCCGAGGCGATGGACCATCTGTACCGGCTCGGACACCGACGCATCGGCATCGTCACCGGTCCGCTGGTCAGCCCGCTCAGCCGCGACCGCCTGAACGGCGCGACGTCACGCGCGAAACGCGCCAAGGCCGAACGCGACTTCATCGTCATGCACGGCGATTTTTCGATCGAGTCGGGATCCGTCGCGGCCGAACGGCTGCTCGGCCGCCGCGATCCGCCGACCGCCATTTTTTGTTTCAACGACGAGATGGCGATGGGCGTGCTCGAGACGGCGAAACGGCGTCACGTCCGCGTGCCCGACGATCTGTCGGTCATCGGGTTCGACGACATCCGGTTCGCGCGCTATACCGATCCGCCGCTGACGACCGTCGCCCAGCCGATGCGGGCGATTGGGGAAGGCACCGTCCGGTTGCTGCTGCAAATTCTGCACGGCGACGGCTCCGCGACGCCAGAATCCGTCACCTTGCCCCACACCCTGACGGTCCGGTCCAGCAGCGCCCCGCCCCGGTCAGTCTGACCAACAAGTCTGACTTGGAAGTCTGACTCGGAAGTCTGACTCGGAAGTCTGACTTGGAAGTCTGACTTGGAAGTCTGACTTGGAAGTCTGACTTGGAAGTCTGACTTGGAAGTCTGACTTGGAAGTCTGACTTGGAAGTCTGACTTGGAAGT
>Ga0070741_10015291_pt1 | contig 13035 bp, 15 predicted proteins | sample Coa_R1_4_FD_66440 | JGI IMG/M metagenome (GOLD analysis project Ga0070741, IMG submission 66440) | Surface soil microbial communities from Centralia Pennsylvania, which are recovering from an underground coalmine fire - Coalmine... | ecosystem: Environmental > Terrestrial > Soil > Unclassified ...
CCGGGGATCGCATCAATGCGATGCTCAGCGCCTGTGCTTGGAACCTCAAGAAACTCTGGCGCTATTATGTCGCACATCCACTCCCCGTGCCCGTGACCTGACTTTTTCAGGGGCGACTATTTTACTATAGGAGAAAAGGCTGCTATTTCACGATCCCGCAGGAGGTTGCATGGCAACGCTGGTATTACTGCGCCACGGCGAATCGCAATGGAATCTTGAGAACCGCTTCACCGGCTGGGTGGATGTCCCGCTGTCGCCAAAAGGCGAGGAAGAGGCGCGCCAGGCCGGAGAGAAACTCAAAGCCGCCCACATTCATTTCGATGTGGCGTTTACCTCGGTCTTGCAACGCGCCAATCGCACCATGGAAATCGTCCTTGACGTTCTCGGCCAACGTGGGATTCCTGTGGAAAGAGACCAAGCCCTGAACGAGCGCCATTACGGCGACCTCCAAGGACTCAATAAAGCCGAGACAGCAAAGAAATTCGGCGATGAGCAAGTACATATTTGGCGACGCAGTTATGACATCGCACCGCCGGGCGGGGAGAGCCTCAAAGACACGGCCGCCCGCACGTTGCCGTACTATGAAGCGAAAATTCTCCCGATGGTGAAAGCGGGGAAAAATATTCTCGTGGCCGCGCACGGTAACAGCCTACGTTCAATGGTTATGCATCTCGATCAATTGACCAAAGAACAGGTGCTCGAACTGAATTTAGGAACGGGGGTTCCGATTGTGTATGAACTTGATGCGGACGGGAGGGTGAAAGAGAAGCGGATACTCTAGGAACCAGGCGTTGGGAGTTGGGATCTGGGGAAAAAAGAAGAAAGGAAGTTTAGTTTGTGCCGGTTTCCTCTTTTATCCCAAATCCTAAATCCCAGATCCTGCTCATTGCGGCAGCCGGGCATACTTCCCCTTGAAGAACAACAGCGGCCGCTCGCCAGACGCACTCGCCGCTTGCACCTCGCCCACGTAGATCGTGTGATCGCCGCCTTCGTACCCACTGACTAACTTGCACTCGATATAGCCGATCGCACCTTCAAGCAGCAGCACGCCGACGCTCCCTTGACGAACAGGGATCCCTTCAAATTTCTCGATCCCCTTCGTCGCGAACCGCGTGGAGAGGTGCTCTTGATCTTCGTGCAAGAAATTAACGGCAAAGACCTTCGACTGCTCAAAGCACGCGTAGCAGTCCACTTTCCTATCGACACATACCAGGATGAGCGGCGGATCCAGGGAAAGTGAGGTATACGAATTGGCAGTTAGTCCAAAGGGTTTACCATTGATATCGTTGGTCGTGATGATGGTGACACCAGTCGCAAAAGCGCCAAAGACGTTACGGAGTTCGCGCGGATCAATCGCCATACATAGCTCCTACTCTGCCGTGTTTCTGACTGCTAACAGAGCGGCTCTGCTTCTGTCAATTCCTCTTACGTGAGATCACCGTCCCGACATAAATATACGGGAGATCATGTGAAGTGATCGGGCGATCTTGTTCGCGAATCTCGGCACGCGCGATCGACGCAACGAACAAGGTATGATCCCCAGCGGGATAACTCGCGACGACTCGACACTCAAACACGGCCATCGCGATCTTGAGCAACGGCACCCCGGTTTCGCCTACCTCATAGGCGAACGGCCCCAGGTTGTCCGGCCGCCGCGAAGCCGCGGAAAAGAAATAATCTTCCAGTTCCTTGCCCTTATGTCCGACAACATTCAGGCCGAATACGCCCTGTCGTTCGATGAAACCGTGACTAAAGTGACGCGTATCCACCGCGGCCATGATGAGCGGCGGATCGCCGGACACCTGCGTTACCCATGAGGATGACATCCCATGCAGTTTATCACCTTCACGTACAGTGAGAACATAAATACCAGTGGTAATTTCGGCCAGAGCCTCAGCAAGTTTTGGGTCCATACGATCCCTCAAAATGCGTGCTTAAATGCGTTGCGCTGACAACGAACCAAGCCACTAAAATTGATTAGTTCATTCTCCAATGCGACTTCGTGTTCGGCCTGCAAATACCTGCCGTTGAATGCCGGATTGTCAGTACAAAAGCAGTAGTCGATTCCTTCAGTATCGAGCCGCTTTGTCACTTCTCGAACTGGATTGAGGTCGGCGAACGTCCCGGTCTGCAGATAGGTGCTCGGGCACAGCTCAAAGCAGATGCCGCGCTGACGAATCTCCGGCAGTAAGTGCGGAAGGTAAAGCGGAATCTGTACGCCGTGCCCGATACGACGCAAGTAGGGAAACAGTTCAGGGTGGACATAGGCGGGAGAGGTCTCGCCTAAGTGTGCCGTCGCGGGGAGATGGTAATCAGCCGCCCTTCTGTACAGACTCACAAAATGGTCGAGACGCTCGCCGAGCGGCGCTTCGGGCCCGGCGACGTCAATGCCACGAATGAGGTCACGACGTGCAAGCGCGAGATCGAGCGTGGCCTCGTTAATTTCATCCGGCAACATCGTATGCAGACACAAAACCAGTCGGACATCCACAGCATATTCTGGGACCTTCGCTCCAGCCGCAATCGCTTCAACCACGGCCGCCATCGCGGCGATCCGATCTCTTCTGTCGAGCGAAGGATCAGTCCGAAGGTACGGCGAGAAGCGCAGTTCGAGCATGGAAGTTTGTTCAAAAATCCTCGCGCCGCGCACGATCCGGTAGAGAAAATAGCCCATCGTCGCCGGTGTTTGTAACGGCTCGACGAGCTTATGGAGTTCAAGGTAATCATCGAGTGTCGCCTTACGATTGGCAAAGTGGTGCTTAAGATCGGCGTAGGTCGGAAATCGATTGAGGAGTTCCTTAATCACATCTCGTTCGGTCGGGGTCACACCAACGTCAGGGCCGCCCGAAGAGAGATAGCCGTACAACACTTTTGGATGTACCGCTCCGCCCACGTGGCGATGCAAGTCAGCGTAATCCGGCCCCGCGTTTACTCGTCCTTGCTGGATCATCGACACCCCTTTCGTTGCTCACAGAATTGCACCCTTCTTACCTTATTACCCATGATGCCCCAGAGTAAGGGTAAGTTTCCAGTCGAGTGGCTAAATGCCAACCACACTATCTTTGAGAAATAAATCACAGGAATTATAAGAATAGTTGTAGCGGCGTCATCGCGCCACATTCACGCTGACCGCCTGATCGGCCTTCAGCGTCTCACGCGTACCAATCCCCATCAAAGCGACCAGAGCCGTACACCCTGCGGTAATGATAAAGGCGGGCTTAAAGCCAAGATGTCCGGCAAGCCAACCGGCAAAGACCGGTCCGAGAAGGAGTCCGATATCACCGGCTCCACGATATATCCCCATAACGGCGCCCGCCTTTCCCGGCGGAGTGAGGTCGGCAATAACTGCCGCAGGAGCCGGGCCGAGGTAGCCGATCGCGGCCCCGAACGCGAGGCTGACCATCATTAGTCGTACGTACGTGGTCGCCCACGGGTACAGCAGAATTGCCAGCACTGTAGCCCACAAACTCACTAGGGTGATCCGGCGGCGACCAACACTGTCTAATAATCGCCCGGCATGCCAGAGCACACAAAAGTTCGCCAGTGAACATAGGGATTGCGTCAAACCAACACCGCTCTCACCTAACCCTATCGTCTCTTGCGCGAACAACGGCATGAGATTGAGGCTAATGCCGGAACGTATGCCGAAAAGGAGGAACGTCAGCGCACACGCAAAAATAAAGGTCCAATCATAGAGAAGTCGAGACAAGACTTCACGGTTCGAATCCGAGCCCACTGCTAAACCATGTTTAGTAGGCGCGGGCAACTCACCAATCCACCAAAGACCAAGAACGGCAACAAATAGTGACAACCCCGACATCGCCCAAAACGGCGCCCGTAGGTCGTGAAAGAAACCCGCGGCGAGACCACCAACGCCCGGGCCAATGGAAACCCCAACCAGCAGCATGCTCTGGTAAAAGCCCATCGCCTGTCCCATACGCTGCGGCGCGACCGTACGCGCCAGAAAAGCCATCGCGGTAATGGTAAAAAGCGCCGACCCAATGCCACCGAGCAATCGATACCACAGCAACGCCGCGAAGCTTTTGGCAACGGCGGAAAGGGCGGCGGAAAGAGCCACAATCGCCGCGCCTCCACACGCTATCAATCGTGGACTGAAGCGATCGACCGCCGCGCCACCGATAAAATCGGAGGGAATGCGCCCGACGGCGAACGCGGCGACGAGCGCACCTGTCCCGGCGTAGGAGACGCCAAACTCTTGGGCAATGAACGGGAGCACCGGAGAGATCACACTCGACCCGAGCATGATCACTAATGTCATGAGTGAAAGAATGACGACTTGGGGATCGAGGTCAGTCGCTAGACTGCGGAAAAAAGGCATGCGTCACAATTGGTGGAAATGTCTAGGGTCTAGAGTCAGAGAGTCCGGAGTCCCAAATCGCCCGACAGAAGATCGGTACAGCACGATAGCCTTTTCATTTTGCTTTTTGACTTTGCCTTTTGATTTTTCTTCTCTCCTCTTTGCTTATGCCGGAATCAAGTTAGGCGCAGTAAGCGTCCGCGCCACATCTTTGTCACAATTTGGCGTGTAGCCCCATACCTTCTCCCACACCGCGGCAGTTTCCATACACATGTAGTGTGGCACCTGAGGGGCCGCATCTTTGAGCCACCGCAAAATCGTCCGATACATCTTGACCCGCAATGCCTGAAACGTGCGCCATTTTCCGTCAGCGCAGGCGACCTGCTCCCCAGATAAAATACGTGTGTGCGGGAAACGCCGCCGCACGGTGCCGCGCAGCGTCGGCGCCATGCGCAAACTTCCAAGGCTCACCCAGGCAATCCGGCCGGGATCAATCGTCGAAAAAATCTGCGAGATCGTGTCGTAATACCCGCGCTCCCAGTCAGGGTACTCGATCAGCGGATCGAAATGGAACCCCAGCTTATAGCCCGCGGCCTGCACACGCCGGGCCGCGGCAAGGCGGGCGGAGAACGATGCCGTTTGATGTTCTTCGGTATCGATAATTGCCGGCGGCGTCATCGACCACGCAACGACCACTCGATCCTTGGGGTCAAGCGTGAGGAGTCCGTCAACACAATTAGTTTTGGTCTTGAATTCGAGCAGCGCGTTCTTCCGCACGGCGAAAAACGGGACTAAATCCGCCGAAAATCCCAGCACGGGATCAAGCGCCAGACTATCAGAGAGTTCGCCAGTACCAACACGAAACTGCTGCGTGGGATGACGATCGATAGCCGTGGCCACTTGCAACAGCAGGTCCTCGACGTTCGTATACACTTTTAGAGTCGGGTTACTGGCTAAATACTCCTGGAGAAAACAATAACTGCAATCCATCGGACAATTGGAGATAAGACTCACGACCAGATAGTTACAGCAGACAAGGCCGCTCGTCCCCGCCGGGCAATGCTCCAAAAATGCCGAACGCCGACGGGTGAACAACAACCGCTTCTTCCCCGCGGCAAACGTATCTTCCTCACTACCAGGGAGTCCGTCACGCTCCCAACCTTTCTCGACAATACGCACCGGAACATGCGGGAGACGAACGAGCGCTCGCCGTACAACAGCGGCGTGTTCTTCCCCCTGCTCGATGAGAATTTCGTTAGGCTGATAGAGTTTCATCTGTTCCGTTCCCGACTCTGAGACGCTCAGACTCCTAGACACTCAGATTCCTAGACTTCGTCTAGCAACGTAAACACCCGTTGCAAGGAACCATCAGCCAGTTTCTGCTGTATCTGCACCAGCCGAGCGTGCAACTCCTGCACGCTACAGGCTTTGACTTCCACCATGACTTCGTTCCCTTCGAGCGTCGGCGGGAATGATACACGCACCCGCTCACCAAGGTCTAGCGCCTTGATCGCTGCACGCAAGTCGTCTTCGAGTTGTGAAAGACGCGGGTAGCGAATCTTCCGCAGCGCATCTTTTACTCCTCTGAGTTTGTCATTCCGAGACAGTTTTGACTCTAGCGGACGGCGCAACTCCGCGCGCATCAGTACGTCGCGCGTCGCCCCACCCTCCCGCGCAACAATCTCTTCTAGCCAGTCGAGAAAATCGCGGAGCTGGTTCTCGTTCAGTTGCAGCCCTTTCGCCACCGCCAGAAGCGCGGTTTGATCTTCTGCGGCCCAAGATTGCCACCGCCGCAATGTCTGCGCGGAGAGGCGCTTTTCCCGGGCGTAAGCGACGAGTTGGTCAGCGATGGCGGACATGTTGGTTCCTTATAAGACACGCTCGTGGTTTGGATGAGAGATTGTCATTGCGAGCCCTTCGACTTCGCTTTGTTCCGCTCAGGGTAAACTCCGCGAAGCAATCTTTGTCTTCTGCAGGGATTGCTTCGTCGCTTTGCTCCTCGCAATGACACCGGAAACCCACTTGAACAGACTACCGAGGTCCATCCCTGATATGCGCCGCAGCAAGCGCGAGATATCGATCTCCATCTCGTCCACGTTTCCTCGCCCCCTCAGCCAGAATCCTACACTTCTTGAGGAGGACGCGTTCTGTTTGCCGGCGCTGTTCCGCAGATAAAAGCCCGGACTCCAGAAGTTTGCACAGTGCCGTAACCCGAAACCGGTCCATCCCCCAAAACTTCCGGGACAACTGGTCTGGATGCCCTCCGCGTTTTATCACCAACGGAGTATCAAGCAGGCGCACCGGTAGCCTCGCCGCGATACGTAACCACAAGTCGTAATCCTCACAGGCCGGGAGGTCTTCATCAAAGCCGCCCATGCGCTCAAACAATTCACGACGCATCATCACCGCCGAGGGACTTACCAAGCAGAGTTCCAAGCTCCGCGCGAAGAGATCGCCGTCGGCCTTACGATGCTTGTTATGAGGATTCACCCGTACGCCGTTACGCAGCCAGACTTCTTCAGTCTGGCAAATCTGCGCATCTGAACGTTGAGAAAAAAACCTCACTTGTTGTTCAAGTTTCTGCGGGCGCCACAAGTCGTCCGAATCGAGAAACGCGATCAGGTCACCGGCACTCAAGCGCACCCCGTAATTTCGCGCCGCGGAAACGCCACGATTCGGCTGATGAACGTAACGGACCTCGGGAAACTCCCGTACCACGTCAGCCGTGCCGTCCTCTGACCCATCATCCACGACGATCAGCTCAAAATCAGAAAAGGACTGCGTGAGAACCGAGGCGATTGCTCCGCGAACTAACTCGTGGCGGTTATAGGTCGGGATGATAACAGAGACTGTGGGCATGGGGAAAAACCGTGTTACGTGACGCGTGTTTCCTACCCAAAATATATTTGCAAACTCACGTACCATGTCATTGCGAGCCCTTCGGCTCCATTGCATTACGCTCAGGATAAACTTCGCGAAGCAATCTCATCCCAAAACAGAGATTGCTTCGTCGCCTGTAGCTCCTCGCAATGACACATTCCCCGCTTTGCGGACACGCTCTCACGTTTCACGCTCCACGTTTAGCAACAAGTTCCTCAATCGCCTGCCACAGCTCCTCTTTGCCGGTGCTGTTTTCCGCCGAGAAGAGGAGCGGCTCGTAGCCATTAAGCTGTGCGGCTAATGCCTTGTGTTGTTTCTCAAGTTCAGCGCGTTTGAGCTTATCACTTTTCGTCGCGACGACAAGAAATGGCCGTTGATGATGGGTGAGAAAATTGCACAGCGCCTCTTCCTCCGCCTCCGGCCCACGACGCACGTCCACAATGATAATGACGCCACGCAAATTCCGTGCGTTCACCAGATAGTCTTCGATCAGCTGCCGCCAGTGCTGGCGATCTTGTTTCGACACTTTGGCATAGCCGTAGCCGGGCAAATCAACAAACGTAAGTTTTCCATTGACGACAAAGAAATTGAGTTGCTGTGTTCGCCCTGGCGTCGAGCTCGTACGCGCAATCCTCCGCTCCAGCAGTCGATTAATCAACGAGGATTTGCCGACATTCGAGCGTCCGGCGAAAGCAATTTCTGGGTATGGTAGTCTCGGGGCGCCACCCGGTTGTGTCGCCGCCCCAGCAAATTCGACTGAGGTTATTTTCATGCGGGTTACGTTAATGACAAATTTTCCTTCCGGCTTATCCGGCTTTGCCCACTCGGACAAGTCCGGCACAGATTTGCTAGACGCACCAAAAAAAACGGCATAGAGTTGCTCCCATTATGAACCAAATCCTCGGATTGGGTATTACTGCTGCCTCTGTCCTTCTCGCAGCTATTACCTCAGGTCTTCGCCTGAAACCGTATCTAGACATGGGCGTGGAACGCACCCCACCAACGTTGGCCATCTACCCCGCAGCGATTGCCCTGGCGATTACCGTACCCGTCGTGTTCTTCTTGCGTTGGCGACAGGGGAGTAAGCATGTCGTGGTCGGCCCGGCGAAGTTTATGGACAATTCACTATTCGTTGCGATGGGCTGCTTGCTCTACATTCTTATTGCAGTCTCCTTTTTTCCCTATCAGCCCCCTTATCAACCCCCAGTACAGTCTCCTGAGCACATCACCGACCCTCACACTGCCCCTTCCCCCGGCACCAGGGTTTCCATATTCTTCTGAAGACTACTCTTGCCTGGAGGTATTCTGCCCGTGAGTGCTCAGAATGAAAAGCGTACTCGACTGCTCACCTTAGCAGGGGAGTTAGCTGATGACTTCGCTACTCGTGCTGCCGAACACGATCAGAACAACTCGTTTCCCTTTGAGAACATTCAGCGTATGAAAGACACCGGTTACACGGCGCTGGTGTTGCCCGAATCGCATGGCGGACTGGGCGCGGATTTGGTGGACTTCTGTCTGTGTCAGGAACGGCTGGCCCAGGGCTGTGGCGCGACTGCGCTGGCGATTAATATGCACCTCTTTGGCCTCGGATCGATGGCCGACCGTGGCGACATCACGCGCCCGGAAGCGCAGGGCTTCCTTCATGCGATGGGGCGACAACGACAGATCATGGGGGGTGGTCTGACCGAGCCGGAGACCGGCGGGAACTGGGGACTGTTTCTCACTCGGGCCGAGAAAGAAGGGGACTCTTATGTCCTCAACGGGCGCAAGGCGTTTACCAGCTTGTCGCCGGTCATTGACCTGTTCATGGTACTCGTCACCGTCCAGGACCCGGACGCCGGGTTGCTCAGCGGAACATTTCTTGTCCCAAAAGGAACTCCGGGGTTGCGGATCGTCGAAAACTGGAACGCGATGGGCATGCGCGCCACGGCGAGCCACGACCTGATTATCACTGATTGCCGTGTTCCCCTTGATCACGCTGTACGTATTCGCCCGGTCGGAGAAATTCTCCCGGAAGATATCAATCTCTTTGCCTGGTTCTCACTGAGTGTCGCGTCTATTTATACTGGTGTCGCCATCGCCGCACTCAATTTCGCGAAACAGTTCTCCGATCGTCACCAACCGCTGCCACTTCCGCGGCCGATTAAACATTTGCCCGGCGTCCAGTTCGCCGTCGCCGAGGCAGAGATGCTACTCGCCTCGACTCGTGCCTTCACCCTGGAAACGGCGAAAGCCTGGATCGCGGGAGAGAAATTTGCAGGCGAAGCTGGGCTCGTTCGAGTGTGCATGCCGAAGTATGTCGCCACCAACAACGCCATTCGCGTTGTTGATCTGGCAATGGAAATCGTTGGCTCGGTCGGCATATTTAAGAAACACCCGTTAGAGCGCTATTACCGTGATGTCCGTGCCGGCACAAACCATCCGTTTTCTAACGCCCGCATGCGTGAGTTGGTCGGCAAGAATGCACTCGGCATCAAGCTACTCGAAATGCCGCGCTGGTAGGGCGAAGAAAATGAAGAATGAAGAGTGAAGAATGAAAAAAGGCTGAAGGGAAGGGACGTCAGGAAAGAAGAATAAGAATAGCCTGAAGGCTAAAAGCTGTAGGCCAAAGGAAAAGACGCAAGAAAAGAGAAGGAAAAGGGAAAGATGAAGTATGTCTGAAGACAAAGCCGTGATTTTCCGTGATCGACTGGCGGAGCCGTTTTTCACTGTTCTCGGCTTACAAATCGACGAGGTGCGACCGGACTTTTGCCGTATGCGGTTACCGTTCCATCCGCGATTACGGACGGAAGGCGAAGTCGTGCACGGTGGCGCAATCGCGTCACTCATTGATAGTGCTGGTGTCGTTGCCGTGTGGTCGAATGTGCCGCCGGGGATCACTCGTGGTGCGACCGCGAGCATGACGGTCAACTACTTGGCCGCCGCGGAGGGTGTGGACCTTACCGCAGACGCCCGTGTCATTCGTCGTGGCCGGAGCGTGGTATTTGTCGATATTGACGTTGTCTCTCCGTCCGGTGAGCGCATTGCCAAAGGGTCGTTGGTCTATAAGCTCTCGAGTGGCAGGTAGCACTCAGCGCATTACATTTCGCGCTCGCCGCATTACGTTTCACGCATCATGTACCGCGCTTGCCGTTCTTATCGTCTTTATGTCTACAACACCTTCTCCGCGTATTATCACCCTGCTTACCGACTTCGGCACTCGTGATGCCTTTGTCGGCATTATGAAGGGCGTGATCCTGGGCATAGCGCCAACTGCTTGTATCGTGGATCTATCCCACGAGATCCCACCGCAAGATATTCTCACCGGCGCACTCACTCTCCGCAGCGCAGCCCCATTTTTCCCTCCGGGAACGATTCACGTTGCGGTTGTAGACCCAGGTGTCGGTAGTCAACGGCGTGCGATTGTCGTCGAGACACACAATGCCTTATTCGTCGGTCCGGACAATGGCTTGTTGAGTCTCGCCGCTCCGCCTGAGTCAAATGTGCTGGTTGTCCACCTTACTAACACCCAGTATTTCTTGCCGCACCTTAGTCATACGTTCCACGGTCGCGATGTATTTGCCCCCATTGCCGCACATCTTGCTTGTGGGGTATCGCCCAAGGTATTGGGTCCTACTATATCGACAATAGAACAGCTTTCTCTGCCCGTCGTTGCACGAACTGAGTCGCAACTCAGTGGCAGCGTCATCGCCATCGACCATTTCGGCAACCTGATGACCAATATCACTGAGGCAGACCTGCTCCCCTTTCCAAGCGAGACCCTTTCGGTTAGCATCGGTCCCGTGCGGATTCAGGGTCTTGCTTCTACCTACGCAGCAGTCGAGCTCGGTACGCTCGTGGCTCTCATCAACAGTTGGGGAATGTTAGAAATTGCCGTCCGTAACGGCTCCGCAGCTCAGCAGTTGCGGACGCCGCTGGGAACTACGGTGTGTGTGAGGAGAGTTTAGTCTCGGATATGTCACTGCCAATGCCGCCAATAGGCCCGCATGATGTCGGGTCCCTCAATGGGTATCATCCGACTCCTCCCGTCGCACCGCAGATGATCGTTCGCCCCGAGCCACCGCGAGTTTTCCTCCACCTCAGCCTCTTTCTCATCACCTTCATCACTACCACTCTCGCCGGGGCCCTACAAAAAGGGGTGTATCCTCTCACCAGCATCTCGGCCCTCGGCTACGGAATCCTGGCAAACCCGGGCGCTCTCGTCCAAGGGCTGACCTTCTCTGTCCCGTTGATGCTGATCCTCCTGTTCCATGAAATGGGCCACTATCTGTTTGCGTTAAAGCACGGAGTGCGGGCCACCCTGCCGTATTTTCTTCCCGCCCCTCCCTTCCCGCTTCTTCCTATTGGGACGTTTGGCGCATTTATTCGGATGAAATCAGTCCCCACGGACCGGCGGACGCTCTTTGACGTTGGCGCGGCCGGCCCGTGGGGGGGCGTGCTGGTCGCCATCCCCGCGGTAATTATCGGCCTGGCATTGTCAGAGGTACGGCCATTGAATCCCTTTGAAGGCGGGCTCTTCTTAGGGGATTCCTTCCTGTTTTCTCTGCTTACTCGTCTCGTTCTTGGCGTCTCCGGCGATAACGTCAATATCGAATTGCACCCGATCGCCTTAGCGGGATGGTTTGGACTGTTTGTGACTTTTCTCAACCTCCTGCCGGTCGGCCAACTCGATGGCGGTCACGTCACCTACGCACTGTTCGGGCGTTTCCACCGCTGGATTTCGCGCGGCTTCCTCGCGGTCATCTTTTTTCTCGGCTTCCAGGGGTGGGCGGGATGGTTCTTTTGGGTCGTGTTGCTCGCATTTCTTGGCGTCGATCATCCTCCGACACGTGACCTCTTCTCCTCCCTTGACCCGCGGCGTAAACTTTACGCCTGGAGTACGGTCGCGTTGTTTGGGCTCACGTTTATGCGTGCGCCGCTGATCATTATGGAACCTAGGCATCTCCCCGATGAAGATGCGACGCTTATTTCGTACTCGCCTGAAATTTCTCATACTGGAACGAATGCGCGATTTCACATTTTCTACCGGCCATGAGTGAACGACCGTCCTGGGATCAATACTTTCTGACGATTACGCGGCAGGTCGCCGAACGTTCGACGTGCACCCGCGCCAAGGTCGGCGCGGTCATCGTGCGGGACAAGAATATTCTCGCCACCGGTTACAACGGCGCGCCCGCGGGGCTCCCGCACTGTAGCGAGGTCGGTTGTCTGATTTATCAATCCAAAACGCCCGTCGGAGAGACTGAAGAGAACTGCTACCGCACGATTCACGCGGAGATTAACGCCATCGCCCAGGCCGCGAAGAACGGGGTCAGCATCCGTGACGCCGACATTTATGTCACCCACACGCCGTGTATTCACTGCCTCAAAGTGTTGATCAACACCGGCATCAAGCGCATCTTCTACGAGAAGGAGTATAAACTCCACACTGTCAGTGAGTTACTCACGTCAACGGATGTGACCCTGCAAAAAGTCGACGCGTAGAGGAAGAGGGATGGGGTAGGGTAGTAGGGCGAGCCGCGCCTGCCGTCCTCGGCGCGCACAGCTCGCCCTACCTTACGGCTGGCGGCAGGCCGCGGGCAAGCGACACTTGCTATGATGAACGCCGTTACGCAAATCGCGGAATGAACGCGGCGTACTGGTCCAGTAGCGGGAGTATTTTATCTTCCCGCTCGGAAGGCACCAGGAACACGACCCGCTCGATCCCCATTTCTTGATACTGACACAGCAGCGTCTCGTCCCCCGGCACGCCGAACATGGAGACCGGGACATCCTGCGCTTTCCGCCCGGCTTGCTCAGCCAATACCCCGAGGGCCCGTATCGCTTCCGGTAAAGCT
>Ga0070741_10015292_pt1 | contig 13033 bp, 6 predicted proteins | sample Coa_R1_4_FD_66440 | JGI IMG/M metagenome (GOLD analysis project Ga0070741, IMG submission 66440) | Surface soil microbial communities from Centralia Pennsylvania, which are recovering from an underground coalmine fire - Coalmine... | ecosystem: Environmental > Terrestrial > Soil > Unclassified ...
AAACTTCTTCGACAGCACCAGCGTCATCGCCGCCGTCAAGGTCGTCTTGCCATGGTCCACGTGACCAATCGTGCCTACGTTCACGTGCGGCTTGGTGCGCTCAAATTTTCCCTTTGCCATGATGAACCCCCGCTATTTCTTGTCCTTGTCCGTACCCTTGTTGATGATCGCGTCCGCCACGCTCCTCGGCGCCTCCGCGTAGTGCTTGAATTCCATCGTGTAGGTCGCGCGCCCCTGGGTGAGCGAGCGCAGGGTGGTCGAATAACCGAACATCTCGGCGAGCGGCACCTCGGCGCGAATTGCCTTGCCGCCGCCGGGCAGGTCCTCCATGCCCTGGATCATACCGCGCCGGGAAGACAGATCGCCCATCACGTCGCCCATCTTCTCTTCCGGAGTCTCGACTTCGACCGCCATGATCGGCTCGAGCAGCGCCGGAGTCGCCTTGCGCATCCCGTCCTTGAACGCGAGGATGCCCGCCATCTTGAATGCATTTTCCGACGAGTCGACTTCGTGATATGACCCGTCGAACAGCGTCACCTTGACGTCCACCACCGGATAGCCCGCGAGCACGCCGGCGGTCATCGCCTCGATCACGCCCTTCTGGACGGCCGGGATGTACTCGCGCGGCACCACGCCGCCCTTGATGCCGTCGACGAACTCGAATCCCTTGCCTGCTTCGTTCGGCTCGAGTTTCAGCCACACGTGACCGTACTGACCTTTGCCGCCGGTCTGCTTGATGAACTTGCCTTCGATCTCGACCGGTCTCTTGATGGCCTCGCGGTAGGCCACCTGCGGTTTGCCGACGCTCGCTTCGACGCCGAATTCGCGCTTCATGCGATCGACGATGATTTCGAGGTGCAGCTCGCCCATGCCGGAGATGATGGTCTGGCTGGACTCCTCGTCGGTGTGCACGCGGAACGAAGGATCTTCCTGCGCCAGTCGGCCCAGCGCAACGCCCATCTTCTCCTGGTCGGCCTTGGTCTTCGGCTCGACCGCCTGGGAAATCACCGGCTCGGGAAACTCCATCTTCTCGAGGACGATCACCTTCTCGGGATCGCAGAGCGTATCGCCGGTGGTCGCTTCCCTGAGGCCCACCGCCGCCGCGATGTCTCCGGCCCGCACTTCCTTGATCTCGTCGCGCTGGTTGGCGTGCATCTGCAGCAGACGGCCCACACGCTCCTTGCGGCCCTTGATCGGGTTGTAGATCGTGTCGCCGGAGGTCACCACCCCCGAGTAGACACGGAAGAAGATCAGCTGGCCGACGAAGGGGTCGGTCATGATCTTGAACGCAAGCCCCGCGAAGGGCTCGTCGTCGCTTGCCCTCCGCTCGGCTTCCTGGCCGTTGTCGAGGTGACCTTTGACCGGCGGAATGTCGGTCGGGGCGGGCAGATAATCGATGACGGCGTCCAGCATCGCCTGCACGCCCTTGTTCTTGAATGCCGAGCCGCACAGCATGGGCACGATCTCGAACGAGATCGTCCTTTGCCGCAGGCCTTTCTTGACCTCGGCTTCGGAAAGATCCCCCTCTTCGAGATATTTGTTCATCAGCTCTTCCGAGGCCTCGGCGGCGGCCTCGAGCATCTTCTCGCGCCATTCCCTGGCCAGCGGCATCAGCTCCGGCGGCACGTCCCTGAGCTCGTACTTCATGCCCTGGGTCGAATCGTCCCAGTAAATCGCCTTCATGCGCACCAGGTCGACCACTCCCTTGAACGTTTCCTCGGCGCCGATCGGGATCTGGATCGGAACCGGGTTCGCCTTCAGCCGCGCGCGCATCTGGTCGTAGACCTTGAAGAAGTTTGCGCCCTGCCGGTCCATCTTGTTCACGAAGGCGAGACGCGGGACGCGGTACTTGTTGGCCTGTCGCCACACCGTCTCGGACTGCGGTTGCACCCCGCCGACCGCGCAGTAGACCATGCACGCGCCGTCGAGCACGCGCATCGACCGCTCCACCTCGATCGTGAAGTCGACATGACCCGGCGTGTCGATGATATTGATGCGGTGCTCGGGATACTTGCCATCCATGCCCTTCCAGAAGCAGGTCGTCGCAGCCGAAGTGATGGTGATGCCCCGTTCGCGCTCCTGTTCCATCCAGTCCATGACGGCGGCGCCGTCGTGCACCTCGCCGATCTTGTGCGATACCCCGGTGTAGAACAGGATGCGCTCCGTGGTCGTGGTCTTGCCGGCATCGATGTGGGCACTGATGCCGATGTTCCGGTAGCGTTCTATGGGTGTGGTACGGGGCATGGAACTGCTTTCGTGTGTTCTGGAGGCGATCCGCGGGCCTAGAAGCGGTAGTGGGCGAAAGCCTTGTTCGCCTCCGCCATGCGATGGACTTCCTCGCGCTTCTTCACGGCGCCGCCGCGCCCTTCCGCAGCCTCGGCCAGCTCATTGGCGAGGCGTGCCGCCATGGACTTTTCGCCGCGCTTGCGGGCCGCGTCACGCAGCCAGCGCATCGCGAGAGCGGTGCGCCGAATGGGACGCACCTCTACCGGCACCTGGTAGTTCGCCCCGCCCACGCGCCTGCTTTTCACTTCCACCATCGGACGCACGTTCTGCAGCGCCTGGCCGAACACCTCGAGCGGATCCTTTCCGCCTTTCTTCGAGATCTGGTCCAACGCGCCGTACACGATGTGCTCGGCCACGGACTTTTTCCCGCGAGTCATGATCACGTTCATGAACTTCGCGACGTCCTGATTGTGGTACTTCGGATCCGGAAGCGTTTCCCGCTTCGGGACTTCTCTTCGTCTCGGCATGACTACCTCGGTTCTTGCCTAAGTGTATCGGCCCGGTCAAGCCGCCTTCGGACGCTTTGCACCGTACTTCGAGCGGCTTTGCTTGCGATCCTTCACCCCCTGGGTATCCAGGCTGCCGCGCACGATGTGATAACGCACGCCGGGCAGATCCTTCACCCGGCCGCCGCGGATCAGCACGACCGAGTGCTCCTGCAGGTTGTGGCCCTCGCCGCCGATATAGCTGATCACCTCAAAGCCGTTGGTCAGTCGCACCTTTGCCACCTTCCGCAGCGCCGAATTCGGCTTCTTCGGCGTGGTGGTGTACACGCGTGTGCATACGCCCCGTTTTTGCGGCGAGCGCTTGAGCGCGGGCACCTTGCTCTTGAAGGTCGGCTTGACCCGCGCTTTGCGCACTAACTGATTGATTGTTGGCATTCTTACAGGCCCTTAAAAAACCGGGGACGGCGTCGCCGCCGTCCCAGGTGCGTCATCGCTGCTTCCCGCCTCCGGGATTGTCGCCGGAATGTGCGGGTAAAAAGACGGACGATTGTATTTTCAGACGCTTAGGCCGTCAAGCGACCTGCTGGTCGCCGGCCGGCTCCGGCGCCACCTCCTCGCCAAACAGCGCGTCTCCGACAAACGGCTGCTCTACCGCCTGCGACCGACGATTGCGATGATACGCAAGGCCGGTGCCGGCGGGGATCAGACGTCCGACGATGACATTCTCTTTCAGACCGCGCAGATCGTCCTTCTTGCCCATGATCGCCGCCTCGGTGAGCACCCTGGTGGTCTCCTGGAAAGAAGCCGCGGAAATGAAGGAATCCGTGGACAGCGATGCCTTGGTGATGCCGAGCAGCAGATACTCGAAGCTAGCCGGCTTCTTGCCTTCGGCTTCGAGCTTGTCGTTGACCTCCAGCACCTCCGAGCGCTCGACCTGCTCGCCCGGAATGAAGTCGGAGTCGCCCGCTTCCACGATCTGGACTCGACGCAGCATTTGTCGCACGATCACTTCGATGTGTTTGTCGTTGATCTTCACCCCCTGCAAGCGATAGACGTCCTGGACTTCGTCGATGATGTAGCGCGCCAGCGCTTCCAGCCCGAGCAGGCGCAGGATGTCGTGCTGGTCCGCCGGACCGTCGACGATCATCTCGCCCTTGTTGACCACCTGACCGTCGTGCACCAGGACGTGCTTGTCCTTGGGAATCAAGAATTCGTGCGCGACCCCGTCCAGATCGGTGATCACCAGACGCTGCTTGCCCTTGGTGTCCTTGCCGAACGAAACCGTGCCGGTGATTTCCGCCAGCATGCCGGCGTCTTTCGGGGAACGCGCTTCGAAGAGCTCCGCCACACGCGGCAGACCGCCGGTGATGTCGCGAGTCTTGGAGGTTTCTTGCGGGATGCGAGCCAGCACGTCGCCGACGCCCGCCTGCTGGCCGTCCTTGACCGTGATGACCGAATGAATCGGGAAGGTGATGTTCACCGGCATATCGGTGCCGGCGATCTTCACTTCCTTGCCCTTGTCGTCGATCAGCTTGACGCTCGGACGCAGCCCCTTGGCCTGGGACACGCCCCGGCGTTTCGGGTCGATCACCACCAGCGTGGACAGGCCGGTAACCTCGTCGATCTGGCGGGCCACGGTGACGCCCTCTTCCACGTTCTCGAACTTCACTCGACCCGCGTACTCGGTGATGATCGGCCGGGTGTGGGGATCCCATGAGGCGAGCACCTTGCCGGCCTTCACTCCCGCGCCGTCGCCCACCAGCAACATGGCGCCGTACGGCACCTTGTGTCGTTCGCGTTCGCGCCCGTTGTCGTCGACGATGAGCACTTCGCCCGAGCGCGAGATCGCAACTTGCTCGCCGCGCGCGTTGGTGACATAGCGCATCAGCGGCGAGAAGCGCACGGTACCGTTGGACTTCGATTCGATCTGGCTCGCCACTGCCGTGCGTGACGCCGCGCCGCCGATATGGAAGGTCCGCATGGTGAGTTGCGTACCGGGTTCGCCGATCGACTGAGCGGCCATGACGCCCACCGCCTCTCCGACATTGACCAGCGTACCGCGGCCCAGGTCGCGTCCGTAGCATTTGGCACACAGTCCGTAGCGCGTTTCGCAGGTGAGCGGGGTCCGAACCTTGACCTCGTCGACGCCCAGCGTCTCGATTTTCTCAACCGCGTCTTCGCCAAGCAGGGTGCCGGCTGGCACAAGTATGGAATTGTCCTCGGGATTGACGATGTCGGTCGCCGAGACCCGCCCGAGGATGCGTTCGCGCAGCGCCTCCACCACTTCGCCGCCCTCGATGAGCGCCTTCATGGTGAAGCCGTCCGTGGTGCCGCAATCCTCTTCGGTGACGACCAGATCCTGCGTGACATCGACCAATCGGCGGGTCAGATAGCCGGAGTTCGCCGTCTTCAAGGCGGTGTCCGCCAGGCCCTTGCGCGCGCCGTGCGTCGAGATGAAATATTGCAGTACGTTCAGCCCCTCCCGGAAATTCGCGGTGATCGGCGTCTCGATGATCGATCCGTCCGGTTTGGCCATGAGCCCGCGCATGCCGGCGAGCTGACGAATCTGCGCCGCCGACCCCCGCGCCCCGGAATCCGCCATCATGTAGATCGAGTTGAAGGACTCCTGCATGAGCGGATTGCCCTTCTTGTCCTTCGCCTGCACCCACTCGTTTTTCTTCTCGTCCCAGTGCAGGACCGGCTCGTGGCCGAGTCGATCCATCATCGCCTTCGCGACCAGATCGCCGGCTCTGCCCCAGATATCGACCACCTTGTTATAGCGCTCCCCCTGCGTCACCAGGCCGGAGGTGTACTGCGCCTCGATGTCCTGAACTTCCCCTTCCGCCGCCGCGATGAGCTCTTCCTTCTCGGGCGGGATTCCCATGTCGTCCACGGCGAAGGAAATGCCGGCGCGGGTCGCATAAGTGAAGCCGCTGTACATCAGCTTGTCGGCGAAGATCACCGTCTCCCGCAGGCCGCAGCGGCGGAAGCTGGCATTGATGAGCCTCGAGATCTCCTTTTTCTTGAGCGGCTTGTTGATGAGTTCGAACGGCAATCCGGCGGGCAGTATCTCCGACAGGAGCGCCCGGCCGACGGTCGTCTCGAAGCGCGTCACCTTCTCGCGCAACTGTCCGTCCGGCCCCTTTTCCTGTTCCTTGATCCTCACCAGGCAACGCGCCTGCAGATCGACCTGCTTGCTCTCATAGGCGCGCGCCACTTCGTTGACGTCGGCGAACACCGAGCCTTCGCCGCGCGCGCCGATGCGCTCGCGGGTCGTGTAGTACAGACCGAGCACGATGTCCTGGGAAGGCACGATGATCGGATCCCCGTTTGCGGGCGAAAGGATGTTGTTGGAGGACAGCATGAGGGTTCTCGCCTCCATCTGCGCCTCGAGCGACAGCGGCACGTGCACCGCCATTTGGTCGCCGTCGAAGTCGGCGTTGAACGCCGCGCATACGAGCGGATGCAGCTGGATCGCCTTGCCCTCGATCAGCACCGGCTCGAAGGCCTGGATGCCGAGCCGATGCAGCGTCGGCGCGCGGTTGAGCATGACCGGGTGCTCGCGGATCACCTCCTCCAGGATATCCCATACCTCCGGCACCTCCTGCTCGACGAGGCGCTTGGCCGCCTTGATGGTGGTAGCGAGCCCCAGCACTTCCAGCTTGTGGAAAATGAAGGGCTTGAACAGCTCCAGCGCCATCTTCTTCGGCAGCCCGCACTGGTGCAGCTTCAGCTGCGGGCCGACCACGATGACCGAGCGTCCGGAATAGTCGACCCGCTTGCCGAGCAGGTTCTGGCGGAAACGGCCGCCCTTGCCCTTGATCATGTCGGCAAGCGACTTGAGCGGGCGCTTGTTGGCGCCAGTCATCGCCTTTCCGCGACGGCCGTTGTCGAGCAGCGAATCCACCGCTTCCTGCAGCATGCGCTTCTCGTTGCGCACGATGATCTCCGGCGCCTTGAGCTCGAGCAACCTTTTCAACCGGTTGTTGCGATTGATGACACGGCGGTACAGGTCGTTGAGATCGGAGGTGGCGAAGCGGCCGCCGTCGAGCGGAACCAGCGGGCGCAGCTCCGGCGGCAGCACCGGAAGCACTTCCATGATCATCCACTCGGGCTTGATGCCGGACTTGTGGAACGCTTCCAGCACCTTGAGCCGCTTGGCGATCTTTTTGATCTTGGTCTCGGAATCCGTGGCCTCCAGCTCGCGCCGCAGCTTGTCTATCTCGGCGCCGAGATCGAGTGAGCGCAGCAGCTCGCGGATGCCCTCCGCACCCATCACCGCGGAGAACTCGTCGCCGAACTCCTCGACTTTCTCGAGATAGCTGTCCTCGGACAGCAGCTCGCCGCGCTTGAGCGGGGTCATGCCGGGGTGCGTGACCACGTAGGCCTCGAAGTACAGGACGCGCTCGATGTCGCGCAGCGTCATGTCCAGCACCATGCCCATGCGCGACGGCAGGGATTTCAGGAACCAGATATGGGCCACCGGGCTGGCGAGCTCGATATGGCCCATGCGCTCGCGCCGCACCTTGGACAAGGTGACCTCGACTCCGCACTTCTCGCAGATCACGCCGCGATGCTTGAGCCGCTTGTACTTCCCGCACAGACACTCGTAGTCCTTCACCGGACCGAAGATCTTGGCGCAGAACAGGCCGTCGCGTTCCGGCTTGAAAGTGCGGTAGTTGATCGTCTCCGGCTTCTTCACTTCGCCGTACGACCAGGAACGGATTTTCTCCGGGGAGGCAAGCCCGATGCGGATGGCATCGAACTCTTCCTCCTGAGTAACCTGCTTGAACAGATCCAGCAGAGCTTTCATATATGGGACTCCTCAAGTATTCCTTGCCATTCGGTCGGCGATTCAGCTCCGCTCCAGATCGATGTCGATCGCGAGAGAGCGGATTTCCTTCACCAGCACGTTGAAGGACTCCGGCATGCCGGCGTCGATCTTGTGCTCGCCCTTCACGATGTTCTCGTAGACCTTGGTGCGGCCGGAAACGTCGTCCGATTTGACAGTGAGCATCTCCTGCAGCGTGTAGCTCGCGCCGTACGCCTCGAGCGCCCACACTTCCATCTCGCCGAAGCGCTGTCCCCCGAACTGCGCCTTGCCGCCGAGCGGCTGCTGCGTGACCAGCGAGTATGGCCCGGTGGAACGCGCGTGCATCTTGTCGTCGACCAGATGGTGCAGCTTCAGCATGTGCATGTATCCGACCGTGACCGATCGGTCGAAGGCCTCGCCCGTGCGGCCGTCGTAAAGCGTGATCTGGCCGCTTCTCGGCAGCCCGGCGAGCTCGAGCATCGACTTGATTTCCTCCTCGGTCGCGCCGTCGAACACCGGGGTGGCGAACGGCACGCCGGACCGGAGGTTACGTGCCAGCTCGACGATCTCCTCGTCGGCAAGGCCGGTCATCTCCTCGCTCTTGCCGCTGGAGTTGTAGATAAGGTGCAATGCCTTCTTGATATCCGCCGCCTTGGCTTGCGCCTTCAGCATTTCCCCGATCTTGATGCCGAGGCCCTTCGCCGCCCAGCCGAGATGGGTTTCCAGAATCTGCCCGACGTTCATCCGCGAGGGTACGCCCAGCGGGTTGAGGACGATGTCCATCGGCGTGCCGTCGGCCATGTGCGGCATGTCCTCGACCGGAACGATCTTGGAGATGACGCCCTTGTTGCCGTGACGGCCCGCCATCTTGTCGCCGGGCTGCAAGCGCCTCTTCACGGCGAGATAGACCTTCACCATCTTCTGCACGCCGGGTGGCAATTCGTCCCCGGAAGTGAGCTTCTTCTTCTTCTCTTCGTACATCGCGTCGAAACGCTTGCGCGTCTGCTCCAGGCTTTCGCGAAGCTGCTCGAGCTGCTGGGCCGCGTCTTCGCTCGCCAGCCGGATGTCAAACCAGTCGTGCGGCGGCACTTCCTGCAGATAGGCCTTGGTGATCTTGGTTCCCTTGGCGAGCTTCTTCGGGCCGCCGTTGGCGGTCTTGCCGACCAGCAGCCGCTCGATGCGGCCGTGCGTGTCGGCTTCGACGATGCGGAGCTGGTCCGCCAGATCCTTCTTGTAGCGCTTGAGCTCGTCGTCGATGATGGTCTGGGCGCGCTTGTCGCGCTCGATCCCTTCACGCGTGAAAACCTGCACGTCAATCACCGTGCCCGACATCCCGGAAGGCACGCGCAAGCTGGTGTCCTTCACGTCGGAGGCCTTCTCGCCGAAGATGGCGCGCAGAAGCTTTTCCTCCGGCGTGAGCTGGGTTTCGCCCTTGGGCGTGACCTTGCCCACCAGCACGTCCCCGGCCTCGACCTCGGCGCCGATGTAGACGATGCCGGACTCGTCGAGCCTTGCAAGCTGCGCCTCCGACAGATTGGAAATGTCGCGCGTGATTTCCTCCGGCCCCAGCTTGGTATCCCGGGCCACCACCGAGAGTTCCTCGATATGGATCGAGGTGAACCGGTCGTCGGCAACCACGCGCTCCGAAATGAGGATCGAGTCTTCGAAGTTGTAGCCGTTCCACGGCATGAACGCGACCAGCAGGTTCTGTCCGAGAGCGAGCTCCCCCATGTCGGTCGAGGCTCCATCGGCGATCACGTCACCGCTGGCGATCCTGTCGCCGGGTTTCACGATCGGCCGCTGATTGATGTTGGTGTTCTGGTTGGAGCGGGTGTACTTGACGAGGTTGTAGATGTCCACACCGACCTCGCCGGCGCTCGTCTCGTTGTCGTTGACGCGCACCACTATGCGCGACGCGTCGACGTAGTCGACCACGCCTCCGCGGCGCGCCTGGACCGCGGTGCCGGAGTCCACCGCTACCGTGCGCTCGATACCGGTGCCGACCAGGGGTTTTTCCGCCCGCAGGCAGGGCACCGCCTGCCGCTGCATGTTCGAGCCCATGAGAGCGCGGTTCGCGTCGTCGTGCTCGAGGAAGGGAATGAGCGATGCCGCCACCGACACGATCTGCGACGGCGCGACGTCCATGTACTCGACCCGCTCCGCGGGCATCAGGCTGAATTCGTTCTTGTAGCGGCAGGAGACGATTTCGTCGAGCAGCTTGCCCTTCTTGTCGACCGCCGCATTGGCCTGGGCGATGACGTACTGCGCCTCGTCGATGGCGGACAGGAACACGATGTCGTCGGTGACTCGCCCGCCCGTCACGCGCCGGTACGGCGTTTCGAGGAAGCCGTACTCGTTGGTCCGTGCGTACAAAGCCAGCGAATTGATCAAGCCGATGTTCGGGCCTTCCGGCGTCTCGATCGGGCACACGCGCCCATAGTGCGTCGGGTGCACGTCGCGCACCTCGAACCCGGCGCGCTCGCGCGTCAATCCACCGGGGCCGAGCGCCGAGACACGGCGCTTGTGCGTCACCTCCGACAGCGGATTGGTCTGGTCCATGAACTGCGACAGCTGCGAGGAACCGAAAAATTCCCGCACCGCCGCCGATACCGGTTTAGCGTTGATGAGGTCGTGCGGCATCAGGTTCTCGGACTCCGCCTGCGACAGCCGTTCCTTGACCGCGCGCTCGACACGCACCAGGCCGGCGCGGAACTGATTCTCCGCGAGCTCGCCGACCGAGCGCACGCGGCGATTGCCGAGATGGTCGATGTCGTCGATCTCGCCGCGGCCGTTGCGCAGCTCGATCAGGATGCCGATCACGGCGATGATGTCCTCGTTGCCGAGGGTGCCGGAACCTTCGGCACCGCGCTTGCCGATCATGGCGTAGAAATTCCGCAGCCATTCCGCGGTCTTCTCGTCGACCTGATCCGGATAGGCACGCCGGTTGAACTTCATCCTGCCCACTGCGGAAAGGTCGTAGCGTTCGGCGGCATAGAACAGCCCGTTGAACAGCGTCTTGACCGCCTCTTCGGTCGGCGGCTCGCCGGGGCGCATCATGCGGTAGATGGCGACCTGCGCCGCCAGCCGGTCCGCGGTCTCGTCGATGCGCAGCGTCTGCGAGATATAGGCGCCCTGGTCGAGGTCGTTGGTGTAGAGGGTGCGGATGGTCTCGACGCCGGCGGCGAGAATCTTCTTGAGCAGATCCTCGGTGATCTCGTCGTTGGCGTTCGCCACGATCTCGCCGGTCTCGGTGTTGATTACGTTGTGGGCAAGGGTGCGTCCGACGACAAACTCCTCGCCTACCGTGACTTTCTTCAGCCCGGCCTGCTCCATTTCGCGCACGTGCTTGACGGTGATGCGCTTGTCCTTCTGCACGATGAGCTTGCCCTGCTTGGTCTCGATGTCGAACCGCGCGGTTTCCCCGCGCATGCGCTCGGGCTTGAGTTCGAAATCGATGCCCTTGCGCGTCACATGGAAGGTGTCGAAGACGTAGAACATGGCAAGAATCTGCTCCGGCGTCATGCCGATCGCCTTGAGCAGGATGGTCACCGGCATCTTGCGCCGCCGGTCGACGCGGAAGTACAGATAGTCCTTCGGGTCGAATTCGAAGTCCAGCCAGGAACCGCGGTACGGAATGATGCGCGCGGAGAACAGCAGCTTTCCCGACGAGTGTGTCTTGCCCCGGTCGTGCTCGAAGAAAACACCCGGCGAGCGGTGCAGCTGGGAAACGATGACCCGCTCGGTGCCGTTGATGACGAACGAACCGGTAGTGGTCATGAGCGGGATCTCGCCCATGTAGACTTCCTGCTCCTTGACCTCCTTGACCGTCGGCTGCGTCGCCTCCCTGTCCATGATGGTCAGGCGCACCTTTGCACGCAGCGGTGCCGCATAAGTCAGCCCCCGTTGCTGGCATTCCTTGACGTCGAATGGCGGCGTGCCGAGCTGGTAGCTCACGAAGTCCAGACGCGCGTTTCCGGAATGGCTGACGATCGGAAAAATCGACTGAAACGCAGCCTGCAAGCCCTGGGTCCTGCGACTCTCCGGCTGCGCATTCGATTGCAGGAACGAGGCGTAAGAATCGATCTGCGTCGCGAGCAGGAAGGGTACCGGCAGCACGCTTGCACGCTTGGCGAAGCTCTTGCGGATGCGCTTCTTGTCGGTAAAGGAGTAAGTCATAACCTCTCCGAATTTCGGTTAGCGTGACATCTGCCGGCGAGACATACTTTCGCCTCGCGCGGCCACGCCAACGGGCGTCCATAATGTCGCCCGTCGTTCATCGACTGGTTTGCGAAGTGAACACCCCTGAGCCTGGTGGCTGGCCTCTACCAGCCGCTGGCGGACGGCAGCAGGGAACCCCGCCACCCGACCAAACCTGCCTTCTGCAGTCGCGTCAGAAGACATAGAAAAACCCCCGCACGCGGGCTTTTCTGCGGCTTCTGTCACGCTGCCTGAGAAGCGGAAAAGGCCGGCGGCCGAAGCCGCCAGCTGCCCGCAGTGCGCGACAACCTTATTTGATCTCGACTTTCGCGCCCGCTTCTTCAAGCTGCTTCTTGATATCGTCGGCGTCCTTCTTGGACACGCCCTCCTTGACCGGCTTCGGCGCGCCGTCCACCAGGTCCTTGGCTTCCTTCAGACCGAGGCCGGTCACCGCGCGCACCACCTTGATGACGTTGACCTTGTTGTCTCCGGTAGCGGCGAGAACGACGGTGAACTCGGTCTTTTCCTCGGCCGGAGCGGCAGCCGCGCCGCCTCCCGCTGCCGGGGCGGCAACCGCTACCGCAGCAGCGGCGGCGGAAACACCGAACTTGTCTTCCATTTCCTTGATGAGCTGCGACAACTCGAGGACGCTCATGTTCGCGATGGCGTCGAGAATTTCAGCTTTGGCAACGGCCATTTTTCCTAATCTCCTAAATTCAATAAGCAGGTTTGGCTGGCTGCCGCGCGGCGCGCACCGGGCTGCGGAATGACGCCGGCTGCGCAAGCGTCAGCCGCGGCCACAAGCGCGCTACTGCGCGGCGACCTTGTCTTTCTGGTCCCTGACCGCGGCGAGCGTGCGCACGAATTTGCCCGGTACCTCGTTGAGCGTCCGTACGAATTGTGCGATCGGCGCCTGCATGGTCCCCATGAGTTTCGCGAAAAGCTCCTCTCGGCTCGGCATCGTCGCCAGGGCCGCCACTTCCTTCGGCGACATGACGTGGTTGGGCATCGCGCCCGCCCTGATGACGAACTTCTCGTTGCCTCTCGCGAACTCGTTGAGCACCTTTGCGACGGCAACCGGGTCCTTCGAGATGCCATACGCGAGCGGCCCTACCATGTGCCCGGACAGCTTCTCAAAAGGGGTGCCGGTGACGGCGCGGCGTGCCAGGGTATTCTTCAGGACCCGCAGATACACGCCCTGGCCGCGGGCCTTCGCGCGCAACTGGGTCATGTGATCCACTTCGAGGCCACGGTACTCGGCGAGCACGATGGCCTGCGCGTGAGCAACTTT
>Ga0070741_10015293_pt1 | contig 13033 bp, 13 predicted proteins | sample Coa_R1_4_FD_66440 | JGI IMG/M metagenome (GOLD analysis project Ga0070741, IMG submission 66440) | Surface soil microbial communities from Centralia Pennsylvania, which are recovering from an underground coalmine fire - Coalmine... | ecosystem: Environmental > Terrestrial > Soil > Unclassified ...
CCCAACCCGCCGCCTCCCGCCGTCCCGCCCGGCGCGGTCGCCAGCGTGGCCGGCCACGCCTTCGCCATGGCGCTCGCCCCCCAGACTACCGCCGTCCCGCCGACCGTGGCGGTGGCACAGCGCCGCGCCTGGAAGGGGCGGATCGATACGCTCTTCGATTTCATCTGGGCGAACAACAATTCCAGCAGCCGTGAAACCAAGGTGCAGGGCACGGCGGAGCGGCTTTCCGGCAAGGAACATTACCTTGCCTACACCAATGTGGATTATCTCTACAACGAGCACCTGCTCGTCCAAAACCGCCTGGAAGGGCGTTTCACCTGGGAGCACCAGCTTTCGCACTCGGTTTATTCGATCGCCGAGCCCGACTATCTGCACGAGATCCGGCAAAGTCCCACTTACCAATACCAACTCCGGACCGGCGTGGGCACGCAGCTGTTTCAAACCAACCGCAGCCAGGTGCGTCTGGCCGTGCTCGCTTATTTTTCTCGGATCGATGTGCCCGCCGACCACAGCCGCAACAACGACATCTATCCGACGCTCCGCCTCGATTCGCAGTGGGAAATCTGGCGCGGTCTGAAATTCACCCAGGAGGGCAACGCCTTCTACATTCCGCGCGGCGGCACCGCCGGCGTGGACAACACCATGAGTCTGGTCAAAGACATCTTCGGCGGCATCACCCTCACCCTGCAGCACGAATATCACCATGAGCGGGTTCCGCATGCCCCGATCACGCGCAACGAACTCAAGCTGCTTCTCGGTTATGCCTTTTGAAAGGTTCGGAGGACCGGCCCGGCGCCTCCGCCAGCCGGTCCGTCCGAACTGCCGTCAAAAAGAATAACTGACGAGACCGCCTACGCCAAAATCGGCGCTGGCGTTGGTGAAACCGGTGAGCACGTAGACCTGCAGTTTCCAGGGCTCGTTGAGCTTTTGCGTGAGAAAAGCCGTCAGCTCGGCGACGTCGTCCACGCCGTCGCTGGATTTTTGCTGCCAGTCCAGCACCGCTCCGACGGAGGTGGGCGGGGTGAGCCGGTAACTCGCACCGATCGAGGCGAACCAGATGTTGTTGAGATTGATCCCCGGCGGATCGCCGAGAAACCGGTATCCCAGCGTGACAAAAGGCGTAAGGGCATCGACTTGCTGATAGACATCGGCCTGCAACGAATAATCGTTCTCGCCCGTGCCCAGTCCCTTGCTCCGGCTAGCGGTGCCGAATTTGATTTTGCCGGTGAGGTCAAGGCTGATGGAGTCGGGTTGGTTGACGGCGTTAAAGGTTGCCGCCGTGACAAGGTCGCCCACGCCGGACTCCGTCTGCGTGGTTGCACGCGCCCGTCCATGGCGGATCAAGCCGAGGTCGGGGACGACGTCTGCCGGGCCGGAGATCCGGGTCCACGGCAAGGTGGCCTTGAAGGTCCATCGGCCGGTGTCGTATCGGCCGATCACGGGAATGCTTAGTATATCCGTGGAGGATGACTGACCGTACTTGCCCGTGGTGTAATCGAAACCGCTGGAAACCGTCCATTCGCTGGGAGGAAGGGCGGCACCGGTGTCGGCGCGCAGGAAACTTGCGGCGGTCAGAGCCGCCGCAAGAAGGCATTGATGGAATTTCATGGTTGAAGCGGCGGCCGGTTATTAATGGCGGATGGGCAGTTCAGGTCGTTCGGGCCGGTCGACGAGCGCCGGTCGCTCCGGCCGCTCCAGGCGTTCGACCTGCTCGGGTCGTTCCACCGGCTGGACCCTTTCGACCTTTTCCACGGCCGTGTCCCGGTCGGATTTGCTCGGCCGGTGATCAGTATCGGCACGGGTAAGGCCTTCGCGGGCCGCGTGCAGATCACTGATCACATGGCCGAGGTTTAAATTCAGCTGGTGAGCGATTTCGCCCCAGCCTTCGCCGCTCGCGCGCAGGGCGAGAATGCCGTTGAGCTGCACCGTCTTGGCATCCGCTCCCGTGCCGATCGTGACGCTGCCGCCGTTCAAGGCCGCCTGGATTTGCGCCGCGGTGGGCTGGGTGATGCCCTGGGCGGTGAGGTCCGCCTGGGCGAGGGCGAGAGAAATAAACGCGCCGCCATAGCCCTGCTGGCTCGTGCTCGGCGTGAACGTGGTGGTTGAGACCTGACCGTTGGCGGTCGTGGTCAGAGTCACGGAGCTGCCGGTACGCAGCCCGGTGATGAGGGATTTTGCGTTGTCCTCCGAGCCGGCGAATGCGGTGAAGCGATCAGCCAGCGAATCGGTCACCTGGGCACCGCCTTGGGCGGACGCCTCGGTATCGAACGTTGCCGCCTCCTTGGCGACATCGTCCGCATCGGCCAGGACGGTTGCGGGCAGGGCCAGCGCCGTTAAGGCAAACATAACCGTTAGAATGGCGGGGCATGTTTTCATGATTCTCCTTGGTTGGGTTCGGTGCGGTAGACTGGGCTTTGGATAAGAAGTTCATCGGCAGGAAATTCGGGTGGGGCCGTTTCCCCCTGGCGGGCTGGGCCTGATTTTCCGCTTTGCAAAAAATTTCACATCAGGGGAGCCTTGATTCATGCCCATCCGCGCCTGGTTCCCCACCTTCATTTATAGCGAACCGCTGCAACGCGGCGGTCAGGCCCGCTTCAATTCCGCGCTGGCCAAAGAGTGCCGCCAGCTGCGCGAGTTCGATGCCGCCGGGCGCGCCTGGTCGACTCAAAATTATCCGGGAGGATACACCAGCTACGGCTCGATGGCGCAATTGCAGAAATTTTCCAGCACCTTCGCCGCCTTGGAAAAAAAACTCGCGCCTCATGTCCGGGCCTTCGCCCGCCGGCTCGACTTTGACCTCCGAGGCCGCGAGTTTCACCTGACCGATTGCTGGGTGAACATCATGCCGCCGAGCGCCGCCCATTCGCTCCATCTCCATCCGCTCTCCTTCATCAGCGGCACTTACTACGTCGTCACGCCGCCAGGCTGCCCCGGCCTCAAGTTCGAGGATCCCCGGCTCGACCGCTTCATGGCCGCGCCGCCCCGCCGCCCGGCCGCAAGCGGGGAGAACCGGACCCATGTCACCTACCCGGCGGAGGCGGGCAAGGTGATCCTTTTCGAAAGCTGGCTCCGCCACGAGGTGCCGCCTAATCGCATCGAGGCCGAGCGCATCAGCATCAGTTTTAATTACAACTGGACTTGAACTATCGCCTCTGGCCCGCGAACATTCAGGCAACCTTGCCCCGCCGCTGCGTGTCGCAACGCCTAGCCCGGCTTTTTCTCATGCATCAACCTTTCCGCCTCGTCCCGCCCGCCCTGCTCGCCTTTTCACTCGTCCTTCTTTTCGCCGGTTGCGGCGAAAAACCCCGCCATGATGACGAAGCGCCGCCGCTCGGGCCGAATGGCAAGCCGCTCCCGGTGCTCCATGCGCAAGATACGTTCTCCGACGGCAAACTCGTCGCTGAAATCACGCTCAGCCGCGGCTGGGGAAAAGGCGGTTTCAAGCCCGCGCCGATTCCCGGCCTGCCGTCGCCGGACGATGAGGACTCCGAAGATAAAAAGATCACGCCGGAGATGATCGATGCCCTCCAGCATCGCCGCTCCGAAAGCCCGCTCCCGCCGGTCATGCTCTGGCTGAAGCTGACCAGCGCCGCCAAGGAGCCGATCAAGGTCGAGATCGTCGACTTCAAATCTGAGCTTGGCGATTTTGCGGTTCAGCCTGACCATGTCACGCTGGGCCCGGGCGAAACCGCCCGGCCGGACCCGATGATTTCCCGCCTCGGTGTGACTTCGACCGAAATCCCGGTCACGGTTTCATTGCGCATCAACGGCAACAAGGAAGTTCGGGTGCTGACGTTGCGGCCGGTGGCCGGCGACGGCACGTGAAGCAGTTTTCGCGCAGCGCGCGGACCGGCGTTTCCCCGTTCACCGGCGGGTGAAGGAGGATCGACTTTCCCGTTCGCCGGCAAACGGCGGTTGAAAATAAGTTGCGAACCGCGGGCTTTTCTTTTTCGCGCCTGCCTCCCATACTGCCTCCTGCGTTTTGCATCTTTTTTGTATAAGGGTTGTTAAATCGAATCGTTTTGTTCCGCCCGGCTTGGCTTAACGGAAACTTGAATTATCGTTCTTCTCCCGCGGTTCCCCCATGAAACCTGCCTTTAATTTCGCGCTCGCCGTGAGTGCCGTCGTGCTCGCGCTTTCCTGCGGCTGTCAGAAGCCGCCCCCGCCGCCGACGGCTGACGCACCCAAGCCGGCGCTGCCGCCGCCGACGCCCGATACCACCATCGCGCGCCTGACCGAGCCTAAACCCGAACCGGCCATCCTTCCCCATAAAGTGGAGCCGAAGACGGAATTTCCCCAGGCCATGGCGTCGCTCGCGCCTGACGCCCCCGCCCCGAAGGTGGAAGCGCCTCCGCCCGATATCGTCAACGATCCGAATCGTCCGCCCACCAAGGGTCTCACTGCTGACGGTGTCACCACCGAACTCGTCATGCATGACTGGACCGGCGTCGTCCTCGTTCCGCTCGACGCTTCGATTTCACGGGCCCACACCGTTCTGGTGGCGATCGACCGGATCGAGGCCCATCCGCTGGATAGCGGCCAGGTCCGTATCTGGGCCCGGATTCGCAATATCACCGACGGCAGCCTGCCGACCGAGGTCGCCTGTTCTTTCCGCACCGCTGAAAGCCCCGAGCCCGACCGCCCGATTTTCTACAAGCTCGGCATTCCCCGCCGCGATTACCGCGATGTCTTCTTTCTTTCCCCGCCGGGGAAAAACCTCAATTCCTACACCGTGCTGGTGCGCAGCGGAGACGAGACCACCTCCGCCACGGGACAGTTGCACTGAACCCGCCCGCGCGCTGCCGGTTTTTCAGCGCATGCGCGCGAAAAACCACGCTGCCAGGCCGGCCATGCCGAGATTGGGCAGCCATGCCGCCGTTTCCGGCGAGACCAGCTGTTTCATCGCGAGCGACTCGGCGATGTTGTTGAGGAAAAAGTAGAGCAGGAACAGCCCGATGGATTTCGAGACTCCCACCGCGGGGTTCACCCGCACACCGGCCACGGCAAAAGGCACGGCGATGCCGATGACGATGAGCGGCCCGAAGGTCTCGGCGAAGAGCATGAAATAACGCACGGCGTAGGCGATCCCCAGGGTACTTCCTTCCGCCTGGTAGTAATCCATCACTCCGCGCAGCTCGAAAAGCGAAAGATCCACCGGCCGCTGCGTGACCAGCAGCATCAACTTTGGGTCTTCCCGGAATCGCGGCTCGACTTTTTCCGCAAACGGAGTCGAGACGGTGACCGCGCCCGTCTCCCCGTCAAACGTCAGCTCGCGCCCCTGGCGAAAGACCCAGGCCCGCCGCGCCGGATCGAACCAGGCTTCGTCCGCCAGCAAACGCCGCATCTCCCGCCGCCGGCTGTCCAGCTCCGACACGCTCGCCCCATAGCCGCGCTGGGTGAACTTGCTGTAGCGGTTGAAAAACCAGACCCGCCGGTCCCGCCGGTTGTCGAAGGCGACGTCATAAACCGCCCCGATATATTCCGCCGCCGCGGCCGCGTGAGACTGCCGGTGAAATTCCAATGCATCGAATACTGCCCGCGATTCCTCCACCGACCAGGGGATGACGCTCGAATTCAGCCAGAGGGTAAGACCGCTGAGAAGCACGCCCGCCACCCAGATCGGCCGCGTCAGCCGGAACCATCCCACCCCGGCGACGCGCATGGCCGTGAATTCCAGGTGCCGGTGCAGCTGCCCGAGCACGAACAGCAGGGAAACCAGCAGGGCCCAGGGCAGGACCACGGCAAAGAAGCTCGGCAGGGTCACGAAAAAATACACCGCCATGTCTCCCGGCCGCGCCCCCAGGTCGCGCAGGTCGCGGAAGCTGTCATACGCCACCTGCATGAGCAGAAGGCCGAGCGAGACCGCCAGCACCAGGCCGAGGACTTTCAGCCATTCGCGCAACAGATGGCGGTCGAAGAGGTTCACCCGAGCGATGGAAACGCTTCATCCGCCGAAAGCAAAGCCGAACGTGCGCGGGAACACTCCCTGCTTATACGGTCGAAATCCACATAGTTTGATTGCCCGCCCGCCCTCCTCCGCCTTTGCTGGACACGCTTTCCCGCGACCACATCACCCCTCTTCCATGCGCCCAACCTTGATGAGAAAAACCGCTCTTTCCCTCCTCCTTGCCTCCCTCGCCTTCGCCGGCCGCGCCGACGAGATCAAAATCGGCGAATATGCCTCGCTCACCGGCAAGGAGGCCGCCTTTGGTCAATCTTCCCACAAGGGCACGGTCCTCGCCATTGAGGAAATCAACGCCGCCGGCGGCGTGCTCGGCCGGAAAATCGACCTCGTCACCGAAGACGACCAGTCCAAGCCGGGCGAGCCCTCCACCGCCGTGCGCAAGCTCATCGCCCGCGACAAGGTCGTGGCCATCCTCGGGGAGGTCGCCTCCAGCCGCTCGCTCGAGGCCGCTCCCGTCTGCGAAGCCTCGCGCATACCGATGATTTCGCCCTCCTCGACCAATCCCAAGGTCACCCAGATCGGACGTTATATTTTCCGTGTCTGCTTCGTCGACCCGTTTCAGGGCACCGTTCTGGCCAAGTTCGCCAAGGACACCCTTCATGCCCATCGCGTTGCCCTCCTCACCTCGGTCTCGTCCGCCTACAGCGTCGGGCTGGCCAGGTTCTTCCGCGACCGCTTCACCGCGGACGGCGGAGAGATTGCCCTCGAGGCGAAATACTCCGAGGGGGACAAGGATTTTCATGCCCAGCTCACCGCCATCAAGGCGGCCGGCGTCGACGCCATTTTCGTGCCGGGATATTACACCGAGGCCGCCCTCATCTGCAAACAGGCCCATGAACTCGGCATCCTGGGCGTGCCGATTTTCGGCGGGGATGGCTGGGAGGCGCCCGAGCTCGTCCAGATCGGCGGCGCCGATGTCGAGGGCTGCTATTACTCCACCCATTATTCGCCGCAGGTGCCGTCGCCTGAAGTCCAGGCGTTTGTGAAAAAATACCAGGCCCGCTTCAACGGCGAAACCCCCGACGCCATGGCCGCGCTCGGCTACGATTCCGCCATGATCCTGGTGGACGCGATCAAGCGCGCCGGCTCGGTCCAGAATACCCGCATCCGCGACGCTCTCGCGGCGACGAAAGGTTTCCCCGGCGTCACCGGCCGGACCACCATCGACCGCCAACGCAACGCCACCAAGGCCGCCGTCATCATCACGGTAAAGGACGGCAAGTTTAAATTCGTCCAGACCGTCGAGCCGTGAGGGGCATACGAAGTCGAGAGTCTTGAGTTAAGAGTCAAGAGCCGGAAATGCTGTGTTTCGCTTCGAAAAACTATCCGTATGGCAAAAGTCTGTGGCCTTCGCCGACTTGGTCTACGCCGCCAGCCGCACCTTTCCAAATGATGAACGTTTTGGCCTGACCAATCAAATCCGGCGGGCCTTCAATTCGATTTCGTCAAATATTGCCGAGGGCTCTGCTCGTAGTGATGCCGATTTTTGCAAGTTTCTGAGCTATGCTACGGGTTCGCTTTACGAAGTAGTCACTCGAGCCCATGTTGCCCGGCGGCAAGGTTTCCTTAATGAGGCATCGTTTACACAACTTTATGCAGATGCCGAAGAAATAAGCCGCATGCTCAGTGGCCTCCGTGACTCTCTTGGCAGCGACGAGCCGCTGCGCTAACTGACTCTTGACTCTCAGCTCTCGACTCTCTCCGTGACCGAATTCCTTCAGCAGCTGCTCAACGGCCTCTCCCTTGGCGCGATCTACGCGCTCATCGCCCTCGGCTACACCATGGTCTACGGCGTGCTTCGTTTCATCAACTTCGCCCATAGCGACGTCTTCATGGTCGGAGCCTTCGTCGGCTGGCTGGTCGGCGGCCACCTTCCCGCCCATTCGGTTGCCGGCGGACTGGTCACTCTCGCCGCCGCCATGCTCGCCTGCGCCGCCCTCGGCGTGGGCATCGACCGTTTCGCCTACCGCCCGCTCCGCCGCGCCCCCACCCTCAACGTCCTCATCACCGCCATCGGCGTGTCATTACTTCTTGAATACACAGGCCAGGCCGTTTTCGGCGCCGAGCCGCGCAATTTTCCGCCGGTCTTCCCGGCGAAGAATTTCACCTTCGGCCCCCTCGTCATTTCCAGCAGCCAGCTTCTCGTCATCGCCGTGGCCGCCGTCCTCCTCGCCGTGCTCCAGTTCATCGTCTTCCGGACAAAGATCGGCACGGCCATGCGGGCGGTGGCGCATCATCCCGAGGCCGCCCAGCTCGCCGGCATCAACAACAATGCCGTCATCAGTTTCACTTTTGCCCTTGGTTCCGCCCTGGCCGGCGCCGGCGGCGTCCTCTACGCCCTCAACTATCCTTCGATCGATCCGCTCATGGGCGTGATGCCCGGCCTCAAGGCCTTTGTCGCCGCCATCCTCGGTGGCATTGGTAACATCCCCGGGGCCGCGCTCGGCGGGTTGATTCTCGGTACGGTCGAGACCTTTGTCGCCGGCAGCCGGTTCTCCACCTACAAGGATGCCATCGCCTTCGGCGTCCTCATCCTCATCCTTCTTTTCCGGCCCGCCGGACTGCTCGGCCGGTTCACCGCCGAAAAGGTCTGACCCATGTCGCGCGCCCATTTCGCCCTCCTTGCCGCGATCCTCGCCTCCCTCGGCATCTCGTTTTTTTCCGATCACATCGATCCCTACCTGCTCGATGTGCTCACCAGTGTCGGCATCAACGTCATCCTTGCCGTCTCCCTCAACCTCGTTAACGGCCACACCGGGCAGTTCTCGCTCGGACACGCCGGTTTTATGTCCGTCGGCGCCTATCTCTCCGGCTGCGTCACCGTCTTCCTCGGACCAAGGCTGCTCGGGGATTCCGGTGGGACCGCGCTCGAACAAAACGCGCTCTTCTTCGTCGCCCTCCTTTTGGGCGGCCTCTGCGCCGCTTTCGCCGGGCTGCTCGTCGGCGCACCCTCGCTGCGGCTCGGAGGCGACTACCTCGCGCTTGTCACCCTCGGCTTTGGTGAAATCATCCGTGTCATCTTTCAGAATGTCGAGGCCGTCGGCGGCGCTCTCGGTTTTATCGGGTTGCCGCCCTACACCAACTTCGCCTGGACCTACGGAGCCGCCGCCCTCACCGTCTTCACCGTCGCCTGCCTGGTCAACTCCACCTACGGCCGCGGTTTTCTCGCCACCCATGACGACGAAATCGCCAGCGAATCCGTCGGCCTCAATACCACTCGCTACAAGATCACCGCCTTCGTCGTCGGCGCATTTTTCGCCGGCATCGCCGGCGGGCTGTATGGTCATTACCGCCTCACCCTCACTCCCACCGGCTTCGATTTCAACCGCAGCATCGAAATTGTCGTCATGGTCATCGTCGGCGGCATGGGCAACACCTTCGGCGTGATTCTCGCCGCCATTCTGCTTACCCTCCTGCCCGAGGGCCTGCGCTCGGCCGCGGATCTCACCGGCATCCGCCAGCTGCGCTCCTTGTCCGAATATCGCATGATGATTTATTCGTTTCTGCTCATCGTGCTCATGATCGTCCGCCCGCAGGGTCTGCTCAATTTCCGGCTGGGCAAAAGCCGCGTCTGATCCCGCCCGCAAAGCCATGGCCGCGCCGCTGCTCCAGCTTGAAAAAGCCACCGTCCGTTTCGGCGGGCTCACCGCCGTCGACGCCGTCGATCTCACCCTCGGCGAGGGCGAACTGGTTGGCCTGATCGGGCCCAACGGCGCCGGCAAGACCACGATTTTCAATCTCATCACCGGCGTCTATCCGCCGACTGAGGGCCGCGTGCTCCTCGCCGGGCGCGACCTCCGCGGCCTCCGACCCGACCGCATCGCCGCCCTCGGCATCGCCCGCACCTTTCAAAACATCCGGCTCTTCGGCAGTCTCAGCGTCTTCGACAACGTGCGCGCCGCCTGCAACCTTCACCGCTCCACCGCGCCGGTGCACAGCCTGCTTCGTCTGAAAAAGTTTTGGGCCGACGAGCGTGCCATCGCCGCCCGGGCCGAGGAGCTGCTTGGCCTGTTCAACCTGCTTCGTTTTCGCGATGTCCCCGCCCGGTCGCTGCCCTACGGTGAACAGCGCCGCCTCGAAATTGTCCGCAGCCTCGCCACCCGCCCGCGGCTGCTCCTCCTCGATGAGCCGGCCGCCGGCATGAACGCCACCGAGAAGGCCGAGCTGGTCAAGCTCATCCCCCGCCTGCGCGAGCAGTTCAAGCTCACCATCCTGTTGGTCGAGCATTCCATGCGCGTCGTGATGGGCGTGTGCGAGCGCATTGCCGTGCTCGATTACGGCGAAAAGATCGCCGAGGGGCCGCCCACCACGATCCAAAACGACCCCAAGGTCATCGAAGCCTATCTGGGGGAAAAATCGAGTGTTCATCATTAATAAAACAACCACGGAGACACAGCGAACACTGAGCAAGCGGCCGGCCAAATCCCTCTCGAACTCCGTGCCCTCCGTGTCTCTGTGGTTCAAACAAAATGCTTTCTGTTTCTGATCTTCACGTCTCCTACGGCGCCATCGCCGCGCTCAACGGCGTCTCGCTCGAGATTCCCGCCGGCGCGATCGTCACCCTCGTCGGCAGCAACGGAGCGGGCAAAACCACCCTGCTCCGCACCATCTCCGGCCTGTTGCGCGCCAAGTCCGGCCGGATCACGTTCAAGGGTGAGGACCTCGCCCGTCTGCCCGCGCACCGGATCGTCGCGCGCGGCCTCTGCCACGTCCCGGAGGGCCGGATGGTTTTCAGCAATCTCACGGTGGACGAGAACCTGGCGATGGGCGCCTACCTCGAGACCGACGCCGAGCGTCGCGCCCGGCACCGCGAGTTCGTCTTCGCCACCTTTCCGCGCCTCAAGGAACGCCTGAAACAAATCGCCGGCACGCTTTCCGGTGGCGAACAGCAGATGCTCGCGATTGGTCGCGCCCTCATGGGCAATCCCAAGTTCCTCATGCTCGACGAGCCTTCCCTCGGCATCGCCCCGCGCCTCGTCAGCACCATTTTCGAAAAAATTGTCGAGATCAACCAGGCGCACGGCATCACCCTTCTGCTCGTCGAGCAAAACGCCCACCTCGCGCTGGAAATTTCCCGCTACGCCTACGTGCTCGAGACCGGGCGCATCGTCCTCCACGGACCGAGCAAGGACCTGCGCAACGATCCCCAGCTCAAGGCCGCCTACCTCGGCGGGTGACCGGAATGGCTCGCGGCCGGTTCAAGCCGGCGGCAAGGCTCGGGCATCCAAAACGTATTCCAGATTTTTTTGTCATTCTGAACGACGTGAAAGTACCGAGGCCGAAGGCCGACAATCAGCCATCCATCGGGATAATTTTGGGCCGACTCGCCCTGGATACTTCGCGGCGCTCAGGATGACAGTTGAATTACAACATCATCAAACCGGCTTGCTGGCGGTTGGCGATCGTGACAAACCCCAGGGATAGTTGCCCTATGGAAAGGTCATTATGAAAAACCTCAAAATCATCCTCGGCTGCGGCCTCAGCCTGCTTTTCGCCGCCGCCGCTTTCGCCCAAGACCAGGACAAAGCCATCACTCCCCCCGCCCGCATCGAACTCTTCAATGGCAAGGACTTCACCGGCTGGCAGTTTGCCACCAAGGGAGACGGCGACCCCAAGGCGCCGTGGTCGGTCGCCGACGGCGTCATCAAATGCACCGGCAAGCCCAACGGCTACATCCGCACCGAGCAGGCCTACCGCGACTACAAGGTGACCGTTGAATGGCGCTTCACCAAGGCCGGCAACACCGGCGTGCTCGTGCATATGCACCTGCCGGACAAGGTCTGGCCGCTCTGCATCGAATGCCAGGGCCAGCACGACAAGCAGGGAGATTTCTGGCTGCAGGGCGGCGCGAAGTGCAAGGACCATGACGGCACGACGCGCGAAAAGCGCTACCTGCCGATGCGCGGGCCGTCGCAGGAAAAACCGGTCGGCGAATGGAACACCTACGAGGCGATCTGCTCCGGCAATACCATCAAGATCATCGTCAATGGCACGCTGATGAACGAGGCGGACGACTGCAGTGTCACCTCGGGCTTCATCGGCCTGCAGAGCGAAGGCGCGGAAATGGAGGTCCGCAAGGTCTTCATCGAGCCGCTGCCTGGCGGCTGACTTCGCGATTCGCTACTCAAATGCGCCCGCCGAAACGGGCTAAAATTAAGCAGCCTATATGTTCGTTTCGCGATATTACCTCGGTCAAAAGAACTTGCCGACTTAGGTAAACAACACTGTTAGGCCATGAATATCCGAAAGGCGGTTGCTGAGGATGCGCAGGCGATTGCCGAGCTCCTAAATCACTATATCGAAAATACGACATGTACGTTTTACACGGAGCCGATGTCCGTCGAGAATCGCCGTGATTGGATCGCCGCACATACGGCAAAGCACCCAGTATTCATCCTTGAGCTCGACGGTGCGTTTAGCGGGGTCTGCGCGCTCTCTGAATACAATGTCAGACCGGCATATTGCCATACAGTAGAGAGCATGGTGTATCTGCGGAGCGGGATACAAGGAAGAGGATATGGCACGGCATTGATGCAGCGCGCGATCGACGACGCGAAGCATTTAGGGCATCACGCGATATTGGCAGGCATTTGCGCGGAACAGATTGCCAGCATACGATTACATCAGCGTCTTGGATTCGAAAAGGTGGCGCATTACCGAGAGGTAGGCAAAAAGTTTGGCCGATGGCTGGACGTGATCTATATGGAGCTGCTTTTGCAGAGCGCAAAAGAGGCCTAGCCTATATAACCCTGAAGGCTTAAGAAACCCAAGGTGTTTTCCATCTGGGAGCAGTTTCGGGACTTCAAAATTTCTGCAGAGGACGCCTCTTTGCGATTGCGCATCATCCAGCCAATTGTGAGCAGAAGATCATGAGGTCTAACTAGTCGCTAGAATCATGAAGAAAATTTTTGTCTGTCTGAGCCATAACCTCTCTTGATTTTTTCCCGAGGCTGCTAAAATTGCAGGCTCTTTTTGTCTTTTCGCTCTTTCAACTTTCCGCCCTCAACCTTCAACTCCCCCCATGTCCACCGCCACGCCGCAAAAATTCGAGTTCCAGGCCGAGATCAA
>Ga0070741_10015294_pt1 | contig 13033 bp, 11 predicted proteins | sample Coa_R1_4_FD_66440 | JGI IMG/M metagenome (GOLD analysis project Ga0070741, IMG submission 66440) | Surface soil microbial communities from Centralia Pennsylvania, which are recovering from an underground coalmine fire - Coalmine... | ecosystem: Environmental > Terrestrial > Soil > Unclassified ...
AGCGACGACGATCTACGGCGGCTCGAACGAGATTCAGAAGAACATCATCGCCAAACAGATCCTGAGGCTCTGACGATGAACTTCGACCTCACGGAAGATCAGCAGCTGCTCGTCGAGACCGCGGCCAGCTTCGTCAAGAAGCAGTCGCCGGTGTCGCGCTTTCGCGGGCTGCGCGAAGACGCGCTCGGCTATTCGCGCGCGGTGTGGCGGCAGCTCTGCGAGTTCGGTTGGCTCGGGGCGGCGTTTCCCGAGTCGGTGGGCGGCGCGGGCGGCAGCTTCGTCGACGCGATGCTGATCCTCGAGCAGCTCGGCGCCGCGCTGGTGCCGGAGCCGTTCACGTCGGCGCTGGTGTCGGGCCGGGCGCTCCTGCGCGCAGGCTCCGTCGAGCAGCAGCGGCGCTGGCTCGAGCCGCTGCTCTCGGGCGGCGCGACGCTGGCGCTGGCGTACGCCGAGCGCAACACGCGCTACGCGATCGACGACGTCGGGCTGCGCGCCGAGCGCGCGGGCGGCGCGTATCGATTGACCGGCGCCAAGCGCTTCGTGCTCGACGGCCACGCCGCCGACGCGTTCGTGGTCTCGGCGCGCAGCCAGGCCGGGCTGTCGCTGTTCGTCGTCGACCGCGAGACGCCGGGGCTGACGGTCGAGGCGGTGAAGACGATGGACGGCCACCGCGCGGCGATGCTGACGTTCCGCGACGCCGAGGTCGCCGGCGATCGGCTGCTCGGCGCCGAGGGCTCGGGCCTGAGCGCGCTCGCCGAGGCGGTCGACGTCGGCGCGGCGGCGGCGTGCGCCGAAGGCGTCGGCATCATGCGCACCGTCTTGGCGATGACCACCGAGTACCTGCGGACGCGCGAGCAGTTCGGCGTCAAGATCGGCACGTTCCAGGCGCTGCAGCACCGCGCGGTCGACATGTTCGTCGAGACCGAGCTGTGCCGCTCGACGGCGATCCTGGCCGCGATCAAGATCGACGACCCCGACGAGGCCGAGCGCGAGAGCGCGGTCTCCGCCGCCAAGGTGCAGCTCGCGATGGGCGGCAAGCTGGTCACGCAGCAGGCGATCCAGCTCCACGGCGGCATCGGCATCACCGACGAGCACGACGTGGGCCTCTACTTCAAGCGCATGCAGGTGCTCAACAGCATCTTCGGCGACGAAGAGCACCACTTGCACCGCTTCGCCGCCCTCCCCGCCTTCACCGCCACGCAACGCGACTCCTGAGCTTCGTCAACGCGCGTCGGCCGTCAGGCCGAGCTTCTTGAGCAGCGCGATCAGCGTCTCCCGCTCGGCGCGCGTCAAGCCGCCCGCGGCGGCGTCGAGGTCGACCTTGTGCTTGTTGAAGATGCGCGTGATGAGCGCGCGGCCGCTGCGCGTCAGCGCCACCTTCTTGGCGCGCCGATCGCCGGCGTCGGCGGAGCGCTCGACGAGGCCGCGCGCCTCGAGCCGGTCGATGGCGGTGGTGATGCTGCCGCTGGTGAGCCGGATGCGCCGGCCGATCTCGTTGATCAGCATCGGCCCCTTGTGCAGCAGCGCCTCGAGGACGCCGAAGTCCGAGAGGCCGATGTCGTGCGCGGCGATGCTGCGCTGCGCGTGCCGCGCCATCGATCGGTGCGCCTTCATCAGCACCAGCCACAGGTGCGTCCCGGAGCTATCGGCCATCGTCACCTCGCCGCCGGCGCCGAGCGTCCCGCGCGTTCAGCCGGCGAGCAGCTTCGGCCAGTCCTGCGCGCGCGCCCACGCCTCGAACGAGAGCCACGGCACCTCGGGAAAGTCGCGGCGCAGCGCCGCGCGATCGGCGGAGTAGCCTGTCGTCTCGAACCACTCGTACATCTTGACACTGTCCTCGCCCATCGCGCCGCGAATCATCTCCATCGGCACCTGGACGTAGGAGAGCGGACGGCCCGTCACCTTCGACAGGATGGCGGCCTCCTCCTCGCCGCTGAGCTCGTCGCCGGCGAGGTTGTAGCGCTTGCCGGCGTAGCGCGCGCGGTTCTCGAGCGCAGCGACCGCGGCGCCGGCGATGTCGCTGACCGCCACCTGCATCAGGCGGCGCGCCGGCGCCAGCGGCGATCCGTAGACGCCCTGGCGCAGCTGCGCGAGGCCGAAGAACGCGTTCTCCATGAAGTAGACCGGGGCGACGATCGCGGCTTCGATCCCGCGCGCGCGAAGGTGCTCCTCGACGAGAAACTTGCTGTCGAAGTGCGGGACGCCGGTGCGGCGGTCGGCGTTGGCGACGGACGAGTAGACGAGCCAGGCGCCGGCGGCCGCGGCGGCGTCGGCGGCGAGGATGCTCTGGCGCGTCTCGGCCTCGGGGCCGCGCTCGTACGGCGTGGCGACGGAGAACATCGCCGCCATGCCGGCGAGCGCGCGGTCGACCGAGGCGCGGTCCTCGAGGTTGCCTTGCGCCAGCTCGACGCCGAGGGCGGCGAGCGCCTGCGCCGCCTTCGAGGCGACGTCGCGCGTGAGGGCGCGGACGCGATGCCCCCGCTTGACGAGCAGCCGGGCGACCGCTCCGCCCTGGGTTCCGGTGGCGCCGGTCACGAGTATGTCGAGTGGCTTGGCCATGAGGTCCTTCTAGCGTTAACTTGACGTCAAGACACTTGACGTCAAGTGACAAACGGCTAACTTCTCACCGCACACGCGGAGGAACGACATGAAGACCATGCAGATCGATCGGTTCGGCGGCCCCGAGGTCCTGCACGCGGCGGAGGCGCCCGAGCCGCACGCGGGCCGCGGCCAGGTGCGCGTGCGCGTGCGCGCGATCGGCGTGAACCGGTTCGACGCCGCGGTGCGCGCGGGCGCGCTGGAGGCGATGTTTCCCACGCCGCTGCCGGCGGTGCTCGGCATCGAGCTCGCCGGGGTCGTCGACGAGGTCGGCGCCGGCGTGAGCGAGCTCGCCGCGGGCGACGAGGTCTTCGGCCTGGCCAACCGCGGCGCCTACGCCGAGCTGGCGGTCACCACGCTCGCGGTCGAGAAGCCCAAGGAACTCTCGTGGGAGCTGGCCGCCTCGCTGGCGGTCGCCGGCGAGACCGCCGCCCGCGTGCTCGACGCGCTGGCGGTCGAGCGCGGCGAGACGCTGCTGGTCCACGGCGGCGCCGGCGCCGTGGGCCGCGTCGCCGTGCAATGGGCGCGCTTGCGCGGCGCGCAGGTGATCGCCACCGGCAGCGCGGCCAACCAGGCGCTCATCGCCTCGCTCGGCGCCACGCCGGTGGTGTACGGCGACGGCTTGGTCGCGCGCGTGCGCGCGCTCGGCACGCGCGTCGACGCCGTCTTCGACGCCGCGGGCAAGGGCGCGCTGCCCGACTCGATCGAGCTGCGCGGCGGCAAGACGCGCATCATCACCATCGCCGATCCGGCCGCGCGCCAGCTGGGGATCCCGTTTTCGTCGGGCACTCCCGAGATGGGCAAGGTCGCCGCCTTGCGGACCGTGGCCGAGCTGGCGGCGAGCGGCAAGCTGACGGTCGCCGTCGCCGAGGTGTTGCCGCTGGCGGAGGCCGCGCGGGCGCACGCGCTCGTCGAGCAGAGCCACGCGCCGGGCAAGATCGTGCTCACCGTCTAGACCGCCTCGCCGCTCTCGCCGCCGCCAGGAACGCGACGGCGGCGGCGGAGATTCCGTCCGCGCGGTAGGCCAGGGCGATCGGCATGCGTGGCAGCGCCGGTTTGAGCGGGCGAATGACCAAACGCTTGCCCGCGATGAGCGACCTGACTTGAATGAGGAGCACTACGCCGCGTCCGGCTTCGACGGCCGCGAGGAGACTCGCGAAGCTGTCGTACTCCTCGACGAGGTTGGGCGAGCGCGTGTACGGCGCGAGGATCTGGAGCAAGGCGGCGTGAGCCTCGGGATACTCGTTACGGGAACGCCCGACGATGGGCTCACGGGCCACGTCACCGAGACGCACCTCCCGCAGCCGCGCAAACCGGTGCTTGCTGCTCACGGCTACGCCGATCGGCCAGGCGCCGAGATTCTCGACGGTCAGTCCGTCGAAGTCGCGCGGCGAGAGCGGGACGGCGACCGCGACGTCCAAGGTTCGGCTTCGCAGCCCGCGCAAGATCCCCTGGCTCGTCATCTCTCGAAGATCGACGCTGACGTGCGGATGCGTCCGCGAGAACGATCGCAACGCGGGACGGAGGAGGTCGATCGTCCCCGACGCATGGCCCACGCGCAGCCTGCCGCGCTTGCCGCGCGCGACCGCCTTGACCCGCTCGACCGCCTCGTCGGCGCGCTGGAGGACGACGCGCGCGTCGGCGAGGAACGTCTCGCCGGCTTCCGTGAGGCGCACGCCGTTGGCGCTGCGATCGAAGAGGCTCAGCCCGAGCTCTCGCTCGAGGTCGCGCATCTGCCGGCTCAGCGGCGGCTGCGAGATGTGGAGACGCCTCGCCGCTCGCGTGACGTTCTCTTCTTCAGCGACGGTGACGAAGTAACGAAGGTGCCGGAGCTCCATGTCCGTCGCAGCATACCCATTGGGTATGACCCGCGCACCACCAAAGTGTTGGCGGTGAATCGGCGTTCGATATCACCCTTGCACCGCGATGACTCATTCTCGGCTGGCCGATATTCTCGACGAGACGGCCGCCCACCTGATTGCGGGCGTCGAGGCTGCCGTCACCGCGGCCCCTACGGATGCGGCCGCGCACCGAACCGTCGACCGTCTGCGCGCGCTCGTGCGCGGGCTCATCGATCAGCTGCGCGCGGCTCGGCTCGACGGAACGGCGCAGCTCGCGGGCCTGGCGATCCAGTACGACGTCGCGCCGTTCCTGACCGCCGCTCGCGCGCTCAAGGAATCGGTGTACGCGCTGATCGACGAGCGGCAGCTTGCGGCCACGCCGCGCGAGATGCGCATCGTCGGCGAGTGGTTCGCGGCGGTGACCGAGTCTGCGCTGCTCGCGGATCGCAAGAAGGCGGAGGCGCGTCTTCAGCTCCTGTCGAAGCTCGGCGAGCTCGCCGAGACGATGGAGTACAAGCGCGTCCTCGAAGCCGTCGCGCACCTGTCCATCCCGGAGTTGGCGGACTGGTGCATCATCGATGTGTTCGAGAACGGCGTGCTGCGGCACGCGACGGTCGCTCACCGCGATCCGGCAAAGGCCGACCTGGCCAGTGAGGTGCTGCGTTTCCCAGCGCAGCTCCACACGCAGCCGTTCGCGGAACACGTGCTGGCAGGAAACTCGTTTCACGTGCCCGACCTCAAGGAGGCCATGAAGAGGGTCGACCCGAAGTTCGCCGCCATTCTGCGGGAGGTGGGTGCGCGCTCGTGTCTGCTGGTCCCGTTTCTCGTGATGGGGAAGGCCGTCGCGCTTGCCGTATTCATCCTCACGCCGGAGTCGGGACGGAGCTACGACGCGGACGACCTGGCCTTGGCGGAGGAGATGGCGCGGCGCGCGGGACAGATCATCGAGAACGCGCGGCTGCATCAACAACTTCAGCAGAGCGAGGCGCGCTTTCGCATCGCGCTCGAGCACGCCAACATCGCCGTCGTTGAAACGGACCTCGAGCGGCGCATCCGCTGGGCCTACAACACGCGGCTCGACTCGTCCGACGGCAGGCTCATCGGCAAGACGGCGAGCGAGGTCCTCGGCGGCGAGGCGGCCGCGGGTCTCGAGGAGCTCCAACGTCGCGTCATCGAGACCGGAGAAGGCGCGCGCGGGACCTTCGCTGGAGTCTTCGGCGGGCAGCGGCGCCACTTCCTGGTCCGCTATGAGCCGCTGCGCGGCGTCGATGGGATGGTCGGGCTGACCGGGGCCACCGTCGATGTGACGGAGCTGAAGCAGGCGGAGGAGCAGTTGGCGCGCGAGCTCAAGTTCCGCGAGCGCATGATGGGTGTCCTCGGCCATGACCTGCGCAACCCGGTGAGCGCGGTGCTCGGGCTCGCGGGCCTCGTGCGCGTCGACGACACGATGAGCGACAAGGCGCGCGAGCAGCTCGGCCTGATCGAGCAGGCCGCGCGCCGAATGAACGAGATGATCGGTACGCTGCTCGACTTCACGCGGCTGCGTTTCCATGGCTCGCTGCCCGTCGCCGTAGAAGAGATCGATCTCGACGAGCTGGCCCGGGGTGTCGTCGCCGAGCTGCACGCTGCCCATCGCCGACGCGAGATCGAGCTCTGCGCGAGCGGAGACCTGCGCGGCCGGTGGGATCCGGGGCGCCTCGCCCAGCTGCTCTCGAACCTCGCGGCGAACGCTCTGACCCATGGCGCGCACGAGTCTCCGGTGCGCGTGGCGCTGGCCGGAGAAGGCGAGGCCGTGCTCTTGAGCGTGAGCAACCGCGGGCCGATGATTCCGCCCGAGAGCGTCGATCGGCTGTTCGAGCCGTTTCAGCAAGGCACAGACGGCGACGGCAACGGGCGCCGCGGGCTCGGACTCGGCCTCTTCATCGTGCGCGAGATCGTGCGCGCCCACGGCGGTACGATCGACGTGCGCTCGGCAGGCGACCTCACCACCTTCGCGGTCACGCTGCCGCGGACGGTCCCGTCTTTGTAGCGAACACTGAAATCAGAGGCGGCTCCAGCGGCACTCGATGCGGAAGCGGATCAGCTCCACGCCGTTGCGCTCGCCGTCGGGCTCGGGATCGCGCACCGCCGCCGAGGCGCCGCGCGCGCCGGCCAGCTCGAGCGCGCGCTGCGCGTAGACCTGGAACGCGTTCTCGTACCACTCCCACAGCATCGCGGGATAACCGGCGAGCACCGCCTCGACGCGCCCCGGCTCCACCTGCTTCGCGTCGTGCGTGCCGAAGTCGAGCACCTGCGTCAGGATGCGCGGCAGCTTGAGCGCCACCGACTCCGACGACGTGAGCTTGAGCAGCACGCGATACACGCCGCCGACGTCCTGCGCGATCTGGAACCGCGCGCGCTGCTGGAGGTAGCGCGCCACCGTCAGGCCGAAGACGCGCGACTCGGCGCGGATCAGCTCGTACACCGGCAGCACGTCGTACCAGCTCGACGGCAAGAACTTCTGCTGAATGAACGCGAGCAGCGCCGGATCCGAGATCTGCGCCCAGAGCGACTCGAGCCCGCCCGGCGCCTGCGACGCGAAATATTTCTGCGTGCCGAGGTAGACGCCGCCCTTGACGTGAAACGGGCTCTCCCCCGGCGCGAACGGCGACTTGTACGTCTTCATGCCGCCTCATTACAGCACGGCCCCGCGAATCAGCGGTACGGCGATCTGCCGTAGAGCGCGTGTGCTCAGTCGAGCTCATAGCGCAGCACGAAGTCGTGGTTCGGCAGGATCTCGCCCTCGCCGCGGATCGACGCCAGCTCGCCGGTGCCCGAGCCGGAGACGATGGTCCACGAGCCGGCGCGCTCCTCGCCGCGCATGGTCGCCGAGTGCAAGAGGATGAACGTGCCGGTGCGCCCGTCGAGCGCGCACTCGAAGCGCTCGATGCCGACGTAGATCGCCGGCCCGCCGTCCACCATCAACATGGTCGCCTCGACCACGCTCGTGCCGGCGAGCGCGCCGGTGAACGTCTTTCGCCAGCGCGTGCGGCTGAGCTGCCCGCCGCTCCACTCGGCCGGCTGCGCCTCGCGCCCATCGACGGTGAACGCGCTCTTCGCTTGCTTGATCATGACCCACCATACCGCTTGACCGTGCGCGGCGAAAATCGTCTCTTGAAGCCATGCCGCCCCAACAGCTCGCCGCCGTCGCCGGCGCCGTCGCGTTCGTCGTGCTGTGCATCTACCTCGTGGTCCGCTACAAGGCGAAGATCCGCGCCGCGTTCGAAGGCTTCGCCACCAAGCACGGGCTGAAGTTCACCGGCGGCTCGTTTCCCAGCGCCGCGGGAAAGATCGACGGGCGCCACACCGTCGTGCAGTCGCGGCCCGAGCCGCGGCAGAAGATCGCCTATTTCCAGATCCAGATCGGCGTCTGCGGCATTTTGCCGCAGGGCATGCTGGCGTTCGCGCGCGGCGTGTTCGACTCCAAGGGCATCCGCACCGGCGACGCCGAGCTCGACGAGCGCGTGCACATCGACGCGCCCGACGCGCAGGCGGTGATCGCGTGGCTCACTCCCGAGCGCCGCGCCGCGCTGCTCGACCTGGCCGCCGCCAGGCACGCGTTCGCGGTGCCGGCCAAACCGAACGACGTCGGCCCGGTGGTGGTGATGGATCAGCCCGGCTTCAAGCCGCGGCTCGACTGGATCGAGGAGAAGTACCAGCAGGTGCTGGCGCTCGCGCGGCGCCTCGACGCCTGATCGCTACTGAGCGGCCGTCGACGTCGCGCGCAGGCGGTGGCGCGCGCGCAGGATCTCGACCAGCGCCTCGGCGTCGACGGGCTTGACCAGGTGCTGATCGAAGCCGGCGCTCAGCACCGCCTCGCGATCCTGCTGCTGCCCGTACCCGGTGAGCGCCACCAGGAAGATGTCGCGCTCGCCGAACGACTTGCGCACCGAGCGCGCGACTTCGTAGCCGCTCAAGATCGGCAGGCCGAGATCGACCAGCGCGATCCCCGGCCGCGAGCGCTCGATCAACCCGACCGCGCTCTGCCCGTCCTCGGCGGTGAGCACGGTGTAGCCCGCGCCCTCGAGGATCGCCTTGAGCAGCACCCGGCTGTCGTCTTGATCCTCGACCAGCACCAAACACTCCGAGTGGCGCGCGCGCGCGGAGATGGCGGCGGCCGCGGCGGTGAGCTCGCCCATCTCGGCGAGCGGCAGCGTGACGATGAACTCCGAGCCGTGGCCGCGTCCCCGGCTGAGCGCGCGCACCTCGCCGCCGTGCGCCTTGGCGAACGAGCGCACCAGCGCGAGGCCGAGCCCCATCCCGCCGCGGTGCGGATCGCGCGCGCCCGCGCCGGCGTCGTCGTCGACCGCGCGCACGAACGGCTCGAAGATCCGCTCCAGCATGTCGGTGGGGATTCCGATGCCCTCGTCCTCGACGCGCACCACCGCCTGGCCGTCCTCGGTCTTGAGCGTGAGCCGCGCGCGCCCTCCCTCGGGCGTGTACTTGATCGCGTTCGAGAGCAGGTTGACCTCGATCTGCTGCAGCCGATCGGGATCGCCGAACACCGCGATCTCCTCGGTGGGCAGCTCCACCTCGAGCTTGACCCGCGCGGCGTCGGCGAGCGGGCGCATGCGCTCGACCGCCGCGTCGATGGTCGAGCGCAGATCGAGCCGCGTGCGCCTGAGCTCGATCCCGTCCTGCCGCATGCGCGACACGTCGAGCAGATCGTCGAGCAGCCGCGCCATGTGCTTGCACTGCCGCTCCACCACCTGCAGCGCGCGCTGGTTCAGCTCGCCGTCGCCGTTCGGGCCGCGCCCGCGCAAGATCGCCGACGCGTGCAGGAGCGCGGCGAGCGGGTTGCGCAGCTCGTGCGACAGCATGGCCATGAACTGGTCGCGCATCTTGAGCGCGCGCCGCACCGCCGCCTCGTCGTGCTTGCGCTGCGTGATGTCGCGCGCGATCGACGAGACGCCGACGATGTCGTTGTGCTCGTCGTGCAGCGGCGAGGCGGCGATCTGCACGTCGACCTGCGTGCCGCCCTGCCGCTGGCGCACGGTCTCGTACGGCTCGCTCGCCTGGCCGAGCTCGGCGCGCGCGCGCACGCGGCCGGCCTCGGCGCGCCGATCCTCGGGGACGAAGAACGACGCGTCGCGCCCGATCGCCTCCTCGGCCGTGTAGCCGTAGAGCCGCTCGGCGCCGCGGTTCCAGCTCACGATCTTGCCGTTCAGATCCTCGGCGGTGATGGCGTCCGAGGACGACTCGACGATCGCCGACAGCCGCCGCACGCGCGCCTCCGATCGCTTGAGCGCGCTCACGTCGATGAGCGACAGCACCACGCCGCGCTTGGCCGAGGTCGAGCGGTACGGCAGGACGCGCAGGAGATAAATCACGCCTTCGCGGCTGGTCACCTCGCGCTCGATGGCGCGCCCCGACTGAAGGACCGCCAGCACGTCGGCCTCCAGCTCCGGGTGCTGGATCGTCGGCGCGAAGCTGTCGAAGCGCCGCCCCACGTCCTGCGGCAGGAGGCGGAACACGTTCGCCACGTTCGACGTGTACTTGCGGATGCACAGCTTCTCGTCGAGGAACAGCATGCCGACGTCGATGCTGTGCAAGAGGTTGTCGAGGTCGTCGGTGGTCTCGGCGAGCTGCGTGATCTTGCGCTGGTGCTCGACGTTGACCGTGTACAGCTCCTCGTTGACCGAGTGCAGCTCCTCGTTGGTGCTCTGCAGCTCCTCGTTCGAGGCCACCAGCTCCTCGTTGGTCGCCTGCAGCTCCTCGTTGGCGGTCTCCAGCTCCTCGATGGTCGCCTGCAGGCTCTCCTTGGTGAAGCGCAGCTCCGACTCGAGCGCCGCCACGTAGCTGCGCGACGGCTCGGGCACGTCCACCGCCTGCTCCGTCGCGCGCGCGAGCTCGCTCGGCCCGTTGCTCTCGAGCTGCAGGAGGAAGTGGCCGACGCCCGCCACCGGATCGAGCGGCTCGATGGTCAGGCGAAAGTCTTCGCGCACGCCGTTCCGCTCGACGGGGATCCCCGGGATGCGCACGGTGGCGCGCTGCTTGTGCGCGTGCTGCATGGCGCCGAGCAGCGCGGTCTTCAGATCCTCGCCGACGAGATCGAGGATGTTGGTGCTCATGCGGCCGCCCTGGAGCTTGAGCAGCTCCTCGGCGCCGCCGAAGGTGTGCACGAGCTGGTAGCTCTCGTCGATCAGCAGGCTCGGCGGCATCGCCTTGCCGAGCAGCTGATCGTAGAGCGCGAGCAGCTGCGGCCCCGGCCAGCTTCGCGTGCCGCCGACGGCGCGCGGCGACGACAGGGGCGTGGTCACCGAGAGCGGGATGCGGATGTCGGGCAGCCGCGCGTCGCGCCGCTTGCGGTAGATGCGCCAGTGCCCGTCGACGGTGTCGAACTCGTCGGCCAGCTCGCCCGGCGTCTCGCTCGGCCCGAGCAGGAGCGCGCCGCCCGCCTTGAGCCCGAAGTGCAGGAGCGACAGCACCTTCTTCTGCACGATCGGCTGAAAGTAGATGAGCAGGTTGCGGCACGTGATCAGATCGAGCCGCGTGAACGGCGCGTCCGAGATCAAGTTGTGGCGCGCGAACACCACGAGCTGCCGCAGCTCCTTGCACACGCGCCAGCGATCGCCGTCCTTGACGAAGTAGCGGTCGCGCCGCGCCTGCGTCACGTCGGTGAGCGCGTCCTCGTCGTAGAGGCCGGCCGAGGCCACGTCGAGCGACAGCCGGTGCACGTCGGTGGCGAAGATGCGCAGGTTGAGCGGCCGGTGCGCCGCCTCGAGCTGCTCGTGCAAGAGCATGGCGATCGAGTACGCCTCTTCGCCGGTGGCGCACGCCGCGATCCAGATGCGGATCTCCTCGTCCTGCGCCACGCGCTGAAGGAGCTGCGGCACGATCTCCGACTGCAAGCGCTCGAACGCCTCCACGTCGCGGAAGAAGCGCGTCACGCCGATCAGCAGATCGCGGTAGAGCGCGTTCAGCTCGTCGGGGCTGGCGGCGAGGTGGCGCGCGTAGGCGGCGAGGTCGCGCTGCGCGGTGAGCGCCAGGCGCCGCTCGATCCGCCGCGTCACCGTCGACGGTTTGTAGTGCGCGAAGTCGATGCCGTACTCGACGCGCAGGAGGCGAATGATGTCCTCCATCGCCGCGCTCGGCGGGTGCATCTTGCGCTCGTGCGGCTCGGGCGCGAGGCGCTCCGGATCGCGCGCGTAGCGGGCGAGCGCGTGCGGCATCTCTTCGGGGCTCAAGAACAGGTCGACCACGTTCGACTGCTTCGCCGAGAGCGGCATGCCCTGAAAGCGCGCCGACTCCGGCGTCTGGCACAGCACGAGCCCGCCCGCCTCGTGGATGTCGCGGATCCCGCGCGACCCGTCCGAGCCCGCGCCCGACAGGATCACGCCGACCGCGCGCCGCCCCATGTCGTGCGCCAGCGAGCGGAAGAAGTGATCGATCGGCAGGCTGAAGCTGCGCTGATCATCTTTATCGGTGAGCAGCAGCTTGCCGCCCGAGATGATCATCTCCTTGCGCGGCGGGATCAGGTAGACCGCGTTCGGCCGCACCTCGATCCCATCGGTGACGCGGAAGATCGGCATGGCCGTCTGGCGCCCGAGCAGCTCGTCCATGCGGCTCTCGAAGTCGGGCGACAGGTGCTGGAGCACCACGAAGGCCATGCCGCTGTCGGGCGGCAGCGCCGAGAACAGCCGCTCGAGCGGCTCCAGCCCGCCGGCCGACGCGCCGACTCCGACGACTACGAAGCTCGCTCCCGAAGACTCGTTCGACCCCTGCTGCAACGCCATTTCGCCGGTGCCTCCACCCGGTTGTTGGTGAAGGACCATTTGTGCATTGCCGGCACGGTGTCTAGGGTCGCAGCGGTATTTTCTCTCGCTGCTCCAGTGCTTGCTTGACATAAGATGAGGCCCGGGAGGACGCATGGACAACCGGGTCGCACGCTGTCACCTGCTCGCCGAGGTGCTCGCCGCCGACGGCATCATGACCGATGACGAGCGCGCGCTGCTCGAGCGGCACCTGGCCAACCACGAGCTGTCCGAGGAGGAGAAGCGCGAGGTGCGCGACTTCCAGGATCCGGGCGGCGCGATCGCGGTGCTGCGCGAGCGGCCCTCCGTGGAGAAGCAGGAGATCGTCGATCAGCTCGTCGAGGCGGCGCTCGCCGACGGCAAGCTCACCGCCAACGAGACCGCGGCGGTCAAGCGCATCGCCCACGCGCTCGGCCTCGACGACTGATCAGCTCCTCGTGGCGCGCGCGCGCTTCATGCGTCGCCGAATCTAGTATCATGAAAAAATGAAAATCCGTCTCGTGGGCACCTGCGCGCTCCTGCTCGCCGCGGCCGGCTGCGGCGGCGACAATCCGGCATCAGGCGGCGACGGCGGCGGCGGGCTCGACGGCGGTGCGCGCGGCGATCTCGCCGGCGGCGGCCAGGACTCGGGCGGCACGCCGATGACCGGCGGCATCTTCGAGGTGCCAGAGCCGTGGACCAAGGACGTCTCGGGCCTCACCAAGGACGGCCGCTCCGACGCGATCATCGGCGCGCTCACGTCGCAGGGCGGCTGGGGCAATGGCGGCACGATGCAGATCGACTTCTCGATCCCGCTGTTCT
>Ga0070741_10015295_pt1 | contig 13032 bp, 9 predicted proteins | sample Coa_R1_4_FD_66440 | JGI IMG/M metagenome (GOLD analysis project Ga0070741, IMG submission 66440) | Surface soil microbial communities from Centralia Pennsylvania, which are recovering from an underground coalmine fire - Coalmine... | ecosystem: Environmental > Terrestrial > Soil > Unclassified ...
GCGCGCACGCGGTTCGGCTCCTTCGTCCGGCGCACGCCGCTCTTGCCATCGTCATCCCTCGGGCGCCTCACCGGCGGCGAGGTCTGGCTGAAGGCGGAGAGCCTGCAGCACACCGGCTCCTTCAAGGTGCGTGGCGCGATGAACCGCATCGCCCTGCTCACCGCGGAAGAGCGGGCGCGCGGCGTCGTCGCGGCGAGCGCCGGCAACCACGCACAGGGCGTCGCCGTGGCGGCGCGGGCGCACGGCGTCAGCGCCACGATCGTCATGCCCGTCACGACCCCGCTCGCGAAGGTCCAGGCGACGCGCGGCTATGGCGCCGACGTGGTGCTCCGCGGCGACTCCTACGAATGCGCGCACAGCGAGGCGGAGGGCATCGCGCGCGATCGTGGACTGACCATGATCCCGGCATACGACGACCGCGCCGTGATCGCCGGCCAGGGGACGCTCGGGCTGGAGATCGTCGAGGATCTTCCGGACGTCGATCTCGTGCTCGTGCCCGTCGGCGGCGGCGGCCTCGCGGCCGGCATCGGCGTCGCCCTTCGCGCGAAGGCGCCGGCCGCGCGAATCGTCGGAGTGCAGGTCGAGGCGGCGCCCGGCGTCGCCCGTTCGCTCGAAGCCCGCGCGCTGCATCCCGTGCCCCCCGCGCCCACCATCGCGGAGGGCGTGGCGGTCGCCGGTCCCGGCGAGATCACGTTCCCGCTGCTCCGGCGCGTCCTCGATGGCGTCGTGCTCGTGGGCGAGGACGACGTCGCGCAGGCGATCGTCTACCTGCTCGAGCGCGCGAAGCTCGTCGTCGAAGGCGCCGGTGCCGTCGGCGTCGCCGCGCTGCTCTCGGGGCTTGCGCCAGTGAAGGGGCAGCGCGTCGTCGCCCTGCTCTCGGGGGGCAACGTCGACATCAACATGCTCGCGCGCGTCGTCGAGCACGGGCTGATGCGCGCCGGGCGGTACTTCAGCCTCACCGTCGGGATGGACGACAGGCCGGGGCAGCTTGCGGAGCTCGCCGAGTTGATCGCCGGCACGGGCGCGAACGTCCTCAGCGTGGCGCACCACCGCTTCGGCATCGCCCTCCCCGTCGGCCGCGTCGAGGTCGTGCTGCTGCTCGAGGTCCGCAACCGTGACCACGGCGTGGAGGTCGAGCGCGCGCTCGCGGCGCACGGCTTCGTGCGCAACGCGGAGGCGGGGCCGCAGTTCGTTCCGGCGGACTGGGTGCAGGGCCGGCCTTAGCCGCCGTCGGCCGGGGTGTCGGCCGCCGGCTTCGGCGCCGGCGGTGTGTACGTCGCCGTGCTCGGCCGCCGCTGCCGCCGCGACGCCTCGCCCGACGCGGTGGCCGCGCTGCCCGCCGTCTGGCTCGAGGCCATCGTCGATGCCGCGGCCGCCGGCGCCGCTGGCTCCACGCGGTCGGCCCCGCAGTACGGGCAGGCCACCCAGGTCGTCGCGAGCGCCCGCCCGCAGGACGCACACGGGACGCGGAGCCCGCTGCGGCAGTACGGGCAGGTCAGGAAGTCCTCGCTGATCTTGCGCCGGCAGGTCGGGCACGTCGCCTGGTCCTGGATCTCCTGCAGCAGGGCTTCGGCACCCAGCCGCCGGTCATACGCCTCCGCCAGCGTCTCCTTCGGGCGCAGGATCAGGTAGAGCAGGATGCCCGGCAGGTTGAACAGCAGCACGAGCAGCACGGAGATGCCGTGCGTGAACGGGTCGCGCGTCCGCGCCTGCACGTCGCGGTACGTCCAGACCAGCGCGCCGATCCACATCACGATCAGGTAGGCGGTGAGGATGATGGCGGCGATCAGCAGGAGCGTCTTCCAGCCGTCGCCGTCCCAGATCGCCAGCAGCATCGCTCCCCCTCCTGTCGCCCGGCCGGGGACTGGCCGCAGCACCGATTATAGCATCGGCGTTCGCGCGACCCTCCGCCGCATGTGAAGCCGCCCGACGCTACAATGCGATGCTCCATGGTCACCACCGCGCACCTCCTCGAAGAGCTCAACCCGCCCCAGCGTGAAGCCGTCACCCACGCCAACGGCCCGCTGCTCATCCTCGCGGGCCCCGGTTCCGGCAAGACGCGGGTCATCGCCCATCGCATCGCCTGGCTCGTCGTGGAGGACGAAGTCGCTCCGTGGCGCATCCTGTCGGTGACGTTCACGAACAAGGCCGCGCGCGAGATGCGCCAGCGCGTCGTCGCGCACCTCGCGGAGCGCGCGGCGGACGTCGTCCTCGGTACGTTTCACGCGATCTGCGCGCGCCTGCTCCGCGTCGAAGCCGAACGCATCGGGCTGGACCGGGCATTCGCGATCTACGACGACGCCGACCAGATGGCGCTCGTGAAGCGGGTGACCGAAGGCCTGAACATCGACCCGAAGCGGTTCCACGAGCGCGCGATCCTCTCGACGATCTCGCGCGCGAAGAGCGAGCTGGTCTCGCCCAAGCAGTACGCTGCCTCGACCAACGACTACTTCCAGGAGGTCGTCGCGCGCGCCTATGAGCGCTACCAGGCGCTGCTCGAAGAGAACAACGCGCTCGACTTCGACGACCTGATCATGCGCACCGTCGAGATGCTCCGTGAGCACGATGACCTGCGGCGCAAGTACCAGGACCGCTACATGCACGTGCTCGTCGACGAGTTCCAGGACACGAACATCGCGCAGTACGAGCTCGCGAAAATCATGGCCGGCGGGTTCGGCAACATCTGCGTCGTCGGCGACCCCGACCAGTCGATCTACTCCTGGCGGTCGGCGGACATCCGCAACATCCTCAACTTCGAGCGCGACTTCCCCGGCGCCCGGATCGTCCTCCTCGAGCAGAACTACCGCTCGACGCAGAACATCCTCGATGCCGCGCACGCCGTGATCTCCGCGAACCGCCAGCGGAAGGAGAAGGCGCTCTGGACCGACCGCGGCGGCGGCGAGCCGGTCGTCATGTTCGAGGCCTACGACGAGGCCGAGGAGGCGGACTACATCGCCTGCGAGGTCGCCACGCTCGGACGCGAAGGCCGCGCGCTGCGCGACTTTGCCGTCATGTACCGCACGAACGCGCAGTCGCGGTCGGTGGAAGAGGCGCTGATCCGCGCCGGGATCCCGTACCAGATCGTGGGCGGTACGCGCTTCTACGAGCGCCGCGAGGTGAAGGACCTGCTCGCGTATCTGCGCCTCGTGCACAATCCCTATGACGTCGTGAGCCTGACGCGCGTGATCAACGTCCCGGGCCGCGGCATCGGCGCGAAGACGATGCAGGAGTTGGAGCGCTGGGCCGCGGGCATGGGCGTGCCGCTGTACACCGCGCTGCAGGTGCTCGTCGCGCAGGAGTCGGGCCGTGCGCCGCTCGTCCCGGACGCGCCGCGGCATCCCGCCGGCGCCCGGCAGGCGCGCGCGGTCGTCGGCTTCACGGAGATGCTCGACGAGCTCATCGCCACGGCGACGAAGAACAACGTCACGGTCCTGCTCGACGCCGTCATCGAGCGAACGGGCTACCGCAAGTACCTCTACGAGGAATTCGAGGACGGCGAGGTCCGCTGGGAAGAAAACGTACAGGAGTTGCGGAACGTCGCGGCGGACTACGACGGCCTGGCGCCGGGCAACGGCCTCGTCGCGTTCCTCGAGGACGTGGCGCTGATCTCCGACGCCGACACGATGCAGGACGCCGCGCCCGACGCGCCACCGGACGCGGGGCGCGTGACACTGATCACGCTGCACAGCGCGAAGGGCCTCGAGTTCCCGGTCGTGTTCATGATCGCGATGGAGGAGGGCGTCCTCCCGCACATCCGCTCGTTCGATGACCCCTCGCAGATGGAGGAGGAGCGCCGCCTCTGCTACGTCGGCATGACGCGCGCAAGGGAGCGGCTCTATCTGCTGCGCGCGTTCCGCCGCTACGGCATGGGCTCGTCGCAGCACAACCCGCCGTCCCGCTTCCTGCGCGATATCCCCCCGCAGCTCATCGCCCAGCAGTCGGGCGTCGAGCGGGCCGCCGCGCCCGCGGCCGAGCGCCGGTACGCCGCGCCGCCTGCGCGTGACGAGCGGCCGCTCGTGCCGGACGAAGCGGTCTTCACCGGCGGCGAGAAGGTGCGCCACCCACGCTTCGGCGAGGGCATCGTCGTTTCCTGCGCGGTGGCGAACGGCGACCAGGAACTCACCATCGCCTTCAAGGGCGAGGCTGGCATCAAGCGGCTCCTGCTCTCGCTCGCGCCCCTCGAGCGCCTCTAGGCGCGGCTACCACCCCTCGTCACCGCCCGCTACCCTCCTCGGCATGAAGGCGGAGATCCTCTCGATCGGCACCGAGATCCTGCTCGGCGAGATCGTCGACACGAACGCGCAGTACATCGCCTCGCGGCTCCCTGCGCTCGGCATCGACCTCTACTTCAAGGCCGTCGTCGGCGACAACATGGAGCGCCTGACCGACACCATCCGCCGCGCGCGCGAGCGGTCGGACGTCGTGATCTGCACCGGCGGCCTGGGCCCGACCGAGGACGACCTGACGCGCGAGGCGATCTGCGCGGTGCTCGGCGAGGAGCCGCACGTCGACCGGGAGCTCGAAGCCAACCTCCGCGCGTTCTTCGAGCGCCGTGGCTACGCGATGCCCGAGCGCAATGTCAAGCAGTGCTGGGTGATTCCTTCGGTGCGCGTCCTGCCGAACCCCCGCGGCACCGCGCCCGGATGGTGGGCGGAGCGCGACGGCAAGATCATCATCGCCATGCCCGGCCCGCCCACCGAGATGACCCGCATGTGGGAGGAGGAGGTGGCGCCGGAGCTGCTGCGCCGCAACCCGGGCACGGTGCTCATCACCCGCACGCTCAAGACCACCGGCATCGGCGAGGGCACGGTCGACGAGATGGTGAGCGACCTGCTGAAGTCCACCAACCCCACGATCGGCATCTACGCCCGCGCGGACGGCGTGCACCTGCGGCTCGCCGCGAAGGCGGCGACGGCGGAGGAAGCATGGCGGCTCCTGCGCCCGCTCGAAGATGACGTCCGTCGCATCCTCGGGCCGGCGATCTGGGGCGCCGACGAGGATACGTTCGAGAGCGTCGTCGGTGACATGATGCGCGAGCGCGGCGTCTCGGTGGCGACGATGGAGTCGTGCACGGGCGGCCTGCTCGCCAGCACCCTCACCGATGTCGCCGGCGCGAGCACGTACTTCCGCGGCGGCTGGGTGACCTACCAGACGGAGATGAAGATCGACCTCGGCGTGCCGGCGGAGGTGATCGAGGAGTTCGGCGTCATCAGCCCCGAGTGCGCGCGGGCTATGGCGCAGGCCGCCCGCGACCGCGCCGAGGCCGCCGTGGGCATCGGCATCACCGGCGTCGCCGGCCCCGACGAGCAGGAGGGCAAGCCCGTCGGCACGGTCCACATCGGGATCGACAGCACGTGGGGCGGCCAGAATTCGATGAGCTACGTCTTCCCGCAGGGCCGTACCGCCGTCAAGCGCCGCGCCGTCACGACCGCCCTCATGCTCCTGCGGCAGGCGCTGCTCGACTACCGCCCCGAAGCCGTCGTCTGAGTCGGGCGCTGTATCCCCTACAGCGCGGCGCCGGGACTCGCTAGGCTGGATGCGATGACCGCCAATCTCGAGTCGCTGTATTCGCACGAGGAACTGCCCATGACCATGCCTGACACGGATAACAAGGTCGCGCTCGTCGTCGCCGCCCACCCGGACGACGCCGACTTCGGCGCGGCCGGCACTTCGTACCTCTGGTCGCGCGAAGGCTGGACGTTCTACTACCTGGTCTGCACCGACGGCAGCAAGGGCACCTCCGACCCGCACATGGACCCGTCAGAGCTGATCCGCCTCCGGCGGGACGAGCAGCGCGAGGCCGCGCGCCGCGCCGGCGTCAGCGATGTCTTCTTCCTCGACTACGTCGATGGCGAACTGACCTACACGCGGGATCTCCTCGGTGACGTCGTGCGGCACATCCGCATGCTCAAGCCCTACGCCGTCTTCACCCACGAGCCCGAGGCGTTCATCGTCCGCAACAGCTTCGTGAACCACTCGGACCACCGTTGCACGGGGCAGGTCACGATCGATGCGATCTACCCCGCCGCGCGAGACCGCCTGAACTTCCCGGAGCATCTCGCGGCCGGCCTCGAGACCCACAATGTGAAGGAGATCTACATCTGGGGCTCGGAGCAGACGAACTTCGAGGTGGACATCAGCGAGTGCGTCGAGCAGAAGATCCACGCGCTCCAGGCGCACGTCAGCCAGGGCTTCGGCGCTGAGGATCCGAACAGCGAGTTCCTGAAGTTCGTGCGCGAGCGCTGGCGCGGCGAAGACGGGCGGTACACGGAGCGCTTCCGTCGCGTCGTCCTCTTCCGCTGATCGCGCGCGCCGCCCCGACCCTATCGACCGTAGCGACAGCCCCGTGCTAGGATTGCCGCCGGCGGGGCACTGGATTCGGGGTTGCGGTGAAGTGGGTCGTTTCCGTGTTCACCGTCGCGCTGGCGCTCGGCGGCGCGCTCCTTCCTCACGGCGCACGCGCTCAGCAGCCCGATCCGCTCATCTCACCGCCCGAGGGCGACGTCGGCTCGCGCTTCCAGATCGTCGGGCAGTTCGGCTGGACCCCCGGGGAGACGGTGACGATACGTCTCGGCTTTACGCCGGCCGACCCGGCGTCGTACAGCGGCCCGTACTACCACGAGCGCCAGACGACCGTCCTCCGCGACGGCACGTGGAGCTTCCCGATCGTGCTCAGCGACGACCTGTTCCCGTTCCCGCTCGACGGGAGGCCTGGCTGGATCGTCGTCCAGGCGCAGAGCCCGTCGAAGACCGCCACGAACGCCTTCGCGTACGCCCCCGGCGGCGTGCGCCCGGCCGGGGCCGTCGGCAGCTTCGGGTTCGGCCCGCAGGCGGCGTCCCCGTTCGCACTCCTACTGCTCGCGCTGTTCGCCGGCGGCGGCGGCGGGCTGCTCATCGCGCTGGGCGCCGCCCGGGCTTCCGAGGCGCGGGCGCACGCCTGACGCGCCGCGCCCGTCTGCTACGATCGGGCCATGCCGCAGCCGCCGCGCGTCTACAACACCCCGGCGATCGTCCTCCGCCAGCGGCGGATCGGGGACGCCGACAAGGTCCTCACGCTCTACACGGCGAACGGCGGCAAGACCGACGCTGTCGCCAAGGGCGTGCGCAAGACCCGCAGCCGGCTCGCCGGGCACGTCGAGCCGCTGACCCAGGCGATGTTCATGCTCGCGCGCGGCCGCTCGATGGACGTGGTCACGCAGGTCGAGACCGTCGAGTCCTTCCAGGGCGTCCGCGATGACCTCGAGCGCCTGGGCCGGGGCCTCTACGCGGCCGAGCTGCTCGACCGGTTCACTGAGCCGCACGAGGCGAACTTCACGCTGTACCGTCTGCTGCTCGATACGCTGCGGCGCCTGGCGGTGCGCGACGACATCGACTTGCCGGTGCGCTTCTTCGAGATGACACTGCTCGACCACCTCGGCTATCGGCCCGAGCTCGAGGAGTGCGTCGTCTGCCGCCGGCGGCTGGAGCCGGTGACGAATTACTGGAGCCCGGCCGGCGGTGGGGTCGTCTGCCCGGAGTGCCGCACGGGGGAGCTCGCCCTGCGCGCGCTCTCGCCGAACGCCATCAAGCTCCTGCGCCTGCTGCTCCATGGACGCTTCGACGACGTCGCCCGCGTGGCCATCGCCCCGGCGCTCGCGGACGAGATGGAGCGCGCGATGCGCGAGTATGTACGCTGGGTGCTGGAGCGCGAGGTGCGGGCCGCATCGTTCATCGATGACCTGCGCCGCCGCCGCGCCGGCATGTCGCCGGCCGTGGCGCGCCCGGCTGCCGACTAGGGAGGGCGAGATGCCGCTGTACGAATACTGGTGCCGGCGCTGCGGCGAAAAGTACGAGCTGCTGCGGCCAATCGGCCGCGGCGACGAGCCGGCGACCTGCCCGAAGGGCCACGCCGGCGGCGCCCGCACGCTCTCGACCTTCTCGGCGCGCGTCGCGACGGTGGACGCGCCGCGCCCCTCGGCCGAGACCGGCGGCTGCGGGTGCGGCGGCGCCTGCGCCTGCGGTGGTCACTGAAAGCCGAACGCCACCTTGATCGCGCCGCTCCCGCGCTTGTCGCGCATGGCGAGCAGTGCCTCCCGCCAGCCGGCGAGCGCGAAGCGGTGCGTGAGCAGCGGTGAGACGTCGAGTCCGCGCCCGGCGAGGTCGAAGTAGATCTCCATCGCGTGCCGGCGACGGCCCTCGAACGCCTCGACCGCGAACGCGTTCGACCCGGCGAGCACAAGTTCCTTGAAGTAGTGCGGCGTCCACTCGAAGCGCCGCGGCGCCTCGACGCCCGTGATGACGACGTGGGCGCGCACCGCCGCGACGCGGAGCGCTATCTCGATCGACCGAGGCGACCCGACCGTGTCGTAGACCACGCCCGCGCCGTCCATCAGCCACGGCAGCCCCTTCCACGCCCGGAGGACGCTCGCGCTGGCCCGCCCCGCGATCTCCCTGACGAGCGCCTCGCCCGCGGCGGGAAGCACGTCCGCGCCCCAGTTGCGTGCGGCGGACGCCTGGTGCGCGTGGCGTGCGACCGCCCACACGGGCGTGCCCGGGTGCAGTGCGCGCAGCATCGCGATGGTGAGCAGGCCGAGCGTCCCGCAGCCGTAGACCAGCGCCGGCCGGCCCGGGGGCGGCGGGTGACGCAGCACCGCGTGGAGCTGCACCGAGAATGGGTCGGCGAGCACCGCCTGCTCGTCGCTGACGCCCTCCGGCACCGGGATGCACTGCGACTCGTGCGCGACGAACATCGGCGCGAACGCCCCGCCGACCGCGCTGCAGTTCCCGGTATGGATCCCTGGCGGCAGCCGGCCCCGCGTGAAGTTCGCGCAGAGCTGATGGTCGCCGGCGGTACACGCCGGGCACGGCGACAGCCCGCGGGGACCGCAGGAGAGCCACGGGTTGAGGGCGATGCGCTGTCCCGGCTCGACCGCGCGCACGCGCGGCCCGACGCGCTCGACCGTCCCCACCGCTTCGTGGCCGAGCACCTGGGGAAACGAGATCAGCGCCGTCAGCGGGTTGTCGCGGTCACCGCGAAGAAACGCCTGCTTCGCGTCGCTGCCGCAGATGCCGGCGAGCCGCGTCCGTACGAGCGCCCAGTCGTCACCCGGAAGTTCCGGTTCGGGCACATCTTCGAGGCGGAGCGCAGCCCATGGCCCGAAGTAGCCGCGCGGCGTGACCGCGCCGGCGACGCGTGTCGCCGCGAGGCGCGGGAGGCTGTACCGGAAGCGGAGCGCCTTCACGCGCTCAGCCGCACTTGTTGTAGCCGCAATGGGGGCAGACGAGGCAGCCTTCCGTGAACACGAGGATGGCGCCGCAGTCGGGGCAGCCGAGCCCCGTGCTCGTCGCGGCGTTCGCCGGCGAAGCGGCCGCCGCTCCCTCGGCCGCGGCTCGCTTCGTCACTTTTCGCTTTTTTCCGGACGTCGCAGATTCGGACGCAGCCCCGGGCGGCTCCAGGAACCGCGACTCGAGCCAGCGGAAGATGTAATCGACGACCGACGTCGCCACCGGCACGCGCGGGTTCGAGGTGAGGCCGTTCGGCTCGAAGTGCACGCCGCGAAACTTGTCGACGAGGCTGCGCAACGGCACGCCGTACTGCAATGCCACCGATGTCAGCACGGCGACCGAATCCATGAGGCCGCTGATCGTCGAGCCTTCCTTCGAGATGCGCACGAAGATCTCGCCCGGCTGGCCGTCCTCGTACAGGCCCGCGGTGATGTAGCCCTCCTGCTCGCCGACGCGGAACTTGTGCGTGATCGACCGCCGCTCGTCCGGCAGATGCTTGCGGTACGGGGCCTTCGCCATGCCGCCACCGCTCGCCGCGCCGTCGAGTACCTCCGAGAAGCCGAGGGCGATCTCGGCGGCGGCCGCTTCCGCCTGCTCCGGCCCGCGCGCGGTGACGTGTGACAGCACCTGCTGCGCCCGACTGCCATCGCGATATACCGTGATGCCCTTGCAGCCCTCGCGGTACGCCAGCAGGTAGGCCCGCTCGACGTCCTCCACCGTGGCCTCGTGGCGGAAGTTGATCGTCTTGCTGACGGCGTTGTCCGTGTGGCGCTGGAATGCCGCCTGCATCCGCACGTGCCATTCCGGGCCGATGTCGTGCGATGTCACGAAGACGTTCTTCGCCCACGCCGGCACGTCGCGCCGTTCGCGGAGCGGGCCTCCGGCGGCGAGGAATGCGGCGAGCGCGTCCGACCAGAACCCTTCGCGCTCCGCGATCTCCCGGAACGTGTGGTTGACCTCGGGAAGCCGCGTCACCTTCCCGGGATCCTTGCGGTCGAGGTGGTGCTGGCGCATGAACGCCAGGGCGAATGCCGGCTCGATGCCGCCGGAGCAGTCGGCGATGATGCTCAGCGTGCCGGTCGGCGCTACGGTCGTGCGCGTGGCGTTCCGGTACCGCGGGCCGGCGCGCTGGTCGCCCGAAGCCGGGTCGTAGACCGACCCGTGCCAGGCGGGGAACACGCCGCGTTCCTCGGCGAGCGCGACCGAGGCCGCATCAGCCTGTCGTTGCACGAACTCCATGACGCGCCCGCCCAGCGCGAGCGCCTCCTCCGAGTCGTACGGGATGCGCAGCGCGAAGAGCACGTCCGCCCATCCCATCACGCCCAACCCGACCTTGCGCGTGCGCTTCGTCATCTCGTCGATCGCCGGGATCGGATAGACGTTGGCGTCGATCACGTCGTCGAGGAAGCGCACGGCCAGCCGCACGCAATCGCCCAGCGCGTCCCAGTCCAGCTCGCCCTCGGCCGCGGCCCCGTTACGCCGGCCCTTCGCCGGCGCCGGCGGACGCACGAACTTGGCGAGGTTGATCGAGCCGAGATTGCACGACTCGTACGGCAGCAGAGGCTGCTCGCCGCACGGGTTCGTCGCCTCGATGCGGCCGAGCGCCGGCGTGGGGTTGTCGCGGTTGATCCGGTCCAGGAACACCAGGCCGGGGTCGCCGTTCCGCCACGCGTTCTCGACGACCTGGCGGAACACGTCACGGGCCCGCCGCTCGCCGGTCGGCTTGCCGGTGCGCGGGTTCACGAGTTCGTACGTGGCGTCGTGCTCGACCGCCTCCATGAACCGCTCGTTGACCGCCACGCTGATATTGAAGTTCTGCAGCGTCGTCATGTCGGACTTGACGTTGATGAACGTCTCGATGTCGGGGTGCTCGACGCTCAGGATCGCCATATTCGCCCCGCGTCGCGTCCCGCCCTGCTTGATCGACTCGGTCGCCGCGTCGAACACGCGCATGAACGACACGGGCCCGCTGGCGATGCCCCCCGTGGTGGCGACGCGGTCGCCGGCCGGGCGCAGGCGGCTGAACGCGAACCCTGTGCCGCCGCCGCTCTGATGGATCAGCGCCGTCTCCTTCAGCGTCTCGAAGATGCCCTCCATCGAGTCCTCGATGGGCAGCACGAAGCATGCCGAGAGCTGCTGCAGGGGCCGCCCGGCGTTGCCAAGCGTCGGCGAATTGGGCAGGAAGCGCAGCGAGGTCATGAGCTCGTAGAACCGCGCTTCCGCGTCGCGCACGACGGCGTCGGCGCGCGCCGGGGCCGCATACCGCCCCTCGACCGCGGCGATCGTGCGGGCGACGCGCCGGAAGAGGTCCTCGGGCGTCTCCGTTGCGCGTCCCCGGGCGTCCTTCGTCAAGTACCGCCGTTCCAGCACGACGCGCGCGTTCTCGGACAGCGCCGGTGCGGCGCGGGCGTCCGCGCGCGGCCGCTTCGCCGCCGCGGCGGCGGGACGCCGCGCGACGTCCGATGGCGCCGCGGCCCGCACATGGCGCGCGGGCCTGCGGGCCTTCGGTGACCCTTCCGTGTTCAACCAGGCGGGTCCGCGGCGCTCAGGCGGCATGCCGCAAGTATATCAGAACGTACGTGCGAAGCGCGAAGGTGAAATACCTCACGCGCCGCATCGTTATCGTCATGACAGGCGGACTCCAACTCGTGGAAATGCCGGCTGTCAGTGCTGTGCTCGCAGGGACAAGGAGTCGCGCCGTATGAATGCCCCACACACCCGCCGACGTTCTGACTCCGGCATTTCGAAGCTCGGGCTCGTCTTCGCGATCGGCGTGGGCGTGAGCCTGTTCGCGCTCGCGATCGTGCCGTTCGCCGGCAACCGCGGGAACTCGAACGACGCCGAAGCTTCGGGGGGCGACTTCAGCCTCGACTTCATCGCGGCGGTCCCGACGAGCTACAACCACCTGACGACGCCAGCCGTCGAGACCTCGCCTGGCGGGCTGCAGTACGACGCGCGCGCGATCAACACCAACGTCGTCGAGCAGCTGGAGGCGGAGGACTTCGCCTGCGGCGACACGATCGTGTTCTTCACGCAGGTCACCGTCGACGCCGGTGCCACCGGCACCCAGGCCATCGACCTGACGTACGACTTCGACGCGCAGAACAACGGCCAGGTCGGCGTCGGCTACGCCGAGATCGTGGCTGCGGGCATCAGCAACGTGGACTTCGCCGGCCAGACGCAGGAGTCGGGCAACAACCTCAGCGGCAACGAGTCCGTCACGCTCACGAGCCAGACGTACAGCCCCGGCGGCGAGACGCCCCAGACGGCCTTCGGCACCAACGACGCGAAGCACCTGATCGCCGTCGTGCACGCCACCGGCTTCGAGGCCGGCGAGGTGATGATCATCCGGCTCGACGCGCGCTACGCCTGCTTCGCGCCGAACCCGACGGGCAACCTGCATGCCGCCATTGACTCGGCGACCGTGAGCGGCGGCGGCAAGAACGCCACGATCAGCGTCGGGCAGCAGGACGTGCCGATGCTCGGCCTCGGCCAGGCGCCCACGCAGACCCCGACGGTGACGCCGACCAACACCGCGACACCCACGGCGACGAACACGGCGACGCCGACCAACACGGCGACGAACACGCCGACCAACACGGCAACCAACACGCCGACCAACACGGCGACCAACACGCCGACGAACACGGCAACCAACACGCCGACGAACACGGCCACGGCAACGCCGACGGACACCGCGACGCCGACGCCGACCAACACGGCCACGGCCACGCCGACGGACACGGCGACCAACACGCCGACCAACAC